>JAAUXZ010077667.1_pt1 | contig 18805 bp, 16 predicted proteins | sample 7278131 | NCBI WGS metagenome assembly JAAUXZ01 (sample SAMN14350119, study PRJNA611818) | marine sediment metagenome | isolation source: surface marine sediment (3m) | place: French Polynesia: Moorea | collected 2018-08 | reverse complement strand
GCCGAACTGACCGAGAACCACTGGGAAGTTATCAAGTTCCTGCGTGAGTACTACGAGGAGTATCAGATTGCTCCTGCGGTACGCGTTCTGACCAAGGCAATTGGTAAGAAACTCGGTAAGGACAAGGGTAACAGTAAGTACCTGTACGAACTGTTCCCATACGGTCCAGCCAAGCAGGCTTGTAAGTACGCCGGTCTGCCCAAGCCGACAGGTTGCGTATAACCAGTTAGCTATTCCCAGGTGCCGGGTCCATCCGGCACCCGGGAACCTTCACCCTGGTTGTTTGAGGAAGTGCGGGTAATCCGCCGTCTACCTATCAACACTTCCTGAACCAACCAGCTGTCATGAGAGATTGATTGTCAATGAGCACATTTATTGCAGTATTATTCTGGTTTTCCACGGCCGTGATCATTCTGGGTCTGGCTTACAAGATCAGGCAGTATTGGGTAACCCCCGCTCCCCTGAAGATTCCCACGACGCCTGCTCCCACCACCAAGACCGGTGTGGTCCTGCGCATGGCGCGTGAAGTGGTGGTGTTCGAGAGCCTGTTCAAGTCCAACCTGTGGATCTGGATTTTCGGCTGGATGTTCCATGTCTCTCTGTTCCTGGTGCTGGCCAGACATCTGCGCTATTTCCAGGAACAACCCTGGTTTCTGGTCAATATCGTCCAGCCCTTCGGCAAGTATGCCGCATTCGGTATGGTCATCGGTCTGCTTGGCCTGCTCGCGCGCCGTATCTTTGTCGACCGCGTGCGTTATATCTCATCACCATCCGACTACCTGATGCTTATCATGCTAATTGTGATCGGGGTCAGCGGCATGGTTATGTCGTTCATCCAGCATACCGACATCATTGCGGTGAAGGAATTCTTCCTCGCCTGGATGGGATTCTCGATCGCGGAACTGCCGGACAGTCTACCCCTGATCATCCATCTGGTGATGGTCGCTGTGTTGTTATTCATCTTTCCGTTCAGCAAGTTGTTGCATGCGCCCGGGGTATTTTTCAGTCCGACCCGCAACCAGGTCGATAATCCTCGCGAGCAAAGACACCTGTCAGACTGGGCAGCGAAACTTGAATCAGATAAACCCCAGGGCTAGGAGATAACACGTGGCTGATTTTGAAACTCCAGAAGTACGCGAACACATCCATATCCCCAAGCTGCAGCCCGGGGTCATGGAATCCAGCGGTCCTTTTATTGCCAAGCCGGACCATCAGGAGCCGCTGGGATTCCCCGGCGAGCTGGTAGACAACTGGGAACAAAAAGCCATCGATGCGATGGGTGAAGCGGTGAAAAAATACCGCGGCCTGGCCGTGTTCATGGATTCCTGCGTCAAGTGCGGTGCCTGCACCGACAAATGTCATTATTACCTGGGCTCGACCGATCCCAAGAACATGCCGGTCGCGCGGCAGGACCTGTTCCGCTCGGTGTACCGTAAATATCACACCCCGGCCGGTAAATTCTTAAGCAAGCTGGGTCTGGAATGGCTGATTGGCGCCAAGTCGATGACCAAGGAAGTGCTGGATGACTGGCATAACTATTATCATCAGTGCTCGGAATGTCGTCGCTGCTCGGTTTACTGTCCTTATGGCATCGACACCGCCGAGGTGACGATGGCTGCCCGCGATGTCATGGCGCAGGTCGGACAGGGCCAGAAATACAGCAACGAAATCATCGGCAAGGTATACAAGATCGGTAACAACCTGGGCCTGCCGGAACCGGCGCTGGCCGATACCCTGGAAGGTCTGGAAGAAGATATCGAGGACGAGACCGGGGTCAAGGTTGAACTGCCGCTGGACCGCAAGGGTGTCGATATCCTGCTGGTAACCCCTTCTGCGGATTTCTTCGCTGAACCGCACGTGGACGGACTGATGGGTTATGCCAAGGTATTCCATGAAGCCGGTGTTACCTGGACCCTGAGTTCCAAGGCGTCGGAGGCGGCCAATTTCGGCCTGTTCATCGGCAACTATGAAAACATGCGCAAGATTTCATTGCGTATCCGCGAGGCGGCACTCGAACTCGGCGTCAAGCGCATCGTATTCGGTGAATGCGGTCATGCCTGGCGCGTGGCTTACAGCTTTCTGAATACCCTGGCCGGTCCGTTCGATTTCCTCGATCAGAACTACCCGATTCCTCAGCATATCTGTGAATTCACCCATGACCTGATCCAACAGGACAAGCTCAAGTTCGATCCGTCGGAGAACGACTGGATGACCCTGACCTTCCACGATTCCTGTAACGTGGCACGGGCTTCACGCATGGGTGATGAACCGGGTGGTCAGTTCCGCATTCCGCGCGAAATTATCAAGACCGTGTGTAACAACTATGTCGACATGGCACCGGAAACCATCGGTGAAGGCACCTACTGCTGTGGCGGTGGTGGCGGTCTGCTGACCGATGACCTGATGTCGGTACGGGTCAAGGGCGCGTTACCGCGCATGACCGCGTTAACCAACGTGGTACAGGACGAGGGAGTCACCCACATGGCCGCGATCTGTGCGATCTGTAAGTCGCAGTTCACCAAGGTCCTACCCTATTACAACCTGGGCATGGACATGGTCGTCAGCGTCCATCAGTTGGTTTCCAACGCATTGATCCTGACTGGTCAGGAAACCGATGAAGAAGATGAGGAACAAACCGCCGAGGCGGCAACCGAATAACCTTAACTTGAGTTTTAAAGTTTAACTATCCAGTGAAAACTGTTGGTCACAGGAGCTAAAAATGGCAACAACATCTAAAGACATGAACACCAAACTCACTTTCCGCAAGTTTGAAGACGGTGTGCACAAATACAAGAATATTGGTGACGACATCTTCAATGAAGATCATTCGCACAAATGTCCCACCTATGTCCACCGCACGCCGCCTTGTCAGGGTAGTTGTCCCTCCGGTGAGGACATTCGTGGCTGGCTGGATATCGTCCGTGGCATCGAGACCCCGCCCGAGGGTGTGTCCATGCAGGAATATGCATTCCGTCGCTCCACTGATGCCAATCCGTTCCCATCGATGATGGGCCGCGTCTGCCCTGCTCCGTGTCAGGATGGTTGTAACCGCAACAATGTCGAGGATTTCGTCGGCATCAACTCGGTAGAACAATACATCGGTGATACCGCCAAGCATGAAGGTTTTGCCTTCGATAACAGCGCAGCCATGTCCGGCAAGAAAGTTGCCATCGTTGGTGGCGGACCTGCCGGTCTCGCCGCGGCTTACCAATTACGCCGGATGGGCCATGCCTCGATGATTTTCGACGATCATGATGAGTTGGGTGGCCTGTTCAAATACGGCATCCCTGGCTATCGTACCCCGCGTGAATTCCTCAACCACGAGATTCAGCGCATCCTGGACATGGGTGGTATCGACGTAACCCTGTCAACCCGGGTCGGTAAAGACGTCAAGGTTGAAGATCTCGAAAACGATTACGATGCGATCATCTGGGCCATCGGTTGTAAAACCGGTCGCGCGTTACCAGTAGCGAACGCCGACGCGCCTAACTGCGTATCCGGTGTTGCCTTCCTCGAAGCCTTCAACAAGGGCACCATGAAGGTCACTGCCAGCAAGGTCGTCTGTGTCGGTGGTGGTGATACCTCGATCGACGTGGTCTCCGTTGCGCGCCGCCTGGGTAAGATCGATACCCTGCCGGAAAACGAGTTACCGGAACATGTCATCGGTGGTTACGTTGCGCATGACTCGGCTTATGCCGCGGCCCGCGACGGTGCCGAGGTGGTCCTGACTTCACTGTTCCCGCGTGCCGAGATGACCGCCTCTGAACACGAAATCGACGATGCGATGCGTGAAGGTGTGTCTATCCATGATGGCGTCATGCCGGTTGAGGTCATCGTCGATGACAGCGGACGTGCAACTGCCCTGCGCATGGCCAAGTGCGATATGGTCGACGGCCGCCCCACTCCGGTTGAAGGCAGCGAATACGACATCGAATGTGACCTGATCGTTTCCGCGATCGGCCAGTCCGGTGATCTGGAAGGCCTGGAACAATTCGATAATGGTCGTGGCCTGATCGATTCCGACAGTTTCTACCGGGTCCCCGGCAAGGAAGGTCACTTCGTCGCCGGCGATATCATTCGCCCGCACCTGCTGACCACCGCCATCGGCCAGGCTTCGGTTTGTGCGGAAACGGTTAATGCCTACCTGAACGAAGCAGAGATGAAGAAGCGCCCGAAGGTCGACGTGCATCATTTCGACCTGCTGAACAAGCTGCAGGAAGCCGGCCTTGATCCGCAAGACTACGAACACGTCAATGAAGACCGCGGTACCAATGATGCGGATTATGCCGTGCATAACTACGAGGATCGTTCGGCCCAGGAGATCATCTCCTCCGATCAATTATTCCTCGGCCACTTCGAGTACACCCCGCGCAACGTACGTGATCAGGTTGTACCCACTTCCGAAGAGGTACTGGGACACTTCGAGGATCGCCTGGTACCCCTTACCGAAGAGCAGGCTGTTGCCGAGGCGGGTCGCTGCATGAGCTGTGGCATGTGCTTCGAGTGTGATAACTGCGTCATCTATTGCCCGCAGGATGCGGTATTCCGGGTCAAGAAGGACAAACACACCACTGGTCGTTACGTGGATACCGATTACAACAAATGTATCGGCTGCCATATCTGCTCGGATGTGTGCCCAACCGGTTATATCGATATGGCGATGGGTGATCATTAATTGACTCTGGTGGAATTGTCTGTGAAATCACTTTCATTGAAACGCCTGTTAGTGACCTCAGCCTTGCTGTTGTGGTCACTGACCAGCCTGGCCTCGAGCCAGTTTACAGGGCCCAGTCGTGATGCCAACGGTAATGTGGTGCCGACTCCCAAGGGTGAACAATGCGTGGAGCCAACCGCGGATATGCGGGCCAACCATATGAAGTATCTGTTGCACAAGCGTGACCTGACCATGTACGACGGGATCCGCACCAAGCAGCACAGCATCGTCGCCTGTATCGATTGCCATGCCACACCGAATGAAGATGGCAAGATCGTGCGCATCCATGATGATAGCAACCAGCACTTCTGTGCCAGTTGCCATGCCGTCGCCAGTGTTAAGCTGGATTGTTTCGAATGTCACGCCGATCGTCCGGTGGAAGCTTTCAGTGACGCTGACTATGACCCGGTTCAGCAACTCGATGAGGCCCTGGCCCACTCAGACAAGCCGCATGCCCTGATGAATAGGAAGGTTCAATAACCATGAGCCATCTAGATCAAGAAACTGACATGAAAAATACTGCCAAATCGTCAGCACCGAACAAGATCGACCAATATCGTCGCCGTTTTCTCGGCGGCTCGGTGGCAGCCGTTGCCGGCGTCGCGATTGCACCCGGTGTGTTCCTGCAGACAGTGAACGCCAAACCGGCCGATCAGGAAGTCACCGCCAATAATCGCTGGGGCCTGTTGATCGATACCACTAAATGTGCGAGCGGATGTTCTGACTGTGTAAGTGCCTGTAACAAGGAACATGGTCTGCGCGAGATTCACGGACCGGAAACCGATGCCCAGTGGATCCGCAAGGTCACCCTGAAGAACAAATCCACCGGTCATACGATCAATCTGCCGATGATGTGCCAGCATTGTGAAAAACCACCCTGCGTGGATGTATGCCCCACCGGTGCGTCATTCAGACGGGTTGACGGTATTGTGCTGGTCGATAAACACATTTTCATCGGCTGCCGCTACTGCATGATGGCCTGCCCTTACAAGGCACGTAGTTTCATCCATGAAACCCTGACCGACCAGTTACCTCACGCGCCGCGCGGTAAGGGTACCGTTGAATCCTGCACCCTGTGCGTACACAAGGTTGACCGCGGTGATGGAAATACTGCCTGTGCCGAGGCCTGCAGCCATGGTGCGATCCTGTTCGGCGACCTGAATGATCGCAGCAGTGAAATCTCGCGTCGTTTGGCCACCACCGGTGGTCGGGAACTGCGCGCGGAACTTGGCCTTAATCTGGGCGTTCGATATCAAGGTTTATAGTGATATGAAAAAGATCCATTACTCATCCATCCACGGTTATTCAACAGGCTCGCTGATGTTACTGGCGATCCTGGGATTCTTCATCCTGCTGGGTTTTATCTCCTTCGTCACCATGGAACACGAGGGCCACCACATCACCGGCATGACCAACCAGGTAATCTGGGGACTGCCGCATGTATTCGCGATCTTTTTAATCGTGGCCGCGTCCGGTGCCCTCAATGTGGCCTCGATCGCGTCGGTGTTCAATCAGAAAATGTACAAACCATTGTCGCGTTTGTCGGGCGTGTTGGCCCTGGCCCTGCTGGCCGGCGGCCTGGTTATCCTGGTGCTTGATCTCGGTCGCCCCGATCGTCTGATCGTGGCCATGACCTATTACAATTTCAAGTCTATCTTCGCCTGGAATATCATCCTGTATAACGGTTTCTTCCTGATCGTGGGTATTTACCTGTGGACGATGCTGGACTGGAAGGTCGAGAAATTCAGCCGGATCGCCGGCACTACCGCGTTCATCTGGCGTTTGATCCTGACCACCGGTACCGGCTCCATCTTCGGTTTCCTGGTCGCGCGCCAGGCTTATGATGCCGCGATCATGGCGCCGATGTTCATCATCATGTCGTTTTCCTTCGGTCTGGCCATCTACCTGCTGGTACTGATGGCCAGCTTCAAATGGACCCAGCGTGAACTGGGCGACGTGGTCATCAAACGCCTGAAGAATCTGCTCGGCGTATTCGTCGCGGCCACCCTGTATTTTTCCCTGGCTTACCACCTGACCAATCTGTATGCCACCGAGCACCATGGCATCCAGTCCTATATCCTGTTGCATGGCGGTGTCTACACCCTGATGTTCTGGGTCGGCCAGGTATTGATCGGTTCGATCATCCCGTTACTGTTGCTGTACTGGCCGAACATCGGATCCAACCCGTTTCGTGCCGTGGCTGCCTCCGCCCTGGTCATCCTCGGCGGTCTGGCGATGCTGTATGTCATCGTCATCGGTGGCCAAACCTATCCGATGACCCTGGTACCGGGTTATGAGGCTACCTCGAGCTTTCTCGATGGAGAAATCGTCAGCTACACCCCAAGCATTTGGGAGTTGATGCTGGGAATGGGTGGTGTCGCCCTGGCCCTGACCATTGTATTTGCCGCCCTCAAACTGTTTCGCCTGCTGCCGGTTAGCCTGTCCGACGAAGTGGCCACCGGTCTCAAGTAACAAACCTGCTCTTAGCGTTTAAACGCCGGCGCGGATTTCTGCTACAATCCGCGCCGGTTTGTTATTTGCTATCCAGTCATGGCCAGTTTTTATATCTCTGCCGCGCATAAATCTTCCGGCAAGACCACCCTGTCGATCGGCCTCAGTGCCGCGATTCGCCAACGCGGCTTATCATTGCAGACCTTCAAGAAAGGGCCCGATTATATCGACCCGATGTGGTTGAAGGAGGCCAGCGGGGCGCCTTGCTATAACCTGGATTTCTTTACCTCCGGTCGTGACTATATCCTCGACTGCTTCACGCGCTATGCCCAGGACCAGGACGTGGTACTGGTTGAAGGCAACATGGGGCTGTATGACGGGATCTCGCTGGACGGCAGTGACAGCAATGCCGCGATGGCGCAAATGCTGGGACTACCCGTGTTGCTGGTGGTGGATTGCTCAGGCACCAGTCGGGGCATCGCGCCTTTACTCAATGGTTATCGGGAGTTCGGTCCCGAACTCGAATTCGCCGGGGTAATCCTGAACAAGGTTGCCGGTGAACGCCATCAGGGCAAACTGCAAAACGTGATCGAAGCCTATACCGACTTTGAGATTCTCGGTGCAATGCCACGCAATCAGGACATCTCGATGACCGAACGACACCTGGGATTGATTCCGCGCAATGAGATTGCCGAACAATCTGCAGATGTGATCGAGTTACTCGCCCAGCAGGTCAATGAGCATATCGATGTCGAGCGGATAATTGCCATCGATGCCCCGAACCAGGCTCGCGCGGCCGAGCTGAGTGGTCAGCCAATACCTGCAACCGGTTCCGGTCTGCGCATCGCGCTTGCGATGGATGAGGCGTTTGGATTCTATTATCCGGGAGATCTCGATCGTTTCCGCGCGCTGGGGGTTGAATTGGTGCCGTTCAGCACCCTGCAGGATCCGGAGCTGCCGGTAGATATCGATGGTTTGTTCATCGGCGGTGGCTTTCCCGAAACCCATCTGCCCGAACTTTCCGCCAATGCATCTTTACGGGATCAGGTCAGACAGGCGATAGACCAGGGCTTGCCGGTCTACGCGGAGTGCGGTGGCTTGATGTACCTGTGTCAGGATCTAATCCTTGAACAGCAACATCATCCATTGTGTGATGTGATTCCAGCCAGGGTTGAAATGCACAACAAGCCCCAGGGCCGTGGTTACGTCGAACTCGAGGTCGCTTCCAGCCACCCCTGGTACCGGGATCGGCCGGGGCAGCTGCCATCGCTCAAGGCGCACGAATTCCATCATTCCGCGCTCAGTGGATTAACCCAGGTAAACGATTATGCCTATTCCATCAGGCGCGGAACGGGTATTGACGGAGTGAATGATGGTATAATAATCAATAATTTGGTTGCCAGTTACACCCACTTGAGACAGACTGACCAGTGTTTTTGGGTGGATGATTTCGTTTCATTTGTAAAAACCTGCAAGAGTCAGAGAAAATTATGATTACGGTAACGCCCAGTGCGGCACAACAAATCCTTTATTCGGCCAAGGAAACCGGTATCGATGGGGCCATCCTGCGCATCGCGATCAAGAAAATGGCGGATGACAGCCTGCACTACGCGATGGGATTTGACGACGCCATAGCCGACAACGACCTGCGCCTCGAGTCTGCAGGGGTGCAACTGGTGATTGCGGAAAAATCACAGCCACTGGCCGATGGCATGACCATTGATTACGTCGAACTGGACGATGGGGAAAGGAATTTTATCTTCATCAATCCCAATGACAAGAATTACGTTCCCGCCGAGGATTAGCCCGCGCTATGCGTTCCACTTCTAACCAGGATCTGGAAAACAGCTATCAGCTGTCGCTGGGCTTCCTGTCAGAAATCAGCGCCCTGAGAAGAGCGATCAGCTGTATTTTCCATTGTCGTGCCATCGCCTCCCTGGTGCTGTTGGCTGGTAGCCTGGTGGGACTGTTCCTGTCTGCAACACTATTGCCACCAACTGAAAGTGCTACTGGAAGTATAGTTTTTAATATATTGATTTTATTATCTTTTATACTTTTACTAATCAGCTTTTACCTGATCTGGAGCGATTTACTCAAACCGGTGCTGGATATCGAGCAGTGGTCACAGACCTTGCGCGGTGGCCAACTGGATTACAAGATCGATGTACCCAAGCATGGCGAGCTCTCGAGGCTGTCGGAGGACCTCAATGATCTCGGCACCATGATGTACCACCTGGCGCGCGATACCGAAGAACAGTTGCATCAGCATACCCTGCACACCGAACAGAAAACCCAGTCCCTTACCATCCTCTATGATGTGGCAGCCAGCATCAATATCTCGAGCAGCCTGGAAGACCTGCTCAAACGTTTTCTTAAGACCCTGACCGAGGTCATTCATGCGAATGCCGGTGCGGTCCGCCTGGTCAATGATGACGGTGACATGGAACTGGTAGCGAGTATTGGTTTCGATGATGAATTGATTGAAAAAGAACGTCTGCTGCCGGCCAAAAGCTGTGTCTGCGGGCGCATCGAAAACTGCAACGAGCTGGTCTACCAGGACAGCCTGTTGCCCTGCGAACGCAAGGTCCATCACCAGTTTTTTGGTAAACAACTGGGGCTGATTGCGGTACCTTTACAATACCAGGGCAATACCCTGGGCGTGTACAACCTGTTTGTGCAGAAAGAGATCTACGAGAGCAAGAATAACGAGGACTACCGCGAATTATTCACCAGTATCGGTCGTCACCTGGGGATGGCGATCGCCAAGGCCCGACTGGATGAGGAATCCACCAAGCTCTCGATCATCCAGGAGCGTAACCGCCTGGCTTATGAACTCCACGATTCGCTGGCGCAGACCCTGACCAGTATCCGTTACCAGGTACGGGTGCTGGACGAGATCCTGCACCAGGATGATGAGGCCACCACCTGGTCGCAAATGGAGCGCATCGAGAACACGGTGGATGAGGCCAACACCGAATTGCGCAGCCTGATCCACCATTTCCAGGCGCCGATCCGCCAGCAGGCGCTGATCCCGGCCATCCAGGATATCGTCAAACGCTTTCGCACCGAATCGGATATCCACATCTTTTTCCAGCATACCACCAGGGAACCGATCAACCTGTCGGATAAGTATCACCTGGAGGTTGTTCGCATTATCCAGGAAGCCCTGAACAATATCCGCAAGCACAGCGAGGCCAATGTGGCGCGGATCATGGTGCGGCACCGGGACAATGGGCGTTTACATATCCTGATCGAGGATGATGGTATCGGCCTGCAGCAGAACAACGACCAGGCCAAGCCCGGCGAACAGATCGGCCTCAACAGCATGAAAGAACGTGCATCCCGGATCAAGGCCGACTTCACCCTGGAGAGTGAACCGGGAGAAGGCACCCGGATTATCCTCGAATTTGCCGAGCAGAAGGTCGAGGAAAATCACCCTTCTGTTAAAATAGAAACCAGTTTCAACCTGACTTCATAACAACAAATACCCTGATAAAGAGCCTAGACCTATGAACTTACGCGTTATTGTCATCGACGACCACACCCTGTTTCGGGAAGGACTGGAAGGCCTGCTGACGCGCCGCGACATTGAAGTGGTCGCCTCGGTCGGCGAGGGCGAGAAAGGTATCGAACTCGCGATTGAATTGAAACCCGATATCATATTGCTGGATATGCGGATGCCGGAGATCAACGGCCTGGGGGTCTTGGCTCGTCTCAAGGAAACCGACCTCGACATGCCGATCGCAATGTTGACCACCAGTACCGAGGAACGTGATCTGGTCGAGGCATTACGCAACGGCGCCAAGGGTTACCTGCTCAAGGACATGGAACCTGATTCACTGGTGGTGGCACTGCGCGATATCGTCAATGGCAAGACCGTGGTGGCCCCTACCCTGGCTCCGATCCTGGCCAAGGTGGTCCAGGGTAATGTACCCGCCGCCAGCGATGAGGAAAGTCCCTTCGAAGACCTGACGCCACGGGAGACCGAGATCCTGGCGTTGCTGGCCGAGGGTCAGAGCAACAAGGTCATCGCCCGCAACCTGGGTATCTCTGATGGTACGGTCAAACTCCATGTCAAGGCCATCCTGCGTAAACTGAATGTCCATTCCCGGGTCGAGGCGGCGGTGCTGGCGGTTGAGCATGGCCTCAAGGACTCGAATAAAAGCCTGGCCAGTTAACTAGCATCATTGTAACCAGAATCCTGGCGCTCGATCTCCAGCCTGACTCATCGCGCAAATAAAAAACCACCTGGGTATACGATACGCAGGTGGTTAAATGTGCCATCTATTAACCATATTGGAGGCATGTCTATATTACTGCAACCGGATCGTAACTCGCCAGATCCCAGGCCTATTTTCAACGCCAAAATTCTAGTTTTCTTGACCCTGATCAAGTGTTAAATCAGCCATAGGCTAAAAAAATGTGAAATGGATTGGGGATTATGTTTGTTCTGTCCAATTTTTTTATGAATCCGTCGTCGTTTTGTCAAAGTTTCGCCTATGAATTTTTTTCCTCAACCTGAGCAAAATGAATTTTATAGCCAAATCAGTAATTTAGGCATGAAATTTTTTTTTACATGTGTATAGTCTACCGTTCAGTCTGGCTGAATAAATATACATCACCGACTTGACCTAGGTTAATTTGTTGAAAATATCTATTCTGCTAGTATTGGCCCGATAATAAAAACTTTATCAAAAACTCAATAAAGCAATTCCTTCATTCCATTTAGGAGGTTATATGAAACACGTAAAAACTCTCGGAACTGCCTTGATCTTTGGCAGCTTGGCCTTCTCTGGCGCGAGCCTGGCTGGCGGCGCTAGCGGTGAAGCCCTGTCCTACACCTGTGCCGGTTGTCATGGTACTAATGGTGCCAGTACGGGTCCCGCCTCTCCCAGTTTGGCCGGTATGTCAGCTGTCTACCTGGCAGACTCGATGAGAGCCTTTAAATCCGGTGAGCGCGAATCCACCATCATGATGCGAATCGCCAAAGGCTATGACGACGACGATTTTGACAAGATGGGCGCATTCTTCGAGAAGCAGACAATGCACATTGCCGATCAGTCAGCCGGTGGTATGGCAGGCAAGGGTGAGAAACTGCACGAGAAATACTGTGACAAGTGTCATGCCGAAAGCGGTATGGATCCTGAGGATGAAGCAGGCCAGCTGGGCGGTCAGTGGACTGCATACACCGAATACCAGTTGCAAGACGTGATGGACGGTACTCGCGATCCCGGCAAGAAGATGACCAAGGCACTGAAGAAGATGCATAAGAAAGAAGGTGATGCCGGTATCCAGGCACTGCTTGATTACTATGCCAGTAAGAAATAAGAGAGGAACTAACAATGAGTAACAAATTTTCACGTCGTAATTTTGTCAAGGCTGGTGCAGCCGTTGGCGCAGCCTCGTTAGCTGCTGGCTTCTCTCCTTTCGCAATCGGTGGTGCTCACGGTTCCAAGAAAGTGGTCGTTGTCGGTGGTGGTGTTGGCGGTGCGACCGCAGCCAAGTACATCAAGATGATGGACTCTTCCATCGATGTCACCCTGATCGAGGCCAACAAGGATTACTACACCTGCTTCCTGAGTAATGAAGTGCTGGGTGGTGATCGCCAGATGAACACCCTCAAGATCAGCTATGCCGGTCTTAAAGGTCATGGTGTCAAGGTCGTTAATGACATCGTCACCGGTATCGACAGCGGCAAGCAGATGGTCAAGACCAGGGGCGGTGACTCGTTCAAATACGACCGTTGTATCGTCTCTCCGGGCGTCGACTTCAAGTGGGAACTGATCGATGGCTATGATGCTTCAGTCGCTGAGAACACTCCACATGCGTGGAAAGCCGGTCCGCAAACCGTGACCCTGCGTAAGCAACTGGAGTCTATGCGTGACGGCGGTACCGTGATCATCGCACCCCCGCCCAACCCGTTCCGTTGTCCTCCTGGTCCCGGTGAGCGTATCTCCCAGATCGCCCACTACCTGAAGAACAACAAGCCGAAGTCCAAGATCCTGGCGTTCGATCCCAAGAAAGGCTTCTCCAAGAAAGGCCTGTTCGTGGACGGCTGGGCCCGTCACTACGGCTTCGATGCGGGCAGCATGAGTGGTGGTCTGATCGACTATACCCTCCAAGATGGTGTGGTAGCCTATGACGCGAGAACCAAGACCGTTACCACCAAGTCCGGTAACAAAATCAAGGGTGACGTGGTCAATATCATTCCTGCCCAGAAAGCGGGTGCTATTGCCGCTGCCGCTGGTCTGACCAACGCCAAGGGTTGGTGCCCGATCAAAGGCAATACTTTTGAGTCTACCCAGCACAAGAATATCCACGTCATCGGTGACGCTGCGATTGCATCACCACTACCCAAGTCTGGATATGCGGCTAACTCTGAAGGTAAGGTCTGTGCGGCCGCCGTGGTTGCCTTGCTCAATGGCAAGGAAGCACCTCATCCGACTTATGTTAACACCTGCTACAGTATCATCGCACCGAATGATGGTATCTCGGTAGCCATGGTTTACAACTTCGTGGACGGTAAAATCGGTAAGGTCAAGGGCTCCGGTGGTCTGACCCCGAAAGCTTTTGATGCCAAGGCTCGGGCACGCGAGCAGCAGTATGCCTACTCCTGGTTTGAAAATATCAAAGCCGATTCCTGGGGTTAAGTTAACTTCAGGTTATGACCAGAAAAGCCCTGCTAATGCAGGGCTTTTTTTTTGCCTGTTTACAGCTAACCTGCGCTAAACAGGTCCTTTATTGACCTACAAATCATGATTTGGACATGGATCCAATCATAATCAGGTAATTTATCGAAATATTTACAAGTTATTGAACCTATCCTATTGTTTAAATTATTTTTATGGAGAGTAAAATTTCTAGATTAATTTGCAATTCAGGGTTTATTCAGCCACTAAATTATTTATTTAATAAAAGGTTTTAAAAAAGACTGTTAATTCAATTTCAGTTTGGCTATTATCGATATGTTGTTTAACACACGGTCAACAACCGTCAACTTAAAACAGGTAAAACAATGAAATCACTTTCTACATTAACCATTGCGGCGGCACTTGTTGTCAGCAGCAATATAGCGATACCCGAAAGCGCTCAGGCGTTCTCGTTCGGGGATTTCGATTTTAATGAAAGCTGGGGAGACAGCTGGGGTAATCGATCTGGTTGGGACCGAGGATATGGACCAGGTTATGGTCCCGGTTATGGTTATCCTCCTCCTCGCAGTGGCTGGGGTGGACCTCGCATGGGCAGCGGCGGTCCAGGTTTCGGTAGCAGTGGTCCGCGCTGGGGTGGCTCCAGTTGGGATGACGGCCCATTCAGTGGCAGCAGCGGTCCACGCTGGGACAACGGCCCTCGTTGGGGACGTACCGGACCGGGTTTCAATATGGGTGACAGAGACTTCCCAATGTTCGGCAACAAGAAGCGTAGTTACCCGCCCCGCGGTTATGGTTACGGCCCCAGGCCATACGGAGGACCACCGCCACAGGGAGCGCCAATGCCACAAGGCGGACCTCCACCTCAGGGTGCTCCTTCAGCGCCGCCAATGGCACCACCTGCTCAGTAAGTTTAATTACTTAGTACCCAAAACAGCCCGTTCCACGGGCTGTTTTTTTGTCCGCAATATCTATCTATCGGCCGCCTGCGTTGACACGGTTGCTGTGACTATCACACTTTTTTCATCAGCATGTTGCAGGTAGAATCTCAGCCTTTTACCGACCCTGTTATTCCATGAAAACATTCAATGACCTGATCAATGATGCCCTGCCCTACATCAAGGAAGTATTTCCCTGGGATCTCGAGGAAAAGCTCGAACAACAACAGAAACCGCTGGTGCTGGATATTCGCGAGCCTGATGAATATGACGCGATGCATATCGAGGGCTCGATGTTTGTGCCGCGGGGCATTCTGGAGCAGGCCTGTGAGTGGGATTACGATGAGACCGTACCAGAACTGGTCACGGCTCGAGACCGGGAAATCGTCGTGGTCTGTCGCTCTGGCACCCGCAGCGTGATGGCTGCCTTTACCATGCACCTGATGGGCTATCAAAATGTGGCCTCGTTAAAAACCGGCGTACGCGGCTGGAATGACTATGAGCAGCCACTGGTGGATAATGCTGGTAACGAGGTGGATATTGATGAGGCCGAGGAATACCTGGCGAACAAGGTACGAGATGATCAGATGAATCCTGATCGTTGAGAAAACTTAATCCACGTCGTAACGCTTGTGCTCGCTACGGCGGCGTCCCGAACGCTGGCTGACCACGCCGACGATTTCCTGGATCCCGTTGAGCTCTATTTCCTCGAAACCAGGCTGACTCGCACGCAGGATGTAACGATCATTTTCGATGAACAACTGGCGAAAGATAAACTCGTCGTTGGGGTTCGCCACCACGTAGCAGCCATTCTTCACTCGCCCGCCCGGGTCGATGACAATAATATGGCCATCTTTGAATTCCGGCAGCATATCATCACCGATCACGCGTAACGCAAAGGGCTCGCTGACGCCACAACTGGATAAGTCTGCATCGAATTGAATTTCTACACTACTCATAATCTAACCGGTCTGATCTTCTGGTTTCGCGCTGCTGTCAGCACTCAAGTAATCGCTGCCGAGAGTATACTGCAATCATTCCTCCAATGTCCTCTCTAGCTCCCGGGTCTTTTGTTTCTTTTGCTGAATTTCCCACAGCGAAGCATAGACGCCCTTATGCTCCAGCAACTGCTCATGGCTGCCCTGCTCCTTGATTTCACCGTGCTCCAATACCAGGATTTCATCGGCATCGACGATCGTCGACAGACGATGAGCAATGACCAGGGTAGTTTTATTCTGTGAAATTGAGTTCAACGCGGCCAGGATATTTTTTTCCGACTTACTGTCCAGGCTGGAGGTAGCCTCATCGAACACCAGGATGGGCGGATTCTTCAACAACACGCGGGCAATGGAAACCCGTTGTTTCTCACCACCGGACAGTTTAAGTCCGCGCTCGCCAACAATCGTGTCATAACCGTCCGGCAAACGACTGATGAAATCATGGATGTCAGCCAGTTTTGCCGCCTCGACCACCTCTTCGGTGGTGGCATCCGGCCGTGCATAATGGATATTGTAGAAAATACTGTCGTTAAACAACACCGTATCCTGCGGTACCATGCCGATGTAGCGCCGCAGGCTGTGCTGGGTCACGGATTGGAGCGGATGACCACTGATCTTGATCTGACCCGAAGTGGTGTCGTAGAAGCGAAATATCAGCCGTGCCAGGGTGGATTTGCCCGCCCCGGAGGGCCCCACCACCGCCAGTTTTTTCCCGGCCTCGATCTTGAAGCTGACATCATGCAGGATGGGGCGATCCGGTTGATAATGAAATCCAACCTGCTCGAATTCGATGGTCGGGCTTTCAATCGTCAGTTCCCCGGCCTCAGGGCTGTCCACCACTTCCAGCGGCCGTTTCAGCAGCTTCAACACCATATCCATATCGGCCAGGGCATATTTCAAAGACCGATAAATGATGCCGAGGAAATTCAATGGCAGGAATAATTGCAGCATCATGGTATTGATCAATACCAGGTCGCCCAGGGTCAGGCTTCCCTCGACTACCCCATTCGCCGCATAAAACATCACCAGGGTGACCCCGATCGCGATGATCGCGCCCTGGCCAAAATTCAGCAGGGACATGGTCGTCTGACTCTTGACCGCGGCATCCTCCCAACCGCGCATGGTATTCTTGTAGCGAACGATCTCGTGCTCCTCGTTGTTGAAATACTTGACCGTTTCATAATTCATCAGGCTATCCATCGCCTTGCCGTTGGCCGAGGAATCCAATGCATTCATCTCATGCCGAAAGTGCATCCGCCACTCGGTCACCAGCAGGGTGAAAACGATATAGATGAGTGCGGTGGCAAACACGGTGATGGCGAATTCGATGTCGTACTTAATGAATAATATCGTCGCCACCATGAGGAATTCTGCCGCGGTCGGCACGATGTTGAACACCAGGTAATTGAGGATTGAGCTGATGCTTTGCGCACCGCGTTCCATGTCGCGTGAAATCGCGCCGGTATTGCGCTCGAGGTGAAAGCGCAGGGATAGATCATGCAGGTGCTGTAAGGTCGTTACCGATAACTCGCGCATTGCGTGATAACGCACCCGGGCGAAGATCGCATCGCGTAACTCGTTAAATCCCGAATTGACAAATCGCAGGGCACCGTAAGCCAGCAACAGCACAACGGGCACCGCGATCACTTCATTTTGCTGGCCATCCAGGCCGTCGACGATAAACTTGAGGATAATGGGAATACCCACCATCGCCACCTTGGATAACACAAGGCTGGCCAGGGCCAACAGCACCCGGCCACGATAGGTCCAGATGAAGGGGAACATCTCCTTGATGTTGTCCCAGTCTTCACGATTGGAATGGGGTTTTTCGGTACGTCCGCGGACGGAGGAAACGGGCATGATGTAGCGAGCTGCTTAGCAAAAGGCAGTTATTCTACCGCGCATCGGGGCGGAAGCGTAGTCGGTTGAGCCAACTGAATTCGCGTCGATGGACGCTGGTAGAATTAACTACCAGCGTCGGTACCGGGGTAAAAGGTCTTTTCATCCACCCGGCGCTGACGTTGCAGGAAGTACAGCAACAGGAACAACACGATCGCCGGGCCATACATCAACTGCTTGGGCGGACGATCTGTCTTGGTCTGGATGGATTTGATCTCCCAGTCGAAATCGATCCCGGCCTTCTCCGCGGGACTGCCAAACACGATATTGTCCACCAGCCACTTGCCGTCTTCTTCGCGCAATTCCAGACCAGCCTGGTTGAGTCGGTCCTCGGCGGATTCCGCAGCGGCCATCTGCAACATGACGGTTTTATCCACCAGCTTGCCCTCCAGGGTTTCTCCGGCAACTCTTACCCTCAATTGCCCATCGGCCGGGGTGTCGTCGATAATATTCAAGATCTGGCTGGCCGATGATTCCTCCAATGGCGGATAGATCTTGTCCCACCAGTAACCGGGTTGGAAAAAGGTGAAGGAGATCACCAGCAGCATGATGCCTTCGAGCGCGGTGTTGCGCACCAGGAAAAAGCCCTGGGTGGCAGCGGAGAAAGCCATCATTCCGGCCATACAGCCGAACACAACAAACAGCAGGTGGATCGGACCGGTGATCCCGATCATGATCAGTTCGGTATTGAAAATGAACATGAACGGTAGGATTGCGGTGCGGATATCATAGGTGAAACCCTGGATACCAGTGCGGATCGGGTCACCCTGGGAGATCGCTGCGGCAGCATAGGCCGCCAACCCTACCGGTGGCGTGTCATCGGCGAGAATTCCGAAATAGAACACGAACAGGTGGACCGCAATCAACGGCACGATCAGACCATTGGCCGCACCCAGGCTGACAATAACCGGGGCCATCAGGGTCGATACCACGATGTAGTTGGCCGTCGTCGGCAGTCCCATGCCCAGGATCAGGCTAATGAAGGCGGTCAACAACAACATCAGGATCAGGTTACCGCCGGAGATGAACTCAACGAACTCGGTCATAACCAGGCCTACCCCGGTAATAGTGACGGTACCAACGACGATACCCGCGGCCGCGGTGGCGACACCGATACCAATCATGTTGCGGGCACCCGCGACCATGCCATCGATCAGG
>JAAUXZ010007528.1_pt1 | contig 18812 bp, 19 predicted proteins | sample 7278131 | NCBI WGS metagenome assembly JAAUXZ01 (sample SAMN14350119, study PRJNA611818) | marine sediment metagenome | isolation source: surface marine sediment (3m) | place: French Polynesia: Moorea | collected 2018-08 | reverse complement strand
GGTCGAGGCAGGTGACGTCGATGATCTCTACGAGCGGCCGCAACACGATTATACGAGGTTACTGCTCTCGGCGATTCCATCTGTTGATCCCGACGAAACACTGAATCCACTTTCGCGTGAAAGTCTGAGTATATAGTGGCTCCATGACACTGTCTGATTACGCCACTGATGATGTTTGAACTCTGGCATTACCTGAACTTCAAACTCAGGCTGCTGTGATCGACTGCTTAAGAGCACCATTATGTTAATTAGTCGGGACAGGGTGTTGTGCCACTCTGAATCCCATAAAACCTTCAATATCACGCTAGATATCAAAACACAGACCGTAGGGCTGTGATTGATCTTTGACTAAACCTCTGTAAATATTGAGTGCTTAATCATCCAGGTTAAAAGTTAATGGTCTATCTCTCTGGATCAGCGCCATGAGTGATGTTGTTATCTCGCCCAGAGTGGCTGAGGCATTGGTGGTTGATGTGCTCACACACCACAACACTCATAATGAGAATGCTTTATCCGTCGCCAAGGCAGTGGTAGCTGCTGAAATAGATGGACAAAAAGGGCATGGTCTTTCCCGAGTACCTTTCTATGCAGCCCAGTCGGCCACGGGCAAGGTTAATGGACAGATAAAACCGTTGATAGCGGACAACAAGAATGGAGCCTTCCGTATTGATGCGGGCAACGGATTTGCGTTTCCTGCCTGTGATTTGGCACTATCAAAATTGTTGGAATCAACAGGTGATTATGGTGTCTCTGCTGCATCTATCACCCGCTCGCACCATTTTGGTCAGGCGGGCTACCATGCCGAGCGATTAGCTCAAAATGGTTTGGTCGCGCTGGTTTTCTCGAACAGTCCACAGGCTATTGCACCCTGGGGTGGCCATAAGGGACTGTTTGGAACCAATCCGATTGCGTTTGCTGCGCCCAGAAAAGATCAAATACCACTACTGATCGATATGAGCTTGAGTAAGGTTGCCCGAGGGAAGGTCATGCTCGCTCAACAGCAAGGCAAAAGAATACCTGAAGGCTGGGCCCTGGATGAAAATGGCCAACCGACGACTGATCCTGACGCAGCACTGAAAGGTACTATGTTACCTTTAGGGGATGCTAAGGGAGCAGCCCTGGTGTTAATGGTCGAGATCCTGGCAGCCGGATTAAGTGGAGCTCATTTCGGTTACGAGGCATCATCTTTTTTCACTGCTGATGGAGCACCACCCAGTGTGGGGCAAATGATGATCGCTTTCGATCCAGAATTCTTTTCTGGAGGTTCTTTTTCTAATCGCCTGGATTCCTTAATATCAACCATCTTATTACAGGAGAATGTCCGTCTACCTGGATCTAAAAGGGAAGTCTTACGAGAAAATGCTAACCAGCAAGGGCTTTCTATTCCTGCTCGTTTAATGAATGAATTGCATCAATTGAAAAATTGATACTCAATATCCTGTAAGTATGAATGACTAGAATAGTGTAAATAAGGCTCAATAAATAGAGCTTGCAAAATACCCTCTAATAATTAAAATCATAAGCATATAAGATTTTACTAATAGAGGTGACGAATGCCCAGTTATGACTATCGTTGTGAGAAAAATGGACAGGTTGTTGAAGTCATGCACAAGATGAGCGAAAAACTCTCAACGTGGGGAGAACTCTGTGAAAAAGCCAACATGGAACTTGGCGATACCCCGGCTGAAACTCCAGTCGTACGTCTGATTACAGGTGGCAACGTGGTGTCCAGTGCCGCTTTATCCAATCCTGAAGCACCTGCTTGCAGTTCCGGTGGCTGTGGGGGTGGTATGTGCGGTTTAAACTAACGGTAATGAATTCCATATCCTGATAATCGCAGGGCTCAGTTAATCCTGAACAGAAGTTTAAGTTAATGATACAAGGTTCCCGTGGCTCGCATGGCTTGTGAAGAATCAGTCGTACGGGTTGGAATTGCTGATCCGACTTCATCCCAAAGGGATTGGCTTAGTTCCTTTAAAGTTTGTTTTTGGCCTTTGATAATCCAGTCAGCCAAAGCCGGGGCGACATCTGGAAATTGATAAGCTTCTGGTGAGGGTAGAGTGAGCCAAGACTCTAGATCCTGATGCCGAATGATGTCGTGAACCCTGGCCTGATTTAACTGTTCCAGAGCTGCTGCATTCGAGAGTTGCTCCATTTGGCCCTGCAGTGGTACCACCAGTAGATTTTTACCGTAATGAATAGCCTCGCTACAGGCGCCAAAACCTGCACTACAAATCAAGCCTATGCAATCACTGAAATCATTCATGAAATCTTTTCGGCTTAATGGATTACAGATCGTATTACCTTAAATAATTTTATATATTTGCTGCTACTGATCATCAGACAGCATTTCTTTGAACAAAATATTTACCAATTTAAAAGAAAGCCACGTTTAGATTTAATAGGATGCATCGTTTTTTCAGATATGATGACATGCCTTTTTTAAACAGTTTTGGAATCAATATGAGAGCAGGTTAATGGCTTATTCTGCCAAATTATATTTTTTAGTGGGTCCTTCTGGAGTCGGAAAAGATACGTTACTTAACGAATTGAAGAGACATCAGTATTCTGATAAACAACCCCTGGTAGCCCATCGCTATATCACCCGACCGGTTCGAGAAAATGATGAAAACCATATCGAGCTTGCCGAATTCGATTTTAATCGGCGCAGGGAAGTGGGATTGTTTCTGTTTGATTGGGAGTCGCACGGTTACCAATATGCGATAGGCCGTGAAGTGAAAAAGTGGCGCAAATCCGGTTTTAATGTCATTGTTAATGGTTCGCGCAAATAACTGGAACTAGCCCGAGAAATCTATCCTCCTTTGGTGCCTATCTGGATGACGGTTTCTGAAGATGTGCTCATCCAGCGTTTATTAGAAAGAGGCAGAGAAGACGAGGCGCAAATCGAAGCACGCATTCATCGCAATCGGGAGTTAAATCAATTGAAACCTGATGATTGTGTTTACATCAACAATGACCAAACGATAGAAGATACCATTGGCCAATTATTGGCGCTTATTGAAATATCCAATATTTAACCATGTCGAGTCGATATGCGATTTATCTGACCCTGCCGGCTGATTCAACACTTTACCAATTGGCCGCAACTTGGCTGGGGCATGATATTTATCGAGATCAATCAAGGCCGTATAGACCTATTCCAGCCCGACTTAAACAGCTCAGAGACCAGCACAACCTGACTTTGGTTGCACGCGGATATGGCTTTCACGCTACCTTAAAACCGCCTTTTACATTACATGCTGAACGCGAACTTGAAGAATTACTGGATGCTTTTGATCGCTATGTCCTCGGCTTAACGGCTTTCAAATGTAAACCACTGACGTTAATTCAACTGGGCCATTTTCTGGTTCTGATGCCCTGTGAAGATTGTCGTACCCTCAATGAATTGGCTGCGATATCAGTCAAAACTTTTGAACCCTTTCGAGCTCCTTTAACCGTGGAAGAGTATCAGAGCAGGAAACCCGAGAGTCTTACTGAACGCCAAAGGCTTATGCTTAATGAGTGGGGTTATCCTTATGTGATGGATGAGTTCCGTTTTCATATGACGTTAACCGACACGTTATCTCAGGATATGATCCAAACCTGTCGGCCCTTGTTGCAAGATTATTTGTCTGAGGGGACCTCTATGGATTTCGAAATCAACCAAATCTCCTTACTCAAACAACAGGATCAACACACACCGTTTTATGAGATTAAAACGGAAAAGTTAAAATGAGATCACTAAAATTATAAGTATTATTTGTGTCGATTGATCTGGTCTTTCAAGTCATCGAATTCGATATGCCTGAAATCCTTGCCATGCACCATATACAACACGTACTCACATATATTGATGGAGTGATCACCAATTCTTTCCAAGGCGCGGGCACACCAGGCAACGCGCAGGGCATTACGAATGGTGCGCGGGTCTTCCATCATATGCGTGATTAACTGGCGCATTAAGGCTTCATATTCCTCATTGATCTTGAAATCTTTCTCGATGGTAGCCAATGCGGAATGCGTGTCCATACGCGCGAATGAATCCAGGGCCTGGTTCAACATTTTACTGACCAGTTCGCCCAGGTGCTCGAGTTTTACAAAATCTCGTGATGTTGTACCTTCATCGATCAATTCCAGTTCAAAACGTCCCAGTTTTTCGGCCTGGTCTCCAATACGTTCCAGGTCAGTAATTGTTTTCAAAATGGTCACGATCAGGCGTAAATCACCGGCAGCGGGTTGACGCCGTGCAAGGACCTGTACGCACTCTTCATCGATTTCAACTTCCATACGGTTGATCTGGTAGTCATTATCCGCTACTTGTTTGGCTATGGCTGAATCAGAGGAAATAAGGGCTTCGAGACCATTCATGACCTGGGTTTCCACCAGTCCCCCCATGGACAGAACCTTGTTACGTAAGTCTTCCAGTTCGTTATCAAAACGCTTGGAGATGTGGCCCGTGAGTTGTGGCTCGTTCATGTTAATTATCCAAATTTACCGGTGATATAGTTTTCTGTCAGTTCATGCCTTGGATTAGTAAAGATCTGATTGGTTTCACCCACTTCGACCAGTTTACCCAGGTGGAAATAAGCCGTACGTTGAGAAACACGAGCCGCTTGCTGCATCGAATGGGTTACGATGGCAATAGTATAATTCTCGCGTAATTCATCGATCAGCTCCTCGATGATTGCAGTGGCAATGGGATCGAGAGCCGATGCGGGCTCATCCATTAAAATCACTTCCGGACTCACTGCAATGGTACGGGCAATACACAGGCGCTGTTGCTGACCACCTGATAATCCAGTTCCAGGAGCATCCAATCGGTCTTTAACTTCTTCAAACAAACCCGCCCGTTGTAAACTGGTGACCACGATTTCTTCAAGATCTGCATTGTTTTTAGCCAAACCGTGCAAACGGGGACCATAGGCCACATTATCAAAGATAGATTTGGGAAAAGGATTCGGTTTCTGGAACACCATGCCCACCCGGGCACGCAGTAACACGGGATCCATTTTTTTGTCGTAGATATCTTCGCCATCAAGGGTCAGCTGGCCTGTTACGCGGCAACTGGGAATCGTATCATTCATACGATTTAATGAACGTAGATAGGTCGATTTACCACAGCCGGAGGGACCGATCATGGCGATAACTTCGTTGTTGCCGATGTCCAATGACGCGTCATATATAGCCTGTTTTTCATCGTAAAAAACAGAAACATTACGCGTGGAAAACTTGGCATTATCTAGAAGATTCTCCCCAATAGTACCTTCTATTTTCTCAAAGTCAGTCATGTGATCAGGGGTGGCCTGAGCTTGAGGAGTATCTAATACTTCTTCTGGCATGGGAATATTACCTGGTCCAAAATCATCGGAATTAAGGGTTGTAGTATCTGCTGTCATGGCATTAATTACCAGCGTCTTTCAAAGTGTTTGCGGAGATAAATAGCGATGGCATTCATGACAACCAGGAATGCCAGTAATACAAGAATGGTTGCTGCCGTTAACGCAGTAAAGGCACGTTCCGGACTGTCTGACCATAAGTAGATCTGTACGGGTAAAACGGTTGCTGAATCGAGTACGCCACCGGGTACATCCACGATAAATGCAATCATACCGATCATTAACAGTGGCGCTGTCTCACCGAGCGCCTGGGCCATGCCGATAATGGCACCAGTGAGTATGCCCGGCATTGCTAAAGGCAACACGTGGTGAAAAACCATCTGCATATGGGACGCTCCCAATCCCAAAGCGGCTTCCTTGATGGAAGGTGGTACGGATTTTAAGGCAGCTCGGCTGGAGATAATAATCGTGGGTAATGTCATCAGGGATAAAACCAGGCCGCCCACTAATGGGGCCGAACGGGGCAAACCGAAGAAATTAATGAATACAGCAAGCCCCAGCAAGCCGAAAACGATTGAAGGTACCGCAGCCAGGTTATTGATATTGATTTCGATAAAGTCCGTAAACCTATTTTGAGGCGCGAATTCTTCCAGGTAAACGGCCGCCGCTATACCTACTGGTAGAGACAGTAAAAGAGTAACCAACAAGGTCCAGAAAGAGCCTAGGAGTGCGCCCTTGATACCCGCTTGTTCAGGTTCGCGAGAATCGCTAGCGGTAAAAAAGGTGGTATTGAAACTGGTCCGAATGAGCTCATTGCTCGCCAAGTACTCGATAAAACCGGCTTGCTTTTCATCGATACGGCTAATCTTGGTTTTTAGCTTGTAAAAGGTATCGACATCATCATCAGCTTTAACCCAAATTGAGAGGGGATCGCCACCAATGAGATCGGGATTTGACATGACCTTAGCTCTGATATCGAACTCTGCTCCACTGGAAATTAACTTGTAGAGTTGTTTCTTATCCTTTCGTTTTTTGACTTCGGGAAACAGATTGCGTAAGGATTTTTTGACCAGTCCCGCGTAATTGATGTCACTGAGCACTGCTTCGGTACTTTGACTATCTTGAGCAAGCCCCAGGGCGTCTCGATCCATGGGTATTTCAAGTTTTATTTCGGTTGCTTGAAATGCAGGTATGGCTTTGCCAATGATATCAAGTAGTAACAAAGCCAGAAAAACAAAACCCGTGAATACCGCAATACGCCCATACCATTGAAAACGCTTTTCTTTGGCGTATCGACGTTTCAAGCTTTTTTTAACTTTTTCAGTATTATTCATATTGTTCTCGATACTTCCTAACGATATGCAGTGCCACCACGTTGAGTAGTAGTGTGGTAACGAACAGCATCAAGCCCAGGGCAAACGCAGCCAGGGTTTTCGGGCTGTCAAACTCCTGGTCGCCGGTTAACAGGGTGACGATCTGGACTGTGACCGTCGTAACGGCTTCTAATGGATTAGCGGTCAATCGGGCTGATAGACCCGCTGCCATAACCACGATCATGGTTTCACCGATGGCACGAGAAGCGGCCAGTAATATGCCACCCACGATGCCAGGTAGGGCTGCAGGGATGATCACTTGTTTAATGGTTTCAGATTGAGTAGCGCCCAAACCCAGTGAACCATCCCGCATGGCTTGTGGTACCGCGTTGATGACGTCATCTGATAGTGAAGAAACAAAGGGGATGATCATTACGCCCATGACAATACCCGCGGCGAGCGCGCTTTCAGAAGCGACTGTCAGGCCAATGGATTGGCCGACATCTCGTACAAAAGGTGCTACCGTCAAGGCGGCGAAGAAACCATAGACGACCGTGGGTATGCCGGCCAGAATTTCCAATAAGGGTTTGGCTGTGTTTCTGAACTTTACCGAGGCGTATTCAGAGAGATAGATGGCGGATAAAAGGCCTACGGGAACCGCTATCAGCATGGCGATAGCAGAAATTAACAAAGTGCCGACAAATAAAGGAATGGCGCCGAATGAGCCAGATGAACCTACCTGGTCTTCACGTATGGCCGTTTGTGGACTCCAGGTAGTACCGAATACAAAATCAAATATAGAGACTGATTCGAAAAAACGTAATGCCTCGAATAAAACAGACAAGACGATGCCCACCGTGGTGACGATCGCCACGGCCGAACAGAGCAGTAAAATAAACTTAATAACTTTTTCAACACCCACCCTTGCATGCGAGTCAGTGAAACGTTTGCTATAGGCGAACAGAATCCCTGATAACCCGAGAACGATGACCAAGGCAGTCACAATGTTATTACTAAAACTTTCTGCTTGGAGATAACGTTCAACCGCCTGTTGAATAATTTCATCATTGCTTGATTCATTTTTTTGAATCGCAATGTTGATGTTGTTGATGTAAAGCTCAATGGTGTCTTGAGACTGGTTAGTAATGGATTCCGGCAGTGATGCAACAATCTCGTTGTGTAAATAGGCCGGTTTAAACATGGTCCAGATTAACAACAGGATGAGCGCAGGAATGCCACTCCATAAAGCCGTAAGGTAACCATAATGCTTAGGTAGCGCCTTTAAAGGATTTTGCTTTGATCCACTTGCAAACGCTCTTTGTCGACCGCTGAAAAAAGCAATCAGGCTTAAGCCAATAATTAGAAATACAAGGGCAGAGCTATTCATCAGAGAGAGTGGTTATCATGAAAAAAATGGATAGTAATGATTTTTATTAAGCCAGGCCATAAAAATAAAGCTCCCGATCATGTCGGGAGCTTTATACGTTAAACAAACTTTATGACAGCTTGATTACATTGTGTGCTTCTTGCCGCTCATTACGTTGTTACGCAGAGCAGTACGCTCAGCTTCTGACAGAGGTATCAGACCCTTGTCGAGCAGGTAACCATCGTCACCCATAGCCGCTTCACTGGTAAATTCTTTCAGGTATTCCTTCATACCAGGAATAGACTGAATGTGAGCGTTTTTCACGTAGAAGAACAGGGGACGTGAGATGGGGTAAGAACCGTCCGCGATGGTTTCGAATTCAGGGCCTGTACCTTCAATCAAGGAACCCTGTACCTTGTCATCATTCTGCTCAAGGAAAGAGAAACCAAAGATGCCAAGAGCACTGGGATTCTTGTCCAGCTTTTGAACGATCAGGTTGTCGTTTTCACCGGCTTCGATGTATGCACCATCTTCTCGGACCGTGTGGCAAACTTTTTTGTAAGCTTTCTTGTCCTTTTTCTTCATGGCCTTGATCCAGTCAACTTTCTTACAGCCACCTTCAAGGGCCAGCTCGGCAAAAGCGTCACGAGTACCGGAAGTAGGGGGTGGACCTAAAACTTCGATCTTGGTGTTAGGTAAAGAAGCATTGACTTCATTCCAGGTTTTGTAAGGGTTCTTGACCAGGGTCTGGCTGCCATCAGGATTGGGTACTTCATGAGCCAAGGCCAGGAACAGATCCTTTCGAGTCAGATCAAAAGGCTTACCTTTCTTGGAATTAGCGATCGCGATGCCATCGTAACCAATCTGAACTTCAGTAATGTCGGTAACGCCATTTTTGTTACACTTGTCGAACTCGGATTTTTTCATCGCACGGGAAGCGTTAGTGATGTCGGGTGTATTCAGACCAACACCCGTGCAGAACAGCTTCATGCCACCACCAGAACCGGTTGATTCGATTTTAGGGGTGTTGAAAGCAGTTTTCTTGCCAAATTTTTCAGCAACAACCGTAGCAAAAGGGTAAACCGTTGAAGAACCCACAATGCTAATGGTGTCTCGACCTGCAGCCTGAACATTAGCTACCAGCCCAACAGAGATTGCCGTAGCGACAATAATTTTTTTCATGTTTTCTCCTCAAAGAGGTAATGGTTAATTAAGACGAATGCAGTATGAGCATAGAATATGACAGAAATATTACAAAAAATGTCATGCTGAATTTGTTGGTTACAAACTCTATAAACAAGGTTAAAAAAACTTAATAACTAATTGAATATTAATAATAAAATTAATTTTATTATTTTAATTTGAATAGTTCTGCAGTTTCACGACGTTATTTTTTTGCGGTTTGTTCTTAATGACCCGATAGCTTGGAAAGGTGACGCTAAAGGTACTGCCCTTGTTGAGTTGGCTGCGTATATTTAATACGCCGCCATGTTTAATCGCAGCATGTTGAACAATGGCCAGCCCAAGGCCAGAACCTAAAGTTTGTTCAGTCCCATCTTGTTGGCCCCGGTAATAACGTTCAGTCAAATGTTCAATCTCTTCTTCGGCAATACCGGGCCCTTTATCCTTCACAGAGAAAATGCATTCCCCTTCTGAGTTGATGTTCCAGAGTACTTCAATCGGTGTCTTTTCCGGTGAGTACTTCAAGGCATTGTCAATGAGATTAATACAAATACCTTCTATCTCATTCTTAATGCCAAGCAAGAATAAATTATCGGGGATCGTACAAGTAATGTTCTCGTCTTCACAATCTCTATCCACAGCCGACATGACATTAGCCATGATTTCAGGAATATAGAGATCATTCCCCTCGGTGGTTTGTAATTGATAGCTTTCAACCTGTGATAAGAGTAATAAGTCTTGTATGAGGGTTTGCATGCGTTTAGATTGTTTTTGCGCCACCTTGAGCGATTTTTTTCCCGTCTTAGATAATGCTTTTTCATTTTCCAGCATCTCAAGGTGACCCGCTATTACCGTTAATGGCGTCTTCAATTCATGCGAAGCGTTGGCGACGAAATTTTTTAAACTTTCCTGCAATTGTTTGGCATCGGAAATATTTCTGGCGGTTAACAAACGCTGATCGCGACCAAACCGGACAATTTTTATCTGGAGCGTAATCTTACCGTCGACGGGTGACTCGATTTCGAGTCTTTTCTTTTTATCAGGGGATATTAGATAACTCAAAAAAGCGGGGTGGCGTATTAAGCTACTGATTCTGAGTCCAATATCGTAACGACGGTGAATCCCGAGTAAATAATGTGCGGGTTCATTTGCCCATTCAATTTCAAGGGAATCATTAAGTAGGACGGTGGCATCCGGCAAAGCCGATATATTTTGGTTAAGTCTCCTTAATATTTCCTTGGTACGCTTTTTTCGCCGTATATGTGTTTTTTTCTGTTTGTAGAGATGGCTGATGATATAACCCATAAATCCATTATCATCATAAACTTCACTTGTTTTCGCGCCTCTCGCGAGCCACTTTTCCAGCTTAATCATTCTGAAGTAGATCCAACCAATGAATGAGCTTAAAGCTATAAAAGCTGCCAGGAACCAATTATTTAAAATGATACCCAGGAGGACCATCACGAACAGCGTGGTCAAAATAGCTGGAAATTCACTACTCCAAAGTTTACCCATGCGATCTCTTTTCAGTAATTATTTCTTTTTAGTTTTTTTCTTTTTGGGCTTGGTTGAGAAACGGTAACCGGATCCTCTGACCGTTATTATAAGCTTCTCTTGCTCATATTGTTTTAAAATCTTACGTAAACGTAATATGTGAACATCCACAGTTCGATCACCCAGATAGGCATTCATACCCCAAACCGCGTCCAGTATTTGGTCGCGGGTAAAAACCTTGCCTTCATTAGTCATGAAAAACTTTAACAACTTATACTCGGTTTTAGTCAGGTCCACTATTTGTTGATTGATGCTTACCTCATGCGTCTCTGTATTTAGTTCTATGGGGCCTGCAACCAGATTATCACTACTCTCCTGGTAAATGGCTGGTCGTCTTAACAGGGCTTTAACCCGCGCACGCAATTCTCTGAGTGAAAGAGGCTTGGTCATGTAGTCATCCGCACCGGATTCCAACCCGGTGATCTTATCGGACTCTTCGGCACGAGCCGTTAACATCAGAGTAGGTATTTGTTTAAACTCATCCTTTCTTCTCAACCAGCGTACCAATTCTATTCCCGAACTATCGGGCAACATCCAATCTACGATCAGGCAATCTGGTTTTAATTGTTTAATCGATTTTTTCGCGGACTTGACGTCATCACAGCCATAGGTCTGATAGTTCGCTTGCGACAGTGAGAGACAGATCATGTCGCGAATGTCCTGATCGTCTTCGATAACCAATATATTCATAAGGGTGCTGGGTAATTAGAGTGACGCTGTTGTATGCCACGAATATGACAGTTTAATGACAATTAATTGTTGATGTCATATTTCTTTTATATTCGGTTAAGTCCAGTGTATTTGTTTAGATCTGCTTCAATCGTGTCGCTAACTACCAATAAATTTATTTAAATTCCCTGTTTTATGCTCTATTGCAGTTTGCAATGGCGACGCATAACATGTTTGAATAGATAAGCATGTATTTAACCAAGAGGCATACATGCATTTATTAAAAAAATTTGGAGCTTTAGTCGCTCTTTACTCTCTTTCTGTACCTTCCTTTGCCGCTAATTGTGGCTCTGTCACCATCTCCGAAATGAATTGGCCTTCGGCCGAATTTCTGGCTAATCTGGATAAAATCATTTTAGAAGAAGCTTTCGGCTGTAGTGTTGAATTAGTTCCCGGCGCAACCGTAACCACTTTCGCATCGATGGAATCCAAAGGTGAACCGGATATTGCTCCCGAACTCTGGACCAATGGTGTGGTAGAACGCTTTACGGCCGCGGTTGAAAAAGGCGATATTATCTCGGGAACCAAGCTCATTCAGGGTGCCAGCGAAGGCTGGTTTATTTCCCAGAATATGCATGAAAAACATCCGGAACTCAAAACTGTTGATGATGTACTGGCTCGTCCTGATTTATTTCCCAATAAGGAGAATCCCAGTAATGGTGCTTTTTATGGGTGTCCATCGGGCTGGGGATGCCAGATCAGTAACATCAACCTGGCTAAGAAAACCGCGTTTGACTTTGAAGGTCATAACTTCGATCAAATCGATCCAGGTTCCGGTGCCGCATTGGCAGCGTCGATAGCCAAGGCTTACGAACGCAAAGAACCCTGGTTTGGATACTACTGGCAACCCACGGGTGTGCTGTACAAGTACCCCATGCATAAACTGGACTGGGGTGTGCCACATGATAAAGAAAACTGGGACAATTGCGTATCGAAGGATCCAGAGTGCCCTAATCCCAAGAAAAATGGCTGGACAGAATCCACTGTCGTTACGGCGATGACTTCAGATTTTCATAAGAAAAATCCCGAGTTGGTGAAATATCTGAATAAAAGAACGTATGGTATGAAAACCGTGGGTGGTGTCCTGGCTTACATGTCTGATAACCAGGCCAATGGTGAAGATGCCGCGTTCTATTTTCTGCAAAACTATGAAACTGTCTGGTCTGAATGGTTAAGTGCTGATCAGGCTAAAAAGGTTAAAAAAGCGCTTTAAAAAACTCTAATTAAAAGGCTACTCCCTGGAGTAGCCTTTGTTTTATGACCAAGAGGTGGCAGATATGGAATGGTTAACAGAATTTCCCAGTTTGACTCGAGGGGAATTACGCGGGTTTCGTAAAAGTGTTGATGAATCCTTCAGATCCTTCACTCAAGAATATGGTGAGAGCCTGGAGTCTTTTTTCGATCCCTTACTCAATTTCTTAATATGGAGTGAGAAAGTCTTATTGGCTGCGCCCTGGCCTGTGGTGATCCTGGCGATTGCGGCACTGGCTTTTTTGGGTAGTCATAGCTGGAAAATTGTTTTTGGGGTTGTGGCCTCTCTGTTAGCCATAGGTTATATGGGGATGTGGGACGACACCATGCGTACCCTCAGTATCATCACAGTATGTACCATCGTGGCCATTGCAATCGGTATTCCTTTGGGGATTCTAATGGCACGTTCAAACCGCTTGCAGGCTTTAATCACGCCGATTCTGGATATTATGCAAACCATGCCGAGTTTCGTTTATCTGATACCCGTCGTAATGTTGCTCGGTATTGGCAAAGTGCCAGGCATGATTGCGGTCATCATCTATGCCTTGCCCCCCATTGTGCGCTTAACCAATCTGGGTATACGTCAAGTGGATGCTGAAGTGGTGGAGGCGGCCAATGCGTTTGGTTGCACAGCCTGGCAAAAACTGACCAACGTGCAGATGCCGTTGGCCTTACCTTCTATCTTTGCGGGTGTGAATCAGACCATTATGATGGCGCTGTCCATGGTGGTCATTGCCTCTATGATTGGAGTGACCGGTTTGGGGCAACCTGTATTGAAAGCCATCACCAATCAGTATTTTTCTTTGGGTCTGTTAAATGGGCTTGCCATCGTCGCCATCGCCATCATCTTTGATCGGGTCTCACAACGCTATGGATTACGCATTCAAAAACATCGACAAGGTGGACATCATGTCTGAAACTAAAATTGAGATAAAGGGACTGACCAAGGTCTTTGGGAAAAATCCCAAGGGCATGATGAAACATGTCGATGCTGGTATCAGTAAAGAAGACTTATTGGAGCATCATGGTCATGTTTTAGGACTCCATGATATCAACATGGAACTGCATACCCGTAAGATTGAAGTGGTCATGGGTTTGTCGGGTTCAGGTAAATCCACATTGATAAGACATATTAACCGGCTCATTGAACCGACCGCCGGCTCTATTAGTGTCGATGGTGAAGAAGTTTTAAAAATGAATGATGCTCAATTGCGCCGGTTTCGCCAGGAAAAAACCGCCATGGTTTTTCAGAAATTCGCGTTGTTACCGCATCGGACCATTATCGATAACGTGTCGTTCGGACTGAAGGTGCAAGGTAAGGAGAAAGGATTTATCCACGATCAGGCCATGCATTGGTTGGAACGTGTTGGATTGAAAGGCGTTGAGAAACATTATCCCTCGCAACTTTCTGGCGGTATGCAACAACGTGTGGGACTGGCGCGCGCGTTATCCTGTGATGCGGATATCCTGATGATGGATGAGGCCTTCAGCGCTTTGGATCCTTTAATTCGATCCGATATGCAGGATTTGTTACTGGAGCTCCAGGAAGAATTACATAAAACCATTGTATTCATTACGCATGACCTGGATGAAGCCCTTAAGATTGGCGATCGCATCGCCATATTAAATGGTGGTCGTCTGGTGCAACATGGTTCTGCCCAGGAGATCTTGTTAAATCCTGCTGATGATTACGTTGAGCGATTTGTGGCTGATGTGAACCGTACCCGGGTACTATTGGCCAAGTCCATCATGGTGGATGATAAACCGGAAGACCAGGCACAATCGGTAACAGTCAATGAAGATGAAACGGTCGATAACGTATTACATGCACTGTTATCTGAAGATGGATCCTATGTCATCGTCGAGGATGATAAAGGGCGAAAAGTGGGCTATATCGATAAGGAAACTTTGGCCGAAACAGTCTTTCAGGCTGAACAAAAATCCGCTGCGTAACCTTATAAAAAAACAATGAAAGGGATCTATTTGACCGGTCATGGTGGATTAGACTCCCTGGAATATCGTCAGGATATCCCCAAGCCAGAGCCTGGGCCGGGTGATGTGCTCATTCGAGTCGCAGCCGCAGGTGTCAATAACACGGATATCAATACACGGGTTGGCTGGTATTCAAAACACCAAGGTGCAGCAGATGATGCGAGCTGGGCCGGTTCCCCGATCAATTTTCCACTCATCCAGGGTATCGATGTCTGTGGCCACATCGAATCGATAGGGGATCATGTTGATGCCCAGAGAATCGGTGAACGGGTATTAGTGGAACCCTGCCTTCAGGAATTTAAGGGTAAAGCATTAACAACCCCCTGGTTTCTGGGCTCTGAATGTAATGGGGGCTTTGCTGAATACGTGGTCGTACCCGCGCGCCATGCTTACAAGATAGAAAGTCGATATTCAGATATCGAACTCGCATCCTTTCCCTGTTCTTATTCCACGGCTGAAAATTTATTAACCCGTGCCAATGTTCAGGAGGAAGAGCGGGTATTAATCACCGGTGCTTCAGGGGGCGTCGGTTCTGCTGCAGTGCAATTGGCAAAAACCCGTGGTGCTCACGTTGTGGCGGTTACCTCAAGATCGAAACAGCAATCGATCAAGGCAATAGGGGCCCATGAAATTATTTTCAGGGATCGGCCATTGGCGGAGTCGTTAGAACCCAACAGTATTGATGCGGCTATCGATTTGGTGGGGGGGGATCAATGGTCACAACTACTCGAGGTTTTGAAACCGGGTGGACGCTACGCGGTTTCCGGTGCTATTGCAGGGCCCATGGTTGAGCTTGATTTAAGAACCCTGTACCTGAAAGACCTGAGTTTTTTCGGTTGTACTGTATTAGGATCAAAAGTCTTTAAAAATCTCATTGGTAAAATCGAAAGTGAAGCGATTAAACCGCTGGTTGCAAAGACTTACCCATTGCAGGCTATACAACAGGCACAAACCGATTTTTTAAAGAAAACTCACACGGGCAAACTTGTTTTGAAAATTGGTGGTGATTAATCGTTATGCTTTTTAAAATGAAATTGATCGATCAGTGCGTATAAATCAATAGCAAGAAGAACGATTTCTTCACTCTGTTTGGAGGTGTTTTCGGTATCCGCAGCCGTATTATCTGAGAGTTCACTGATATTTAAAATGTTCTGTTGAACATTGGTAGTGAGCTCAGCCTGATGGTTCATCGTTTCATTCATGGCTTCATTCATATGATGAATATCACTGATATTTTTCGCAATGGCTTTCAGTGTTTGATCTGCAGACTCCACTTCGCCTTTTCTTGACTCTGCTTGTTCCTTGGCCTGGGTCATCACGGCCACCGCTTGCTGCGCACCCTTTTGTAATTGTTCAATGATGCGTTCTATTTCCTGGGTTGATTCATGGGATCGAGTGGCGAGGGTTCGCACCTCATCGGCTACTACCGCAAATCCTCGACCTTGTTCACCGGCACGTGCAGCCTCGATGGCCGCATTCAAGGCCAGTAAGTTAGTTTGTTCAGCAATACCTCTAATCACATCCAGAACTGAGCCTACGCCTTCGCTTTGTTGATTCAGTTCACCAATAACTTCAGCAGCGCTTTCGATGTTATTCACCAGTTGTAAAATGCCATCAATAGCCCTTTGCGTAGTTTCAGCACCATGAGTGGCATCTTCATCAGCCAGTCTGGAGACTTCTGCGACATTGGCCGCTGAAGCGCCTACCTCTTTCGCAGCCTGTTCCATTTTTGTGACGGCACTGGCTACTGAAGCGGTTTCCTGTTGCTGTTTTCGGGCAGTATGTGCGGTTTCATCCGCTGCTGCTGATATGGCTGATGAATTTTCATTCAGGCGGTTAACGCTGTCACTGACTTTAACCAGGCTGGTGGAAAAATTTTCCAGCATTTTATTAAAGGCTTCTCCGACCTGTCCGATTTCATCTTCACTGCGGATTTCGATCTGCTGGGTCAGATCCTGGTTCTCCGCATTCCGACGCATTATGTTGCGGATGCCATTTAATGGGTTTAACACGACATAACCGAGATACCATTGGATGATAAATAATCCCACAATGGTGACTACGATATTAATCAAGGAGAGGTTCCACAGGTTCGTGGAGATTTTTTCATCCAGCGCCTTTAACGAGTAATCCACTCTGACGGTACCCAGTAAGGTGCCATCTTCCACGACGTGGCAACTCAGACAGTTAGTGCCCTTGTAGTTGGCGGAAGCGTTTAAAGGCATCACCATGGAGACTGCGCGGTCTTCGGTATCTTCGTGTTTAATCACCAGAGGTGCGTTATTTTGGAACCCTTGTTGATCAATGTCATCTTCGATGACCTGTTCTGCATTGCCGGTACCAAATAATTGGCTGATTTTCTCGGAGCGGATGATTTTTACATTGGTAATTCCGGGCTCTTCCAGTAATTTATTACGTAGCACCGAGCGTTGATTCATGGTCCCCGATAACATCATGGTGTTGATATTATCAAAGTAGGTGTTGGCAATTTGTTGGGTTTTATCGATGGCCAATTCCATGACCATGTCGCGTTCATTGCTCGCGGTACGAAAAGTGGTAATGATGATAATCATCGCAAATACCATGAGCATGACGACGAGTATTTTGGCTTTAATACTTTTTGTAATTCTGGACATACCGATCCAAACCCGAAATCAGAAAATTATTGCTACTTATGGGGTTATCGGGAGTCGGTGGACATTCTTTAGACATACGTTGAAAATAAGGTAAAAGTCATCACAACATTTGATTTGAGTCAAATGAGGGGGAGGTATGAAAGCTGTCGGTTATGACCGTATTTTAAAAAGCGACGATGAAAACGTATTACTGGATATCGATGTAGATCAACCCAGCGCTGCAGGAAACGATTGCCTGGTTGAAATCAAGGCGATTGCCGTTAATCCCGTGGATATCAAGATTCGTACGAGCAAACAGCCGGAAGCCGGTGAATATGGCATTCTGGGATGGGATGCCTGTGGTGTGGTTAAGGAGGTAGGTGATCAGGTAAATCTATTTAAACCGGGTGATGCAGTTTGGTATGCCGGTGCGGTCAATCGACCTGGATGCAATGCCGAATTTCAACTGATCGATCAACGCCTGATGGCGCACAAGCCTCAGAGCCTTTCTTTCAGTGAGGCCGCGGCATTACCGCTGACCAGTCTGACCGCGTGGGAAATCCTGTTTGATCGTTTGCAGATTCATCAAGATCCTTCGACTGACACGTGTCTGTTAATCACAGGCGGGGCTGGAGGGGTAGGTTCTATCATGATTCAGTTAGCCAAGGCATTAACCTCTGCCAAGGTCATCACCACTGCATCGCGACCAGAAACCATTGAATGGGTTAAATCCCTGGGCGCCGATGTGGTCTTGAATCATCGTCATCCTTTATCCCAGGAATTGGCTAAACACAACATTGAAAATGTCACCCACGTGGCCAGCTTGAACCAGACCGATCAACACTTTAATGAACTGGTTAAGGTGTTGAAACCCCAGGGAAAACTGGCACTGATCGATTCTCCAGCCAAACCGCTCGATATTGTTTCAATGAAACAGAAAAGTTTATCGCTACATTGGGAATTTATGTACACCCGCTCTTTATTTGAAACCGAGGACATGGTGAAGCAGCATCAGATTCTGCAACGGGTTGCCGAACTCGTCGATGCTGGTCGCATCAGGAGTACCGTTAAACAACATTTTGGGACCATAAATGCCGCTAATCTTCGCAAGGCCCATCAGTTACTGGAGAGTAATACCTCGATAGGCAAGATCGTTTTGGAAGGTTTCTAAATGGTTGAGTGCATCAGAGTGATTCAAGTCCTTGCTGATGCACAGCACACGAATAACTTGGCTGGTATTTCTAAAAAAGGGCCCTGGATCAAACCCGGTCAAGGCCCGCAAAGCCCGTTTATAATGTCCAATCTATGTATGCTTAAGGGCGATTTTCAGGGGTTTAAACACTGAAAACCTCTTTACCTCCGTAAACTTAGGGTGATGAAAATACCGACAACTGTTAAGGTTAAACCTATAATCTGAACTCTTATTAACAAAAGGAACTCTGCATGTTTGATCTACCCATCGCACAATTCTTTG
>JAAUXZ010131202.1_pt1 | contig 18847 bp, 16 predicted proteins | sample 7278131 | NCBI WGS metagenome assembly JAAUXZ01 (sample SAMN14350119, study PRJNA611818) | marine sediment metagenome | isolation source: surface marine sediment (3m) | place: French Polynesia: Moorea | collected 2018-08 | reverse complement strand
GGGGATCTTCTTCTCGGCTGTGCGACTTCGCCCGCCGGCGGCGCGCTGCGCGCCCTGCGGGCTTGCTGTTCGCCTCCGCTGCCACACCCCGGCGGCGGTGAAACGGGCGCGGGCGAGCCGCCTAGAATAATAGCCCCGGCCGCTCCGCGAGGCCGCGCTCCAGCAGCTCGCGCATCGAATCCTTCACCACCTCGACCTTCTCCTGGATGACCGAATCCTCGTCGTCGGCGTCGCCCTCGAAGCGGAGGGGCTCGCCGAAGTAGATCCGGTACTTGGTGGGCAGCGCGACCATCGGCCCGAGCAGGCCGAGCCAGGGCATGCTGATCGTGATCGGGAGGGAGGGCAGGCCGAGGGCGTGCCCGACGCTCTCGAGGTTCGCCAGCCCGGGCTGCTGCTCCTCGGAGCCCACGATGCCGACGGGCACGATGGGCGTGTTCGTCTCCAGGGCCAGGCGCATGAAGCCCTGGCCGAAGCGCTGGAGCTGGTAGCGCTTGTGGAAGGGCTTGTTCGCGCCGCGGGCGCCTTCGGGGAAGGCCATCACGCACTGCTCGTTCTCGAGCATGTGCACGCAGTTCGCAGGCGTGCCCACCATGGTGCCGGCGCGGGCGCCGGCCCGGCTCACGAAGGGCAGCCGGAAGAGGAAGTACTCGCCCATGCCGCGGACGACGCGGGGGGGGTTCGCCTCGAGCAGCATGGCCACCCCCAGCATCGATCCGTCCCAGGCGAACTGACCCGCGTGGTTGCCGATGAGCAGCACGCGCCCTTCCGGGACGCGGTCGATGTCGAAGGTGTCCACGCGGAAGTAGAAGCGGTAGAGCAGGGCGGAGGGCAGGATGAAGCTGGCCGCCGTCTCCGGCTCGAAGCCGTAGGGATCGAAGCCGTACTCGTTGAGGGAGACCTGCGCCTTCCTGAGGCGGTCCTTGAGGTCGCGCGAGAGCTTGCCGACGGAGAGCGGGAGGACGCCTCCGAGCAGGTCGCGCAGGGCTTCGGGCACTTCCGGCATCTCCACAGGATACGTCAGATGGCGACGGCGTCCTCAGCCGAGCGGCGGCAACACGTCCACTGCCCGCTGCCGCAGCCAGTGATCGGCAAGTACCAGGCAGACCATGGCCTCGACCATGGGCACCGCCCGCGGCAGGACGCAGGGATCGTGGCGTCCCTGGGCTTCGAGGCTCACGGCCTCGCCGCTGCGCGTGACCGTGTCCTGCGCCTGCGCGATGGTGGCGGTGGGCTTGAAGGCGACCCGCACGACGACGTCCTCGCCGTTGCTGATGCCGCCCTGGATGCCGCCCGAGCGGTTGGCGGCGGCGCGCGGACGGCCGTCCGGCCCCGGCACGAAGGGATCGTTGTGCTCGATGCCGGTCATGTGCGTACCGGCGAAGCCGCTGCCGACCTCGAAGCCCTTCGAGGCGGGCAGCGACATGAGGGCCGCCGCCAGGTCGGCCTCGAGCTTGTGGAAGACGGGCTCCCCGAGGCCGGGCGGCACCGCGCGCGCAACGCACTCGACCACGCCGCCGAGCGAGTCTCCGCGCTCGCGCGCCGCATCGATCTGCCGGGCCATCTCGTCGGCTGCGGCCGGGTCGGGGCAGCGCACCGGGTTGGCCTCCACCGCCTCGAGCGAGACCGCGGAGGCGTCGAGCTTCGCCTCCACCTCGTGCACGCGCCGAACCCAGGCGAGCACCTCGATGTTAGCCGCGACCGCGAGCAGCTTGCGCGCGATGGCGCCGGCCGCCACGCGCCCGATCGTCTCCCGCGCGCTCGCCCGGCCGCCTCCCTGCCAGTTGCGCAGGCCGTACTTCGCCTCGGTGGTGTAGTCGGCATGGGAGGGGCGGTACAGATCCTTCATGTGCTCGTAGGCGTGCGGACGCGCGTCCTTGTTGCGCACGATCAGTCCGATGGGGGAGCCAAGGGTATGACCCTCGAAGACACCGGAGAGGATCTCCACCCGGTCTTCTTCCTGCCGGGGCGTGGTGAGCCGGCTCTGCCCGGGCCGGCGACGGTCGAGGTCGCGCTGGATCTCCTCGACGCCGAGCGGCAGGCGCGGCGGGCAGCCGTCGACGACCACGCCCACGCCGCCCCCGTGGCTCTCGCCGAAGGTGGTGATCTGGAAGATGTGCCCGAAGCGACTGCTCACCTCGCAACCATAGTGGACTTCGCTCGCCTTCGGCTCGCCTAGCGGTTCTGTCGCAGCAGCACGTAGGTCGCGCCGACGCCGCCGTCGCCGCCGGTGGCGCTGGTGAAGGCCATCACGACGGGGCCGAGCGGCGGCTCGGCCAGCCACTCGTAGAGGGCCTCCTTCAGCACGGGCTCGGCCGGCGAGTGGCGACCGCGGCCGTGGATCACCAGCACGCAGCGCCCGCCTTCGTCGCGTACGCGCAGCAGCGTATCCCGCACGCGGGCCTTCGCGTCGCTCTCGGAGAGCCCGTGCAGATCGAGCCGGGCGTCCCGCGCGACCTCGCCGTTGCGGAGCTTCCGCAGGTGCGAGCGGTCGACGCCGGGTGCGATGCCCTCGACGCGCTCGCCGAGCCGATCGATCTCGAAGGTGACGGCCTCGGGATCCGCGTCGGCGCGGCGCTTGCGCCGGCGCAGGGTCTTGGGCGGCTGCACCTTGTCTCGGTCCTGGAGGGGGGTGACGTCGGACATGGCTTCCTGGAACTCCGAGGATTCTTGGTCTCGCGGCGTTCGCGCACCGGACATCGGGTCGAGCTCGTTCGCGCCGGTCGCTCGGCCGGCCTTCAGTCGGTCGCGAGCAGCTCCAGCGCCTTGCGCGTCACTGCGCCTTGCGGCAGCTCCGCCAGCCCGGCGGGAGCCAGCCAGCGGTGCGCGTCGAAGCCGTCGAGCCGCACGCGCCCCTCGGGAGTGTCGCACTGGAAGACGTGGAGCCGCAATCGCCGGTGGGTGAACTCGTGCTCCACCGCGCCGAGCTGGCGCGCGCCGGACACGCGCAGGCCCACCCGCTCGCGCAGGGCGCGGATCAGTCCCTCTGCGGGCCGTTCCCGAGGGGCCAGGTCGCCGCCCGGCAGCTCCCAGAGGCCGCCGAGCAGCCCCCTCGGTGGACGCCGCACCGCGAGCGCCCGGCCCCGTCGCACCAGGAGCGCCGCCGCGGCCTCCAGGCGCCGCGGCGCCTTGCGCGCGGCCTTCACCGGGAGCGTCTCGGGATCGCCGGCTGCGCGTCCGGCACAGCGCTTCACCAGCGGGCAGGCCAGACAGCGGGGCGAGCGCGGGGTGCAGACCGTGGCCCCGAGCTCCATCAGGGCCTGGTTCAGGTCGCCGGGGCTCTCCCCCTTCACCAGGGCCTCGGCCTCGTCCCACAGGCGACGGGAGACCGCCGGGCTCTTCACGTCCTCGCGGACGTCGAGCAGGCGGGTGAGCACGCGGGCGACGTTGCCGTCCACCACGGGCTCCGGCCGGTCGTAGGCGATCGAGGCCACGGCCCCGGCCGTGTAGCGCCCGATCCCGGGAAGCTCGCGCAGCGCCTCGACCGTGTCCGGCAGGCGGCCGTCGTGCTCGTGGGCCACCACCTGCGCGGCCCGCTGCAGGTTTCGCGCGCGCGAGTAGTAGCCGAGGCCGGCCCAGGCACCGAGGACGTCGTCGGCCTCGGCCTCGGCGAGGTCGCGCACGGTGGGAAAGCGGGCCAGGAAGCGCTCGTAGTAGGGGACCACCGTCTCGACGCGCGTCTGCTGGAGCATCGCCTCCGAGATCCAGATCGCGTAGGGGTCGCGCGTGCGCCGCCAGGGGAGATCTCGCCGGTTGCGTCGGTACCAGCGCAGCAGGAGTCGCCGGGTGTCGCGGGCGGCAGCGGCACCGCTCACGTGAGCACCACCGGCAGCTCCCGCTCCACGCGGATGCCGCGCGCCGCCACCCGGGCGCCCAGGGCGAAGAGCTCGACACCCTCGCGCTGCGCCCGACGCAGCGCGCGACCGTAGTCGGGGTCGATGTCGTCGGCCGGAGAGACGCTGTCGCAGTCGGCGCGCTGCACCAGGAAGAGCAGCGCCGCGCGCTCTCCCCCCCGCGCCAGGCGCGCCAGGGTCTCGACGTGGCGCCGGCCGCGCCGGGTGACGCTGTCGGGGAAGAGCCCGCGGCGTCCCTCCGCCAGCGTCACGCTCTTGACCTCGAGCCAGAGCGCCCGCGGGTCACCGCGTCGCTGCGTGAGGCGGAAGTCGAGCCGGCAGCCCGGCCCCGCCGCGACCTCGCGCTCGATCCGCGCGTAGCGCCCGAGGGCACGCGGAAGGCCCGCGTCGAGAGCGGTTGCCACCACCGCGTTGGCGCGCGCGGTGTTCACCCCGACCCACACCCGGCCGACCCGGATCATCTCGAGGCTGTGACGCAGGCGCCGCCGCGGGTCGTCGTGCACCGAGCAGCGCACCGCCGCACCCGGTAGCGCGCAGCCGCGCATGCTGCCCGGGTCGGGGCAGTGGACGGTGAGCGTCTCGCCCTGCTCCGTCTCGACGTCGGCGAGGAAGCGCTTGTAGCGGCGCAGCAGGCGTCCTCGCAGCGGGGCCGCGAGGGGCAGGTTCACGGCGTCGCTGCGGCCAGGCGAGCGTCGACGTTGTTGCGCACCCAGCTCGGGTCCCACCATTCGAGCGGATCCACGTAGACGCCGCCCACCAGGATCGCGAAGTGCAGATGGTCGCCGCCGGCCAGGCCGGTGGCGCCCGAGAGGCCGAGGCGGTCGCCGCGCGCGACCTCGTCTCCCGGCTCGACGTCGAGCCGCGACAGGTGCCCGTACAGCGTGGCCACGCCGAGGCCGTGGTCGACCAGCACGCAGTTGCCGTAGATCCCGAGCTCGTCGGCGAAGGCGACGCGCCCGGCCGCTGCCGAGGTGACGGGCGCCGCCTGCGTGGACGCGAGGTCGTAGCCGAAGTGCGTGGCCTCCGAGACGGCCTGACCCCCCACCAGGTAGGAGCGGGCCTCGGCGAACTGGCTCGTGACCTTCGAGTTGCGCAGCTGCTCGAAGCTCCCCTCCCAGAGGCGCTCGGGCGCCGAATCGGCGAGCGCCTCGCGGATCCGGGCCTCGTTGCTCTGGCGCACCTCGGTGTTGATCCGGTGGAAGGCCTGCTTCGGGTCGTCGTAGGCGATGCCCTCGGCCTCGGCCAGCGCGCGTACCTTGGCGTCGAGGAAGCTCTCGGGCAGCCGCACCTTGGAGCGCGGCAGCCGCCGTTCGCGAACCACCACGGGCCAGCGCGCCTTGCCGACGTTGCCAGCCAGGTCCTGGGCGACGACGCGGATCGGCGGATTCTCGGGAGCGTCCGTGGGCACCGCGTAGAAGGCCACGCGGCGCTCCCCCGCCGGATAGCCGCGGAAGAAGGCGTCGCCGACCTCCACGCCATCGCGTGTCGCGGGCTCGGCGATCGAGTAGACCACCACGCCGGCCCCCCCGCGCCGCACGTAGGTGAGCCCGGTGGCGACGGCGATGCGCGGGGACGTGCGGTCGACGGTGACGGGCAGATCGAGCCGGGTCTCGTTGCCCGCGAAGCCTCCCCGCCAGGACCAGTCACGGGCGGCGATGCGCAGGAAGGCCTCCTCGGCCCGCTCCGGAAGCGCTTCGGGGGGGATCTCCACGTCGAGGCTCAGCGGCTCGGAGACGTCGGCCCCGCCCAGGGCGCTCCCCGGCAGGTCGCGCGCGGCGAGGGCCGTCTCACCCTCCGGGTGGGCCAGGACCACGGTCACCGAGCGCAGGCCGCTCCCGGGGTCCGCCACCTGGATGGCCACCCGGCCGCCCTGCTTGCCCAGCAGGAGCGAATCGGGCGCCGTGATCTCCGGGGCGCCGCCCTCGAAGCGGGTCCACGCCATCACGGCTGCGCCCGCCAGCAGCAGGGCGAGGATCGTCAGGAAGATGCCACGAGCGCTCACGAAAACCCCCCGACCACGAGTCTAACGGAGTGCCCGGGCCGACGCCGAGGCGTGGCGACAGCCCGGGGGCTGGGTTTCGGATTGACGCAGCGGCCCGCCAGCGCGATTCTCCCGCCCTTCCACGCCACGGAGGATGCCCCATGTCGCCGCTGCGACGTCTCGTGCTGATCCGACACGGTGAGACCGACGGCGAGTCGAGCGTCCGCTTTCACGGAAGCACCGACGTGTCGCTCTCCGACGTTGGCCGCGCGCAGCTGCGCGAGACCTCCCTGGAGCTCGCCCGGGAGGTCTTCGATCTCGTGGTGGCCAGCCCCATGCAGCGGGCCTGGGAGGGCGCGCGGATCCTGAGCGGCGGTGCGCCGGTGCGCATCGACGCCGATCTGCGGGAGATCCACTTCGGGCGCTGGGAGGGCCTGACCCGGGAGGAGATCGAGGCGCTCGACCCGGTGCTCCACAAGGACTGGCAGGACCGTGTCGCGGGCTTCGAGTTCCCCGGCGGAGAGCCGCGGGCCGACTTCCAGAAGCGGGTGCTGGGCGCCCTCGAGCGACTCGAGCAGAGCGGCGCCATGAGCGTCATGGTGGTGGCCCACAAGGGCCCCATCCGCACCATCGCCGAGAAGCTCCTGGGTGCCCCCCTCGAGCCCGACGTGCCGGCGCTCGCCGGGATCGTCGGCCTCTCGCTCGGCGCGAGCGGGAGCTGGATCGCGGGCCGCCGCAGCAGCGACCCGGAAGGGCTCGACTGACCTGAGCTAGAGCCGCTGGCCAGGGCGCTCCACGCCGCCGATGCGGGCGCTGGCAGCGCGGCGCGGCGGGGGCGTGTAGATGAGCAGGCTGGGACTGCTCACTGCCACCTCGTCGCCGGCCGGCGGGGCAGCCTCGCCCTGGGCGCGGGCGGCGCAGCCGGAGGCGGAGCCTTCGTCGGCGGCCTGACACGGCTGGGGGGTCTCGCTCTTCGGGGCCGGCTCCGCCAGGACGGGACCCGCCAAGAGCAGCGCGATCAGCAGAACCGCAGCACTGGTGAATCGTCGCATCATCTGGTGCCTCCCACGGGCTTCCAATGAGAAGAGGATCGGCTGAAGCCGCCGTGGGCGCTGTATCGCGGTTCACAGGCTGTCGAAAAAAATGACTACCCCGCGGGGGTAAAGCGCGGAGAGCGCCTCAGGCCTCCTCCGACTCGCGGAGCTTCGCCAGCACGCTGTAGTCCTCGAGCGTCGAGGTGTCGCCCACCGTCTCCTTGCCCGCCGCGATGTCCCGCAGCAGGCGGCGCATGATCTTGCCCGAGCGCGTCTTCGGCAGGGCGTCGGTGAAGCGCACGTCGGCCGGCTTCGCGATGGCGCCGATCTGCTTGGCCACGTGGTCGCGCAGCTCGCCGGCCAGCCCGTCGCCCGCCTCGACGTTGCCCTTCGGCGTCACGAAGGCCACGACGGCGGTGCCGGTGAGCTCGTCGGGGCGCCCCACCACGGCCGACTCGGCGACCTTCTGGTGCGACACGATGGCGCTCTCCACCTCCATGGTGCCGATCCGGTGTCCCGAGACGTTCATCACGTCGTCGATGCGGCCCATGATCCAGAAGTAGCCGTCCTTGTCGCGGTGGGCGCCGTCGCCGGCGAAGTAGGCGTCTTCGTACGTGCTCCAGTACTGCTCCTTGAAGCGCTTGGGGTCGCCCCAGATGCCGCGCAGCATGCCCGGCCAGGGCTTCTTCAGCACGAGGAAGCCGCCGTCGGGCGCCTTCACCGGTTTGCCGTCGTGGTCCCAGACGTCGGCATCGATGCCCGGGAAGGGGCGCGTCGCCGAGCCGGGCTTGGTGTCCACGGCGGCCGGCAGCGGCGTGATCATGATCCCGCCCGTCTCGGTCTGCCACCAGGTGTCGACGATGGGGCAGCGCCTTCCGCCGATCACCTTGTTGTACCAGATCCAGGCCTCCGGATTGATCGGCTCGCCCACCGTGCCGAGCAGGCGCAGCGACGACATGTCGTGCGACTTCGGGTGCTCGTCGCCCAGGCGCACGAAGGTGCGAATCGCCGTGGGCGCCGTGTAGAAGATCGTCACCCGGTGGCGCTCGATGATGTCCCAGAAGCGGTCGGCCTTGGGCCAGGTGGGCGTCCCCTCGTACATGAGCGTCGTCGCGCCGTTGGCCAGGATCCCGTAGATCACGTAGCTGTGGCCGGTGATCCAGCCGATGTCGGCCGTGCACCAGTAGGTGTCGGTGTCCTTCAGGTCGAAGATCGCCCTGGCCGTGGTGGTGACGTGGGTGAGGTAGCCGCCGGTGGTGTGCAGGATGCCCTTCGGCTTTCCCGTGGTGCCGCTGGTGTAGAGGATGAAGAGCGGATGCTCCGCGTCGAGCTTCGCGGGCGGGCACTTGGCCGAGGCGTCCTTCACGAGGTCGTGCCACCAATGGTCGCGGCCCGGCGCCATGTGCGTGGGCTCCCCCGTGCGCTTCACCACGATCACGCTGGCGACCTCCGGGCAGCCCTCCAGCGCCTCGTCGACGGCCGGCTTGAGCGCGTGGGGAGCGCCGCGGCGGAAGCCGCCGTCGGCCGTCACCACGAGCTTCGCTCCCGCGTCGTTGATGCGGTCGCGCAGGGCTTCGGCCGAGAAGCCCCCGAAGACCACGCTGTGCGGTGCGCCGATTCGCGTGCAGGCGAGCACGGCGATGGCGAGCTCCGGGACCATGGGCATGTAGAGCGCCACGCGATCGCCCTTCTTGACGCCCCGCTCCTTCAGCACATTCGCGAAGCGGCAGACCTCGCGATGGAGCTCTCCGAAGGTGAGCACGCGCGTGTCACCGGGCTCGCCCTCCCAGATGATCGCCGCCTTGTTGCGCCGCCAGGCGTTCTCGCCCTCGAGGTGGCGGTCGAGGCAGTTGTAGGAGACGTTGAGCTTGCCGCCTACGAACCACTTGGCGAAGGGCCGCTTCCATTCGAGCACCTTCTTCCAGGGGCTGAACCAGCTGACGTTCTCCTTGGCCATCTTCGCCCAGAAGCGCTCGGGGTTCGACGCGCCCAGGCGCCGGTACTCGTTGACCGTCTTCCTGCTCCAGTTGGCCTGCTTGGCGAACTCGGGGCTCGGCTTGAAGACGCGCTTCTCCTTGAGCAGCGATTCGATGTCGGGCATGTGACTCCGTCCTGGAAAGGGGGGTGCGGTTCGGGCGCTCAGCGCTCCGAGACCAGGGCCTCGAGATCCTCGGGCAGCTTGGGGATCGCGGCCGTGAGGTTCTCGTGCCCTTCGGCGGTGACGACGACGTCGTCTTCGATGCGCACGCCGATGCCTCGGAAGCGCGCGTCCGCCTCTTCGTTGGAAGCCGCCACGTAGACGCCGGGCTCCACGGTGAAGACCATTCCGGGCTCGAGGGGTCGGGGCGCACCGCCCCTGCGATAGGTGCCCACGTCGTGGACGTCGAGCCCGAGCCAGTGGCTCGTCTGGTGCATGTAGAAGGGGCGGTACTTCTCGTGCTCGATGAGCCCGTCGACGTCGCCCGAGAGCAGCTCCAGGTCGATCAGACCCTCCACGATCGCGCGCAGCGCCGCCTGGTGGACGTCGGGGAGGGTGCGTCCCGGGCGGCACTCGGCGAGCGCGGCCTGCTGCGCGCCGAGCACCAGCTCGTAGAGCGCCCTGCCCGGGCCGCTGAAGCGTCCGCCGACCGGATAGGTTCGCGTCACGTCGGAGGCGTAGCCCTCGAGCTCGCAGCCGGCGTCCACCAGCACGAGCTCCTCGCCGCGCAGCTTGCAGTCGTTGGTCACGTAGTGGAGCACGGTGGCGTTGCTGCCGCCGCCGACGATGCTGCTGTAGGCGGCGCCCCGCGCGCCCCGACGCCGGAAGGTGTACTCGATGACGGCCTCGAGCTCGTATTCCCAGGAGCCGGGTTGGGCCAGCTTCGCTCCCGCCTCGTGGGCCTCGGCGCTGATCGCCGCGGCGCGACGCATGATGTCGAGCTCCTCGGGCGACTTGATCAGGCGCATCTCGTGCAGGATCTTCCGGGGGTCGACGAAGGCCTCCGGCGGGTCGACGCCCGCGCGAGAGCGCCGACGCAGCTGTTCGGCCGTGACCGTCAGCTTCGCGTCCACGGCCGTGTCGCGGCCCAGCACGTGGTAGATCCGCTCGAAGCGGCCGACCAGCTCGGGCAGGTGCTGCAGGAAGCTCTCGGTCGGGTGCGCCTCGTCGGCGCCATGGTCGCGCACGGCCCCCTCGACGCCCGGCCGGTAGCCGGTCCAGGTCTCCGCGGCCGGGTCGCGGGGCTCGACGTAGAGCGTGTAGGCCGGGCCGTCGTCGGTGCGCAGCACCGCCACGGCATTCGGGTGATCGAAGCCCGTCAGGTACCAGAAGTCGCTGTCCTGACGGAAGGGGTAGTCGGTGTCGTTCGAGCGGGTGAGCGGCCCGCGGCCCAGCAGGATGGCGAGGGAGTCGGGGCCCATCGCGTCGCGGAAACGGCTACGGCGCTCGGCGAACACGCGCGCATCTTACCGCAGCGGCTGCGGCGACTCCGCGACGGTCGGAACGCGGGGCGCGGCGTCGAGTCGCTGGCACACCACGCGCACCCCGCCGCAGTAGGTCGCGCACACGCTTCCGTCGGCGACGACCGCGCTGTAGTAGAGGCCCCCGGGCTCGAGCCTGGGAAGCCGGAGGGTGCGGGCGTGGCCCTCCCGATCGACCACGTGGACGGTGCCTCCCCAGCGCGTCGCCACCACGACCCCGTCCTCCTCGAGCGCCAGATCCTGCACGAAGTCGAGGCCCGGCTCGAAGTCCTCGTCGAGGAGCAGTCGGGTTTCGGGCCCGCCGGGCTCGCTGCGCACGAGCCAGAGCCGGCGGCCTTCGACCTCGGCCCGCGCACCCAGACCGGCCGCGTCGAACACCACGAACTGCAGCTCCGGGGTCTCCATGCGTCGGCGCTCGCGGCCGTCGAGGCCGAGCACGTAGGCGTCGCGTCGTGGAGCCCCGCCGTCGAGCGACAGCAGGTCGGTCGTCACCCAGACCTCGCGCCGGGTGGGGTCGAAGGCCACGGTCTTGGGCGCGACGCGGAAGCCCGCGGGCGGCCGGAGCGGAAGCTCGGCAAGGGCAGCGCCGTTGGGCGAGATCCGCAGGACCGAGCCGTCGCCTCCCCGGGAGCCGGCGTAGCGCGAGATCAGCAGCTCGCCGTCGGGGCCGGGCGCGATCTCGTTGAGCCCCGTGCCGAGCCTGCGCAGGTGGCGGACCTCCCCGCTGCGGGGCTCCACCCAGCCCATGGCCTCGTAGTAGGTCGTGAAGTAGATGCGTCCGTTCGGGTGGGCGTGCACGTCCCAGACGCCCGACCGGGCGCCCGGGGCCGTGACCTCGAGGGAGGGGAGCAAGGCATCGGCGCCCAGGTCGAAGCGGCCCACGAGCTGCGGGCCCGCGATCTCCATGTCGGCGAGCGGGTCACCGCCCCTGGCGCGGAAGCCCGACCAGAAGGCCGCCTGGCCGAAGTAGAGGGTCCCGGCGCGGGCGTGCCCGTACCAGGCGCAGTACCGCTCGGCGCTGCTCGGCTCCTCCTCGGCCGCGAAGACCCTGGGCGCCACGTCGATCGGGGCGTCTCTGGCGCAGGCCGCCACCACCGCCAGCGCACCCAGCGCCGCGGCCAGCCAGCCGATGCCAAACCAGTTTGCGCTGCCAACGATGGATGCACCGCGAGCAAGTGCCCGTTCTGGCTGGGCTAGCAGCCCATGGGGGACTGCTCGACGCAATCGCTCCGCCGCTCCAGGGTGCACCGCGAGTTTGCATGGGAGTCGCCAAGCCATCGGAATCACGAGAGATCGACCGCTCGCGCAGGTTGGCACGGTGCGTGCTTTACCTGGCTGCAAGCGATCTGAAAGGCCGAGTCGTACGTAGGCGGGCGCGCACGGGCGATTCGGCCGAACCGAGCGAAGGAGCGAGCCAAGCAAGGCGCTTTCCCCCAGAACGGCACCCCGCCTTACTCGTTCCTTCGCGCGGTGAGATCGTTTGGAGCCCCCGGTCGGATGGTCCGACCCGGGGGCTCTTGATTTTCAGGGCTTCTTCTTGCCGGGGGCCCCGTCGTCCGACTTGCGCGGCGCGCCCCTCTCGCCGCCGCTCTTCGCCCCGCCGCCCTGGGCGCTCTTTGCGCCGCCGCCCTGGCCGCGCGAGCGCGACTTGCGCGAGCTCTTGGGGGCCTCCGCCGGCTCGGCCTTGGCGGGGTCGTCGCCCTCGGCCGCGGCGGTGACTGCCTCGCTACCGAACTCGCGGACGAACCAGCCCTTCAGCTCCTGGAGCTCGCGCAGGTCCTTGGCGCTGCCCGGCGCCCGCCAGGCAATGGCCTCGAGGCCGGAGTTCGGGCAGAGGACGCCCGGATCCATGTCGAGCTCTGCGGCGCGGCGCGCCCGCCATGCCTTGAGCGTGACCAGCCTGCGATCGGCCTGGCGGTCCATGCGCCGTCGGCCGTTGCCGAGCCGAGGGATCGGGCCGTGGTCGACCTTGCGCCCGGCGCGTACGGCAGCCATCACGTCGCGGCCCATGCGCCGCATCAACAGATCGGTGATTCCCTTGATCTGCGCCAGGTCGGCGAGCTTCTTGGGCTTCGTCTCGGCGATCTCCAGCAGCGTGCGGTTGCCGAGCACCTTGAAGGGCGGTCGATCGATCTCCCGCGCGCGCGCGTCGCGCATCAGGTAGAGCTCGCGCAGGATCGAGAGGCCGCGCGGGTCGAGGCGCCGGGCTCCCTTGATCCGCAGGTAGCCCAGCTTGTCGAACTCCCGTTCGGGCCACTTGCGCTGACAGAGCGCCTCGAACTCCTCCTGCGCCCATCGGTAGCGCCGAGCGGTGCGCAGCTCGCGCCCGAGCTTCTCGGCCAGGGGAATCAGGTAGAGGACGTCGGCTGCGGCGTAGCTGAGCTGACGCGCCGAGAGCGGCCGCACCGACCAGTCGGAGCGCTGCTCGTCCTTCGGAAGATCCACGCCGAAGTGGCGCTCGGCGATGCTCGCCAGGCCCACCGACGGGTAGCCGAGCAGCTGCGCACTCACCATGGTGTCGAACAGGTTCCGGAACTCGAAGCCACAGTCGCGCTTCAGCACGAACAGGTCGTACTCGGCGGCGTGGAAGATCTTGCAGATGTTCGGGGCGGCGAACACCGGCCCGAGGGGTGCGAGCTCGGACGGTCCGCCAAGCGCCAGCGGATCCACGAGGTAGATCTGCCGGCGTGTCGCGATCTGCACCAGGCAGGTCTTGTCGTAGTAGTGGTAGAAGCTGTCGGCCTCGGTATCGACGGCGAGGATCTTCTCACCGAGCAGATCCTGCGCGAGGGCATCGAGATCCGCCCTCGTCTCGATCGACTCGAAGTCCGCCAACTGGGCCTCGCCGCTTTTCTTGCTCACCGTCCGCCCGAGGGGATCCCGTGAAACCGATCCTGTGAAACCAAACGTGGTTTCGCATCTCGGGGAGGGGCTGGCACCGAGGAGGGCTTGCGATGCCGACGGCATGCTAGCCGAGGCACCCGCCCCATGAAAGCCACCCAGACGGCCGACCCCGCGGGATGAGGCGATCGGAAGCTGATGGGAAGCCGGGCGGAGGCACGCGGTTTCGTCGATACTCCCGCCGATGATCAGGGCCGGAGCGGGATCCTCCACGCGGGCGGACGCCCGGGCTGCGGCGGCCGAGGCCGCCCACGCGGCCCTCGAGGGCGTCGGTACGGCCGAGGCCGCTCTGGTGCTGGCGGGATCGGGGTACGGCGACGATATCTCGCTCCTGATCGACCAGGCCGCGGCCGCCCTGGACACCGAGCTCTTGGTGGGCGCGAGCTGCCACGGCGTCCTGGCGGCCGGCCAGGAGTTCGAGGACTCCTCCTCGGTAGCCGTCCTCGCCTGGTCGGGCCTGGAGGTGCTGCCCTTCCTGCTGGCCGACCCGGCTGGCGACGAAGAGGGCGCCTGCGAGGAGATCGCCGATCGCCTCGCAGGTGGACCGCGCGCCGAGGACCTGGTGGTGCTGCTCCCCGACCCGCGGAACTTCCACCCCGAGGCCTTCCTCGGCGCATCGCGCGAGATCCTGGGGCCGGCCCAGGTCGTGGGCGCGGGCTCCGGAGATCCGGTGGCGGGTGCGCCGCTCCAGTGGTGCGGGCGCACCGTGGCCTCTGGCGCGGTGGCGGGCATGGTGCTGCGCGGCGCCGAGCGCCCGAGGATCGGGGTGACCCAGGCCTGCCGACCCATCACCGAGCTGCTCACGGTGACGCGCGCCCGCGGACACTGGGTGCTCGAGCTCGAAGGGCGCCCGGCTCTCGAGGTCTACCGGGAGGCCGCGCGGGGTCCGCTGGCCGCCGATCTGCGCCGTGCGGCCGCCTTCGTGATGGTTGCCCTTCCCGCGGGTCCCGACCCGGAGAGCCTGGCCCCCGGGTCGTACCTCGTACGCCAGGTCGTGGGCTTCGAGGAGAACGCGAACGCATTCGCGATTCCCGAGACGGTGAAGCCCGGCGATCGGATCGCGCTCACGGCACGGGAGCCGGAGTCGGCCCGCGAGGACCTCAAGGAGATGCTCGACGGCATCGGGGTCCCCCCGCGCGGCTTCGGGCTCTACTTCGACTGCTGTGCGCGTGGAGCCGGCTTCTTCGGCGTGCCCGGGCTCGAGGCCGCGTATCTCGAGAGCGCGCTCGGCTCGGTGCCGCTGGCGGGGATGTTCGGATCCTGCGAGATCGGCCCCATTGGCGCGCGCACCGAGCTGCTCACCTACACCGGCGTGCTGGCCCTGATCGACGGCTGAGCAGCCTTCCGGTCGAGTCGGCGCTCGACACCCGGCCTCGACACCCGCCAGGAGTGCGCCTACATTGTTCCATATAAAGAGATTGAGTTCCGTATAACGGAACAAGGCCCGGAGATCGAGACCCCATGGAGTCGCTCGGTACCGTGGAGCGCGCGGTCGACGTGCTCTTCCATCTGAGCGGAGCGGGCGAGCCGGTCGGGGTGACCGCCATCGGCCGCGCGCTGGGCCTGCCCAAGTCGAACGTCCACCGGCTGCTCACGTCGCTGGTGCGCCGCGGGCTGGTCGAGCGCGACGAGCGTGGCCGCTACCGCCCCGGCATGGGTCTCGTGTCGCTCGGACTCGGCGCGATCGAGCGCGAGCCCGCGGTGCTGGCTGCGCGGCCCGTGCTTGAGGACGAGGCGGCGGCGCTGGGCGAGACCTTCTTCCTCGTGGGTGCGCGCGCCGGTGAGCTGCTGGTGCTCGACAAGGTCGAGGGCACGGGCTTCCTGCGCGCCGCGCCGCGGGTGGGCTCGAGCGTGCCCGTCCACGCCACGGCGGTGGGCAAGCTCTTCCTGGCCTTCGGCGACGGGCGCATTCCATTGCCGGAGAGCGGCCTCGAGCCCTTCACCGAGCACACCACCGTCGACCCCGGGCTCTTGCTGAGCGAGGTGGGCCGGGTGCGCGAGAGGGGCTACGCGGAGAACCGCGAGGAGTGGATCGCGGGGCTCGCGGTGGTGGCGGCGCCGGTGCACTCGCGGGGTCGCCTGGAGGCGGCCGTCGCCGTGGCGGCCCCGGCCGCGCGCATCGAGTCGCTGGGCCGCGAGCGCGTGGCCCGAACCACGGTGGAGGCAGGCCGTCGCATCGGGCGTCGCCTCCAGGGAGGGAGCGCGCCGTGACAGAGGCCTCGTCACCGCGAGCGGTGGTCTGGATCGACGGGCGCGTGGTCGACGTCGCCGAGGCGCGCGTGCCGGTCACCGACCACGGGCTCCTCTACGGCGACGGTGTCTTCGAGGGCATCCGCGTGTACGGCGGGCGCGTCTTCCGCCTCGACGATCACCTCGCCCGCTTCGCGGCCGGGGCGAAGGCCCTGGCACTCGAGCCGCCCGGCGGCATCCCCGCCGTGCGGGAGATCGTGCTGGAGACCGTGCGCGCACACGGAGAGTGCGAGGCCTACGTGCGGCTGGTGCTCACCCGAGGCGTGGGCGCGCTCGGCGTCGTCCCGACCACCTGCCACGCGCCGCGCCTCTTCTGTCTGGTGTCGGACGTCACGATCTACCCGGCCGAGAAGCTTCGCGACGGCATCGATCTCGTGACGGCGAGCCTGCGCCGCCCCGCGCCCGACGTCCTCGATCCCCGCGTGAAGAGCCTCAACTACCTGAACAACGTGCTCGCCAAGCTGGAGGCGCGGCAGCGCGGGGCGGACGAGGCGCTGCTGCTCGGAGCCGGGGGGCTGGTGGCGGAGGCCGCGGTGGCGAACCTCTTCGCGGTGATCTCGGGTGAGCTGCGCACGCCGCCGCCCACCGACGGCGCGCTCGAGGGCATCACCCGCCGCACCGTCCTCGAGCTCGCCGGGCGCCTGGGAATTCCCGCCCGGGAGTGCAGCCTGGGTCGCTTCGATCTCTTCTCCGCCGAAGAGGTCTTCCTGACGGGAAGCGGTGCCGGGCTCGTGCCCGTGCGCTCGCTCGACGGCCGCCCCATCGGCGTGGGGCGGCCCGGGCCCATCTACGCGAAGGTGCGTGCGGCCTTCCTCGACGCCGCGCCTTCAATGGGAGTGTCGGTGAGCTAGCCTTGCGCCATGCGTTGGTCGCAAGCCTTCATTCCGACACTTCGTGAAGATCCCGCGGACGCCGAGGCCGTCAGCCACAAGCTGCTCGTTCGCGCCGGGCTGATCCGTCAGCTCACCGCGGGGGTCTACTCGATCCTGCCGCTGGGACGTCGCGTGTGCACGAAGATCGAGGCGATCGTGCGCCGCGAGATGGACGGGATCGGGGGCCAGGAGTTCAGCCTGCCCTCGCTGCACCCCGCCGAGATCTGGAAGCGTTCGGGCCGCTGGGAGGCCATGGGCGACGAGATGTTCCGTCTGGTCGACCGCAAGGGCGCCGAGTCTGCCCTGGGCATGACGCACGAGGAGATCTTCGCCACCCTCGCCACCGAGATCCGCAGCTACCGCCAGCTGCCGCAGATCTGGTACCAGGTCGACACGAAGTTCCGCGACGAGCCACGCCCCAAGTCGGGCCTGCTACGAGTGCGCGAGTTCACCATGAAGGACTCCTACTCGCTCGACGCCGACGCGGCCGGCCTCGACGTCTCCTTCCAGAAGCACTTCGACGCCTACCGGAAGATCTTCGCTTCCTGCGGCCTCGACACCCTGGCGGTCGAGGCGTCGTCGGGAAGCATGGGCGGCAGCGAGTCGATCGAGTTCATGGTGGCGAGCGACGCGGGCGAGGACTGGGTCGCCTCCTGCCCCTCCTGCGGCTATGCGGCCAACGTCGAGAAGGCCACCTCGGCGCTGGCGGAGGTCGCGGACGGGGCGGGGCTCCCGGCGCCCGAGAAGTTCGCGACGCCGGGGCAGCGCAGCATCGAGGACATCGCGGGCTTCGAGGGCGGCGCCCCTCCCGAGCGCCAGATCAAGACGCTCGTGTACATGATCGACGGGACACCCACGCTGCTCCTCCTGCGCGGCGACCACGCGCTCGTCGAGCAGAAGCTCTGCGACGCCGTGGCGGCCAGCGAGCTCCGGCCCGCGAACGAGGCCGAGATCCGCGCGGCCCTCGGCGCGGGCGCGGGCAGCCTGGGCGGCGTGGGCCAGGGTGCCCACCCGATCCTGGCCGACGAGGCCCTGCGCGGGCGGCGCGACATGGTGACCGGCGCCAACGAAGACGACTTCCACCTGCGCGGCGTCGACGTCGAGCGCGACATCCCCGTGCGTCACTGGCTCGATCTGCGCGAGGTGAAGGAAGGCGAGCCCTGCCCCATGTGCGGGGGGGCGCTCGCCGTGCAGAAGACGATCGAGCTCGGCCACATCTTCAAGCTCGGCACGCGCTACAGCGAGGCCCTGGGCGCCAGCTTCCTGGACCCCGACGGCGAGAGCCGGCCCGTGGTGATGGGCTCCTACGGCATCGGCGTCCAGCGCGCGATGGCGGCCGTGGTGGAGCGTCACCACGACGAGGCCGGGATCGTCTGGCCCCTGTCGGTGGCGCCCTTCGAGGTGCTGGTGACCCAGGTGAACGCCAAGGACGCCGAGACCACCGACGCGGCAGGCGCCCTCTACGACGCCCTGGTGGGCGAGGGGATCGAGGTCATCCTCGACGACCGGGACGAGCGACCGGGTGTGAAGTTCAAGGACGCCGACCTCGTGGGGATCCCGTACCGGATCACCGTCGGGCCGAAGGGTCTGAAGGAGGGCAAGGTCGAGCTCGTGCGCCGCAAGACCCGTCAGGCGCGCTCGGTCGACGTGCAGAAGGCCGCCAAGGCCGTCGCCGAGTCGGTCCTCGAGGAGCGCAACTACTCCTCGCAGATCTGAGGGGCCTCGTTCTCGGTCGTCCTGTCGCTCCCGGACACCCCCACCGCCGGGGGGGCCGGCGCCCCGAGAACTGGCACGGGCCCCGAAAATGGGCGCCGGCCGAACGCGGAAATCGCGCGCGAGCCCGTTAGACTTGCGCCAGCCGCGCCTGAAGCGGCTCACGCCACAGGAGGGATCGGACACATGGAACTCTTCAGCATGGAAGGCTGGTACGTGATGCTTCGGTGGATTCACGTGCTGGCGGGCATCACGTGGATCGGGATGCTCTACTACTTCAACTTCGTCCAGACTCCCTTTTTCGGTACCGAGCTCGGGGGCCAGGCCAAGAGCCTCATGACGCGCGGCCTCGTGCCGAACGCCCTCTGGTGGTTCCGCTGGGGCGCCGCATTCACCTTCTTCTCCGGCCTGCTGATCCTGCTCACCAAGTGGGGCCACGATGGTGTCCCGCTCGGAAGCGGCTACATGACGCTCATCCTCACGGGCGCCCTGATGGGCACGCTCATGGCCTACAACGTCTGGTTCGTGATCTGGCCGGCCCAGAAGCTGGTGATCGCCAACGCGGAGACGGTGGCTGCGGGGGGCGAGGCGAACCCGGCCGCGGCGGGGGCCGGAGCCCGGGCCGGAATCGCCTCGCGCACCAATACGCTCTTCTCGATCCCGATGTTGCTGTTCATGGTGGCAGCTGCGAACTGGCCGTCACTGGTCTCGGGGTTGGCGACCGGAGAGGCGAGCCTTGCCGGCTACTGGATCCCGGCGCTGCTCGTGATCGGCGCCATCGAGGCG
>JAAUXZ010122078.1_pt1 | contig 18860 bp, 16 predicted proteins | sample 7278131 | NCBI WGS metagenome assembly JAAUXZ01 (sample SAMN14350119, study PRJNA611818) | marine sediment metagenome | isolation source: surface marine sediment (3m) | place: French Polynesia: Moorea | collected 2018-08 | reverse complement strand
CTTGGGTACAGTTTGTCACAGGCAAAACCTTGTTCGAATTCAACTTAAGCAATTGAATTATATCGAAGCATCAAGGTTTTGCCTTTTTTATGGGTGAAATATTGGGGTTAGTGCCGTGTTGAGCGGTAGTCTGCGAGGCGTGAGGCCAGCAGCGCTCGGTACTCTTCCTCGGAGTTGTAACCGACGATCGGGTTGGCCAGCAGGTTCCCGTGGCTGTCGAGCATCAGCAGGGTGGGTGTCGCATAGACCTTGTAGCGCGCCTTGAACTGACGGCTGCGTATTCGCTCGCCATTGAAGTCGATCATTTTCCCGCCGGTATTAATGTCCACTTCCCGGACTACGGCCATTAGGTTTTGCTTGTCCCGTTCGAACATGGGGTTGAGCACGTCCTGTTTGAGCCGTTCACAGTAGCCGCAAGCATCGGCGGTGAAGAGGATCAGGATGGGGGTATTGGATTTTTTAGCCTCCTGGGACGTGAGTGCCCAGTCCTTGGCCGTACACTTGTGTATCCCTCCGGATACCAGTGAGGAGAGAGAGAGGAGAATCAGACTAGCGAGAATCAAATACGGCTTATTCATCGCAAACTTCTCTATAAAAACGTTAGTAGATAGATAATATCATAAAATACTAATATTTTAATAAATAATACTTTAGAGTGAGAATTTGTTCACAGTAATCCATATAAAAGTTGTGGACAAAGCATGGGTTTCACCGTCAGCAGACAGTTGATCAGGTGATGGGGTCAGGGCAGGCGCGCGGGCTCAGCGGTCGTTCGCCAACCCGGCGATCAGGGTCGACAGGCAGGACGGCAAAGCTGAAATGGATCGTTCCAGACTTGCGATGGGTCGCCTAAACCAGTTTTCGGTAGCGATCGAAGCGGTTGCGATAGCCCTCGTTGCCGAGCGCGCGCGGGACCATGCTCGCAATGCTGCGTGGTTCGATGCCGAGTGCCGCGAAGCCGTTTTTCTCGCAGATACTGTCGGTTTGCAGGGAAAAGTAGTTGTCCATCGAGAACGGTCTGCCAGGGAGACGGCCCAGAATCTGGGCCTGCAGGCGGGACGGCAGATCTCCCAAACCGACCACCAGGCGTCGGTAGCCAAAGGTGCGTGCAGTGTACTCAACCAGCTCTTTGAGGCTGTAGATGTCCGGGCCGCACAAGTCGTAGTGTTTTCCATAGGTGTGCCGGTCGTCCAATGCCCGGACAAATGCCTCAGCCACATCCCCCACGTAGATAGGAGCGAAGCGCGCATCGGGGCAGGCCAAGGGAAATACCAGGGGTGAGAACTTGAGCAGACTGGCGAAACGGTTGAAGAAGCTGTCTCCCGGTCCAAAGATCACAGAGGGTCTGAAACTGGTGACGGCGATGGAGGCCCCTCCGTGGGTATGGGCCCGGTTCTCACCCTCGCCTTTGCTGCGCAGATAGAGACTGGAGCCCCTTGCCTCATCCGCATGTAAGGCACTCATGTGCAGGAGTCTGGCAATGCCCGCCCGATTACAGGCGTCGACGATCAGGTCAACCAGATCAACATGGAAACGCCGAAAGGTCTGATCCTTGCCGTCTTCATTGAGGATGCCGATCAGATTGATGACCGCATCGCAATCGGAGAAATGGTTGGCGAGGGACTGGCTGTCGAACAGCTCGCCAGTAACCAGTTCGGCAGCCAGATTTACGGCCAGATTGCGGACCCGGTGGGGATGACGGGTGAAGATACGGCAGACAACGCCCCGACTGCTCAGTTGGGAGACCAGGTGGGTTCCGACGAAACCACTGCCGCCCAAAATACAGACCCTGCTTGCTGCCATGACCCATCACCTCTTCTCTAGACTCCGTGGAACAGAATTTTGTACAGGATGCCACCAAGACACAAGAGATTTTTCCGGGCGTTTTGTTAACAGTATCATTGGATCGATGGAAACCCTTTTCGCCGCGTTCGGTATTTTCCCGCTCCTGGTGCTTCTCCTGCTGGGCGGAGTGGTAGGTGTGATGGCCGGGCTGTTCGGGGTGGGGGGGGGGCTGATCATCGTACCCGCCTTGATCTGGGGACTACCCATCGTCGGTGTCGAACCGGCACACAGCACCCATATAGCGGTGGGTACCTCATTGGCGACGATCGTCGTGACCTCCATTGCTGCCATTCGAGCCCACCAGAAACGCGGAGCCATCCTGTGGCGACGGGTCGCCCTGCTGACGCCCGGGATTCTGCTCGGCGCCTGGATGGGAGGCCAGGTGGCGGGGATCCTGGAAGCTGGCATGCTGCAGCGCATCTATGCCAGCTTCGCTATTCTGGTGGGTTTGCATTTCTTGCTCCATGGACAGGCCAGGAGCGGTGGCTTGGCGCCCGGTGCCTTGATGAACCTCTTGGCGGGGGCCTGCATTGGCCTGGTATCCGCACTGGTGGGCATTGGAGGTGGAACCATGACCGTACCATATTTACATCACACCGGCGTGGCGATGCGCAAAGCCGTGGCATCGTCGAGCGCCTGTGGTCTGCCGATCGCCCTGTCCGGGGCGCTGAGCTTCGTTTATGCGGGTTGGGGCTTGGAAGGATTGCCAGCCGGCAGTAGCGGTTATGTCTACTGGCCCGTCGTTTTAATCATCGTTGTTACCAGCAGTTTGTTTGCCCCGCTCGGCGCGACCTTGGCTCACCACCTCCCCGGAGAGCGTTTGAAAAGGCTATTCGGTCTCTTCCTTCTGTTGGTCGGCGTTGGTCTGTGGCTCGGTTGATTGGGGCTGCCGACCACTGAACAGGGCATAAGGAGGGATGGGAATCGGCAACTGACGGAACAGCAGGAGTCTGCCCTCCCGGTCTCTGAACACCAGGCGTCCTTCGCTGAGGGCGTATTCATAACTGCGCTGGGCCCCGGTTTGCGGATCGTAGAGGGTGATCCGTTCTTCGCCGACGGTGTATCGGCCGTCCCGATAGGCGTCCGCGCTGGCATAGATGCGGAAGTGGCCATACATCACCAGCACCATCTCGCCCCCCTGGCCTTGCCAGATGCCGTCAAGCGGAGTCTGGGGGGGCGCCAGGTGGGGCGGTTGGATGTTACCGGTGATGCCCTGCATGACTCCGGGGGCCTGGTTGATCGGTCCCATGAGCTGGGATTGGCCGGGGATCCCGCCTCCGGACTGACCGTAGAGTGCCCAGGGTGAATAGTCCATGCCCTGCCAGCTGCCGTAGGGCGGGGTCGGGTAGCCGGATGACCAGCCTTTGTTGCGTTTGTAGTCATGAGCCAGGTTGCCCATGGCGTCCATCATGGAAAGCATGGCCTGACTCATCAGCACGGATGCCGCGGAATTTGCGGTCTGCGGCGGGCTGTACGATGAAATCACAATCAATAACAGATAGAGATGAATGCGCATTTACGTGCCGCTGGTCGACAAGGGTAGGTGGGTATTGGATGTGCAGTCAGTTAACAATGTCAAAAGGCCCAATGAAAGCAGGTGATGGAGAGGAATCATCCCGGAAAATGGCATTGCGAATCAATCATCGTCTATCCTTAATTTTCATTGAGTCAAAAAACAGTATAGAGATATATAATGTGGTTTTTCATCACTTAAACGGTACAAGGAGCGTCCGGATGAAGAAAAACCCCATCAGCCTGGCGGCTGATCATCCCTGGGTGGTCCTGTCTGTCATCATTTTCATCACGTTGGCTGCTGTTGGCCAACTACCCGACCTGCGCATCGAGATCACGGCCGAAGGCATGATGGTCAATGACGCGAAGGAGATGCAGAAGTACACCAGTACGATGCAGACCTTCGGCAGTGAGAATGTCACGGTCGTCTACCTGGAAGATCCCGACCTTTTCGACGCGGAGAATCTCAGGGCCATTCGCCAGGCTGTCCAGGACATCGAACGGATCGACAAGGTCGAGCGCACTGTCAGCCTGTTTTCGATCAGGTATCTGCGTACGGTCGATGGCTTCGTGTTCACAGATCCCTACCTGAATAAGATCCCGGAAGACCGGGCTGCGGCGGATCACATCGTGGATGCCGCGCTCTTGAATCCCTTGATAGAGCGGAATCTTTTGTCGGAAGACGGCAGGGTCATGGCTGTCAACATCTATTTCGATATGCAGGAATACGGCAGAGGTTTCGATGAAGAGGTAGCCGCTGCCATCGATCGGGCCATCGCGCCGCTGAAGAACCGTCTTCGCATGGTCTTTCACCTCGGCAATCCATCGGTCAGATCAGGGATCTCGGCACAACTCCGGGCAGACCAGCAGGTGATACTGCCGCTCGCCCTGCTGGTGCTGGTGGTGACCTTGGGGTTGACCTTGAGGAATCTGTATGCCGCATTGCTGCCTCTGTTGACCGCAGGGTTGAGCGTTGTCTGGATCCTCGGCCTGATGGCGTACCTGGATATCCCGGTGAATGTCATGACCTCGATCGTCCCGGCATTACTCATCATCGTTGGTTCAACAGAGGACATTCATCTGCTCTCCGAATACCAGGCGGGGATTCGGCAAGGGATACAAAAGAGATCGGCAATCAACTATATGGCCGATCACATGGGGCTTGCCGTGGCCTTGACCTTTATGACCACCTCCCTGGGTTTTCTTTCCATCGCGCATAGCCGGATCGACTTGCTTCAGCAGTTCGGGATACTGACCGCCGCGGGGCTGCTGCTAAACTTCCTGATCACCATCAGCCTGGTGCCGGCCAGCCTGCAGCTGATGAACCTCGAGAGGGTGAGTCGTTCCCGGCGGGACGGGCCGCTATTCGAGGTGTTTGCCAAGCGGCTCTATGCAGGTATCTTCCACAGGCGGCGTTGGATCGGAGGATTTATCCTGTTGGTGATGGCAGGTTGTGCCTATTGGGCGACCCAGATCCAGGTCAACAACAATGTAATGGACTATTTCGAATCCAGTTCTGAGCTGCCGAAACAGGCCAAGTTGCTGCACGAAAATCTGTCCGGCATGCAGGCCTTGTCCCTCGTGGTGAGCGGTAGCGAAGAGGTCTTTCTGCAATTGCCCTACCTGGAGGAGTTGCGCTCACTCCAGGAGTATGTCGAGGAGACCGGTTGGTTTGACAAGAGTTTTTCCTTTGCCGATTTCATCGGTGTCGTGCACAGCGGTATCGACGGTCAGCGACCGGGAGAGATCTACCTGCCGGATCGAAACGAGGTCGTTCGGGAATACATGTCCCTGCTCGATGAATCCGCGGCGCGGGCTTTCATTTCCGCCGATTTCAGCGAGGCGCGGATCATTGTCAGGCATGACATCACCTCCTCCAATCAGTTGAACCGGGCGGTCGATGAACTCAAGTCCTATGCCGAGCAATGGATGGACCCTGAACTCACGCTGATGGTCACCGGTAGCAGTTACCTGAACAGCCAGGCGGTGGATTACATGGCTGCCGGCCAAGCCATTTCACTGCTGTTGATGTTGTTGGTGATCTTTCTCTTGGTGGCCTTTCTGTTCATGAATCTCAAGGCCGGATTGGTCGCCGTGACCGCCAATTTGTTTCCGATCGTCGTGCTGTTCGGGGTTATGGGCTATTTTGGCTTTGCTCTGGATACCGGAACCGCCATGGTCGGTGCCATCGCCCTGGGTATCTGCGTCGATCACACCATGCATTTCATGGTGCGATACCAGCGCCTGGCCCGCAAGACAGGGTCTGAGAGTGAGGCGTTGGTCGGTGTGGTGCGTCGAGAGTCGGTGCCGATCATCGCCACCGCGGTCTCCCTGGCGATGGGTTTTGCCACACTGATGTTCTCCAATTTTCCACCGGTGGCGCGTTTCGGCATGCTGAGCGCGCTGGTCATGCTGCTGGCCTTGTTCGGAACTTTTGTGGTGACCCCGCTGCTGCTGCGCTACACGCGTCTGTTGACCGTGTGGGACCTGTTCTCCCTCAGGCTGCGTAAAGAAGTCAGGGAAAAGTGTCCCTTATTCAAAGGGATGTGGTCCTGGCAGGTGCGTAAACTGATCGTCATGAGCCAGGTGCGCGATGTGCGGCAGGATGAGGCGCTGTTGCTGCAGGGAGATCAGTCGGATGCCATGCGGGTCATTCTGGAGGGCCGGGCCGAGGTCTGGCGGACCCGCGCCGATGGCTCCACCAGTCTGATCGCCACCTATGGAGTGGGTGACGTCTTCGGCGTGACATCCTTGGTCTCGGGTAAGGAGAGTTTTGCGGATGTGGTGGCGGTGGATGGGCCGGTGCGGGTGCTGATGTTGCGTTGGGAGACCCTGCGTGGGATCGCCAAGGTGTTTCCCAGGGTGACCTCCAAGGTCTACGAAAACCTCTCTGCGATCATCGATCGGTTGTTGATCGACGAGGGTGAGGATGACGGACCCTTCCGGGATGAGCTTACCGGACTTTACCGGGCGTCCTATCAGCGAGAACTGCTGAACTATATCGCTGATCGGGCCAATCGTACCAGTGAACCGGTTACCCTGGTGCTGTTTACAATCGATGCTGAGGCCCAAATAGGAGAGAGGTATGGCCGCCAAGCCCTCCGCTGGGCGCTGCGGCAGATCGCCAAGACGGTCCAGGCAGAGCTCCGCAGAATCGATATCTTCTCCCGCTGGAGCCGCGGGCGGTTTGTCCTGATCCTGCCGGTCAGTGAGGCGGCGATGTTGAGCAGAATATTCGATCGTCTCGAGGCTGCATTGCAGATTGCGGATTATGGTGAGGTTCCCGAAATTTGCATCCAACTCAAGTGGTCCAGTCTACAGGAGGGTGAGTCCGCCGATTGTCTCGTCGCCCGGACCCAGGCCAAAACGGTCATGATGGAGTTCTACCTCGGTGAAGCGCAAAGCAGAATGCCTGTTTCTTTGAGCGGCTGAGAATCCCGCTGCGTTGCCTGGCAATCAAAAGCTTGCGTATCCCAAGTATCATAGAACCTTAAGATCCCTTATACTTGCCAATCGGTTTGCGGACGGCCGGCAGGCTGGGTAACGAACAGCTAGTTGCGCACGTCCAGAAGCATCCCCATGGATGGGTGTTGTTGGTCAAGAAATTTAGGTTGAACAAGAAGTTATAAACTCAATGGGCCTCTCGCGTCGATTTCTTCCCGTCATCCTGTTAATCCTGCTCATAGGTTTGTCCGGGCAGGCGCTGGGATTTGTGGTGCAGGATATCCGCATCGAGGGCTTGCAGCGCATCTCCGCGGGAACCGTCTTCAATTATCTGCCGGTAAAAGTGGGGGACGAGGTCAATACCGGAAATTCGGCAAGTATCATCCGCACCCTGTTCAAGACCGGTTTTTTCAAAGACGTGCGGCTCGAGAGAGACGATGATGTTCTGGTGGTGTTCGTCCGGGAACGTCCGGCGATCGCCAAGATCGAGATCAGCGGTAACAAAGATCTGGATACCGACCAGCTACTCGCCGGCTTGAAGGACATCGGCCTGGCGGAAGGGCGGGTATTCAAACGGGCCATCCTGGATCAGGTCGAACAGGAGTTGAACCGGCAATATTTCGCCCGGGGCAAGTACGGGGTCAAGATCGTATCCACCGTCTCACCCCTGGAGCGCAACCGGGTGGAATTGGATATCGAGATCTCCGAGGGTCTGACTGCTCTAATCAAACGCATCAATATCATCGGTAATCGGGCATTCGATGACGATGAGCTGCTCGATGAGTTCCAGCTTGGGATTCCTGCCTGGTATGAACTCTTCTCCAGTAAGGACAAATATTCCAAACAGGCCCTGTCGGGGGATCTGGAGAAGTTGCGGTCCTTTTATCTCAATCGGGGCCATGTAGACTTCAAGATAGACTCCACCCAGGTCTCCATCACCCCTGACAAGAAGGACATATACATTACTGTGGTGGTATCGGAAGGTGATGTCTTCACCCTCAGCGACATCAAACTGGCGGGAGATATGGAGTTGTCGCAGCAGGAGCTCTTTCCCCTGATTCATCTGCGGCGTGGTGAGGTCTTCTCTCGCAAGCAGGTTACCGCCAGCGCGGAGCGCCTGACCAGCAAATATTCCGATGCAGGCTACGCTTTTGCCAACATCAACAGTATTCCGGACATCGACCGGGAGAACAAGCAGGTAGCCATCACCTTTTTCGTCGATCCGGGCAAACGTGCCTACGTACGGCGTATCAACATCACCGGCAACACCAACACCCGGGATGTGGTGGTACGGCGTGAGTTACGGCAGATGGAGTCCGCCTGGTTTTCCGGTGAGAAGGTGCGTCTCTCCAGGGAGCGTCTGCAGCGCCTGGGATACTTCGGTGACGTCAATATAGAGACACCCGCCGTCACCGGGAGCACCGACCAGGTGGATGTCAATATCGATGTGGAGGAGCGGGCCTCCGGCAGTCTGAGTGCCGGTATCGGCTATTCACAGACCGAAAATTTCGTGTTCAATGCGAGTATCTCTCAGGACAACTTTCTGGGAACGGGCAAGAAGGTCTCCGCCAGTTTCGATACCAGCCAGGCTACCAAGCGGTTCATCCTCTCCTATACCAATCCCTACTACACCATAGACGGGATCAGCCGGGGTTTTGAGGTCAGCTTCCGAGAGACCGATTTTGCCGAATTGAATATCTCCAGTTACAGCACGGATGTCAGCCGGCTTGGCATGAATTTCGGTATTCCGGTCACCGAGTTCGATCGTTTCCGTTTTAGCCTGGCCTATGAACATACCAAGTTTTTTCTCGGTTCACTCCCTTCCGACGTGGTCCGGGAGTTTGTCGAGGAAAAAGGCGAGGAATTTCATGACTATGAATTCGTCGCCAGTTGGATACGTGATACCCGTGATCGAGCGATTTTTCCGAATCGCGGTGGTCGGCAGTCCTTCAGCGCGGAGACTAATCTGCCGGGCAGTGATCTGCAGTATTATCGCCTGAACTATCGCCATGCCCGCTATTTCCCTCTGGCGAAATCGTTTACGTTCAAATTGAATGCCCTGCTGGGTTATGGCGAGGGTTACGGTAATGACGAGGAACTACCTTTTTTCCGGAATTTTTACGCCGGTGGTATCGGCTCGGTACGGGGGTATGAAACCAACTCTTTGGGACCCCAGGATCAATTTGGCGATGCGTTGGGAGCTAATTCTAAAATTGTCGGTCAAATGGAGCTGTTGTTCCCCCCACCGGGGGACACCTTTCGTGATTCCATGCGTTTTGGCCTGTTCGTGGATGCAGGCAACGTATTTGACTTGAGTGGCGGTGAAGATATCGAGGCATCTGGATTTCGGGCATCCGCCGGGGCAATGTTATCCTGGATGTCCCCGGTAGGCCCTCTTTCGTTCAGTGTGGGTTATCCGCTGAATGAAAAGGAGGAAGACCAGACTGAGATATTCCAGTTCAATATCGGTGCCGGTTTTTGAATATGAGGAGTGATTTTGTGAAGATAAAAGGTGTTTTGGGTACCTCGTTTCTGGTGCTCACCATGATGGCCGGGATGGCTTCGGCAGAGACCTATCGGATCGGTTTTGTGAATGCCACCAAGGTGTTCGAAGAGTCCGAGCAGTACAAAGCGGCGCGTGACCGTCTGCAGACCGAGTTCTCCCGTCGAGAAAAAGACATCCTCTCCAATCAGAAGCAGTTGAAACAGCTGGAAGACAAACTGCAGAAGGACGGAGCGGTAATGACCGAGTCGGAAGTGAAAAGGCTGGAGCGGGACATCCTCTCCCGACGCCGCAAGCTCAAGAATGCCCAGACCGAGTTCCGGGAGGATCTCAATCTGCGCCAGAATGAAGAGTTCAAGAAACTGCGTACCCAGATTCGTGAAGTCATTCAGGAAGTCGGTAAATCAGAGGGCATCGATCTGATCGTTTCCGATGGCGTGGTCTACTTTAGCAAGAAGATCGACATCTCGGACCTGGTGCTCGATAAACTGAAAAAGCTGAAAAAATAGACACTCACCGGGCGCATGGGTATGCGGATCACTCGACTGGGAGATCTGGCAAGGGTCGTCGGTGTGGAGTTGTGCGGCGATCCGGATCTTGAGATCGATGGTGTGGGCACCCTGGAGAACGCCCGGCGTGGCCAGATCAGTTTTCTCAGCAATGCGAAATATCGGCGATTCCTGAGCGAAACCCAGGCCTCAGCGGTGATTCTCAGCGCCACCGACGCCGCGCACTGCTCGACGGCAAAACTGGTCAGTGACAACCCCTATCTGACCTATGCCAGGGTGGCCAGTCATCTGCTCCCGGAAGTGCAACAGATGGCGGGCTGTCATCCCAGTGCGGTGGTCGCATCCACGGCCGATATCCACCCCACAGCCTGGGTAGGTGCCTGTAGCGTAATCGGTGAGCGGGTCAAGGTAGACGCTGGCGTCTACATCGGGCCCGGGTCGGTGGTTGAAAATGACTGCCGGATCGGCAAAGCCAGTCGCCTGGTTGCCAAAGTGACCCTGTGCCGCGAGACCAGGATCGGCGAGCGATGCCTGCTGCATCCTGGCACGGTGATCGGGGCCGATGGTTTTGGCTTGGCGAATGACGCGGGGCGCTGGGAAAAAGTGCCTCAACTTGGTCGGGCGATTCTCGGAGATGATGTGGAGATCGGTGCCAATACGACGGTGGACCGAGGTGCTTTGGAAGACACCGTGTTGGAAAACGGGGTCAAATTGGACAATCTGATCCAAGTCGGGCACAACGTTCAGATCGGAGCGCACACCGCGATGGCCGCTGCCTGCGCCATTGCCGGCTCCACAAAGATTGGACGGTATTGCACTATTGGGGGGCTGACCGGACTGGCTGGACACCTGACGATTGGGGATAATGTGCATTTTTCCGGTGCCAGCCAGGTCACCCGTTCATTCCCTGATCCGGGTTACTACAGCGGCAACCTGCCGGCCATGGAAAACAATGACTGGCGTAAGGCGATCGCCCGCATCAGACAGCTGGACGGTATGGCCAAGCGGTTCAAGGCATTGGAGAAGCGGATTGCTGATGAGAAAGTATCGAAAAAATCATAACAGGAGGGTAATTTGATCGCAATGGACATCAACAAGGTGCTGAGTTTGCTGCCGCACCGTTACCCTTTCCTGCTGATCGACCGGGTTCTGGAGTTCGAAAAGGACACACGTCTGCTTGCCTTGAAGAACGTGACCTACAACGAACCCTTCTTTAACGGACATTTTCCTATTCAGCCGGTGATGCCAGGGGTGCTGATTGTGGAAGCGATGGCCCAGGCCACCGGTTTGCTGGCGATGGAATCGGACCCGTCGACCGTCGGTGAAACCACCATTTATTTATTCGTCGGCATTGACAAGGCGCGTTTCAAACAGCAAGTCGAGCCGGGCGATCAATTGCATATCGAAGTGATTCAAAACAAAATGAAGCGTGGCATCGGCTTTTTCACTGGAACTGCGACCGTGGATGGGAAGACCGTGGCCACAGCAGAGATTATGTGTACTGCGAGGGAGATAGGGAGCTGATTGATCCACGTGCTGTCATAGACCCGGCCGCCGAACTGGATGAGGGTGTCAAGGTAGGCCCTTTTTCGGTCATCGGTGCTGGGGTTCAGATTGGAAAAGGGACCCGTGTCGGACCGCATGCTGTTATCCGGGGGCAAACCCGGATCGGTGAAAACAACAGAATCTTTCAATTCGCTTCAGTTGGTGAGGATCCTCAGGATAAGAAATACGCCGGCGAGCCGACCTTGCTTGAGATCGGCGACCACAACGTCATTCGAGAATTCGTTACCATCAACCGGGGTACTGCTCAGGACAGGGGGGTCACCCGCATCGGCAGCCACAATCTGCTGATGGCTTATACCCATCTGGCGCATGACTGCCTGTTGGGGGATCACGTCATCATGGCCAATGCTGCCTCGCTTGGCGGTCATGTCACTATTCAGGATCATGCGATTCTCGGTGGTTTCACCATCGTCCATCAATTCTGCCGCATCGGTGCTCACAGTTTTTGCGGCATGGGCTCTGCCATCGGTAAGGATGTACCGCCCTATACGATGGTCTCCGGTCAGCCCGCCAAACCCCATGGCATCAACTCCGAAGGTCTGCGACGTAGAGAGTTCAGTGCGCAGACCATCCTGCAGATCAAACGCGCCTACAAGCAGCTCTATATGTCGGGTCAACGCCTGGAAGAAGCGGTCGAGGTGATCCGGGGCATGCTGCAAGAGACGCCTGAGCTGCAAATACTCGTGGACTTCGTTTCCGAGCCGGGTCGCGGCATCCTTCGTTGAAACCGCCGCTCATCGGCATTGCAGTCAATGAAGTCTCCGGCGACCAGTTGGCGGCTGCACTCATCCGGGCCATGAAAAGAAAAAGACCTGAGATACGCTTTGCTGGTATGACCGGTCCGTTGATGGAGGCTGAGGGCTGTGTCAGCCTGGAAAAGATGGATCCGGTGATGGGTTTGTCTGAAGTGCTCAGGCATCTGCCCCACCTGTTGGGTGTGCGGAAACGGCTGTTTCGTCACTTCCGGGACAATCCCCCCGATCTGTTCATCGGTGTCGATGCGCCTGATTTCAATCTCAGGTTGGAGACCCGACTCAAAGCGTCCGGCACCAAGACCGCCCACCTCGTTTGCCCGACGGTTTGGGCCTGGCGTCAGGGACGCGCGGAGAAATTCAAGGATGCAGTGGATCTGATGCTCTGCATCTTTGAATTCGAGATCGACTTTTTACGTCGCTACCAAGTCAATGCGGCCTATGTAGGTCATCCTATGGCCGATGAGGTTCCCTTGCAGCCACTGGCAGCCGAAGCACAACGCCGCCTGCTGGGTATGGATGCTCAACGGTCGACCATCGCGATCCTGCCCGGCAGTCGAATGAGCGAGGTGGGCCGACTGACCGACGACTTTCTCGCCACGGCCCGATGGTGTCTGACAAAGCGACCGGAATTGCAATTCGTCGTACCCTTGGTGAACAGCCAGGTTCGGCAGTATTTCGAACAACGGTTGAAGGAACTGGCTCCAAACCTGCCCGTCATATTGCTCGATCGACAACCTAGAGAGGCTATTCAGGCTGCCGAAGTGGTGCTCGTCGCTTCGGGTACCGCGACACTGGAATGTTTGTTGCACAAACGCCCTATGGTGGTCGCCTATCGGCTATCGTCCCTCACCTATGGCGTGATCCGGGTCTTCAACTTGCTTAAAGTGCCCCATGTGGCAATGGCCAATCTTCTCTCGGAGGAGCCTTTGGCCCCGGAATTTCTCCAGCACGACTGCCGGCCGGAGAAATTGGGTGAGGCACTACTGGGCTTTATCGATTCTCCCGAGCGTCGCGACGCAATACAGACCGCCTACCAGCAGATTCATGAAAAGATGCGCTGCGACTCTGCCGACAAGGCAGCGGATGTGGTGTTGGAACTGATCAATCGAGCATAACCGCAGCTAGTAAGATTCACCTTGAAGCGGCCCCGTCAACAGGTGACGAATCAGTTCCTGCTGGCTATTGACTCCAACTTTGTCGAATATGTTGCGTAAATGCCAGCGTGCTGTATTGAAAGATACAGCCTGGTGTGACGCATATTCCTTGAGACTCAATCCGGCGCTTAAAGATTCAGCTAACTTGGCCTCAGTGGGGGTGAGCGAAAATAGATGTTTTATTTGTTGTGTGTCGATTCTTCTGTTCATCGTTGGATCTGATAACATTACGATCACAGAAGCCTGCGATCTGATCGAATTTTCTGGACTGTGAAAATACGGAACGATATAAATCTGCAAGGGCAGTTTTCCAGGTCCTCTGCTAATCGACAATTGGCCCTTTACTCTTTCCCGTAAAGAAGATGCATATTCAATCAATGAGTAAAGTTTTCGTTCTTTCTGAGTGAATGACGAATGCAGCCTGCCATTTTTAACATAGAGTTCATCACCTGCCATTAATATCAAATTCGCAGTTGCGTTTTTATAGAGGATGGTCCCTTTTCTATTGAGTAGACATATCCCTTCCCGTTGTCTATCGAGTAATGTGGATAATTCGTTGTTTGCAGATTTTAACAGTGAGAGTTCAATCGCAGTGGTAAATGATCGTTGAAGGTGTGGTGCAAGTATGAGAAGTAGTGCTTTGATATCGACAGCTGGCATACGGGGAGAAGAGTCGATCAATAAATTGAGAATAACCCAGGAGTCAAGGCCTTTTGCCAGCATCACCGCAAATCCATCCTCAATATTTTGAGGAAACAAAAACTCCTGGTAAAAAGTTGTCTGATGTAGATCTTTCTTATTTAAGAGATCTGAAAATTGAAGTACAGGCGTATCCCCCATATCGGATTCGAATGGAGTCCACGGGTCAATCTTATAGTAATGGTCAAGATAGGAGCCGATACATGAAGGCTCGATATTGACAATCCTTGGTGCGAGGAGAGGTAGCTGTGAAGGCACTATTTCAGTGTTTTGTGGCGACCTCAGGGAGATGATGCCTTTGTTTGCTCCTGTGGATCTTATCAGTTGTTTGAGAATATCATCCCAAGCCCTCGGATCCGATATCCCTCGATAGACTTCATTTATCAGGTCAAGCGCAATGTGTAGAATTGAGGATTTTGGCTTCATATTTGATATTGATCAATTAATCAAACTATTTGTAGCCAACCACCCCATCCATTTGGATGGGGGATATATTGCGGTAAACGATATCATATTGTCCAGGGTAATCTGAGTAAATCAGAAAACCCTCCGGCACATGGATGTGCCGACTTCATGAGTCATAAATCGGAAAAGATGTAACAGGCAGTTGGTTTCAATGCTTGTGACTGGATGGGTTTTGCGAGGAAATTACAGGGCCGAATTGAGGTCAATCAATAAGTTAGGTATAGCGACGGACCTTGGAATCATTCGACTGAAAAAAAAACAGATAATGGGTTTGCGTAACCCTTTGTGGTTGAGAGTCGTATGTTCAGTATAGAAAATCACCGGATGTCAACGTGCCGCCTCCAGGCGAGGACATCCGCAGAGAAGCCAATGGAGGCACGGATATAAAAATGAAAACCATAGCAATACTTGTAAACATCGGAGCGCCAGGCATCGGAACTTTGCTTGTGAAGAAATGGTGGCAGGCGATCATACAAATACTAATGATAATAGTTGCGGTTATCTTGAATTTCACTGGTATTGGGGCGATATTGGGTATCCCCATTGCCATAGTCGCTTGGATTTGGGCGATAGTCAGTGCCGCTTCATACCAGCCACAACCGGCTATTTGACCAAGAGTAAGCGTAATAAACCGATACGCCCTTCATCAACGAAAGGAAATGTCAATGTCATCTTACGTAGAAAGTGTGTTGAGTGCGGGCGAGCATGTGGAATATGAGGCAAAAGTGAGTATCTGGTCTATGATGCCACTTTTCATTATAGGATTATTACTCGTTCCTATTTATGGTTTAGGCCTGCTTTTCTGGATCGCTGCATACTTACGATATATCAGTACAGAACTCGCAATAACCAATAAAAAGATAATTGCGAAATTTGGCTTCATCAAGCGCGACACCATTGAACTGCTATTACCAAAGGTTGAGACCATCCAGGTTCACCAACCAATAGTCGGACGCATGCTCAACTATGGATCCATAACGGTATCTGGTGCCGGTAATCCACAAACCCCTGTATCCGGTATTTCGAATCCCATCGAGTTTCGGAAGACGTTCATGGATATCCAAGACAAGTTGAGTTCAAACACGTAATACCGAATGCTCGCAAAAAACTCCGATTGCATACAGGCATTTTATTGCTGGCATCGGAGTAGAGCGAGCCAAGACGGGTGAATCTGTGTGGTTCCCTGTCTGAAAACAATCGCGGGATACATTCTCAAATCAAAACCAAGCGCCGTTTCAATATTGAACTCGTCTACAGATTCCTATTGAGAAATGCAATTGTTACTCGAACAATGGATATGACTTATCCGACATTGTCGGTAAACAGTTTATAGTAATCCGAGGCATCGAATACGCTTTCTATCGATTTGATTCTGCCATCTTGGATGTTGAACAGGATGGCGGCGGTGTGTTCTTCGTAGCCGTTCAGGGTGATTGTCGAATCGACAATTGCGATGACCTCATTGCCGGACGTCATGCATTTGCGAATATGCAGGCGTTCCAGGATTGGCTCGAATGTAGACAGGTACTGAATGAAGCGATCGGGATTATCGTAAGTGGCGAGTGGGCTGGTGTAATTGAATCCTTTGTCTACCAGAAATGTCCGTGCGAGCGCAAAATCTCGTGCGGCAAATGCACCAAGATAGGATTCGATTATTTCAGTTAAATTCGAAAACGCTGGTGTTGGTTCGTTCATATACCCGATACTGACAGAAGATGACTTGAATTGGCAATCCCTGAGCGATTAATAGTCAACATGCATTGTTACCGGCTAAAGTGACAATCTCGTGAATTTTCTCGGTAATATGATGGTTCTCCACGCTAGGTGGCGGTACTTGAGCAAAGCGGTGTATTTGCCTCTGAGGCCGCCGTGACAAGTATCAGTAAAAGACGCTGTAGCTCGTCATATGCGGAATCTTTGAGTTCGAAAGGCCGTATGGAAGACGCTGAAATCCCTCGGTTTGGAGAGGTTGCTCTTAGCTCCCTGCAGGTTTTCTTCAGCCTGTCATTCAGTAGTGCTCTGTTGGTCGTAGTGTCGATGACGAATACCAGGCGCTGCAATGGTACTGTGTTGAGGAGTTCTTCGATTTCGAAATCACACCCGGAATTGTTCTTGGAATAGTTTCTCAAGTCCATCAAGATTGCATCCGCGTGTTTTACGAGTCTGGATAGAACAATTCTCCAACTGTCAGCGTGGCAAAAATAGTCATTGATACGGAAGCGACCGTCGTGGTCCCTGCATGTATCCAATGCAAGTTCATAGTCTTCAAAAGGACCATCATTGCGGACAAACAACTGATTGAGCTTACCACTCAGGAATGATAGAAATTGGTGTGGAGCAATAGTCGTGCGAGCCAAGTCCGCCCCTGCGATCAATTGCACATTGCCCAAGTGTCGCCACAACTTGGTGATCCGTTCGAACAGAATCTCACTGCGCTTGCCGAGGGAAAATACCCGCAGCACAAGCAGAGTGGGTTCATAGAATTGATCCCTTTCTCTTGCTCTATACCAGTTGTTTCCAAGATTTACCGAAGTCTTATAGAGGACGTAAGCCACTAAGGCCGACAAGGCCCATCCTGGTCCGGCAAATGCCAGCATAACAGCATAAAAAGATGCGAAGATGAGCCACAAGGCATCGATCGCCAGGGATTGATCGCTGACGGTTTTGTCGAGATAGGCACTACGCAACCAACCGATACACCACCAGCCAAGCAGGCCGAAGATCAGACAGGCGGCGAGGATGATCAGCAGGAAATATAGGATCAATGCAGGCTTGGCCTCCAGATTCAGTATCTCCGACATCCAGGTGACGATGGCAACTGAAGTCTCCAGGTAGTGAAATGACGCATAGATGATACCGAGGATGCCGGCGGCTATGGCTAGCATAAAGCTCATTAAAAGAGGAGCGATGGCCCGAACCTGCCGGAAGCGGAAGGCAATCAACAGGAGTGTCGGTGCCAGATTGAACAGAGCCCATTTCCCAAGCAGTCTGATTGGCGTCTCCCCAGACCAGGAAGGTAACCAGGTATCGCCAAATTGATGTGTCATTTCAGTGATGCTCAAGGAGGTGAATATGCCCAAAACAAAAAGAACTGAGAGGTACACTGAAATCATCAGCCATTGCCTTGGTCGGCTGTGAATGGTGACGATATTGACCGTCAGGACTACTGGCCAGACAAAAATCCAGAACAGATATAGCCACTGCAGCGGGTGGATGGCTGCTCGAAGCGTGTTGATCTGTGTCTGGGAGAATGCCAGAAACCCACACAGGCTCATCAACAGTGCGAAGAGCAAACCGGCAATTGCATAGTTCAACCCGAGTCGACGGGCTTCACCGGTCATGCGGGAGAAGAAATGACCTGGTGTTTGGTTTAACGTATTTTGAGAGGAATCAGTTGTTATATTGTTTGTTGCGTGTGGCTTTGGGGGCGTAGACTGAGCTGGCGGAGACGCAAGGGAAACGCGGATGTCCAGGTTATCGGTTTGCATCGACATCAACCGAGCGACGGAACGCCGATAGAGCCATAACGAGATGCTCGATGCGCTAACCGTCAAGATGGAGCCGAACAACGCCAGAAACGAGACCGCAAAGATGATCCCGAGACCGCTGTGATACAAGAAAGGTGATTCTGGCATGGCGTCTGGTTATTCGCGGCGGATACTGGTCCCTTCCAAATCCAGGATCACGGTGCCTTTCCAGTCCTTCCAAAGTGACTTCCATTCGATTCTGTGAGGGTTTGTGAAGGTTGCATGAGCGGTGTAGGAAATTGGAGAGAAGAGACCGCTCTTCCAGGTCATTGTCTGAGTGCTTCCATCCCAGGTCGGGGGCGGGAGTATGGCCACCAGCCCGGAGGCGTCGTAGATGACATACTGATAAGACTCGGTCAGCAGGTCATACCAGAACATCGACATGCTTTTACCGCCATCTGATTTGCGTGACGTTTCCGAACGAAGATAACGTCCGTCGAGAATCCATTCGAAGGTTTCGCTATAGGTCAGTTCTTGAGCCGGTTTCGGTTCTCTCCGTATGGCCTTGATATCCCAGGTGCCCCGCCATTTGTCGACAATCTTTTTTTCCGTCCCTGGTAAGGAGGAATCGGCTCCTTGTGTGACATTTGGCTCGGCCGATAATAGATCCATATGCAGGCCACCAATTGTCAAAAGCAACGACAGGAAAAAGGCTTTGTTCTTCATGCTGGCTTCTCCTTTGCTTTTTATCGTTATATATTCTGAAGTGTAGACATAAAGAAGAATCCGTTCTTAAAGGATATTGATGCAACTTTCCTTATCTCTACCGGTTTGGATTGACTGGTAAAATCAATACGGATGTTTAGGTTATCCAGATGGATCATTTGAAAAAAAAGGGGTGTTTATGTTCAAGGTTGTACAAAACGGCATAAATCGGCTGG
>JAAUXZ010122803.1_pt1 | contig 18872 bp, 19 predicted proteins | sample 7278131 | NCBI WGS metagenome assembly JAAUXZ01 (sample SAMN14350119, study PRJNA611818) | marine sediment metagenome | isolation source: surface marine sediment (3m) | place: French Polynesia: Moorea | collected 2018-08 | reverse complement strand
GACGCGATATTCCGCGCGGGGACGTCCGGCGAGCGTTGACTGGAAATGAGCAGGATGATTGATGGTATAGATCAGGACCTTTCTGAAACTGTCGTATATCCAGGCACCGGGTGGTAAGTCTGCCAGTCGGGGGTTGACGGACTCTCCCAGATAGCGCTCGGGTCTTTCTGGTAACAACCCGATAGGGTTCATTCCATCCATCCGAGCAAGTTGTTCGAACTCCCGGCCAATCACCAGTCTCGACATCTCATGACTCAGCGCGTTTTTGAGCTTGGCCTCCCATTGGGACAGGTTGACCCGCTCGGCATCCACCAGTAAATCCAGGATGCGAGTCAGCAAGAAGAAAATGAGTATGCCGGTGACGATCGTCACCAGGGCCCACTCCAGCAGGGAGAATCCCGCTTCTTTGTGTTGCATGTCAACGCCGAGCGATCTGGGTCAGATCCCACATGGGTAGAAAGATGCCAAGGGCCAGGGTCAACACCATGATGCCCACGATAACGGTCATCAAAGGTTCCAGATAGGCGCTGAGGTTTTCCACATCATAGTCGACCTGCTGTTCATAGAATTCCGCCACCTCCTGCATCATGTCGTCCACCTGACCGGTCTCCTCCCCGGTGGCGATCATCTGTAAAACCAGGGGTGGAAAAAGTTCTGTCTTGCCGGCTGTTCGGGTCAGCGAGTCACCTCGCTCGATGCCGCTGCGCATGTCGCGGATCTTGTCTCCCAGATAGATATTGTCCGTGGCGAGGGACACCGACATGAGCGCTTGATTGATCGGCACTCCGGCCCTGCTGGCCATGGTGAAGGCGCGGGAAAAACGCGCCAGGGTCGCGCGTAGCACGATCCCGCCCACGACGGGCAAGCGAAGTTTGAGCCGATCCCACCAAAGCCGTCCGGTATCTGTTTTCACGTAATGACGCAAGCCATACAAACTCAACAGAACGGCTATCAAAATGTGCAGCCAGTAGGCCAGACTGAACTCCGAGACCCCCAGGATGATCCGGGTCGGTAAGGGCAGTGCCATATCGAATTTGTCGAAGATCTTGGCGAAGGTGGGGATGACCAGGGTGGTCAGGACACCAATGGCGACACTGATGGCGACGATCACCATCGTCGGGTAGCGCAATGCAGACTTGATCCTTTCACTGGTCGTCTTATCCCTTTCCAGAAAGTCGTGCAGCCTGGAAAAGGCCTCTTCCAGGCGTCCGGAAGTCTCACCCACCCGGATCATATTCACATAGAGGGTGTTGAATATCTTCGGGTGTTTGGCGAAGGCGCTGGAGAGCTCGCGTCCGGCTTCCAGATCCTGCACCACCTGTCTGATGGTCTGTTGGATGACCTGATTGGAGGTCGATTCCGCCAATCTGGAGAGTCCCTGGATCATCGGCACACCCGCCTTGGTCAGGGTGTACATCTGGCGGGTAAAGAACAACAGGTCGATGATCGTCGGCTTTTTCTGACCCAACAGGTCTTTGAACTGACTCAAGACAGAAGGTGTTTGCTCAGCCACCGCCGAGATGGTAACCGGGGTCAGGCCGTTGCTCTGCAGGCGGTCGGCAACCATCTCCATGGTCGCGGCCTCGATCTGTCCATCAACAGACTCCCCGGTCTTGGCTCTGGCCTGATAGCGATAATTACCCATGACAGCCGTTCAATGTATCCAACCCGTTCAAGAGACAGCCGCAGCGGAGAAACCGCTCCAATCCTGCGTATCGCTCTGTTCCATCTCGCCGGCGATTCGCATCACCTCCTCGAGACTGGTCAGCCCCTGCCTGGCATAGTCCATGGCGCTCTGCAACAGGCTGTGGAAGGCCGGATTGGTTTTCGCCGCTGCCGCAAAAGCGGCCGCATCCGCTTGGCGCAAAGCCGCCAGCATGGCTTCGCTGGGCTCCATGTACTCATAGACGCCCAGTCGGCCGCTGTAACCCGTATTGTTGCAGTGGGGACAACCGCTACCCTGCTGGAACTGCAAAGGCTTGGCATCCTGTTGGATAGAGGCCAGCCAACTGCGCTCCTGCAGGTCCGGTTCATAGTCGCTTTTACAACTGGTACAGAGACGACGCACCAGCCGCTGGGAGACGACCACCCGCAACGCCGCAGCGATCAAATAGCCCTCCGCACCCATATCCAGCAGGCGATCCGCAGTGCTCACCGCATCATTGGTATGCAGCGACGAGAGCACCAGGTGGCCGGTCATCGCAGACCTGAGTCCGATCTCGATGGTCTCGTAGTCACGCATCTCACCGATCAGCACGATATCCGGATCCTGCCGCAGAGCGGTCCGTAATACGCTGGCGAAGGTCAGCTCGATCTTCGGATTGATCTGCACCTGATTGACCCTGGGCAACCGGTACTCCACCGGATCCTCCACGGTTATGATCTTGCTCTGCGGACGATTCAGTTCATGCAGCGCGGCATACAGGGTGGTGGTCTTGCCGCTGCCGGTGGGTCCGGTGACCAGGATCAGGCCATGAGGATTCCGCAGCATGCTGCGGAAGCGTTGCAGCAACCTGTCCGGCATACCCAGCTGCTCCAGATCTTTGATGCCATTCGTCTGATCCAAGAGTCGCATGACCACCGACTCACCGTTCTGGGTCGGCATGGTGGAAAGCCGCACATCGATGGCATGACTCTTTACCTTGATGTTGAAGCGCCCGTCCTGGGGCAGGCGCTTCTCCGAGATATCCAGATTCGCCATGAGCTTGAGCCGGGAAATGACCGCGGAGGCGATATGCCGCTCCTTCATCACCTGTTCATGGAGCACACCGTCGATTCGCTGACGGACGCGCAACACCGTCTCGTCAGGTTCGATATGGATATCCGAGGCGTTCATCTGCACCGCATCCTCGAACAGGGACTGCAGGAGTTTGACCACCGGCGCATTGGCCATGTCGTCACCCGCGGTGAGCTGGGAGACGTCGAAAGCATCCTCCGACAGCTCCTGACCCAACTCTTCGGCAAGGTGAGTGATCTCCTGGGTGCGACGATAGACCTGATCAAAGGTACTGAGCATCTGCGCTTCGCGCACGATCGCCTGCTTCACGTGCTTACCCAAGTGACGGGCGATCTGATCGAAGGCAAACAGGTCTGTGGGATCAGCCATGCCGATCAGCACCTCGTTATCCTTCTCCTGCAAGAGGATGGCCCGATAGCGTCGTGCCAGGGTTTCCGGCAGACGGCGCAACACCTCCACATCGTATTCATAATGAGCCAGATCGATAAGCGGGATCTGCAGCTGTTTGGCGAGGATATCCAGCAGTCGGTCTTCCGAGACATAACCCAGATCGATCAGCGTCGCCCCGAGCTTTCTGCCGCCCCGTTTCTGCTCCTGCAGGGCGAGCTGCAATTGCTCCCCGGTGATCTCACCATTCTCGACCAGCAGATCGCCCAGACGAATCTTTTTATGTGATAGCGCCATCTTCTATTCGGATTGATTCAAGACTTGGAGCCGTTGTTCGACAAAATCCCGCAACGCGTCATTGAGTTCCCCCGACACCAGTGAACGTTGATAGATCTGCCTGGCCGATGCCCGCTCATTCAAGTGCTCCTGGGAGATCGCCAACCCGGTCAGCCATGTCAGTTCATCGGGTCGATACTGCAGTGCCTGACGGAAGTGGCGGCTGGCGTCCCGATGCCTACCCTGACGCTGCCGAATGACCGCCATCAGCCCCAAGTGGATAGCATCCGCCTGGTGTAGGGCGGAGACCAGATAGTCCGCCGCTTCATCGACACGCTCCTGCTCTAGCAGGCTGCGGGTAAGGTAAACAATCAGTTCCGGGTCATCAGGGTGGTGTTGCAGGGCCGTCAGAACCACCGGTTCCACGAGGGCCGGTCGATTGCTTTGTAGATAGAGGCGGCAGAGCAGTCGGCCCGCAACCAGGTGATCGGGTTCCTGGGCGAGCAAACCTTTGAGCAGGAGTTCGGCCCGTTGATACCGACCCTTGGCCAGGGCTTGTTCGGCCGCCTTCAGCGGATTGCGGTTTTTCTTCAGCGCAGCCCTTGGCGATCGGTGCTGCTGGGTTTGTTGGGGTTTCGCTGAATGATTGGCTGGCTTGGGTTTGGGTAACGCTTGATCAATTACCTTTGGCTGCTTGGTGGCAACGGAGCGAGGCAGTAGACTCAAACGCCACTGCAGTGAATCAAGTTGGATCAGCTCGGCCTCAACCGAGGCTGCCACTCGCAAAGTGATCATCTGATAATCCGTTTCCAGATAAGACTGCCAATCAAGGATAGAGCCATCCTCTGCCAGCTTGGGGAGCTCGATCGAGGACTCCGCAGCCTTGTACAGACGCAACCAAATCCGATCGCCCTTCCGGTAGTGCAGCAGGGGCGTGCTGGGAGGCCGATTGAAGGTCAGATCGATCCAAACCCCTTCAGGTGATTCCTGCAAGTCGATTCGGCTGAGTTCGATAGGCGGGGCGGCTGTCAACTGGCTTTGCGCAAGATCTGAACCAAGAGGATTCTGCAGCTCGATCGGCGAGGCTGTTTTGGCAGGGGTGGGATCCCGATTCGTGGCCAGATCGGGCACAGGCAGGACTGGCGAGGGTACGGCGTGGGAACTGGCAATGATGGGCGTCGCCTGCTGCCAGGCCCACCAGGCTGCCACAAGCAACGTGATGAGTCCCAGACCCCACCACAGGTAATGAAGCCGATGCTTCACCCTGCTAACTGCACTGACACCCTGATAGTCTTTACTTGCTTGGGAGGGCTGTGGCTGACGCCGTTCCAGGTCGTTGAGCATGTCATTGATCACGCTCATCTCAACCCCCTCCGAACCGGCTGCCGATCAGCAAACCGATGACGATGAAGCCCGAGAGGCTCAACAACCTCAGCCTGCCGATCAATGATGGCTGTGTGGCGCCCTCGGTGTCGCGTACGGCGCAGATCGCCAGGCGTCGGTTGATCCGCCGCTGGCCCTTGCCGTAGGCCAGCATCAGTGACTTGTGAGAGAGGATGTTGACCAACCTGGGAACGCCGTTACTGGCGCGATAGAGCACCCCTAGGGCTCCCTTGCTGAACATCGGTGGACCGTTATAACCCGCCCTGCGGAGACGATGCAGAATGTAGTCCGGCATGCCCTGCCTGTCCAGCGGGCTGAGCTCGAAGGAGAAAGTGATACGTTGTTTGAGCTGCCGGATACTGGGCCGCTCCAGAATGCGGTCGAGTTCCGGTTGGCCGAGCAATACCACCTGCAACAGTTTGCGTTTGCGGGTTTCCAGATTGGTCAGCAGCCTGATTGCCTCCAGGCTCTCCTCCGGCAGGGCCTGGGCCTCATCGATCAACAATACGGCCTGCTTGCCTTCCGCCTGCCGGTCGATCAGGAAATCCTGTAACGCTTTGAGCAACCGATGCTGGCCGATGTTGCGTGGCAGGCTGAGTCCCAACTCTTCGGCCACCGCGTGCCGCAGCGCCTTGTCGTTGAGCTGCGGATTGGGCAGCCAGGCAGTGATATAGTCCCCATCCAAGGCATCGAGCAGTTTGCGACACAGCAGGGTCTTACCCGTCCCCACTTCACCACTGATCTTGATAAAGCCCTCGCCGGAACGCAGCGCGACCAGCAGGGTGTTGAACGCCTCCTGATGGCTGCGGTAGGCATAGAAGAAATCGGTGTCCGGGGTGATGCTGAAGGGTGCTTCCTGCAGGTTGAAAAAGGCTTGATACATCAGGCTGAGAGTTACTGCTGAGGTTGGCGCATCCCCTGGATGCGCTGCTGGACATTCCGAATATCCCCGGCCCAGCCCTGTGGATTCTGCACCACCAGCGGACGCAGCAAAATGACCAGTTCGGTCTTTTTCCTGCTCTCCTTGCGATGTTTGAACAGATGACCCAGCAGGGGGATGTCCGACAGGCCCGGAGCAGCGGCCTTGAGGTGTTGATTGATATCCTCCATCAGCCCACCGATCACCACCAACTGGCCACTGCGGGCCCGTACGATGCTGTCGGACTCCCGCACCTTGGAAAACGCCAGGGGCAGTTCCTGGGCACGGCCGTTGACGGTGAACTGCTTGGTCTGGTCCACCACCTCGCTGATCGTTGGATGGATGTGCAGAATCACCTCCTGGTTGTCATCGATCTGCGGGGTCACATCCAGGGCGATGCCGGAGAAGAAAGGTGTCAATTCGATATCCACGCTGGTGGTGTCCGTGGTGTTGCCGGTCTGATTCTCTGATTCGATATCAGTGATGAAGTACTCGTCGGTGCCTACCTTGATCACGGCCTTTTGATTGTTCACCGTGGACACCCGCGGACTGGAGAGCACCTGCACATCGCCTTGCGACTTGATCAATTCGATGAAGGCATTGAAATCACTGCCGTTGAAGACCATCGAGAAGACCCCGCCAAAGCCGGAAGTCAAGGCCCCCTCCACCGGTACCGGATTCAGTGGATTGAGATTGCCCAGGGTACCGGCCAGCAGAGACTGCCCTTCATTGAAGATAGTGCCACCGCCGGTCTGCCCAACGGTCAGGGTATTGCCATCGTGGCGGGCCAGGGCCGCCCAATTGATGCCGGCCTGAAAGCCATCGTTCAGTTCCACCTCAATCACCTTGGCCTCGAGAATCACCTGGCGCTGCACGCTCAGTTCGGCCTGTTCGATAAACTGCGCCACCTCGCGGATCTCCGATGGCAGGGCGCGCACGATCACCAATCCTGCATGGGGCATGATCACCACACTGCGTCCATCCTCGGCACCGATCAAGGTGGTGATGGACGAACGGAGTTCCTGCCAGAAATCCGCCTCTGTCTGGGTTGTTATTCGGCTGCCGGTGATACCGGAACGCGCATCCGCACTGACCTGTGAATCAGCCTCCTCTCCACCACCGTTGGTACCAACCTGGGTGGCCTGCCCGGAACTGACCCGAGTCTCCGATGTGCCTAACCTCTGTACATTCAGATAACTCACATGAAAGATCCGGGACTGCATGCGTTGGGGCAGGACCAGATAGCCGAGACGGCTCTTTTCATATTCGTAACCATAAGCCTGACGCACCAGTTGCATGGCTTCGTCAACAGTAACGTTCTTCAACTTGAGGCTCACCCGGCCGGTAACCGCAGGATGCACCACCATGTTGATATCGGTATCCGCCACCAGACTCATGAAAAAACTCGCCGCCGGGGCGTCTTCGACTGCGATATCGAAACGCTCTGCAGCGGCTTCTGAGGGCAAGGGAGGCAGGGGTGACAATAAGGCTGCTCGAACCTCCGCAGACGGAACCGGGGGTGTGAGTGGTTGTGGTGCCTTTTTCTGCATCAGGCTGCTGTCAATCGCCTGGAGAGTCGCACTATCCTGCAGGCCAGGAGCTTGCTCGGTGGTGCTGCAACCCTGCAAGCCAATCAACAACCAGCCCCAGATCAACAAGTAACCGAACGGTGGAAATGGGTGGCGACTGTTCGACATCAATGCTTGGCCTGCCGTCCTAGTTGCGTACTGGGTAACCGAAGCTTGATGGAGCTGAGGTCGGGCAGCCTGAGGATCACCTGATGGGCATCGATCGCGGTGACCAGGGCGCCGTCGACCCGTCCTCCCACATTGACCAGTCTGTCATTCAACAGGGCGACCCGTACATCACCGGCCTGTCGAATCAGATTGAGTCGCCAGTGGTCACTCTCGAAAGCGGGTTTTGCCGCTACGGGTGACTTGCCCAGCCCGGCCGGTCGCATCGGATCGGGCCCCGACCATGCCATACTCGAGACAGACACCAACCAGAAAACAACAAATAACCTTTTAAACACCAAGCCACACCTCATCAAAACTCAAGGTATACAGATTCAGAATGATGGTCGCCTGCGGATAACGGCGCATTTGAATGTCCAGGGCGTCCCAGGCAAAACGCCAGGGAAGTCTCTCCAAGCGTTCCAGGTAATCCAGGGTATCCCGGTAACTGCCCTCCAGTTCGAGACGCAGGCCATGCCGATAGACGTTGGGCACACCCTCGATATCACTCTCGATCTCCACTGCCGGAACTAGTTTTTGCAGACTGATCAACTCCAGGGGCAGATCATTCAACACGTCCTCGAGCACCTGAGGCATCTTTTGCGGACTGATCAGGGTCTGCTGTTGCTGATGCAGCTGCACATCCAAGGCAGACGATTCCTGGCTGATCTGGGCAAGACGCTGTTGACTCACCCGGTTCGGATCTTTTTGCAGTACGGCTTCCAGTTGAGCAACTTGCGCAGCCATCTCCACGGTCTGCTGCTGTGCCTGGTCGATCTTCTGGCGCAAGCCCTGGTGCGCCTCGAGCTGGGGCGCCAGCCCCAGTTGAAAGCCGAGAAACAGCAAGATGCACAGACCGGCCACCAGCAGCAACAAGCGCTCGCGCAAGGTGCGGGCCTCGAACTGTTCGAGCCAGTGGTTGAACCTATCCATTGCCCTTCCCATCCCGAGTCAGTTGTGTGCTCAAATGAAAGTCGAGGTACGGCGTCTGCCCATCCTTCTGCCGTGACAACTCCAAAAAGCCGAAATTCTTACCACGGAAATCCGCTTGACTGGAAAGTTGCTGGAGCCACTGAGGCAGCAGATCCTCAGACAGGCTACTGCCGTTGAGGGTCAGGTCGCTGCCTTGTGCCCTGACCCTGGTTAACCAGAGCCCCTCAACATGGCTCTTGGACAGACCCTGCATGTATCGGGAAAAACGCACGTCGACCAGCAGCATCCTCTCAGACAGGGCCTTGATCAATTGGCGTTTGCCACCGACCCGCCTTAACGCTTCGGCGATGCTCTGCCGTAGTTGCGGATTTTCACCCCGACCCTCCAGATGGCCGGATAGCTCGATCATGCGGGTTTCCAGCTCAGTTTGTCGATCTGTGGCGACTGTGTATTCAGCCTCCAGGTTTCGGCTGACCCCATGTAACCAAACACCACTGATGATCAGCAGACAGACCGTCAGGCCCAGAGAGACCGCCAGCATGCGCCGATCCAACAGGAGGCGTCGAGGTCGGAAGCGACTGGTATAGAGGTTCAGTCGTACCTTCATGAGACTGTCCCTGCGGGCTGCATCGCCGCCCCCACGGCCAACAGCAATTCCCCAAAACGCTCGGGATCCTGCGCCAACGCCGCATCCGCTGCAACCAGTTCCTCCAGGGTAACGGCGCGTACATCGATGGTCAGATTTTGGTCGAGATAGTCGATCAGATCATCAAAGGCATGGTCGGCGGCCGATACCAGCAAATGCCGAATCGGCGGATCGACGAAGAAACTGTCGTAATAGTCGAGCGAGCGCTGGATATCCAACAACAGACTGTCGAACAGGCCAATGTCCATGGCACCCTCATGGCTCATCTGTCGCTCACGCAGGTCCGAACTGCGTACATCCACCCCCCTGGAGAGATAGAGTCTCTCACCGCGTCCCAGGGTCAACAGGCTGTCCCGTTGGGTGAGATTGAGCAGTGCCATACCCTCTTTCGCCATAGATAGTCGGCTGATCAGGTTCTGCAGGGCCAGCGCCGGTATATCGATCCGCTCCAAAGAACCCTCGAGGGCTAGACTCTGATCGACAATTTGCTGAATCGTCGTATCGCGGGCGGTAACCGCATAGACCATATCACCCCCGGATTTTGTGGGCGGTACATCCACATAGTCCATTACCAGCTCGTCCAGGGGGAAATCGATATGGTCCCTGACTTTCCAAGTCAGCGCCTGCAGCAACTCATCCTCCGTCACCGAGGGTGTTTCGATCAATGACAGGCTGAAACGGCTGCTGTCGAGACAGACCCCCAACAGACTGTCCTTGAAGTTATGCTGTTGCCCAGCCGCTTCCAGTTGAGTCAATAATGCATTCTGCGGGGCTGCAAAAAAACCACAACTTTGCAGGATCGGCAGTTGACCATGCGCAACCAAACTCGCAAAGGCAATCCCGTCCGCTGTCAAGGCAACGCCGGTCCTGCTTCTGTTTTTTGATCTACCCCAACCCGAGAACAAATCCGCCACCTATGTAAAAAGATCAATTTTTTAATGACTTGCATACAACCTGAAAATCAAATGATCCACAGGTCTAGTAGCGTCACTTGGTTGAATATCTTTATGAAAAAAATTCTGCGCGGGATGAATCTAAGGTGGCTCGAACCACAGCGAATGGTCAGAATTCAGTATGAACCCGACACACTCAGCGTTGATGATCACAGGCTGAGTTTGCGCCAAGGCTGGTCGTGGGATCGCTGGGAAATATGTTGAACCTGGACACGACAGTTGGCTACGCCATGTTGACAGTAAGGTCTTGAGGAGCTGTTGTTTTGGCTGTAATGAACGACTCAGTCGGCTGGTGGATCAGGCGACAGGTTGAGTAGTACACCCCGGCATATCATAACTGGCGGGTTTCTGTGCCTGACAGAACCGGTATTTTCACTTATCCTTTGTCGGGCAAGCTGCAAGGCCTTGGAATCGCATCACACGGATTTCGGACATCTTGTCCCACCCCTTCGCGGGATGGCTTCCACTGTTTAGATCGCTCCTGGCGAATCAATGCATGTCGTTGCGCGCCGAACAGGGATCTACCCCTGTCGTGATGCCAGCATGTCATGGGGCGACCCTTGTCCTGCACTCCCATGGGCACAGGCTGGATCCCATTGAACTGCCGTTGCCATTTAGCAGACTCTGGCGGTGTGCAGTCCCTAATCGCCCGAAGCAGGATTGGTTTAGTGGTGCTCCGAAACCATATTGATCGTGTATTTGGGGATCTCGATCACCAGGTCCTCGTCACCCACCACGGCCTGGCAGCTCAAGCGGGATTCCGGCTCCAACCCCCAGGCCTTGTCGAGCAGGTCCTCTTCGGTCTCCTCCGCCTCTTCCAGCGAGTCGAATCCCTCGCGGATGATCACATGGCAGGTGGTGCAGGCGCAGGATTTCTCGCAGGCGTGTTCGATCTCGATGCCATGCTGCAGGGCGGCATCACAAATGGTCATGCCCGGCTCCGCATCGAATGCAGCACCTTCCGGACAGATCTCTTCATGCGGTAAAAAAATCAATTGGGGCATACTGTTTCCTACTCAAATTCGTTGATATTGTGACCCGACATGGCGGTTTGGATGCTCTGATTCATACGCCGCTCCACATAGAAGCCACAGGCCTTCTCGAGGGCTTCGACCCCGCGCTTGATCTCCTGCACGTCCTCGGCCCTGGCGATCGAGCGTAAGCCGTTCAGGGCCTGCTCGATCTGCTGGCGTTCTTCGATGGTCAACAGACGGTCACCATCCACCGCCAGTGCTGCCTCCAAGGCCTCGATCACCCGGTCCGCCTCCACCTGCTGTTCGCGCAGGTTGCGAGCCTGCATGTCATCCTGGGCATGGGTCATGGAGTCACGCAACATGGTCTCGATCTCGCTGTCGCTGAGCCCGTAGGAGGGCTTCACCTCGATACTCGCGTGTACCCCGCTACTCTGCTCCAAGGCGCTGACATTCAGCAGCCCGTCCGCATCCACCGCAAAGGTGACCCTGATACGCGCCGCCCCCGCTACCATGGGCGGTAGACCCCGAAGCTCGAAACGAGCCAGGGAGCGGCAGTCGCTGACCAGTTCCCGCTCACCCTGCACCACATGGATCGCCATAGCAGTCTGGCCGTCCTTGAAGGTGGTGAATTCCTGAGCCCGCGCCACCGGAATAGTGGTATTGCGGCTGATCAGTTTCTCTGACAACCCCCCCATGGTTTCGATACCCAGGGAGAGCGGAATCACATCCAACAGCAGCATTTCGTCATCCGGCTTGTTACCAGCCAGGATATCCGCCTGGATCGCGGCACCGACTGCCACCACCCGGTCGGGATCGATATCCACCAGCGGCTCGCTACCGAACAGTTCTCCAACCCTCTCCCGCACCCTTGGTACCCGGGTGGAGCCACCCACCATGACCACTTCCTGGACCTCATCGGCATCCACGTTGGCATCACGTATGGCACGACGGCAGGTGAGCAAGGTCTTCTTGATCAAGGGATCGATGAGTTCATTGAACTTGTTACGCTCAAGCGCGCCTTCCCAATGGGAGCCATCCGTCAGCTCGACCCTGATCTGGGTCGTCTCATGATCGGTGAGGGCTTCCTTGGCAGCGCAGGCATCGCGCATCAAGCGGCGCATTTGGGAATGGTCAGCGTCGTCGCGGATACCGGCCTGCTGCATGATCCACTCGGCCACTACCCGATCGAAATCATCCCCGCCCAAGGCGGAATCACCACCGGTGGCCATGACCTCGAAAACCCCCTTGTGCAGTCGCAGGATAGAGACATCGAAAGTCCCTCCGCCCAGATCGAAGATGGCATGCACACCCTCGGCGCCCTGATCCAGCCCGTAGGCAACCGCAGCCGCTGTGTGTTCATTGAGCAGTCTGAACACATGCAGACCGGCCAGTTTGGCGGCATCTTTGGTAGCCTGGCGTTGCGCATCGTCGAAGTAAGCGGGGACCGTGATGACCACGCCGGTGAGCTCACCTCCCAGGGAATCCTCAGCCCGCCGCGCAAGGACCTTGAGGATCTCTGCGGAAACCTCCACCGGGGTTACCCCACCGGCAACCGTATTGATACGCGGTACATTCCCCGCTGCCGGGATGAATTCGTAGGGTAGACGACTCCCCAAGGTTTTAATCTCGTCAACGCCACGCCCGATCAAGCGCTTGGCTGAGGCAATGGTGTTCAATGGGTCATCGGCGGCAACCAGCTTGGCGTTGTAGCCGACCTCCACCCGGTCAACCAGATAACGGACCACGGAGGGTAGCAAATGACGCCCTTCGGCATCCGGCAAGGTCGCGGCCTGGCCACTGCGCACGCTGGCCACCAGTGAGTTGGTGGTACCCAGATCGATGCCGGCAGCCAATTTATGCTGATGAGGAGCCTGAGCCTGGCCCGGCTCGGCGATTTGCATGAGTGCCATGTACTAACCCTTGATAAAAACCCTAGATGAGCTCATCTTCCAACGCGGCCTCGGTGGCCTCTATTTCATCGCGCAGCTTCTGCAGAAAACGCATCTTGCGCAGGGTCTCCCGTGCCTCCTCCAACTGGTCGGGGGTCGGGGTTTCAAACTGCAGCGCCATCTGTCCGACCAAGCTTTTGAGCTGGCGGCCGATGCGGGCACCCAGCGCCTGAATCGCCACATACGGATCGGCTTGCTCGCGGATCGTTTCGAGTTCCTCGCGAAGTTCCATCTGCTCCATGAGAAAGGCCATATCCTGAGTCGTTTCCTTCTGGGCATCCATCTGAATGCCGTGCAAGGTCAGCAGGTAACTGCCCCGGGTGATCGGATCCTTGAGGGTTTCGAAGGCCTCGTTGATCCGTGAGGCACCTTGCATGGAGAGACGCCGTTCCTGCTCAGAGGCATTGGCATAGCGGTCTGGATGGATGACCCGTTGCAGCTCGCGATAACGCTCCGCCAGCGCATCGCCATCTACGATGAAATCCACCGGCAGGCCAAACAATTCAAAATAGTTCTTCGAGAAATCCAGCATGTCGAACCAAACGGCCGCCAGTTCGGCGGCCGCAGATCATTGATTAATTTAGAAACCCCTGGGATCAGACCGTGAAGCTCTCACCACAGCCACATTCGTCTTTGACATTAGGGTTGTTGAATTTGAAACCTTCGTTGAGCCCCTCCTTGGCGTAATCGACCTCGGTTCCGTCAAGATAGACCAGGCTCTTCGGGTCAATCACCACTTTTACACCACGGTCCTCGAAGACCAGATCCTCATCGCCGACTTCGTCTGCGAACTCCATTTCGTAGGCCATCCCGGAACATCCCGAGGTCCGCACACCAAGACGAATACCAACACCCTTACCGCGGTTATCGAGAAACTCCTGAACGTGACGCGCCGCCGCTTCGGTCATTGTTATGGACATCTGGTTACCTCGATCGACTCAACTCAACCGGTGAATTCTACCAATCAAACCTATTTCTTGTCCGCAAAATCTTTAATCGCCGCTTTAATCGCGTCTTCCGCCAACACCGAACAGTGGACCTTGACCGGTGGCAGAGCCAGTTCCTCAGCAATTTCGGAGTTTTTGATTTGCTGAGCCTCTTCCAGGGTCTTACCCTTGACCCATTCAGTCAACAGGCTGCTCGAGGCGATCGCGGAACCGCATCCGTAGGTCTTGAAACGGGCATCTTCGATCACCCCATTATCATTGACCTTGATCTGCAGGCGCATCACGTCACCACAGGCCGGCGCACCAACCATCCCGGTACCGATGCTCTTATCGTCCTTGTCGAAGGCACCCACATTGCGGGGATTCTCATAGTGGTCGAGGACCTTTTCGCTGTATGCCATCTCATTTACCTCACAACTGATTTATTCATTGTCCAACACCGGGCCAACCATCACTCTGCTTAGTGCGCCGCCCACTGTATGGTTTTCAGATCAATGCCATCTTTGAACATCTCCCAGAGCGGTGACAGTTCACGCAGACGACCCACCTCGGTACGAATCTTTTCGATCGCGTAGTCGACCTCTTCAATGGTGGAGAATCGCCCAAAGGTGAAACGAATGGAACTGTGAGCCAATTCATCCTCTCTACCCAGGGCGCGCAGTACATAACTGGGCTCCAGACTGGCGGAAGTGCAGGCGGAACCGGAAGAGACCGCCAGATCCTTCAGGGCCATGATCAGTGACTCACCTTCGACGAAGGCAAAGCTCACATTCAGATTGCCGGCCACACGCTGTTCCTCGTCCCCGTTGAGATAGACCTCTTCCATGTCTTTGATGCCATCCCAGAGACGCTTGCGCAGGCCGAGTATCCGCTCGTTCTCGGCGGCCATCTCCGCGCCTGCGATGCGGAAGGCCTCACCCATACCGACGATCTGGTGAGTCGCCAGTGTACCGGACCGCATGCCCCGCTCGTGTCCCCCACCGTGCATCTGGGCTTCCAGGCGAACCCGGGGTTTGCGTCTGACGTACAGGGCCCCGATACCCTTCGGGCCATATATCTTGTGCGCCGAGAAGGACATCAGATCCACCTTGAGCTGTTGCAGGTCAACGGGCACCTTGCCTGCGCTCTGTGCCGCATCCACATGGAACAGCACCTTGCGAGATCGAGTCAGTTCGCCAATTGCCGCGATATCCTGAATCACCCCCACCTCGTTGTTGACGTGCATCACAGAGACCAGGATGGTGTCATCACGCAGAGCCGCTTCGAGTTTGTTCAGATCGACCAACCCATTGGGCTCGGGATCGAGATAGGTAACCTCGAAACCCTCCCGCTCCAGCTGCCGACAGGTATCCAGCACCGCTTTGTGTTCGGTCTTGCAGGTGACGATATGCTTACCCTTTTTCTGGTAAAAGTGAGCCACGCCCTTGATCGCCAAATTGTTGGACTCAGTGGCGCCGGAGGTCCAAACGATCTCCTTCGGATCGGCGTTGACCAGCTCAGCCACCTGCTGGCGTGCCTTGTTCACCGCTTCATCCGCGTTCCAGCCAAACGGATGAGAGCGCGAGGCGGGATTACCAAACTGACCTTGCGGAGTGAGAAAACTGCACATCAGCTCCGCCACTCGCGGATCGACCGGAGTGGTGGCTGAGTAGTCCATATAGATTGGCAACTTCATCTATCGCTCCAAATGTTCGTTGTTCAGGCACTCGCCTGGGTTGTTGCCGTGTTCATTTCGACCACATCGATCTCGGCGGGCTCTGGGTTGTTTTGTCGATTGGCGACCTCGCGAACCGCTTGTCGGTCCATCAGGTCCTGCAGGCTGATCTTGTTCAGATAGTTGTAGATCTGGTTGCTCAAATCCGACCATAGGTCATGAGTCAAGCAACGACCGTTGTTTTGGCAATTGTGCGCACCATGACAGCGGGTGGTATCCACGTTTTCATCAACTGCAGTGATAACTTCGCCGACATAGATCTCTGCCGCATCGCGGCCCAAGCTATATCCCCCACCGGGGCCTCGCACGCTGGAAACCAAGGATTTTTTGCGCAGACGGGAAAACAGCTGCTCGAGATAGGAGAGAGAAATCCCCTGTCGCTGTGCGATATCTGCCAGGGTTATGGGACCTTCTCCGAAATGGAGAGCCAGATCCAACATCGCGGTTACCGCATAACGACCTTTTGTGGTAAGTTTCACTTGCTTGGCTCCATGAATATTTTCAGTTGCTAATATACATTCCCAACTAATTTAGTCAAGTATTACCCCCCTGCCGCTTTTCCGGTTTTTTTCTCCTCGATGATCTCTTCATCCAGTTTCAACAGTTCTTCGGCGGTCGAGACGATCTCGCAAGATTCCAAATCGGGCAGAATCTCGTCATCCTCCTCCACACCCAGACTTTTGAGGGCCTCACACATACCCTGCATCTTCTTATCCATGACGTGCATGTGGTCGAGCATGCAATTGATGGCATGGGCTACCGGGTCAGGCGCATCTTTGGTGGCACCGTAGGCGTCAAAACCGATCTTCTTGGCAATCGCCTCCCTGTGCTCCGCCCCCCCGGAACGGGATTGATTGATCAATCTGCCGGGCACACCGACCACCGTAGCGCCGGGAGGAACGTCTTTCACGACCACCGCATTCGATCCGATCCTGGCACCCTCGCCGATTTCGATAGGCCCCAGCACCTTGGCACCGGCCCCCACCACCACATTGTTCGCCAAGGTGGGATGCCGCTTCCCCTTTTGCCAGCTGGTGCCGCCCAGGGTCACCCCATGGTAAAGCGTGACATCATCGCCAATCACAGCGGTTTCGCCAATGACTACGCCCATCCCGTGATCAATGAAGAAGCGGCGTCCTATCTGCGCACCGGGGTGAATCTCGATCCCGGTAATCAGTCGAGCCAGGTTTGACAACAGCCGAGCTAGCAATTTCAGGCCCAAATTCCACAGACTGTGCGACAGTCGATGAAACAGCAGGGCGTGGATTCCCGGGTAGGCGGTCAGGATCTCGAAGGTATTGCGTGCTGCGGGGTCGCGCTCGAAAACACTCTGGATATCTTCACGCCAGCCTGAGCTGTTCTGCGTGGTTGTCGTTTCGCCCTGCACAACCCTATCCCTTGAAACCATAATGTGACGTACTACATGTTTAGAACCCGGGGGCAGCAGATTATCCACATTCCCATAGAAATTACTAGGGTATTGAAGATTCAAATAACCATAGCATGCTCTGGGGATTTATCGACGCATGGATTTTCGCCCTTGCGCAGCACTCAGGATGCCTCGCAGGATATTCAGCTCATCCACATCGGGCCTGGCCCGGTGGAACAGGCTGCGGAGCCGTCTGAGCAACTTCTCAGACTGCCGAGGATCCGCAAAACCGATGTCTAACAAGGCCTGAGCAAGATGCTGGTGAAACCCCTCCATCTGCTCGGCGGAGGCCACGTCACGCGGGGCGACGGGCTCGGTTCCCTGCGCAGCGAGCCAGGCAAGACGCGTCTCATAGGCCAGGACCTGCACGGCAGCAGCCAGGTTGAGTGAACTGTAGGCCGAGTTGGTGGGGATATGGACCAGATAATTACAGCGATCGAGTTCCTCGTTACTCAGTCCGGAACTCTCACGACCGAAGACCAGGGCCACTGGCCCCACTTTCGCCTCGGCGATCAATGTTTGACTGGATTCCCTGGGTGACAAGACCGGCCAACTGACGCTCCGTTCCCTGGCGCTGGTACCGATCACCAGTCGGCAGCCTGCGAGCGCCGCATCAAGCCGCTCGAAAACCTCAGCACGGGCCAGCAAGTCATCGGCACCGGAGGCCCGGGCCGTCGCCTCGGCATCGGGGTAGCGCTGCGGTGACACCAGACAGAGTCGCTCCAGAGCCATATTCTTCATCGCACGGGCCACTGCACCGACATTACCCGGATGACTGGTCTCAACCAAGACGATTCGTACGTTCTGCAACATGGGCAGAAGAGTAACCATTGTCTCGTTGAATAGCTACCGAAAGACTGTTTAGCGGACGCTCGATACGCTTGATGAGAATCTACTTTATCCCCACCCGGGCATGCGGTATCCTCGCCGCCCATGAATCCCATGCTGAACATTGCCATACGGGCTGCCCGTGAGGCCGGGCGGGTGCTGACCCGCTCTTTCAATCGACTCGACACCCTGACCATCACCGACAAGGGCAAGAATGAATTTGTCTCCGAGGTCGACAGGAATGCCGAACAGGTGATCATCGACGTTCTGAGGGATAAATACCCCAGCCATGCAATCCTCGCCGAAGAGAGCGGCAGCCACTCGGGGAACGAATATCAGTGGATCATCGATCCTTTGGACGGGACCACCAATTACCTGCATGGCTTTCCGCAATTCTCCATTTCCATCGGATTGAAGGTGAAAGGCCGTATGGAAGTTGGCGTGGTCTACGATCCCATCAAGGAGGAGATGTTCACTTCCAGCCGCGGTGAAGGTGCCCAGCTCAACGACCGGAAGATTCGGGTGACCAACCGCAAAGGTCTGCCTGGCGCGCTGCTTGGTACCGGTATTCCCTATCGGGATTTCCGGTTCACCCAAAACTATCTGGGCATGTTGCAGGATCTCATTCAAGACACCGCTGGCATCCGTCGGCCGGGTTCCGCCGCACTCGACTTCGCCTATGTCGCTGCTGGTCGACTCGATGGTTTCTGGGAACTGGGCCTGGCCCAGTGGGACTTTGCAGCCGGCTCCCTGCTGGTCAGAGAAGCAGGCGGGGTGGTGACTGATATCGGTGGCGGAGAACACTACCTGGATACCGGCAACGTCATTGCCGTCGGGTTGAAGGTCCACAATGCCATGCTGCGCCGCATCCGACCACACCTGGATAGCCAACTATCCGCTTAATTCCCAGCCGGGGAACTCGGTTCACAGCTTCAGCGGAGCCCCTCTCTGCAGCCCTCAAGAATCATATTGCCAGTCCGTTATTGCGATTGACTCGGGCGGTTCGCCCGCTATCTGGAAACTCAGATGACGGTAAAAAAAACAACCCCAAGAAAGGTACTCAG
>JAAUXZ010037793.1_pt1 | contig 18886 bp, 19 predicted proteins | sample 7278131 | NCBI WGS metagenome assembly JAAUXZ01 (sample SAMN14350119, study PRJNA611818) | marine sediment metagenome | isolation source: surface marine sediment (3m) | place: French Polynesia: Moorea | collected 2018-08 | reverse complement strand
TTCCGCCGGGTTTGGCGCCCTTCCGTCCCTGTCTCGGACCCTGCGGCCTGCGGCGCCTCGGCTTGGGCCTGATGATTTCCGGCAGGTCGTCGGCATGGTAATTGGCGACCGGGATCTTGTGGCCGATGTAGTCCTCGATATCGGGCAGGGACACCACGTAGGTCTCGCAGCCGAAGCTGATGGCATCGCCCGCGGCACCGGCGCGCGCGGTGCGGCCGATGCGGTGCACGTAGTCTTCCGCATCCTGCGGCAGGTCGTAATTGATCACGTACTGCACGTTCGGTACGTGCAGGCCGCGCGATGCGACGTCGGTGCCGATCAGCACCGGTAACTCACCGGTCTGGAAATTCATGAGCATCCGCAGCCGTTTCTTCTGCGGGACGTCGCCCGAAATTGCGCTCGCCTGGATGTCGTTGGCAACCAGGAAGTCCTGTACGCGCTCGGCTTCACGTTTCATGTTGACGAAGATCATGATGCGCGCCTGCCCCATCTCGCGAACGAGACCGATCAGGAGCGGCAGCTTGTCTTCGTTCGACGGGAAGAAGATCGCCTGACGGACGCGGTCGGCAGTGACCTTGTCGGGCTCGATGCGGATCAGGTCGGGCTCGTTCATGTGCTCATAGGCGAGCTCCATGACGCGGTGCGACAGCGTCGCCGAGAACAGCATATTGAGCCGTTGCTCCGGTTTCGGCAGGCGTCGCAGCAGGTAGCGGATGTCCTTGATGAAGCCCAGGTCGAACATGCGATCGGCTTCGTCGAGGATCGCGACCTCGACCTGGTCGAGCCGGAACACTTTCTGCTTGAAGTAGTCGATGATGCGGCCCGGCGTGCCTATCAGCAGGTCGACGCCGTTCTCCAGCGTCTTGCGCTGCTTTTCGTAATCCGTGCCGCCGAACGCAAGGCCGATGGTCAACCCGGTATGCTTGCCCAGCGTTTCGGCGTCTTTCGCGATCTGCACGGCGAGCTCGCGAGTCGGCGCGAGGGCGAACAGGCGGGGCTGTCGCGGTTCCCCGGACTTCGGTTCGGACGCGAGCAGACGCTCGAAAGCGGCGATCAGGAAGGCCGCGGTCTTGCCGGTGCCCGTCTGGGCCTGGCCGGCCACGTCGCGACCCTCTAGCGCGATGGGTAACGTACTCGCCTGGATGGGAGTACAGAACTCGAAGCCGGCGTCGCGTATGCCGGCGCGGACGCTCTCACGGAGCGGCAAGGCGTCGAATCTGAGGTCACTCAGATGGTTTTGAGACATAGAAATGAGACCAGAAAATGTGCGTCAAATACTTGCAAAATGGCTCGCGAAACGGTCAAATTGGCCTTAATTCGACGCGACAACCGTCGCACCCGCCAGTTTCGCTTTCCTCGACGAACCAGACAGAAGCCGAAAATAGCCGGAAGAGCCGGCGATAAAGCTGCGACAGTTTGCCTGATAGTTCGGGCAGCGTCATCCGTTTTTCGAAGTTCGTTGGTTTGGGGCCAACGGACAAGACCATACTTGATCACACTCGCATTTGGAGGTAGTAGCCGGTGAGCGACAAGATTGTGCATACATCGGACAGCACATTCGAAGCTGATGTAGTAGAAAACGACAAACCCGTACTGCTCGATTTCTGGGCCGAGTGGTGCGGTCCCTGCAAGATGATCGCGCCAATGCTCGACGAAATCGCCGAGACGCACGCGGACAAGCTGGCCGTCGTGAAAGTGAATGTCGACGAGAACCCGAACACGGCACAGAAGTTCGGCATTCGCAGTATTCCGACGCTGATCCTTTTCAAAGACGGCGCCGTTCAGGCGCAGAAGATGGGCGCGATGCCGAAGTCGCAGCTCGATGAATTCCTGGACACCAATCTGTGAGAGGCTACTTGGGTACTTCAACGAAAAGCCGCCCCAACAAGGCGGGCAATAAAGGTAAGGGCAATCCGAACCGCCGGCGTCGTCGCCGTGCGCCACAGCACGATTACCCGGACGATGACGGCAATCTCGAGGTAATCCCGCCGGAGCAGCTCGAGCAGAGCAAGAACGTCATGAACCTGACGGAGCTCAAGACCCGTCCGGCGACTGCGCTCGTGGAACTCGGCGAGGGACTCGGTATCGAGAACCTCGCGCGCTCGCGGAAGCAGGACATGATCTTCGCCATCCTCAAGGCACATGCCGCGAACGGCGAAGACATCTACGGCGACGGTGTGCTCGAGATACTGCAGGACGGCTTCGGTTTCCTGCGTTCGGCAGACAGCTCGTATCTTGCGGGCCCGGACGACATTTACGTCAGTCCGAGCCAGATCCGGCGCTTTGCGCTGCGCACGGGTGACACGGTATCCGGGCTGATCCGGCCGCCGAAGGACGGCGAGCGCTATTTCGCACTGCTCAAGATCGGCCAGATCAATCACGACGCGCCCGCCAACGCGCGCACCAAGGTCCTCTTCGAGAACCTGACGCCGCTGTTTCCGAAAGAACGCCTGAAGCTCGAACAGGGCAACGGCAGCACCGAGGACCTGACAGCCCGAATCATCGACATGGTGGCGCCGATCGGCAAGGGCCAGCGCGGCCTGATCGTATCGCCACCGAAAGCCGGTAAGACGATGCTGTTGCAGAACATCGCGTCGGCGATCGTTGCGAACAGTCCCGAGGTTGACCTCATGGTGCTGCTCATCGACGAGCGGCCGGAAGAGGTCACCGAGATGGAGCGCACGGTGCGCGGCGAAGTCGTATCGTCGACCTTCGACGAGCCGGCGAGCCGTCACGTACAGGTCGCCGACATGGTAATCGAGAAAGCGAAGCGCCTCGTCGAGCACAAGCGCGACGTGGTTATCCTGCTCGACTCGATCACCCGTCTTGCACGCGCCTACAACACGGTCGTGCCGTCGTCCGGCAAGGTCCTGACCGGTGGTGTGGACGCGAACGCGCTGCACCGGCCGAAACGTTTCTTCGGCGCTGCGCGCAACATCGAGGAGGGCGGCAGCCTCACGATCCTCGCAACCGCGCTCATCGACACCGGTTCGAAGATGGACGAGGTCATCTACGAGGAATTCAAGGGCACCGGCAACATGGAGATCCACCTGGATCGCCGTATCGCCGAGAAGCGTGTATTCCCGGCCATCAACATCAACCGCTCCGGCACCCGCAAGGAAGAACTCCTGACCGAGGACGCCGAGCTGCAGAAGATGTGGGTGCTGCGCAAGGTGCTGCACCCGATGGACGAGCTCGCGGCCATCGAGTTCCTGCTCAACAAGCTGCAGGACACGAAGACCAATGCGCAGTTCTTCGAGGCGATGAAACGCTAGCCTGGCTGCTCTTCGCCATGCGAATTACGGGGCCTCGGGGCCCCGTTTTTCGTTGTATCGGCGCCAGCGATCAGTCCTCCAGGCGTACAATGTTCCGTACCGGCGACCGGTTTTCCGCGCGGTGGCCGTCTAATGACCGAGTACCCGGAGTGGTTCGATGGTCTATTTCGAGGACAAAAAGCTCGTAAAACAATTGCTTGCGGGCGATGAGCGGGCCTTCGACCAGTTCTTCGATGAGAACTTCGCGCGGCTGTATCGTTTCGCGCTCACCCGCCTGTCCGACGATCCCGACGCGGCCCGAGAGGTCGCCCAGCTCACGCTGACGAAAGCCGTCCGCAAACTCAGTAGCTACCGGGCGGAGGCCGCGCTGTTCACGTGGTTGTGCGCGATCTGTCGCAACGAGACCAGCGACTGGCTGGCGAAACAGGGCAGGTATCGGGACCACATCGTGCTGACCGAGGACCTCCCGGAGGTGAGGGCTGCGGTCGAGTCGCTGCAGGTACCCGAGCAGATGCGGCCGGAGCAGCACTACCGACGCGTCGAGTTGTTGAGACTGATCCAGGTGGCGCTCGACAACCTGCCCGCCAGGTACGGTGACGTCCTCGAGTGGAAGTACATCGAAGGGCATTCGGTCAGGGAGATAGCTGCACGCCTGGGGATCGGCACCGAGGCAACACAGTCCCTGCTGGCGCGCGCCAAGCGCGCGTTCGCTGACGTGTACTCGTCATTGACAGCGGGGCTGGAACAGAGCGAGTTGGTGAAATCATGAGTGATGTTGATAAGGGCCTGGACATCCGGTCCGACGAAGCGCTGGAAACCCTGCTAAAGGAGGCGGGTCCACGACCGATGCCGTCGGCCGAAGACGAAGCGACGGCGCGGCGTGCGGTCAGGGCGGAATGGCGGGCAGTCACCGGGAAACGACGCCGGCAGGCGCGCATCATGCAGTATGCGATGGCGGCGACCGTGCTGCTCGGCGCCTTCGCAGTGTTCAGCATGCTTCGCATACCGGTCGCCGAATCCGTGCAGGTGGCTTCGATCGAGAAGAGCTTCGGTGCGATCTTCCTGCTCGGGGAATCCGCCGAATTGCAGGAGGCGCGCGATATCATCGCGGTGCGTTCCGGGCAGACTATCGTGACCGGCGATGACGCAGGACTGGCGCTTGCATGGGGTACTGGTGGATCGTTACGTGTCGATGAGAACTCGCGCATCGAGTTCGCGCGCGACGACGGCGTGTACCTGCGGTCCGGACGCATCTACTTCGACTCGACGCCATCGGCGCTGGTCGGTGGCTCCACGGCCGAAGGTTTTGCCGTGCGCACCGACCACGGTGACGTGATACACGTCGGTACGCAATTCATGACACGGTCCGATAAAGACGAACTCGTCGTTAGCGTGCGCGAAGGCAGGGTATCGATCGATGGCAGGTACCACGATGTCACTGCGTCCCCTGGCGAACAGGTGACCCTGGCCGGGCGACAGCAGCCAGTCACATTAAACGTCAGCCGATCCGGCGATGCATGGGCCTGGATAGGGCGTACAACACCGGCGGCAGATGTGGACGGCATGCCCCTGCACGCTTTCCTCGAATGGGCCACTCGCGAACTCGGCCTGCAACTCGAATACGAGGGCGATGCCGAAGGCGCTGCCGACAAGCCGCTGAGGGGCACGATCGATACGGAGCCGTCGGTGGCGCTGGAGATGTGGCTTGCCGCTGCCGATCTCAATTACCGCATTGAAGGAGACATCCTATACGTCAGCGACTCTGCGCCTTGACGCGACTCCTGCTGGTCGTGTTGTTGATGGCGTCGGTCGGTCTGGCCGACGACGCGACACCCTACATCGGCCGCAGCGTTGCCGAGGTCATCGACGAGTTTCGCGAGCAGGGCGAGCCGTTTGCCTACAGCACGAACGTCGTCAGCGAAGAGCTGACCGTGCTCGCTGAGCCTGGATCCGGCACGCCGCTCGAAATCGTTCGCCAGATCCTGCAACCGCACGGACTGACGATTCGGACGGACTCCGGCGTGCACCTCGTGGTGCGCATGGAACCCCAGCCAGCACCCGACGAGTCTGCCGTCACTGAGCGACCGCCTGCGTCGGACCAGGACATCGAGACGGTCGTCGTCGCAGCGTCCCGCTACGCGATTTCCCGGGACCTCTCCGCTTCGCACTTCTCGATCGACCAGCGGACCATCCAGAACATGCCGGACGTCGGGGAGGACCCCATCCGCGTCACGCAGCGGCTGCCGGGTGCGGCTGCCAGCGGCGCGTCGGCAGCCGCCCATTTCCGCGGCGGTGAGCAGGACGAGGTCGGCATCATGCTGAACGGCCAGTGGCTGTTCGACCCGTTCCATATCCGTGACTACCAGAACATTTTCAGCACCGTCGACGCACGCGCGATCGAGGGCGTCGAGGTTTACACGGGCGGCTTCCCGGTGCGCTACGGCGACCGCATGAGTGGGCTCGTGCTGATGGATACCTTGGAGGCCGAGAAACCAAGGCACACCGAGATCGGCCTCAGTGTCTTCAATACGTCGCTGCTGATCGCCGGCAACGACGACGATCGCAACTGGCTGTTCTCGGCCAGGCGCGGCAACCTGGATCTCGTGATCGACAGGGAGTATGGCCGGCCGTCGTACTTCGACGTGTTTGGCGAATACACCTTCGATATCTCGCCCAATGCTCGTTTGTCGGTCAATGCCCTGTACGCGGATGACGAGGTCGAAGTCGTACTGGAGTCCGAACCTGCCGAACTCGAGCAGGTCAACAGCGACACCCGCAACGCGCAGTTGTGGCTGCGGCTCGACAGCAACTGGTCGTCCACGCTAACCAGTAGCACGGTGTTGTCGTTCATCGACTACAGCAATCGTCGCCGAGGCTCCGCGAACGATCCGGAGAAGATGATCGCGCGGGTTGCAGACGACCGCGACGTCAGTCAGTACGGCATTCGCCAGGACTGGACGTGGACACCATCGGACCGTCACCGCATGGGATGGGGTCTGCAGCTGGCGTATAGCGATGCCGAGTTCGTCTATGACGGTGTGGCCGACTACTTCGAATTGCAGGCGATCTACGAGGGTCAGCCGGAGTCCATCGTTCGCAACCTGCGCGCGGCACCCGACGGCGGCAGTTACGCGCTATACCTCGCGGATCGCTGGCGAGTGTCCGACCGCACCATGCTCGAGTGGGGTTTGCGCTGGGACGATCAGACCTATACCGATACCAGTTCCGATTCCCAGCTCAGCCCTCGCTTCAGCCTGCTGTGGCTGCCGCGCGAGTCGACGGAACTGCGCTTCAGCGTTGGTCGTTACTACCAGAGCCAGGCGGTACAGTCGCTGCAGATAGAGGACGGCATCACGAACTACTGGCCGGCACAGCGTGCCGACCAGTTCATTGTCGGTGTGAGTCAGCTGCTGGCAAACGACACGTCGATCCGTATCGAGGCCTTCCTCAAGGAGATTCGTGAGCTCCGGCCACGCTTCGAGAATCTCTATGACCCCCTCGGTATCATCCCCGAACTGCAGGCGGATCGCGTGCGCCTCGATCCCACGAAGGGCCGGGCACGTGGCATCGAGATATCGACAGACCGGGCATCGGGTGACTGGAACTGGTGGGCCAGCTACACCTGGTCGAAGGTCACCGATCGCATCAACGGTGCCAATGAACCACGAAGCTGGGATCAGCGTCACGCTTTCCAGGGTGGTTTCGGCTGGCACAACGACGACGGCTGGAACTTCTCGATGGCCGCAAGCGTGCACAGTGGTTGGCCGGCGACGAACCTGTCACTGGTGCCCGATGGTCTGGACGAGGACGGCGAGCCGCAGTACGTTGCCATCCCGGGGCCGCGCAATGCCGACCAGCATCCGACCTTCTCCAGCATCGATCTGCGCCTGAGCCGTCGGTTCGACGTGAAGCGCGGGACCCTGATGGCGTTCATCGAGGTCTCGAATATTTTCAACCGCGACAATCCGTGCTGTCGTGACTACGACCTCGAGGAAGACGAACAGGGCAACGCCTTACTCGAATTCAGTCACGACCACTGGCTGCCGCTATTGCCAGCGATCGGCATCCTCTGGGAATTCTGAGATCACAGCAGCACGGCCGTCTTGCGCCAGGCATCGATGGCATGCTGGTAAGCACGCAGATGTTTTGCCGCATTGGCGTCGTGCCGGTAGATGTAACCCGATGCCCGCTTGTTGACCGCCTGCGCGAGCGGATTGCGTTTCGCCGGCTCATCGTTCCGCGTCAACACGAAAGGAATGGAACGGGTCAACGTCAGCAACAGGCCTGCCTGTCCATCCGCCTGGCTATGCACGTGGACAACGTCGACGTGCGGCATCAGCACATAGGCCATAATCGCAGAGCGCACCGTCGGCCCGACCGTGACGCCGTCGACCAGGTCGAGACGCTTGGCGAGGGCGACGTTGCGCACCAGGACGTACTGGGTGGTGCCGTATTCCTGGATCGCCTCGATCAGCCGGACGAAATTGTCGCCCGCGCCGTTGAAGGACTTCGCGAGGTTGATGTGTCCGATGCGCATGTCAATCCTCTTCGTCTTCATCGTCTTCGTCGAGTAGCTCTTGCAGGGCCCCGCGCACGCGCGCTGACGAATCTCGCCGGGCGAGAGCGATGACGGTTTTCCGGTCCGCTGATGGGTGATCGAAGACCGCGTGCACGGCCTCTTCGCGCACCGCTTCGTCCGGATCGGTGAGCATCGAGAGCGCAGCGTTCAGTGCCGCATCACTGTCGACGCCGGACAGTTCGGCCAGGGCCCGGACGCGAATGCGGGAGTCACTGCTCTGCGACCGCGACAGCGCGTCCGCCGGGCTGCCGGCTCGTGCCAGCTGCGTGCAATAGCCGTTGCCGTCGGACGAGAACACGTAAAGGTGTGCGCCGTCGTGGTCTTCTACGAGAACGTAATTGTCGTCGCGCATCTGTTTGCGAATGGTTGTGCGCAGCGCGTCGTCCGCAGCCGCAGGAAGCACTAAAAGCAGCGCGAGGCCGGCAAAGGCCCCGCGCCGCAAGCTGGCGGACCTCTTACTCACCGTCTTCCTCTTCTTCCTCGATAAGGAAGCAGCTTTCGGTGGCCGTCTGGTTCCAGTTATCCGCACGAGCAAGGACTTCGTACTTGAACTCGTCCGTCTGCTCGAGGAATTCCTCCGGAACCGTCATTTCAGTGACGTCCGGGGGAACGACGACACTGATGACTGTGGTGAACTCTTCGCCATCGGCGGTCTCGAGGTCGGCCTCCACCACGACCTCGTAGTTGAAGATCGTGATATCTCTCGACCCCTGCGGGTTACCGAGCCACGGATGGGTAGTCCTGACGGGATCCCAGGCGATGACGACCTCGTCGTCGTCGAGTACGGTGATGTCGTAGCCAGGCTCCTCATCATCGCACTGCTCTGCGGCTACGAGACCATTGACAGTTGGTGCCGGCGGTGCAGGCATTGCGTGAGAGATTTCCGATTCGCTTTCCAGCTCCTCGCCATCGAGGGTTACGCCCTCGACCTCGTAGATGCCTTCCGGGAAACGCATGAAGAACTCTTCCGGCGACAATTCGTCAAATGTCGGCTCCGCACTCTCGAAAAACAACTCGGTGATGCCCTGGCGGCGCAAGCGGCCGCGCGCCTTGATCTTCAGTATCGTGCGCTCGTTAGGATCTTCGATCGTAAGTCGTTTCCACGGCTCACCGTCGACCAGTGCGTGGATGCCGAGATCGCCATCGGTATTGTTGAGTTCAAAGAATACGTGCGCGACGTCAAACGGGATTTCCTCGTCGTCTTCGTCGGCGATCACGGACAACGGCGCGATGCACAGCGTCGCGACGCTCGTGCTGAGTATCGATTTCCTGTATTTCATTGTTTCGTCTCCTGACTGCCGGGGGGGTCGGCTACCTCATGAGACGGTCATGTGCCAGGAAATCGGTCGCCGTAGACGAATCTGGATGCGCCCGTGAGGGAGGGGAGGTTGGAGACAACGAAAACGACCGGCTCGTCGCAAAACGGGCCGGTCGTCGTTTCCCGATTACAGCGGTGTCAGAAGTAGATCGCCGTTGTCGAACCCTGCAGCGACAGGGCCGGGTCCATATTGGGGACGTTCATGGATTCCTTGATCATGTCGATCAAAACGAGCTTGGCGAGGTTCAGCGCTGCGTCGCCCCTTTCGTCGCCCAGCACGGCCATATCGACGGACGACTCGCGAAAACCGTAGGCGGTGACTACGAGCTCGTTCCCCCGAAAATAGTAGGCGCCCCGGTACCTTTCATCGTTGTAATGTACGGTGACGATTCCGTCCGGCAATCTGATCATTCCGATTAACCTTCTAAAAAAAGCTATTCCACGTTTCATTCGTGTCGCTAGATTGTCCCGGTACGAACGCACCAATTCTACTGTCGCCGATCGCCGACCGTGTGCATCCCATTGTTTGGTCAGCAATTTCGTGTTTGGCGCGCCAAGGCGTCATTATGGAAAAAAGCGCCCGCGCGCGTGCTAGGATCGGGACACATCTGGTCGACAGCGATCGGGACCTGTAACTGCCAGACAGGCGAAACCCTATGATCGAGCTTCCCGAGCAAGAGCCGTGCGAGTTCTGCGAAGGTTTCGCGGGACGGGATCCGACATGGGCGGTTATCGACGAGTGTGCCCACACCGTTACCGTCATCAATCCGTCTCAATACGAAGTCGGGCAGTGCTGCGTTATCACGAGAAGGCATGTCGGCACTTTGCTTGAGCTGGACGGAGATGAGGGGTCAGCCATTATCAGGGCAGCCAGGCGTGTTGCTATCGCGCTGGTCAGCAGGTATCAGCCGTTGGGCGTTCTGACGTTTCAGAACAACGGCGTCTACAGCGGACAGGAAGTACCTCATTATCATTTTCACGTGGTGCCGAGGCAGCGCGGGAGCGACTGGGGCATTGGGCCTCCGCAACTCGCTGCAATCGATGGGGCAGGTCGCATACGAGGTACCGCTCATGATACCTCCGGAGACGCGAAGCGGCGGCGACGGGTGCAGGTCAGCGTGGACGTGTTGCAAGAGACGGCACAACTGATCCGGGAGCACTTGCCGAAGCGATAACAAGATCGGTGGTCTGCGACCCCTCGCGGACGCTCATTCAATTGGCGTACACGTCACGCCGGAAATATGAGAAAAGATCGGTTTCCAGGCACCACCCTGCCGGATGAAGGTATTCGACGACCAGTAGTTATGGCGACAGGGCTGGCCGTCTTCAGTCTTACGGGTTGAGTCGCCGTGACCGTACACGATTGCAATGTTGTTCGCGGCGAAGACAATCTCCTCGATCGTGAAGAGGAAGTCGCTTTGCGTCTCGTCCGGCGGAGTTTCCCGTAACCAGGCGATCTCCTCGGCCTTGGTCCGAAGGGAACCGTCGGGTTCGAGAACCTTGAAACCATCGGCGAGGAATTCATCCAGACCGTCCGCATCTCGCTCGGCGTAGAGCCTCGGCCAGACGTAGACCTTTTTCTCGGTCAGTACAGCGACATCGTCCTGACGATCGTCAGCGGTTGCGCTGCCGATTGCCAGCCCGGCGGCACATGCCAGCAAAGCAGACACAATGATTGCGCTTCTCATCTTACTCTCCGGGATGGGTGGAGCCTCGCTAGAATACGATACTGGCTCCGGCGGAAAGTTTCATGCGAGCTCCGGTTGGTTACTTGTGACTGAATCCGCCGCCTGGCCGTTCCGAGCTACAATGGCCGGTGATGTTCAATAGCGCTAATGGGTATTCGCTGTGGATGCATTGTCAGGAATCCTGTTCGTCGTGATAGCAGTGGCCTTGCTGATTCAGGGTCTTCGCAACATCCTCTGGACCGCGGCCAGGGAGCAAGAAAGGTTTCGGGCGATTGTAAGCCGCGGCCTCGCTTCTCATATGGCAACGAACGGAATCATGGTCGTCGTGTTCGGCGGACTGCTCGCCTATTCGTCACGCAGCGTGCCTTTGTCGCTTTCGTGGCAAGTTCTTGGACTGGCCATCGTGATTCTCGGCTGCATCACGGTTCTTCTTGCCAGGCTCGGATCCATGGAGACACCGGCGCTGGAGCAGATGCCCGCTGGTTCGATACTGCGCAAGCGCGTGAGAGGGCGTCGATTCTCCGGTGCTCTGTTCATGTTGGGCGGAATTGCGTGGGTCTGGAACGGGTTGTCACTGGTCGTACAATGAGCGTCTGATTCCGGCTGCGTTACCTGGCCTTTGCGGAGGGAGCCCACACAGTGAGAGTTTTCTTCTATGGCCTCTTCATGGATGAGCGTTTGCTCGCCGCGAAGGGAATAGAACCTTCTGAGGTTAACCTGGGCTTTGTGGACGGTTACCGTTTGCGCATCGGTGAGCGGGCAACGCTGGCCCGCCGTGCAGATAGCCGAGCCTACGGCGCCCTGATGGATATCCCTCCCGGCGCGGTAACAGAACTGTATGCAGAGGAAAGCGTCGCGGACTACGTGCCAGAGCCGCTGATCGTCGAACTCATGGACGGCACACAGGTTGAAGCAACTTGCTACAACTTGCCCGGCGACAAAGTGACCGGGACCAACAGGGAATATGCGAAATCGCTATTGGATGTCGCCACCAGGCTGGGTTTCCCTGATTCTTACCGGGAGCAAATCAGGCGGGCGCTCACGTAGTGAAAAACCGGACTGTCGACTGGCCGCCGCAGAAGCAGCCGCCCGCCACGGCGCTCACTACATGGCGCCGTCCAGGAATTCGACGATGCCGGTTTTGACCGAGTATTCGGCACCCACCACTACAAGCTCGCCGCGTTCAATAAGCTGCTCGAGGGTGCGTGAACCGTGCGACAGTCGTTGCACCGACCGGTAGATGTTCGCCCGAATGGACTCGTGCAGCACCTGCTCGCCCTCGCTCATTGCATGCCGCTCGAGCACCGGTTCCACGGCGGGTCGCACGCGGTCGACAATGGCGCGGAGGCCCGGTGAGCGATGTGCTTCACCTCTCGTGAGTTCATTCAGGGTCGCAATCACGGCGCCGCAGTTGCTGTGGCCGAGCACGAGCACGAGCTTTGTGCCGAACTGCCTGACGGCGTACTCGACGCTGCCGATTGGAGACGGTGCCACAACATTGCCGGCAATACGGATCACGAACAGGTCGCCGATGCCCTGGTCGAAGATCAGCTCGATTGGGACCCTTGAGTCGGAGCAGGCAAGGACGATCGCTATAGGGTGCTGGTCGTCGACCGCCTCGCCACTGTGAATGCGTTCGACGGCCTCTACGTGGCCCGTCTCGCCGTTCACGAATCGACGGTTCCCCTCTCGTAATCGCTTGAGTGCCTGCTCTGCAGATACCATGCCGACAGTCTAGCCCATCGTCCACCGGTGCAGGAAGACCGCAGTGCCTGCCGGGAAGCGACTCTGCTCCTTCGCGAGTTCCACGTAACCGTCCGTGCCCGACAGCGCCGTGAAGTCACCGGAGGTATTCGTCTTGACGGGCATCGCCAGGACCTGGCCCGCCGCGTTCGAGATCAGCCTGACGGGCTGGAAGCAGGTCAGGTCCGGTTCGAAGCTCACGTCCGCAGACAGCGAAGCGAACTCGGGTGGGGAGGGCGCCGCGAGCGAAGCCGCGGCCAGCGCCGGCACTACGTACTGGCGACAGCAGACCAGCGCCGATACCGGATTGCCCGGCAATGCGAACACGGCCTGCTGTCGGGTCCCCATGCCGAACCACATCGGTTTGCCGGGGCGCTGGCTGATCTTGTGGAACACGACCTCGACGCCGAGATCGTTGAGTACGGCGGGTACGTAGTCCGCTTTACCCATCGACACACCGCCGCTCAGTATCAGCACATCCGCCTCGTCGAGGTGTTTCGCGATGCGCTCGCGCAGCACGTCCGGCTCATCGACGACGTGATCGTGTGAGCTTTCGGCGTAGCCGTGTCGGCCGAGCATCGACAGGATCGCCGGACCGTTCGACAGGCGGATCTGGTGCGGCTCGATCGCCGCGCCCGGCGGCACGAGTTCGTTGCCGGTCGAGATAACGCGAATCACCGGCACCTTGCTGACTTCGACCGACGTCAGCCCGGCGGACGCGATAACCGCAATGTCCATCGGCGTAATGCGCCTTCCCGGTGACAGCAATTCGGCGCCGGCGGCATGGTCCGATGCCCGCGGGTGGATGAACTGGCGCTCGCGGGTGGCGTAGTTCTCCTCGACCGACGCAGCGCCGTCGGAGATCGTAATGCGCTCCACCGGGATGATGCAGTCTGCGTTCTCCGGCAGTGACGCGCCGGTCATGATCTCGATGCATCTCCCCGCGTCGAGGGTCAGTGCCGGGTCGCCGGCGGCTTGCATTGCCTGGACGGGGAAGTCGCGCTTACCGCCGGAGAAATCGGCATGACGCACGGCGATGCCGTCCATCATCACGCGGTCAAACGGCGGCTGGTCTCTCTCCGCATGCACAGCCTGCCGCAGAATGCGCCCTGTGGCCTCCTCGAGCGGCGTCGCCGTTGCAGCGAACTCCGGCAGGGCAGCCAGGATCGCGGCGGAGGCCTCGGCCGTCGTCAGCATCTCATGCGTTCTCGCGCGCGTTCGCCCGGTGGCCGAGGTCGCGGCGGAAATAGACGTCCTGCCAGTCGATCTTGCCGACGGCCTCGTATGCCTTGTCGGCCGCTGCGGCGACGGTGTCGCCGAGTCCGACGACGCACAGCACGCGGCCGCCGCTCGTAACGACGTTGTCACCGTCGGCGGCGGTACCGGCATGGAAGACCTTCTGTGCATCGCTGTCGGCGGTCTCGAGCCCGATGATGACGTTACCCTTTGCGTATGAGGCCGGGTACCCGCCTGCCGCCATCACGACGCCCAGCGCGGCGCGCGGATCCCAGCGGGCTTCGCTCTTGCCGAGCCTGCCGTCGAGCGTCGCGTCGCAGAGCTCGACGAGATCCGACTGCAGGCGGGCCATGATCGGTTGCGTCTCCGGGTCACCGAAGCGGCAGTTGAACTCGATGACCTTCGAAGTGCCGTCCGGCATGATCATGAGCCCGGCATACAGGAAGCCGAGGTACGGATTGCCGTCGGCCTTCATGCCTTCGAGCGTCGGCCGGATCACGTGATCCATGATGCGTTGCTCGACTTCCGGCGTCACGACCGGCGCCGGCGAATAGGCGCCCATGCCGCCGGTGTTCGGGCCGGTGTCGCCCTCGTCGCGGGCCTTGTGATCCTGCGACGTCGCCATCGGCAGCACGCTCTCGCCATCGGTGATGACGATGAAGCTCGCCTCTTCACCCGCCAGGAATTCCTCGACGACGATAGTGGCACCGGCGGCGCCGAAAGTGCCGCCGGCGAGCATGTCGGTTGCTGCCTGCTCCGCTTCGCCAAGCGTCTGCGCGACGATCACGCCCTTGCCGGCCGCGAGTCCGTCCGCCTTGATGACGATCGGCGCGCCCTGCTCGCGGATGTACGCGAGCGCCGGCTCGAGTTCGGAGAAATTGCGGTAGCCAGCTGTCGGGATAGCATGCCGCGCCAGGAAATCCTTGGTGAATGCCTTCGATCCCTCGAGCTGTGCTGCCGCGGCCGTAGGTCCGAAGCAGGGCAGGCCGCGCTCGTTGAAATGGTCGACGATGCCTGCGACCAGCGGCGCCTCCGGCCCGACGATGGTCAGGCCGACGCTTTCCTCTTGCGCCAGGGTGGCGAGTGCCTCGATGTCGTCCGACGACACCGCGACGTTGCGGACCTTCGCTTCGCGGCCGGTACCCGCGTTGCCGGGCGCTACCAGCACCTCGTCGACCTTCGCGGACTGCGCACACTTCCACGCCAGCGCGTGCTCGCGCCCGCCGGAACCTATGACCAGTATCTTCATGCTCTAGTGCCTGAAATGCCGCATGCCGGTGAAGACCATGGCGAGGCCGTGCTCGTTCGCGGCCTGGATGGTCTCTTCATCGCGCATCGAACCGCCCGGCTGAATGATCGCGGCGATGCCGTGCTCGGCAGCCGCGTCGATGCCGTCGCGGAAGGGAAAGAACGCGTCGGATGCCATAACGGAACCCTTGACCTCGAGTCCTTCGTCGGCCGCCTTGATCGCGGCGATCTTCGTCGAATAGACGCGGCTCATCTGGCCGGCGCCGACGCCGATCGTCATGCTGTCCTTGCAGAACACGATCGCGTTCGATTTGACGTACTTGACCACGGTCCAGGCGAACAGCAGGTCACGGATCTGTTCATCGGTCGGCGTGACCTCGGTTACGACTTTCAGGTCGTCCGCCGCGACGACGCCCAGGTCGGTGTTCTGCACCAGCAAGCCGCCGGAGACCTTCTTGAAGTCGAAGCCGGGCGTGAGCGCGGCCGCCCAGTCGCCGGTCTCGAGGACGCGGACGTTCTTCTTCGCAGATACGATCTCCGCCGCCTCGGCGTCGACGGTGGGTGCCACGATGACCTCGACGAACTGCCGGTCGACGATCGTGCCGGCTGTTCTCGCATCGAGCGGCCGGTTGAACGCGATGATGCCGCCGAACGCCGACGTCGGATCGGTGCGGAAGGCCTTGTCATAGGCTTCGAGGATATCGCCGGCAACGGCCGCACCGCAGGGATTGGCGTGCTTCACGATCACGCAGGCAGGTTCCGCAAACTGCTTGACGCACTCCAGTGCCGCGTCACTGTCCGCGATGTTGTTGTAAGACAGCGCTTTGCCCTGCAGCTGCTTCGCGGCGGCCAGCGAGCCGGCAGGCGCCTGCTGGTCGACGTAGAATGCGGCGTCCTGGTGCGGATTCTCACCATAACGCAGTTTCTCGGACAGCTGGCCCGAGTAGAGGAAGCGCTCACCGAGGTCGTCGTCATCGAGCGACTGCGACAGGTATTTCGTAATCGCCGTGTCGTAGCTGGCCGTGTGCGCATAGGCCCTGGCGGCCAGGCGCCGGCGATCCTCGAGCGATAGCGACTTGTTGCGCAGGCTGTCCAGCACGGCGTCGTAATCATCGGGACTGACGACGACCGCTACCCCGTCATGGTTCTTCGACGCGGCGCGGATCATGGCTGGCCCGCCGATGTCGATGTTCTCGAACGCGTCATCGATAGTGGCGTCCTCCTGCGCTATCGTCTGCTCGAACGGGTAGAGGTTCACGACCAGCAGGTCGATCGGCTCGATGCCGTGCTCCTCCATCACCGCCTCGTCCGTGCCGCGCCGGCCCAGCAGACCGCCGTGAATGACCGGGTGCAGCGTCTTGACGCGCCCGTCCATGATCTCGGGGAAGCCGGTCTTCTCGGACACCTCGATCACGTCGAGGCCGGCTTCGCGCAGCTTGCGACAGGTGCCGCCCGTCGACAGCACTTCGATGCCGAGTTCGGAGAGGCCGGTGACAAATGGAATCAGTCCACGCTTGTCAGAAACACTGACGAGCGCACGTCGTACGTTTTGCATTGAAACACCTGGTAGAAATGGGGGGATGCCGTGACGGCTCCTACTGAATCAGCGAATACGTCTTAAGTTTTTTGCGCAGCGTGCCGCGGTTAATGCCAAGGATGCCGGCAGCCTGGCTCTGGTTGCCGCGCGTGAAATCCATGACGGCCTTGAACAGCGGCCGTTCGACCTCACCGATGACCAGGTCGTAGAGGTCGCCGGGGCGATCGCCGTTCAGGGACGAGAAGTACTGATCGAGAGCGTCTTCGGTGTGCTTGCAGAGTGGCTTTTTGCTGTGCTTGGACTTGAGATTCTTCTTATGCTTTCTTTTTTTCTGGGCCACTTTGCTCAATTCCTGAAGAACTCTTCCGTCAATCTGACTTGCTCGGAAGCGTTGTCGACTCGCACGACCTGGTAGCGAAACTCGTCGGAGTCTTCCAGGCTGTTGCAGTACCAGGTCAGATGTTTGCGAGCCACCCGGACGCCGGTTATTTCCCCATAGAACCGGTGCAGATCATCAAGGTGGCCGAGCATGATATCACGCAGCGCAGTTTTTTCTACCGGCCATTTTTTCGCATTCGTATCGATCAACGTGCGCAAATCCCGGAAGATCCAGGGGCGTCCCTGCGCGCCCCGACCGATCATCAAGCCGTCAGCATTAGTTAGGCGCAAAACTTCAAGCGACTTCTCCAGAGTGCTTATGTCACCGTTGGCAATGACCGGGATTCCGACGGTCTCTTTGACGTCGCGAATCGTCTCGAATTCGGCCTCTCCCTGGTAGCGACATGCGCGAGTTCGACCGTGAATGGCGAGCGATTGCACGCCGCAATCCTCGGCGATCTGGGCAATAACGACCGCGTTCCTGTGCTCGGGGTCCCAGCCGGTCCGCATCTTGAGCGTTACCGGTACGTCCACCGCGCTTACAACGCTTTCGAGAATGGCCGCGACGAGTCTCTCGTTGCGCATCAGGGCCGATCCGGCGAGCTTCCTCAAGACCTTTTTCGCAGGGCACCCCATGTTGATGTCGACAATCTGTGCGCCGCGATCGACGCAAGCCCTGGCGGCGACAGCCATCTGTTGCGGATCCGAGCCCGCGATCTGCACGGCGACCGGTTCCGCGTCGAGATCGAGGTCGAGCCTGTGGCGGGACTTTGCGGTTTGCCAGAGGCGCGTATCCGCCGTGGTCATCTCCGACGTCGTCATGCCGGCGCCAAAGCGCCGGCAAATGCGCCGAAACGGTGCATCGGTAATGCCCGCCATCGGCGCCAGCACGAACGGGCTGGAAAGCGTGTAGGGGCCTATCGTCAGAGGCTTCAGCGATATCATCCGTATTTCTTGATCCCGCTTGACGGGAGCCCGATATTACTTGAAGTCCGCGATCGCGCAGCGCAGCTGGTCCGACGAGCCGCGGTAACACACGTCGAGTTCGTAGCCGGACGCGTCGGCCGACGGTGACTGGATCGAGATAACCGCGTTGAAGTTATCGCCGGGTTGCACCAGCTCGCTCGGGTCGCGGCCATTGGGCAGGTACTCGGCCGGATCCAGTTGGCGGCTGCCCAGGGTTTCCTCGAAGCGATCGGTCAGCGAGATGTTGATGATCGGGTAGGGCAGCGGCTTGTCGGACTTGTTGCCGATGCGCGAGTAGACGACGAGGGTCTCTTCGTTTTCCTCGATGCTGCCTTTGGTCGCTTCGATCCGCCAGCCGGTGATGTCCCAGGCGGGTGACAAGGGCTGGCCGATCGCGCGGTAAACGGGCCCGACGACCTTGTTGAACACGGGGATCGTCGCCAGCGCTTCGCGTGACTGGTGCAATGCCTGCACGGCGAGCAGCAGCACCAGTACGACGATGCCGCCAATCATGCGCCCGCGGTTGCCGCTGGCGGCAGCAGCCTGCGCCGCCTCTTCAGCTTTTGCCGCGGCGACGAGTTCGGCGGCTTCGGCAGCGTGAGCCTCGAGTTTCTCGTAATCGCCCGCCGAGCGCACGTGCTCGCCTTCCATGATGATCGTTTCGAAGCCGGCCTCATCGGGCTGCTCCAACTCGGCCGCTTTGTCCTTCTTGGCCTTCTTGGCCTTCTTCTTGTCTTTCTTTCTCTTCTTCGGTTTCTTGTCCTTGGGCTCTTTACCCGGGATGATGATCGTCGACGCGAATCCGTCGTCGTCCTCGACCGCGACGCTTAGCAGATCCTGGTCGATCATCATATTGATCGTCTGCTCCTCCTCGGTCATTTCCGGGATGACCGTCTCGTCCGCTGGTGGTTCGTCCGC
>JAAUXZ010078356.1_pt1 | contig 18890 bp, 17 predicted proteins | sample 7278131 | NCBI WGS metagenome assembly JAAUXZ01 (sample SAMN14350119, study PRJNA611818) | marine sediment metagenome | isolation source: surface marine sediment (3m) | place: French Polynesia: Moorea | collected 2018-08 | reverse complement strand
GATAAAGAAAAGCCCAGGTCGCTGGATCGAATCGATCGCAATATCCTGCGCCATCTGCAGCAGCAGGCACGGCTGTCCTATGTCGAACTCGCCGACAAGGTAGGGCTCAGTACCTCGCCCTGCCTGGAACGGGTAAAACGGCTGGAGCGTGAAGGCTGGATCGAGGGTTACTACACACGCTTGTCGGCGGAGAGGCTGGAGGCCGGGCTGCTGGTGTTTGCCGAGATCAGTCTGCATTACACCTCGGGTCAGGTGTTCGACGATTTCCGCCGGGAGGTGGATAAATGGCCGCAGATCCAGGAATGTCACCTGGTATCCGGGGATTTCGATTACCTGTTGAAGATCAGGATTGCCGACATGGCGGCCTACCGCGAACTGCTGGGGGAGATTATCCACGAGCTGCCGGGCGTTCGTGACTCACGTACGCTGGTGGCGATGGAAACGGTCAAGGAGTCGAGTGCGATCGCGATCGCTGACTAGGGTAGGTTTTTACGGCGAGACTTAGGCCTGGGCTACGGCCAATTCCGTCTGCGCCATGCTCAGGTCCACCGCATGCTGATGACAGACCGTCGCATGCTGAATGACGTAATCGACGATCCGCCCATCCAGCAGGTTGTCATCCGCCATTTCCTGCAGGATCGAACAGATTTGTTCCACCGGCATCGCGGCCCGGTAAGGCCGGTCCTGCGCCAGCGCCTGGAACACATCGGCCACCGCGATGATGCGGGCCTGGTTACTCAGTTCCTCGCCGGCGCGCTTGAATGGATAACCGCTGCCATCTGCTTTCTCGTGATGGTAGGACGCCCATAAGGCGATATCGTCGAAGCCGGGGATCTCGCGTAAAACCTGGTAGGTTTCGAAACTATGCCGGTGCATCACATGCATATCGCGAGTATCCAGTTTGGCCGGTTTGTCGAGGATTTCATCGGGTACCCGCAACTTGCCCAGGTCATGCAATAGTCCGGCAATTTCAATCTTATCCAGGGTATCCTCATCATAGCCGAGCTGGCTGGCGATATGGCGGGCCAGCGAGGCCACCCCGACCGAGTGTTCGTAGGTGAATTTACTCTTGGCATCGACGATCTGGGCGAAGATGCGCGCGATATCCTTGACATCATCATTCTCGATCGTTTCCACCTCGCACTGGGCACGAATATCAACCATGAAGCGGGCCAGGTGCGGGTGCTCCATCATCAACCAGAACGAATCGGACGCTGACGCATCAAGGAAATAATCCACCACCTGTGGATTGAACAGGTTATTGCGATAACTCTGGATCTGTTGGCGGATCGGATCGATCTGCTCCTGCAGGTCGCGATTGTAATGGGCGACCGCCAGGGTATCGACCCGGTCGACCAGGTAGATCAGGTTGGCATCGAATTTGATCGAGTCCGGAATATGCTCCAGCTCCTTGAGCTGTTTCCACGGGGTATGATGAAAGTGCACGACCGGTGCATACTGGTTCAGATGCTCACTTTGCGATAACAGGCGCGCGCCATTGATCGCATGGTCGCTATCGTTCTCCCAGCGTAATTCCGAGATCAGGCGTTGATGCAGACGGGTCGAGGATACCCCGCAGTCATGCAGCAGACCGAGATAAAACAGACGTTCGCGCTGCTGCTTTTCCAGGCCGATGGTTTCGGCGCACTTGAAGGCCATGTAACCAACCCGTTTGCCATGGGCCACCTCGTCGATACCGACCAGGTCGAGGGCGTCGGACAGAGCATAAATTGCTTGATTGAGATCGATTTGAATAGCCATCATCTTCCCTGCAAATGTGGTTTTTTATTGATTCTAGTAGAGATTGAAAAATTATTGACTGTGATCAACTTTTTAATTCGCAAAGCGCTGAAATGTCATTTATTCTAGGCAAGAGGATGGCCAGATAAGAGAATGATAAAAATGGCAGGAACCGACGCCAACGAGGTCAGGGAATTTGTTGCAAACCTGGTCCGGGAAAATCCGGATCCGATGCTGCTATTGCAACAGCTAATTCGCATTCAGGAACAATATGCGCATATTCCGCAGGCAGCGATTGAATCACTGCAGCAGTTGTCTCACAGCACCGAAATCGAATCGGTTATCGAGTTTTACCGTTTTCTCAGCCGCGACCCACAGATTCAATACCAGCTCCTGCTCAGTGATAACATCACCGACCGCTTTGCCGGCAATCAGCAACTGTATCAACAGATGCAGAGTGCGTTGCAGGATCAGCCGGTGGCGATCGAATTCACCTCCTGTACCGGTTTATGTGACCAGGGGCCCGGATTGCTGGTCAATGGCCGGGCGATCAATCAGCTGGATGCTTCGCGGGTCGATGAGATTGCGCAACTGATCCGCGCCGAAAAGGCAGTCAGCGACTGGCCTTCGGAGCTGTTCGCGATCGAGGACAACATTCAACACCGCGGTCCCCAACTGGATGCATCGCTGCCAGCCGGGGCGGCAATTCAACGGGTACTCGAGCTGGGAGCGGAGGCGAGTCTGCAGTTGCTCGATGATTCCGGTCTACGCGGCCGCGGCGGCGCGGGCTTCAGTACCGCGGCTAAATGGCGCTTCTGCCTGCAAGCCGAAGCCGATACCCGTTACGTGGTGTGCAATGCGGATGAAGGCGAGCCCGGCACCTTCAAGGATCGGGTGCTTATGCAACGGCATGCGCACGAGGTATTCGAGGGCATGACCGCCTGTGCGGCGGTGATTGGGGCCAGCAAAGGCCTGCTCTATTTGCGCGGCGAGTATCGCTACCTGGTCGATCATCTCAATGCCGTGCTTCAGCAACGCCGGGAGCAGGGGCTGCTGGGTGAAGATATCCAGGGCAGGGATGGTTTTACATTCGATATCGATATTCATCTCGGCGCCGGCGCTTATATCTGCGGTGAGGAATCGGCCCTGATCGAATCGCTCGAGGGCAAACGAGGCATCCCGCGCATCCGGCCGCCGTTCCCGGTGGAATCGGGTTATAAAAACCTACCCACCGTGGTCAATAATGTCGAGACCTTCTGGTCGGTCAGCCATATCCTGCAGCAGGGTAGTGACTGGTTCCGCCAGGTCGGCACCGAACAATCTGCCGGTACCCGTCTGCTCAGTATCAGTGGGGATTGCACCCGGCCGGGTATTTACGAATTCGCCTTCGGTACCTCTGTGCAGGATATCTTAACCGCCTGTGGTGGCGCTGACGCGCAGGCGATCCAGATGGCCGGTGCCGCTGGTAACCTGGTGCTGGCCAGGGATTTCTCGCGTTGCATGAGCTATGAAGACCTGGCCACCGGCGGTTCCTTCATGGTGATCGGACCCGAGCGTAATCTGCTTGAGATCCTGGATAACTTTGCCCAGTTCTTCCGTCATGAAAGCTGTGGTTTCTGCACCCCCTGTCGGGTCGGTACCAGTCTGATTGCCGATCTGATGCAGCATTTCCTGCAGGGCCGGGCCAGTCACCAGGATAAAGCGCAACTAGCGGAGATTGCCGGTCTGTTGCGGCGCACCAGTTTCTGCGGTCTGGGAACAACCGCGGCCACTGCCATGACCGATGCCTTGCAGAACTGTCCGCAAATCTTCGATGCGGCGATCGATGCCGCTGACCAGGATCCGGTGTTCGACCTGGAACAGGCAGTCAGCGATTTTCGCCAATTGACCCAAACCACGCCGGGAGCCAGTTGACATGTCATATTTCATGATGGATGGACAAGCGATCGAATTCACCAGCGGCCAGACCATTATGCAGGCGGCGGAGCAGGCCGGAGTTTATATCCCGCATCTATGCTATCACCGCGAATTTCTGCCGCATGGCAGTTGTCGCATCTGCGTGGTCGAGATAAACGGCCGTTTGCAGTCCGCCTGTACGGTACCCGCGCAACCGGACATAGAGGTCAGCAATATCACCGATCGGGTGCAGCAGTATCGTCGTGAATTACTGGAGTTGCTGTTCGTAGAGGGCAACCATGTGTGTCCGGCCTGCGAGAAAAGTGGGGAATGTACCCTGCAGTCGGTGGCCGAGTTCTGCGGCATGCTGGCGCCGACCTTTACCTTCCAGTACCCGCATCGGCAGCTGGATGCCAGCCATGATGATTTCATCCTCGATCTGAATCGCTGTATCAACTGCGAACTCTGCGTGCGTGCCAGCCGCGATGTCGATGGCAAGTCGGTATTCGCGATCGCCGGCCGCGGAGCCCAGGCCAGGCTGGTGGTCAACAGTGGCGATGGCCAGCTCGGCAGCAGCGAGTTTGCCGGCACCGACCGCGCCGCCAGTGTGTGCCCGGTGGGGGTGATCCTGCCCAAGCATAAGGGTTTCGAAATACCGATTGGTCAGCGCGAGTTCGACGTGACACCAATTCAGCAGATGGGGGGCAGGGATGACGGATAAAATCAGGATTGCGACCACTTCGCTGGCCGGCTGTTTCGGCTGCCACATGTCGATCCTGGATATCGATGAGAGAATCATCGACCTGGTCGAACTGGTGGAATTCAACCGCAGCCCGATCACCGATATCAAGGATGTGACTGACTGTGATGTCGGGATTATCGAGGGTGCCGTGGCCAATTCGGAAAATGTCGAGGTACTGCGGGATTTCCGCAAGCAGTGCAAAACCCTGGTCGCGATCGGCGCCTGTGCGTTGAATGGCGGTATCCCGGCGATGCGCAACCAGTTCAGCCTGGAGGAATGCATCGAGGAATCCTATATCAATGGCATCGGCCTGGACCAGCCGCGAATCCCCGATGACGCCGAGTTGCCGATGCTGCTGAACCAGGTGCACCCGGTGCATGAAGTGGTCAAGGTAGATTATTTTCTACCCGGTTGTCCGCCACCGGCGGATATGATCTGGCAGCTATTGACCGACCTGTTGCAGGGCCGTGAGCCATCGTTCAAGCAGGAGCAGATCAATTATGACTAAGATTACGATAGATCCGGTGACCCGGGTCGAGGGGCATGGCAAGATCACCCTGATCCAGGATGATGATCGAAAAATCACCCAGGCCCGTTTGCACATTGCCGAGTTTCGCGGTTTCGAAAAATTCATCCAGGGTCGGCCCTACTGGGAAGTACCGGTGCTGGTCCAGCGCTTATGCGGTATCTGCCCGGTCAGTCATCACCTGGCCGCGGCCAAGGCCAGCGATATGCTGATCGGAGTCGAGCAGCTTACCCCCACCGCGGAGAAGATGCGGCGCCTGATGCATTTCGGCCAGCTGCTGCAATCGCATGCATTGCATTTCTTTCATTTGAGTTCGCCTGATCTATTGTTCGGCTACGATGATGAGCCGCGGCATCGGAATATCGTCGGCGTGATCCAGGATTATCCGGAGCTGGCCAAGCAGGGCGTGCTGATGCGCAAGTATGGTCAGCGGGTGATCGAGAAAACCGCCGGCAAGCGTATCCATGGCACCGGCGCTATTCCGGGCGGAATCAACAAGAACCTGTCGCCGGCCGAGCGCGATGAGTTGAGCCAGGATATCGAGCAAATGGTTGAATGGGGCCAGAGCGCGGTCGAGCTGTGCAAAAAGATATTCTACGAGCAACGGGAGTTCTTTGAGCAATTCGCCACCATTGACAGCAACCTGCTGTCACTGGTGCAGCCCAATGGTGCCCTCGAACTGTATGACGGCAAGCTGCGCGCCCGCGCTGCCGACAACCAGATCATTTTCGATCAACAGGACAACCGAAATTATCTTGATTTAGTCAATGAGCATGTCGAGTCCTGGAGCTACATGAAATTCCCATTCATCAAAGACCTGGGTTGGGAACAGGGCTGGTACCGGGTAGGACCGCTGGCACGCATCAACAACTGTGATGCCATCGACACCCCGCTGGCGGAGCAGCAACGCCAGGAATTCATCGCCTTGACCCCGGGCCGGCCGGTGCCCTATACCCTGGCCTTTCACTGGGCGCGGCTGATCGAGTTGCTGCACTGCGCCGAGGCGATCCGCGAGTTGCTGCCGGACCCGGATCTGCAGGGTAATGACCTGCTGCAAAGCGGTGAGCTGCAGCCGGTAGGCATCGGGATCATCGAGGCCCCGCGCGGCACCCTGTTCCATCACTATGAAATCGATGAGCAGGGTTTGATCCAGCGGGCCAACCTGATCGTGTCCACCACCAATAACAACCAGGCGATGAACGAATCGATTCGCCAGGTCGCGGATCAATATCTCAAGGGTCAGGAGTTGACTGAACCCCTGTTGAACCAACTGGAGGTAGCGGTCAGGGCTTACGATCCCTGCCTTTCCTGCGCAACCCATGCGCTCGGCCAGATGCCACTTGAGGTCGAGCTAATCGATACCCACGGCGAACTGATCGATAGTCGGTCGAAAACAGCCATGCATGACTGCTGATGCGCTGCTGATTTTCGCCTACGGCAATGTGTCCCGTGGTGATGACGCGCTGGCGCCGTTACTGCTGGAACGGCTGCAACAGCAGGGTATCCAGCACGGCTGTGGGCTCACTCTGCAATATCTCACTGATTACCAGATGCATATCGAGCATGTGATGGACATGCAGCAGTGCCGGCGGGTGCTGCTGATCGACGCGGCGCAGGATACAGCGCAGGCCCTGCGCTTTTACCCGGTCACCGCGCAAGCGCAGACCCTGTATACCACCCATGGCATGTCGCCATCGACCCTGCTGCATACCTATCAGCAGGTCTTGCACGAGGAGCCGCCGGCCACCGCGATGCTGGCGATTACCGGTTATCAATTCGAGCTGGGAGAGGGGCTATCGCCGCAGGCCGAGGCCAATCTTGACCAGGCCGAGGACTTCGTCAAATCTCTGCTCGACGCTGAAGATTTCAGTCGCTGGGATGCCCGTCTGGCAAGCGACTGAGGATCCAACCTGATATCAGTCAATTTCTTCTGAACCATGGCATGGCAAACTTTAGCGGTTGCTAATACTATTGAGATCGCTTGGCAACGGAACGCAGCCTGGCACGTTTGATCCGGCCTGAATATCAGTCAATTCGTCACTACCAGCCGTAAACCGGGGGAATAATTTATGAACGCTGCAGCAGTAATGGACCCAAATCCGACCTTTCTCCAATCCACCGATACGATAGAAAAAGGCGTCGAATTCATCATGACCAATCGTTACCGAAGCATCCCGGTGGTCGACGAGGAGCATTGTTACATGGGCATGTTTGGCGTCAACTGTCTGTTGAAACAGGTGATTCCTCAGGCGGTATTTCACAGCGGCCTGAAGAATGTCGGTTTCATCCATGAGTCATTGCTGGATCTGTATCATCGTTTCGATGAAGTCAGGCATGAACCTATATCCATTTGTATCACCCAGGATATCCTACCGGTGTCTCCCGAGACGCCACTGACCGAGACCCTGCTGCAGCTGTATGAGACCCGGCTAAGTATCCCGGTGGTTAAGCAGGGTAGTTGCAAGCTACTCGGCATGATTTCCTACTTTGATGTCGGGGCCAAGATCCTGGCGGCGGGAGCAGCGGAAAATGCATGATCCCCACCAGGCGCAAGTCCTGTTCGGTCTGTCGCCGATGTGGTTTGCCGGCACCGTATTCGTGATCAGTTATATTCTGATCGTTACCGAGCAACTCAACCGCGCCGTGGTGGCGATGCTCGGCGCTTCGGTGATGGTGGTCGGCGGGGTATTGAACCAGCAGGCAGCGATGCAGGGCATCGACTTCAACACGATTGGCCTGCTCACCGGGATGATGATCATTGTCGCGATAACCAGCGAGTCGGGGGTGTTCCAGTACCTGGCGATTAAATCCGCCAAGCTGGTCAAGGGCGATCCCTGGGGCATCCTGGTAATGCTGATGCTGGTCACCGCATTCCTTTCAGCACTGCTGGATAATGTGACCACGGTGTTGTTGATCGCGCCGATCACGTTACTGATCACCGATACCCTCAAGCTCAATGCCTATCCTTATTTATTTGGGGAAATCTTCGCTTCCAATATCGGCGGCACCGCTACCCTGATCGGCGATCCACCCAACATCATGATCGGTTCCGCCACCGGCCTCGGTTACAACGACTTCCTGTTCAACCTGGCACCGATCGCGGTATTTATCCTGGCGCTGACCCTGATCCCGGTCTACCTGATCTGGGGCCGGCATCTGACGGCCGAGCCGAGACTGATCGATAAGGTCATGTCCTACCGCGAACGCGATGCGATCAAGGATCCATTGTTACTGAAAAAATCACTGTTCGTGCTGGCCCTGGTGATGTTCGGTTTTATCCTGGGTCACGATGTGGGCCTGGAGCCGGCGACGATTGCGATGCTTGGGGCAGCAATTTTATTGGCCCTGAGTTGTTTGTCCAATTCGGCCGAGGAACAGTCGGCCAAGGTGACCCGCACCCTGCGCGAGGTGGAGTGGATGACCCTGTTCTTTTTCATGGGCCTGTTCATCCTGGTTTACGGGATCGAGACCACCGGCTTACTCGAGCTGCTGGCCGAGTTGGTGCTCGGCCTGACCGGCGGCGACAAGACCGTCACCGCGCTGTCGATCATGTATGTGTCGGCTACCGCGTCGGCGATCGTGGATAATATTCCTTTCGTGGCGACGATGATCCCGTTGATCGAGAACATGGCCGCGAGCTTTGGTGGGTCGGATGAATTAATACCGCTGTGGTGGTCGCTGGCACTCGGCTCCTGCCTGGGCGGTAACGGCAGCCTGGTTGGTGCCAGCGCCAACCTGATCGTGGCCGGATTTGCCGAACGTTCCGGCCAACCGATTCGATTCTTACCGTTTATGCTGTTGGCATTTCCGATGATGATGGCCTCGGTATTTATCAGCAGCGTGTATGTTTATTTTCGCTACCTGTGAGGCGTTAACCGGGCCTCTGTGCGACTTTGCAGCGCAACAGGTGGATAGCTGAATGAAGCCGATCCTCGTGTTCACCCATGATGCCTGTGAACCGCCGGGATATATCAGGACCCTGCTGGAGCGGCTGGATTACCCCTGTCAGCAGGTCTGCCTGCTCGATCAAGACTATGCCGATGGCATCATCGACGATAAGTCGGCCATCGTGTTGATGGGTGGGCCCGGGGATGTCAATCAGCCAACCGACTGGATGCAACGGGAAATGCAATTGATCCGCCGGGCCGAGCAACTGGATATCCCGATTCTCGGCGTTTGCCTCGGTGCCCAGTTGATGAGCAAGGCCATTGGCGGCGACGTGCAGGCTGGCGCAACCCTCGAGGTCGGCTGGCATCCGATCGAATTATTGCCGGCAGCACATGAGCACCCATGGTTTGCCGGGCTGCCAGCGTCATTTACCGCGTTTCAATGGCATGCGCATATTTTCAGTCCGCCGCCCGGGGCGCAGGTTATGGCGACCAACCATTGCGCGCAATGCCAGGCTTATGCTTACCACCGGCATCTGGCGCTGCAGTTTCATCTGGAAATGAATCAACAGCATATTCATGAACTGATTGAAAAGTACAGCAGCGACCTGGATGGAGATTCGGCTTGCGTGCACAGTGCCGAGCAGATATTGCAGGATATCGATAACCGCTGCGAACAGGCTTTTGCCATAGCCGATCAATTGATCGGTAACTGGTTTAAATCGTTGTGACTCTCAGCTGATCTGGAAAAAGCCTTTTGTGCTCTGCTAAGCGCTCGAGTATTCTTGCATGTCGATAACTAACTCATCGATCGGGCCCTTTTATGATCAAGCAGGATTGTGCATGACTGACCCAGAGCCAGGCTTGAGCCAGTCTGAAATCCATCTCGCCGCTGCTGACCTGATTGGTGAGGGCAGCCGGCGCTTTTGTTACCGTTATCCCGGCAATGAGCATTTATGCATCAAAATACCCATGGCCAAGAAGAATGGTTTCAAGCAACAGAACAGAGAGGTTCGCTATTATCAAAAGCTCAAGAAGCGCGGGGTCCCGACCGAGCGCATCACCCATTATCATGGTCAGGTCGATACCAACCTGGGTACCGGTTATGTGTATGATGCGATCCGGGATTTCGATGGCAGTCCATCCCTGCAACTGATCGATTATATGCGTCAACAACCAGAGCGTGGTGCAGAATACCTGGCTATTCTCGGGCAGCTCGAGGACTATCTGTTCCGCTACCGGGTGATCATTTATGACCTGAGTGCATGGAATATTCTATGCCGCCGGGATGAGAACGACGCACTCGAGCCCTTTATCATCGATGGCGTAGGCGACATAGTCGCGATTCCGGTATTCAACCTCTCCGACCGGCTGGTCAGGCAGAAGATTCAACGACGTTGGATGCGCATGATTCGATATCTGACCCAAAATTTCGATTTCATGCTGGATTACCAGCCTAGCCATTACGAAGCCGACAGGCACTGATCGAGTTTCTGCTTGACCCGTTCGACACTGATCATGTCCATCACCTGTGGATGCCTGACCCGTTCCCCCCAGCGCGCCTGATCCAATGATTTGTCGTTGTATTTTGTCAGTGCCTCGGGGTAGGCATTGATGGTCAGGCTCTGGCTATTGTAGGGTCCGCTTCGCAACGGGTTGCTGCTGGCATACAGACCAATAACGGGGGTACCGGCCACGGTTGCCATGTGCGCCGGCCCGGTATCCGGTGCCAGCAGGCATTGCGCCTGTTCCAGCAATGCCAACAGCTGCATCAGGCTGGTTTTGCCGACCAGGTTAAGCGGCTGGTGCTGGCTGCGGCCGATGATATCCTCGGCAAAGTCCTGCTCCTGGCGGGATGGGCCGCCGGTTAAAATCACCTGCAATCCCAGCTTGCCGATCAGGTAATCGAGAATCTCCGCATAGTTCTGTTGCGGCCAGTTGCGCCAGTTGTTCTTGCGCGCACTGCTGCAGGGGTTGATGATGACCGTCGGTTTGTCCGCTAGCTGTTGGCGGGCAAAGGTTCTGCTGTCGCTATCCGCCTGCAATAACCAATCCATCCGCCGTTCGGTGATCCCCAGTTTTTCGATGAATTGAAAAAAGCTGTCAAGGACATGCACCCGGGCAGGGCCCTCGATATGCTGGTTACAGAACCAGGTGTGGAAATCGCGCGAGCGCAACTTATCGTAACCAATCCGGTTGTTCGCCCTGATCAGGGTACTGATCAGATTGGCGCGTAATGCCACCTGCATCATCAGCAACACATCGAAGCGACGCTTGCGCAATTGATCGGACAGATTTCTATACTCGGCCAATCCCTTGCTCTTGTCGAAAATAATGAACTCAATATCGGGCAGGGATTTAACCAGCTGGTATTCGAGTTTGCCGATGATCCAGGTTATCCTGGTTGCTGGCCATTGCTGTTGCAGGGTCGCGATAACCGGCAACACATGGGTGACATCACCAATCGCTGACAGGCGCAGTATGCACAGCGACTCAGGCGGTTGCTCTAATGCTAATGGGGTCATTGTCAGGTTCAGTCGCGGGAAAACAGCGCGTTCTCGACGATTTCACAGATAATATGTCCGATCAGGATATGACATTCCTGGATCCGCGGGGTGGTGGCAGAGGGGACGGCAAGACACAGATCAGCCGCTTGCTGGATGCTGCCGGCCTGACCGGCCAGGCCCACGGTAAAGATACCTTTGGCTTTGGCTGCCTCGATCGCCTTGAGGATATTGGTTGAGTTGCCCGAGGTGGATATGCCGATGAAGATATCTCCCTCGCTGCCATTGGCTTCAATCTCACGCGCAAATACATCGTCAAAACTGTAATCATTGCCGGCCGCGGTGATCATTGAATAATTGGTTGCCAGGGCCATGGCCGGCAGCCCGGGACGCTCGAAATTGAAACGGCAGACAAATTCGGCAGCGATATGCTGGGCATCGGCCGCACTGCCTCCATTGCCGGCAATCAACAGGCGGTTTCCGCGTTGGTACATATCGATACAGCGGTTACTGACATCATTGATCGCCGTCAGCAACGATGCTTGTTGCAGTAATTGGGTTTTAAGCTCGATCGATTGCCGGATGGTTTGTTGAATGAAGTCGGCGTGGTCTGTCGTCACTGATTCAGCCTGCATTTAGTTGATATTATCGGCACACTGTACCGGAGTCGTCTTGCAAATGGAATTGAACCGCCGTGATTAATCGTAATGGGTGCGGATTACCCGCAGCCGGGATGCCGGCCATTGCCTCAGGCTGGGTCCGCCTCGACCAGATGCCGGATCAATTCCGCCATGCGCTGCGCCCCCGCGCCTTCACCCAGGTTTTCCCGTACCTGTTGCAAGCCGCTGATTACCTGTTGCCGGTAAACCTGGTCCTGCAACAGCTTGAACAATTCAGCGCTGATATTTTCCGGGGTCGCATTATCCTGCAGCAGTTCCTGCACTACCTTGTGATTGGCCACGATGTTGGCCAGGCCGATATTATCGATTCGGATCAGCCGGCTCATGATCTGGTATGACAACCAGGACATCTTGTAAACAATACACAACGGAACCCCGAGCAGGGCGATTTCCAGGGTAACGGTACCGGAACAGGACACGATGGCATCGCAGTTGCTGATCACGTCGTACAGATTATCCTGGGTCAGACTCAGGTTAAGATCATAGCTCGAGCACTGTTGTTGAATCTGCTCGAAATCGAGGGTGGCGGCGACCGGCAACAGGAAATGCAGCCCGGGATTTTGCTGCTGCATCAGGGTAGCGGTTTGCAACATCAGGGGTAACAGCCGATTGATCTCGCTGTTGCGACTGCCCGGAAACAGGCCGACGACGGTATGGTCTTCAGCGATGCCCAGGCGTTGGCGCTCAGTGATCGCCTGGTCCGTGGTTTTGACCTTGTCCACCAACGGGTGGCCAACGAAGCTGACCGGGATGTCATGACGCCGGTAAAAATCGGTTTCGAACTTGAACAGCACCGCCATGTGGTCGATCGACTGGCCGATCTTCTTCACCCGCTTGGGACGCCAGGCCCAGACCTGCGGGCTGATATAGAACAACACCTTGATCCCCAGCGATTTGGCATGGCGCGCCATCTTCAGATTGAATTCCGGGTAGTCGATAAGCACCAGCAGGTCAGGGCGGGTGGTTTCGAGCCGGCTTTTAACCAGGTCCATCGCGCGCGAGATGTCGCTCCAGTGCTTCAGGATCTCGACGATGCCGACCACCGCGATAATCGATGAATCGAAGAATACCTCGACCCCGGCCTGTTTCATCTCCTTACTGCCCATGCCGGAGCAATAGACATTCGGCAGCATCTTCTTCAGCTCGTTGACGACCTCGGCGCCATGGGCGTCGCCGGAAGCCTCGCCGGCAAGCAGCATGACATGCGGTTTATGGGAATTGTCGGATGTTGTCATGATGGGATTTTAACCACGAAGGACACGAAGTACACGAAGGATTTTCTAAGGATTAGATTCATCGTTTGATTCCGACATAGTGAGCAGAGCCCCATGCCTGAATTGATTCAGCACGGGAATCCATTTACTCATCGAGTTCGTTTGCGATGGATTCCGGATTAAGTCCGGAATGACCATGGGGAAATCTAAATTTTGGCTAAACAAAAACCTTCGTGTGCTTCGTGTACTTCGTGGTTGATGCGATTATCAGGCGACTTCGAGCACCGCCTGGCATACGGTGTCGATCTGTTCCTCGGTCATTTCCGGGAATATCGGGAACGACACGCAACGTTGCGAAATATCCTCGGTCACCGGCAGTGACACGGCCGGAGCATCGGCAAAGGCCTGTTGCTTGTGCAGGGGAATCGGATAGTAGACGGCACAGGCAATCTGCTGGTCGAGCAAATGCTGTTTGATCTCCTCCCGATTATCGGCCAGCACCGTGTACTGGTGAAACACGTGATCGTGATCCTGCGGTATCACCGGGGTGATGATCTTGCTGGGCTCGAGCTGCTGGTTGTAGCGCAGGGCCACGCGCTTGCGACCCTGGTTGTATTCATCGATATGTTTTAGCTTGATGCGCAGGATCACGGCCTGTAATTCATCGAGGCGACTGTTATAACCGATTACATCATGATGATAGGGCTGGCTGCTGCCGTGGTTGCGATACATCTTGAGCTTGGCCGCCAGTTCTTCCGACTGGGTGGTCACCAGGCCGCCATCACCGTAACAACCGAGGTTCTTGCTCGGGAAAAAACTGAAGGCGCCCAGATCGCCGATACTGCCAGTCATCTGGGTGCGGTAATGACTGCCGAAGGACTGGGCGCAATCCTCGATCACCTGCAAGCCGTGCTCGTTGGCAATCGCCATGACGTCATCCATCTCCGCCGCCTGGCCAAAGATATGCACCGGGATAATCGCCTTGGTGCGTGGCGTAATGGCCTCGCGGATACGTTCGGGATCGATATTCAGACTGTCGGGCTGGATGTCGACGAATACCGGGATCGCGCCGACATAGCGGATCGCCTCGGCGGTCGCGATGAAGGTGAAGGGCGAGGTGATGACCTCGTCGCCCTCGCCGATACCGGCCGCGAGCAGGGCCAGGTGCAGGGCATCGGTACCGGAGGCACAGCTGACTGCATGCTTGACGCCGAGATAGTCAGCGGCTTCCTGTTCAAACGCCTGCACATTGGGGCCGAGGATGAAGCGGGTTTCGCCCAGGGCTTGCAGGATCGCGGCATCGATTTCCGCTTTCAGGGTTAGATACTGACCCTTGAGGTCAACCATAGGGATATTCATATTCTGTTTGCCTGTTTAAGTATCGCCAAAACTTTAAAAAGAATTTACCACGAAGGACACGAAGATCACGAAGTTTAAATAAGGATAATGCTGTTTCTAAAAGAGATCATTCCGCACTTGATCCGGAATCCATTACAAATTTAGTCAGGACTAAAACAAACGAAGTGGAACTTTGACCAACCTTCGTGCACTTCGTGTCCTCGGCAACTGCTCCTGCGTTGCTCTAACTACCTACGTCCCTGTAGGCGTTCGTGGTTCAATTTTATATCTTTATCCGTTGATTAAACGGGTAATTTCGATCGCGGTCTCCAGCGCGCGCTTGCCATCCTCACCGGTGACCTTGGGTTTACCGCCGGTCTTGATGGCCTGGATGAAATCGAGCACCTCCAGGTTCAACGCATCCGTATCCTGGTAGGATTTTTCACTATGGGTGATTTCATGGAAACCGTTCTCGGTCTGGGTGCTGCCCTTGCGATTGACCGCCAGAATCTTTTCCTGAAAATCGGCCGAGATATAGGCGTCTTTCTGGAAGATACGCAGCTTGCGTTCGCGTTTGCGGCTGATCCGGCTGGCTGTGACATTAGCCACGCAACCACTCTCGAATTCGAGTCGGGCATTGGCGATATCGATCTCATCGGATAACACCGAAATACCGCTGGCATTGATCTGGCGGATTGGACTGGCGATCAGGTCGAGGATGATATCAATATCGTGGATCATCAGGTCAAGGATGACGCTGACATCGGTGGCGCGCGGGGTGAATGGAGCCAGGCGACTGGATTCGATGAACTGCGGCTGGTCCAGCATGTCATCGATATCCATCATCACCGAGTTGAAACGTTCGATATGGCCAACCTGCAATACCAGCTTGTGGTCCCGGGCCAGGTCGATCAGGGTCTGGGCCTCTGCCACGGACTCGGTGATCGGTTTCTCGATCAGGCAGTGGATCCCGCCGGCCAGGCAATCCCGGGCAATGTCATAGTGAGCGCTGGTCGGGACTACCAGGCTGACCGCGTCAACTTTCCCCAAAATGGCTTGATAATCGGTTACGGCTTCGGCACCATGCTTGTCGGCAATCGAGCGCGCGGTTTCCAGGTCGGTATCGACCACGGCGACCAGGTTGCAATCATCCGCGGCGGCATATTTATCCGCATGCCATTTGCCCAGATGGCCGACGCCGATGACCGCGACATTTATTTTTTCTGACATAAACCAAACCCGAATAAAAAACAGGCTGCATTATAGTCAGTCGGCACCGATAAAACTAATGAATAAGGCATATAAACAAATACCTGAATTTATTGCAGGCGTCGATGAAGCCGGGCGTGGTCCGCTGGCCGGTTCGGTGGTCGCGGCCGCGGTGATTCTGGATCCGACAAAGCCGATCGCCGGCTTGACCGATTCCAAGCAACTGAGCGAAAAAAAACGTCAGCTGCTCGAACAGGAAATCCATGACAAAGCCCTGTGCTGGGCTGTGGCCGAGGCCAGCGTCGAGGAAATCGATGAGTTGAATATCCTGCACGCCAGCATGTTGGCGATGCAACGCGCGGTGCTTGCGCTGAGTCAGCGCCCGCAACTGGTGCAGGTCGATGGCAACCGTAAACCTGACCTGCAGGGTTACCTGGTCGAAGCCATCGTCAAGGGTGACCTGAGCGAGGCCTGTATCAGCGCCGCCTCGATCCTGGCCAAGCAACAACGTGACCGCCAGATGCTGGAACTGGACCGGCTCTATCCGCAATACCAGCTGGCCCGACACAAGGGTTACCCGACCAAACTGCATCGCGAATTACTGATTGAACACGGCGTTTCGCCGATCCATCGCCGCAGTTTCAAGCCTGTTCGGGATGCTTTAAATAATAAACCACGAACGCCTACAAGGACGTAGGCAGTTAGAGTAACGCAGGAGCAGTTACCGAGAGCACGAAGAACACGAAGGTATTGAAAAAAATTGCAATGTCTGTTGAACGTCACTCCGGACTTGATCCCGAATCCATTGTAAATCTTGCGTGATCTATGGTTAATAATTGTTGCCTATTATAACTTCGTGCACTTCGTGTACTTCGTGGTTCAAAAAACAAAATTCATCGTGGTCAAAAATCATCAGCTGGTAGATAATTAACCCAACATGCCGACCCAATTCGTTCATCTCCACGTTCATTCCGAATACTCGCTGGTGGATTCCACCGTGCGCCTGAAACCGCTGATCGAGCAGGTCGCCGAACGCGGCATGGGGGCGGTGGCACTGACCGATATGTCAAACCTGTATGCCCTGGTCAAGCTGTTCAAAACCGCCACCGCGGCCGGGGTCAAACCGATCTTTGGTGCCGATGTCTGGATCCGCGATGACGATCGTCCGCAGAGCCTCAGTCGCCTGGTGTTGTTATGCCAGAACGATGCCGGCTACCTGAACCTTAAACAACTGATCTCACGCTCTTATCAGCATGGCCAGGTCGCCGATCGCCCGACCATTGATCGGGAGTGGTTGACCGGTCATACCGATGGCCTATTGGCTTTGTCGGCCGCTTTGGAAGGTGATGTTGGGCAGGCGATTCGGGCGCAGAATCTGGCAATGGCCGAGGAGTATCTCGAGCAATGGCAGGCCTTGTTTCCCAACCGCTACTTTCTTGAATTGCAGCGTACCGGTCGCCCGTACGAGGAGGCCTATATCCAGCAGGCCCTGCAGTACTCGGTGGCAAGATCGATCCCGGTGGTCGCGACCAATGACGTGCGCTTCATCGATGCCAATGATTTCGAGGCGCATGAGGTCAGGGTCTGTATCTGCAGTGGCTTTACCCTGGAAGACAAGCGTCGGCCCCGGCTGTATTCCGAACAACAGTATTTGCGCTCTGGCGAAGAGATGATAAATTTGTTTAAGGATATTCCTCAAGCCATTGAAAATACAGTAAATATAGCAACAGCTTGCAATGTCACTTTAAGCCTGGGCAAGAATTATCTGCCGGCCTTCCCGATCCCCGAGGGGTTCACCGAGGACAGTTATTTCCGCCATGTATCGGAGCAGGGACTGGAAGCACGCCTGGCGTTTTTGCAGGAGCAATTGGCCGAGGGTGAGGTGCTGGATCGCCAGGCCTATGATGATCGCCTTAAGCTGGAGCTCGACGTCATCATCCAGATGGGTTTTCCCGGCTATTTCCTGATCGTTGCCGACTTCATCGAGTGGGCCAAGCAACATGATATCCCGGTCGGACCGGGGCGTGGCTCCGGTGCCGGTTCCCTGGTCGCCTATGCGCTGAAGATCACCGACCTGGATCCGTTGCAGTACGAATTACTGTTCGAGCGCTTTCTCAATCCGGAGCGGGTATCGATGCCTGACTTCGATATCGACTTCTGCATGGATAAACGTGACCAGGTCATCGAATACGTGGCCGATCATTACGGCCGTAACCAGGTATCGCAGATCATAACCTACGGCACGATGGCGGCGAAGGCGGTGGTGCGTGATGTCGGCCGGGTTCTCGGCCACCCTTATGGATTTGTCGATCGCATCGCCAAGCTGATTCCGTTCGAGATCGGGATGACCCTGGACAAGGCACTGGAGCAGGAAGAGGACCTGAAAAACCTGTACCAGGAGGACGAGGAGGTCAACGCGATCCTGGATATGGCCAGAACCCTGGAAGGGTTGACGCGAAATGTCGGTAAACACGCCGGGGGCGTCGTGATCTCGCCCAGCGACCTGAATGATTTTACCCCGATTTACTGTGAACCTGGCGGCAGCGGCCTGGTCTCGCAGTTCGATAAGAAAGACGTGGAAGAGGTCGGCCTGGTCAAGTTCGATTTTCTCGGCCTGCGCACCCTGACTATCATCGACTGGGCGCTGAAGGCGATCAACCAGCAGCGAGCGGAAGACGACAAGATCGAGATCGAGCGCATCCCGCTGGATGACCCGGTCGCCTTCGATCTGCTCAAGGCCTGCCAGACCACTGCCGTATTCCAATTGGAATCGCGCGGGAGGAAGGACCTGATCCGGCGCCTGCAACCGGACTGTTTCGATGATATCACCGCGCTGGTGGCGCTGTTCCGCCCCGGTCCCCTGCAATCCGGTATGGTCGATGATTTCATCAACGTCAAGCATGGGCGTAGCGAGGCCAAGTACCCGCATCCGTCGATCGAGGAGATCCTCAAGCCGACCTATGGCGTCATCCTTTACCAGGAACAGGTCATGCAGATCGCCCAGGTGCTGTCGGGCTACACCCTCGGCGGTGCCGACCTGCTACGGCGCGCGATGGGCAAGAAATTACCCGAGGAGATGGCCAAGCAGCGCAGTGGATTCGTCGAGGGTGCCGAGAACAATGGGGTTGACGGTGATACCGCGGGTTACATCTTC
>JAAUXZ010105126.1_pt1 | contig 18927 bp, 6 predicted proteins | sample 7278131 | NCBI WGS metagenome assembly JAAUXZ01 (sample SAMN14350119, study PRJNA611818) | marine sediment metagenome | isolation source: surface marine sediment (3m) | place: French Polynesia: Moorea | collected 2018-08 | reverse complement strand
TCCAAGTTTTTCTAATTCACAGTAAAACCATTCTTTTCCTTGCTGTAGTGGCGAGAAACTTTTTCCCCATTTGCCACCAAAGCTATTCGCTTTGATGTCTTCAACTACATAAGTTGCTTGAATATTGAGATAAAAGTAAATCTGCCTTGCCAAATAAGTAGTGCAGTTATACAACTTATTTGACTCAGAGCAAAGATACTCTAAAACTGCTGACAAGTCTTTGTTATCACGTAATCGGTTTACTTGTGCTGCAAATGATTTGACCATAATTGGTAAATATTTCATTTACGGCTAAAGCCGTTTCAACTGTTTTTCCGCCTGATTTTTTCTTAAATCAGTGCCATTCAGTTATCATTGAGCGGTAGTTACCATTGCAATAAAATCGCTTCTTGAGAGAAACCAGGTCCCATAGCCAGTAACAAGCCATAAGACCCGGCAGGCGGCGGTTCTGCCGATAAAGTCTGGTCGAGGATGTAGAGCACTGTGGGGGAGGAAATATTGCCGACTTTGGCTAAGGCATCCCGGCTGGGCTGCAGAGCCGACTCCGGCAGTGCGAACTCATCTTCGATCGCCTGAATGATTTTCGGTCCGCCCGGATGCACGATCCAGCGAGCAATCTTCTCAATCGAGAGATTATGATCGGCCAGCAGAGGCTCAATAGTTTGTCGCAGCGCAATTTTGACATAATCGGCTACTTCTGGTCGCAGAACATTGCGGGTGCCGATGTCAATTAGATCCATGCCCATCAAGTGGACAGTATTGGGCAGCACAACCGAGCGGCTGTCGAGCACCCGAGGTTGTCCAGGCTGGGCTAAAGGATGGTCGCGACCGACCATCAACACTGCGGCTGACCCATCGCCAAACAGGGCAGCGGTGACGATGGCCATAATAATGTCGCTGTAGTGAGACGGCTCTTCGGGCAATCGCTTCACTAACGAGGACAAATCCCGTTGCAGCGAACCCTGCCACAGGCATGAGGAAAGCTCGAGGGCAAATAAAACCGAGGCTTCAGTAGGGCGGCACTGAAGGTATTCTGCGGCTCGCGCCAAGCCAAAAGCCCCACCCATACAGCCCACTCCACACAGAGGCATTCTCTTGATACTACTAGAGAAGGGAATCCGGTTCATCAACCGGGCTTCGAGGGAAGGAACCGCTGGAGTCAAGGTGACAGAGGTGATCTGCGAGACGGCCTGCGGCTCAAGAGCTGCTTTGTCAAGCAACCTGTCAACAGTTCCTTCAAGAATATCGAGGCTAGTTTCTATCGCCGCACTAGCCATCGTTCCGAATCCAGGTGGATCATATAAGGAATCGAGTGGGAAGGCAAAATAACGACCATCAATCGCGACATTGGTGAAAAAGCGGTCAATAGTATCAAGCTCAAAATCCAGCTCCATCGCTAAGAAGTACTTACGCAGCGCCGTAGCTAGCACTTCCTGTGGATAATAGTGAGCGGGAAAGCCGGTGGAGGTAGCAGCAATAAAAGTCATGATGATTTCTGTTGTCTAGTTAAGGAGTTGTCCATTAATAACTTCGGTTTTTTGGCTCACAAATTCCAGAGATACTCAGAAAGCGAGTTGGAATCTGTTTTTGGACAACTCCTAGGAATCAGGAGTTGGTGAATTTGCTCAGCTATGGCTGGCATCAGCGCGTGATTGGCGGTGTGCAAGAAGAAATGATTGCCAGAAAACATCTGCAGGGTAAATTCACTCTCGGTTTGCTCGCGCCAGACGGCTAGTTCGTCACGGCTGACTTTGGTATCTTCTAAGCCGCCAAAGGCAGCAATGGGACAGTCAAGAGGCTTCTCATTGAGATAAAAGTAGTTCTCTGACAGCTCAAAATCGGCTCGCAAAGTTGGGAGAAACAACTGCATCAGCTCCTGGTTATCGAAGACCTCCTGGGGAATTCCCTCGAGGCGCTTGAGTTCCTCAATAAACTTCGCTTCAGGCAGTCGATGAATCGGTGGTGAGGGATCTGGCAGTTGGGGAGCGCGGCTAGCACACACTAACAACTTAAACGGAAGCGGCCAATTTCGCCGCCGCAGTTCACGCGCTAATTCAAAGCCCAGCAGCGCTCCCATACTGTGACCGAAAAAGGCAAAAGGCTTGTCTAAATAGGGAACGAGGATGGGGGCAAGAGTCTCAATTAGCGGCTTGAGCCTCTTCAAGGGAGCTTCCCCGAGTCGGGTTTCCCTGCCTGGTAACTGGAGCGGGCAAATCTCAATTTCTGGTGGCAGCGCTTTTGTCCAGGAGTGGAAACAAGAACTCCCCGCCCCGGCATAGGGGAAGCAGAACAGGCGAAGCTGGGCTTGGGGATTGACCTTGGGGCGAGTGAGCCAGGAGTTGGCTGGCGCTGCCGCTGCCCCATTTCCATTAGCGGGAGTCTTGTTCGAGGTGCCATTAGCCTGTGACCGCGCTTTTTTGTCTGATTGCTGTTCGAGCAAGAGCAGAACCTGGGTCAAAAACTGTTTCAGACTGAGCTCGGCGAAAAATTCTACCGGCACGATTACCTCCAACTCATCCTCCATCCGCTTTCTCAGCTCAGTCGCTATCAACGAGTCAAGTCCAAGCTCAGAAAAGCGCTGTTGCCAGTTCACTTCGGTGGCAGCAACTCCCATCACCTTGGCTAACAGTTGAGCGAAATAAGTCTCTAATAGCTGCCTACGCTTGGCTGGCTCTGCCGCCAGAATATCTTCGCGCTTGTGAGTCGGTGCTGGCGCTTGGTCATTGAGAGAGGGAGAAGTTTCTGTTGGCTGGGAAGCTGCATTTTGTCTAGCTGTGGAGCCGACGCTTAGCTGCTGTTGGTATTGATTAACCAAGACAGCAAGCAGTTCAGGCAGTAATTCCTTTTGAGCTGGTGAGAAATTTCCTGTCTCTTTGAGCTGCTGCGCTAACTGCTGAATGTCTTCTTGGTTGAACAGGTTGAGAATGGGAGTTTGAACCGACTCTAAAGACAGTGACTGTGCTGGTTGATGTTTCTGAGCAGTCGTTTCAATCCAGTAGCGCTTTCGCTGCCAGGGGTAGGTAGGCAACTGTAGGCAGCAACGCCCATAGTCTCGGTCAAAGCCAGACCAGTCTACTGGCACCCCACTGACGTATAATTGGGCCAAACTCTCAAGAAGCTGTTGCCAATCTTCTCGCCCGGGACGCAAACTAGGAAGCCACTGTAGGGGGGCACTGCCGTTGACCTCTCCATCTGGTAGGCAGTGGCGACCCATTCCCAATAGGGTCGGCTTGGGACCGATTTCGACAAAGACTTCATCCCCCTGCCGATGTAGTGTTTCCATGCCAGCCGCAAATTTCACTGGCTGCCGCACGTGACGACACCAATAGTCAGGGGTGGCTATCTCAGCTGTGACCAGACCACCAGTGACATTGGAAATTAAGCTGATTCGGGGCCTTGAGTAGGTCACTTCCTGGGCGACCTGCTCAAAATCTGCCAGCATTGGCTCCATTAAGGGAGAGTGAAAGGCATGGGAGACGTTCAACTTTTTCGTTTTCACTCCTTCTGCTTCCAGAGCCTCAAGGACCGCTTGAACGCACTCACGCTGACCGGAAATGACCACACTCTCCGGACCGTTGATGGCGGCAATTGAAACCTCCTGAGCGTAGGGTCGAATCGCTGGGAGCACTTTACCTTCATCGGCGAACACTGCCACCATCTCTCCCTCTTGGGGCAAGGCCTGCATCAAACGCCCCCGCTGGGCAATCAGCTTCAAGCCATCTTCGAGGCTAAAGACCCCCGCGATGCAGGCGGCGACATATTCCCCCACACTGTGACCCATAACGGCGGCGGGTTCTATCCCCCAGGATTGCCATAACTGAACCAGGGCATATTCGAGGGCAAATAAGGCGGGTTGAGTATAGGCGGTCTCATCCAATTTTGGATTTTCGCTCAAAGATTTTGGATTAGCTGAATCAGTATCTGGATAGAGAATCTTTAGCAGGGGAACATCTAAATAGGGACGCAGCAGTTGGTCGCAACGCTCCAAAGCTTTCCGGAAGCTGGGTTGGCTGTCGTAGAGTTGCCTTCCCATGCCTAGGTACTGGGAGCCCTGGCCCGTGAATAAAAATGCTATTTTCTGGCGCTTCTTGCTGGTTACCTGGCCACTTACCAGTCCGGCAGTTTCCCTCTCGGCGGCGTTGGCGGAGCTGGGGGCGCCAGCGGCAAAAGCCCCCAACTGCTCCCTCAACTGCACAGTAGATTCAGCGACGACGGCCAGACGGTGGTCAAAATGCCTCCGCCCGGTATTGGCAGTGAAGCAAACATCTGCCAGCGAGACCTCTGTATGGGACTTCAGATAAGCTTGATAACCTTTTGCCAGTTCCCCCAGCGCCTTCTCACTTTTGGTCGACAGGGTAAGAAGGTGCAGGGGGCGACTCGATAAAAGATTTTGGCTAAAAGATTTTGGATGAGAAGATTCTCCTGTGCTCCTTGGGGCTTCTTCCAGGATCGCGTGACAATTCGTGCCGCCGAAGCTAAAAGCGCTAACCCCAGCTAAGCGGCGTTCTGTCCCAGCGTCCCAAGACTGGCACTCAGTCGGGATGGATAAGGGAGTCCCTTCCAAAGAAATATAGGGATTCAGCTGCTTCAGGTGCAGGTGGGGGGGAATCTCCCCATGTTGCAGTTGTAAGACCACCTTGAGCAGGCCAGCTATCCCGGCAGCCGCTTCCAAATGACCAATATTAGTCTTGACTGAGCCAATCCAACAGGGCTGGTCTGGCTTACGGCCTTCCATCAGCACCTCTTTTAAAGAATTAACTTCGATGGGGTCTCCCAAGGAAGTGCCAGTGCCGTGAGCTTCCACATAGCTAATTTGTCCTGGTGCTACCCCGGCATTTTCTAAAGCCTGACGAACAACTGCCTGCTGGGAAAGTCCATTGGGTGCTGTAAGTCCGTTAGTACGACCATCCTGGGTCACTGCTGAGCCTCGGATTACAGCTAGGATATTGTCTCCATCTTTAAGGGCATCAGAGAGGCGTTTGAGAACCACTACACCGCTACCTTCTCCCCGAACATAACCATCAGCCTTGGCATCGAAGGTCTTACAGCGACCATCAACTGCGATCATGCCTGCCTTAGAGAAGGTGATAGTCAATTGAGGGCTCAGGATTAGATTTACCCCACCAGCCAGAGCCAGATGGCATTCCCCCTGGCGCAGACTCTGACAAGCCTGGTGAACTGCCACTAGCGATGAAGAGCAAGCTGTATCCACTGCCCAGCTAGGTCCTCGCAAGTCCAGCAAATAGGACAGGCGGTTGGCAGCAATGCTAAAAGCGTTGCCAGTGCCAGAATAAGCATCAGCGCCGGTAGGATGGTTGAACTGCAACTGGGAATAATCATTACTGCTGATGCCGATAAATACCCCAGTCCGACTGCCTGCTAGCTGATCGGGCATCTGTCCGGCATTCTCCAGAGCCTCCCAACTCACTTCCAGTAGCCGCCGCTGCTGCGGGTCCATGAACTCGGCTTCCCGGGGAGAAATGCCAAAAAATTGGGGGTCAAACTGATCGACTTGTTCGAGGAAGCCACCCCAGCGAGTGTGCATTTTGCCAAGCTGTGCTTCAGAGAAAATACTGCTATCCCAACGTGATGGGGGCACTTCCTTGATGGCATCGACCCCATCGCGTAACAACTCCCAGAAGCTCTGTGGGTCTTTAGCTCCAGGAAAATGGCAGCCCATACCGATGATGGCGATGGCTTCGCCGAGAGTTTGAGCATTTGCTTGAGTTGGTGTGCCGGCGGAGGAAACCCCAGGCTCTAACGCTAAATGCTGGGCTAGTGCTGCGATAGTAGGGTAGTCGTACAATAGAGTCGGCGAGAGTGGACGTCCGAGCCATTCCTGTAACTCACTGGAAATGGTCACTGCTGTCAGGGAACTGAGACCATATTGGGCTAAGGGTTGCTGAATGTCTATCTCCTGAGCATTGCCAATTTGCTCGGCAATTCTCGCAATTAACCAAGCTTGGATGGCTTCTAGGCTGTGAGATGGCTGCTGGTTTGGCTCTGGCTTCTGAGAATCGCTGCTTTGAGAGCCTGCTGGATGCTTGCCATTTTTCACTTGTTGCAACAGCGATTCTACTTCTGCTTCCAGATCCGGGAATTGGGTTTTATTTTGAGGATTCACACTCCAATCTGCTACCACATCCAAGCTACCAGCGAGAAAACCAGCGCGACAAGCACTGCGCTGCACTTTCCCGCTGGAGGTTTTCGGCAAGCTGACCGTTTTGAGCAGTAGAACCGCATAAACTTCGAGTTCGTGCTGCTCTGTCACAGCTCGGCGAATTGCCCCAATCACTTCAGTGGCGTTGAGCTTCCGGAGGTAACTCCGCTCTACTTCTTGGGCAATTACTAGTTTCTCCTGACCGGCGACCTCCACCGAAAAGGCAGCCCCACAGTTAGGACGCAGTGCAGGGTGAGACTGTTCTACGGTTAGTTCAATATCCTGAGGATAATGGTTGCTACCCCGGATGATAATCACATCCTTAAGCCGACCTGTGACACAGAGTTCGCCATCGGCGCAAAATCCCAAGTCTCCCGTGCGCAGAAATGGTCCCTCGCCAGTATCTGCTAGATAGGCTTGGAAAGTCTGTTCCGTCTGCTCTCGCCGACGCCAATAGCCTTGGGCAACACTCTCGCTGGAGACCCAAATCTCTCCCACTTGATTCTCCTGACACTGGGTGAAGGTTTCAGGATCAACAATAACGATCTTCTCGTCTAACCATGTCTGACCACAGCCGACAATTTCTTTCGTGTCTTCGTGCTTTCCTGTCGCGGCAACGACCTGGTTTTGCTCTAAGGCTGACCCCTTAACCGAATAGACAACGGGGGGATGGGTGTGTACCCCTCCAGTAACGAATAAGGTGGTCTCAGCCATGCCATAGCAGGGGTAAAATGCATCCCGCTTGAAACCACAGGACTCAAAGGTGGCAGAAAACTGCTCTATGGTTGACCAACGAACAGGTTCAGCGCCATTGAAAGCAACTTTCCAGCTACTTAAATCTAGACTTGCCCGCTGTTCTGGCGTTGTCTTTTGAACGCACAGGTCGTAAGCAAAATTGGGACCGCCGCTGGTGGTTGCCTTGTAGCGAGAAATGGCTTGCAACCAGCGCAAAGGCTTTTGGAGAAAAGCCACTGGTGGCATGAGAATGCACTTAATTCCCAAATACATCGGCTGCAAAACATTGCCAATCAATCCCATGTCATGGAATAAAGGCAGCCAACCTACAAAAATGGTTTGATCTGTATGTCCGAATGCCTTCTGGATCGTGCGCTCATTGTGCAGCAGATTGCCATGACTCACCATCACTCCTTTCGGCGTTCCCGTAGACCCTGAAGTGTACTGGAGAAAAGCCAGGGTCTTCTCAGACAAAGCTGGTTCCTGCCATGACTCTGCTTGCTCCCTGGCAATGGTATCGGTGGCTAACCAGCGCAAGGCGATTAACTCTGGATTCTCGGCAAATCGGCTCTCTATATTGGTCAATATTTCTTGCGTAGTCAGAGCTACTTTTGCTTGAGAATCTGCCACAATCGCCTGTAGTCGCGACATCTTCTGATTGCGCTTGGGTGGATAAGCAGGAACAGCTACCACCCCCGCATACAAACACCCGAAAAAGGTAGCAATGAATTCTAGCCCCGATGGATAGAGCAGCAAAGCCCGTTCGCCAGGGGAAACTACGAGCTGGAGAGAAGCGGCGATCGTCCGCGCTTGCTGGTCCAATTCTCGATAAGTCAGGCTACCTGATTCGGTTTCTCCGTCTTGGAGAAAGGTATAAGCTGTTTGGTCAGGCTGGTTTTGCGCTCTGTAGCTCAGTAGCTCTACTAAAGTTGAAAGTTTATCCTGCTTGTCGGTCGAATAATCTAAACAAGCACTCTTCGAGAGTGACATAATAAAAATATCTCCGTATGCTCCCAATGAACACCCCAGTCCGGCTACCAGACAGCTTTTGGGGCACCAGTCCAGCGTTAGCCAATACCTATAATCGCTATGGGCTCCATTTTCAAAAGTTGGGATTGTTGTTGTTTGTGCTGCAGTTATCTTCTGGTTCTGGGATTTTGTACTGGGTAATGTAGTCGATTACTTCTAATTCATTGCGCCCTGTTTTAAACAAGCTCTTGACAAAAGCTATGCAATAAATTTGGTAATCACTCCAATGAGTTTGTCTGGGAATGTATTTAAACTTCCTCCCCCAGCTCGAGATTAATATGTTGATATATTTATGAAAAGTTGCCTCACTAATACCTAGCTCCCGCTTGGCCTCCAAGCGGCTTAAAAAGCTTACTCTCTTGCCGTTTTTGGGATCGGTTACTGACTTCAAATTTTTCACCTCTAAACATTAAAATTTTAAAGCGACCTAACTCAGTTTTTTCTAAAATTAGGTTTTTCGTAGCCAAAATACTCTGATTTTATTTGTGTTTCACTAGAGGTTTACTTACTCTATATATTTAACTCCAAGACTTCAATTTTGTCTGTGGAAAAAATCTACATTGTTAAAATCTTAGTGATTCATCTTCTCCAGTTCCTTGAGCAGCAAAGCTTTAGCCTCCGATGCAGCAGCTTCATCAGCAACGGTATCCGGAAGTTCATCCTCCAATAGCCGCAGGCGAGGATACTGGTAGGCGACAACAGTTGCCAGCATGGTGAGAGTTCCCATGATGATGAACAGTAGACCAATGCCTCGACCAGGTCCAACACCTATGAGCTGTCCGATGCTTCCGGCCAAAGGACCGTTGGGGGTCATTAAGGGCTCGAAGACTCGGTCGGCTAGCGGTCCGGCAACAAGATAAGCCAAGGGTAAGGATGAGAAGGCAATCATTCGCCTCACAGCAAAAACTCTTCCTTGCACGTCGGGCGCGACTTTTCTCTGCCAGATAACTTGGTAGCAGCCATAAATGATTGGCCAGCCAAAGCAGAATAAGAAAGTGGTGACAGCAAGGAGTGGAACAGAAGTACTCAACCCGGCAACTAACAGGCAAAATCCGCCCAGCAGTTGGAAGCAGAGGATGCCATAGATTAGTCGCTGCGGCCCTCCCCAGATGCTCATCACCAGGCTGCCTACTACCATGCCGGTGCCGCCGATGGACAGGACGGTGCCGAGGAGGGTCACTGAGGCTAAGGACAGCCCCAGTGGCGTGATTAGCACGCTAACGACTCCTATGAGTAAATTGCAGGTGGTAAAGAAGATCACCAATCCTAGCAGCCCTGGTCGGGTAGCGATGTAAGTCCAGCCGTAGGCAGCCTCACGCAGCAGCGAACCTTTCCCGGCTTTCCCAACAGCAGTGGTTTTGACATCAGGGAACCGGACGCTCAGCAGGGTGAGTAGGGCGAAGAGGAAGGTGATGAAGTCGAGCAGGATGACGCCCTGAAGCTGGATAGTCACGAGCAGTACACCTCCTAGCCAAGGTGAGATTAGCCGAGAAGCAGCTTCTCCTAGCTGAGTCATGCCGCTGGTGCGACCAAGATACTGTTTGGGAACCAACAGGGTGGTAGCGGCGCTATAGGCTGGCCATTGGAAGGCGCTGAAGGTGGAACTGACAGCGGCAGCCAGGTAGATATGCCAGATTTCAAGACGACTGCTAACCAGTAACAGGGCGATCGCCAGGGTGCTCACCCCAGCGCCAGAATCACTGATAATCATGGTCCATCGACGGTTCCAGCGGTCTACCAGGGCACCAGCCACAGGAGAAATCACGATGCCCGGTAACTGGGTGAACAGAGAAATCAGAGCGAACTGGGTGACCGAACCGGTGCGCTGGTAGACCCATACCCCGAGGGCAAAGCCAGTGATTCCAGAGCCGATTAGGGAGACCAGTTGTCCAAACCAGATGAGGATGAAGATTCGCATTGCGGGTGCAGGGTGTTATGCCATTTTCATACTTCTTCAATGTCACTAGCTTGAATGGATCGCCTTTTCGGCGAGCAGTGGACCATGCAGAAAGCCACTCCTGGTGTAGTACGAAAAATAAGTGCCAATTAATTCTGGGTCAACGGGAGAACAAACAATGTCAGAGTCAGCCAGTCCATCGAGCGTGTTCTGGCAGTCGAACTGTAGCCTTCTTTCTTGAAGAGAGGGTATTTCTTTAGGAAAGATAGGCAAAAGAGGATGCAAAGCATTTTCCGAAGAACTTTCCGCGTGATGGCTCAGCTCCGCTCGCCACTTATCGTATGAAATCAGCTCAAGTGGGTAGCCCAGAGAGCGGATAAAGTTAACCAAATCCCTCAAGGGGATGGGACGGGTGTTGACTAAGTGAAAGGCCTTGCCCAAAGATTCTTTTTGCCGCGATAGATGAACAATAGCCCTACTCACATAGTCTACGGGAGTTATGTTGTCTACCATCCCGTCCAGATTTGGGGCTTTTCCAAGTTGGATACAGCCTTTAATCATTCTGGAGAAAAAGTCGCCTGTATTGCATACACCTGTTTGGCTGTGCCCCGTTATTCTTGCTGGTCTGTAGATACTCACACGAAGCCCTCTGTCCCTTGCCTGCATGACTAACTTCTCCGCCACCCATTTACTCTGAGCGTAGCCGCCAGGAATGCTCTGACTGTGGTCAAGGGTGTCTGATTCTGTAACTACCTCGACCTCAGAATAGGCAGATGAGGAAAAAACGGAGGTAGTTGAGATAAAATGCGTATGCTTCACTTTGATTTCGCTAGCCAACCTCAGGACTTCCTGAGTTCCGAGGACATTGGCAGCTTTTAGTACCGAGTAGGGATAAGTAAAATTAACCCATGCACCATTGTGATAAATCACATCAATCTGACTGGCTAGGTGGCGAAACTGTGGCGCTGAAAGACCCAAAAGTGCAGCAGACAAATCTCCGACAACGGGGATAATTCTGGAGCTGAACGTTTCACTCCAAAGGGAATAGGATTCAAGCTTGCTTTGGAGCCTTTGCTTGCCTTCGTCAGCATTAGGGGAACGAATCAAGCAATAGATATCTGCCTTAGTTTGCTGAAGGAGTTCGTGAAGTAAATAGGCTCCCAGAAAACCGGTTGCCCCAGTCAAGAAGATACTCTTAGGCTCACTCAGGTACTCAACAGGTAAAGCCTGAGGCTGAATCGCTGGTTCCAAGACAGCTTCAGCGTTCAAATCCGTGACGGAATTCGTGGAATTTGCGGCAGGGGTTCCCGCCTGAAATATAGTGTCGATAGCTTCGGCAACCCCAGCTATGGTAGGAAATTCAAACAAGCAGCGCAGGGGCAGCTCCACCTCGAAGGCTGAGCGCAACCGGGAGATGACTTGAGTGACTAGCAAGGAATGTCCCCCCAATTCAAAGAAGTTATCGTGGATGCCTACAAGTTTAAGTCCGAGGACTTCAGCCCAGATTTCCGCTATGACCTTTTCGGTAGTAGTGCGGGGTGGGACAAAGCTGGTTTCCTGACTGAGTCCAGTATCTGGTGCCGGGAGGGCACGTCGGTCCACCTTGCCGTTAGGGGTCAAGGGCAGGGCATCCAGCATAACGAAGGCCGAAGGTACCATGTAGTCGGGCAGCTTCTCCTTCAGGAAGCGGCGCAGTTCACTCGCGGTAGGCGATTCCTGGTTGGAGACTACATAGGCTACAAGGCGCTTGTTGCCGGGTTGGTCTTCGCGGGCGATGACCACGGTCTCTCGAACCTCGGGGTGTTGGGACAGCACCGCCTCAATTTCTCCGAGTTCGATGCGGAAGCCGCGAATCTTCACCTGATGGTCAATCCGCCCCAGAAACTCAATGTTGCCATCACTGAGATAACGGGCTAAGTCGCCGGTCTTGTAGAGTCGTGCCCCTGGTTCATCGCTAAAGGGGTTGGGAATGAACTTCTCTTCAGTCAAATCTGGGCGATTGAGATAGCCTCGAGCCAGACCAGCACCACCGATGTACAATTCACCGGAAACGCCAATGGGAAGCAGTTGTAGATGTTGATCCAGAATATACGTCCGGACATGGCGAAGGGCACGTCCAATAGGCACCTCGGTCAAATTCGTCTCTGATGGTGCTGCCGCCGGTAATTTGTACATCGTTGCGACCACAGTCGCTTCAGTAGGGCCATATGTGTTCACCAACTGTGGGCGAGCACCGATAAACTTTTGCCACATTCCTACTCGTTCTGGAAGTGCCCGCTCTCCCCCGATAATCACCAGACGCAAGGATTCGGGAAACATCAAGCCTGCAGTTGCTAATTCAGACGTCAGCTGTTGCCAGTAGGCTGTCGGCAGGTCCAACACGGTCAGCTCCCAGTCCCGGCACTTTTGCATAAATGTGGGCAGGTCACTTAACATTTCATCGCTACGCAGCACCAGCGTCCCACCGCAGGTCAGGCAAGGGTAGATTTCTTCTGCTGCCGCATCGAAACTTATAGACGCAAACTGTAGGACGCGATCGCGCCAGGTTAGACCGTATTCAACGATTGCCGTCTCCGTGAAATTCACTAGAGACTGATGTTGAATCATCACCCCCTTGGGTTTTCCGGTAGACCCTGATGTATAAATCACATAGGCTAAATTTTTAGGTTTAGCACTATTGACCGGGTTCTCCTCCCTCTCTTGAGAGATTATCCCCCAATCTGCATCCAAGCAGACCACATGCGCACCATGCTCAGTCAGTCTGACCCTCAACTTCTCCTGCGTCAGCAGCACGGACACCTGGGAATCTGACAGCATGAAGGCTAAACGCTCTTGGGGATAAGCCGGGTCTAATGGCACGTAAGCTCCACCAGCTTTGAGAATCCCCAGCAATCCCACGACCATCTCTAAGGAGCGCTCCACGCAGATGCCCACCAGCACCTCTGGTCCAACGCCCAGGGAAGTCAAGTGGTGTGCTAGCTGATTGGCACGGCAATTTAACTCCCGGTAGGTCAACTGCTGATCTTCAAACACTACCGCTACCGCATCGGGGGTCGATGCCACCTGGGTTTCAAATAGCTGAGTAATGCACTTGTGCTTGGCAGACTCTGCCTGGATGGGATTTCTCTTGCCCGTTGACTGGTGTCGCTTAGCTTCAGAACTCTTCTGCTTGAGTCTCAGCTCAAGGAGCGCTCGCTTTGCTGGTGAGAGACTGGCTACCTGCTTGGTGATATTATCCATGGGTCTAAATTGATAAGAGTTAAGTTGTTTTCCTACGGTTCATAGAAATGTCTTAGACATCTCCAGAAATATGAAAGTGTCTCAGTGAAAGCTTTTCACCCCTTGCCTGTATCTTCGGTCAGGAGCCTCTGTGCTTCCTCATCCGATAACCCTTCCAACTCAGCTAACATACGAGCTATCTCTTCATCGCCCACCTTCTCTGCCTGGCTCTGGGGGATTGCCACAGTCAGGTCAAGTACAGTTGGTACTAGCTGATCGATATCCTTGGGATCCTCAGCATGGATATCGTTCCACTCCATTAGCAATTGATTCTGCTCAGCTACTGACAACAGAGGTAATTCTGCAACTCGCTGCTCAGGGTTGGCGGCAATCCCTTCCAGCAGAGTTTGGAAGTGTCCTACCATCCGATTAATCGTGGTCACATCAAACAAGTCGGTGCTATATTCAAACGAGCCCTGGAGTCCTTGCTCCGCCTCCATCATCGACAGGGTCAGGTCAAACATCGAAGTCTCCTTCTCAACGTCTAAGGGAGTGATATCCAGACCAGGCAGTTTGAGTTCCCCCATCGGTACATTCAAGAAAATGAACATCACCTGGAACCAGGGGGAATAGCTCAGATCGCGCTCTGGTTGCAGAACTTCCACAAGTTGCTCAAACGGTAAATGCTGGTAAGCAGAAGCATCCAGAGCCATCTTTCGCACCCGTCCTAAGAGCTCCGAGAAAGTGGGATTTTCTTCCAGGTTGTTGCGTAACACCAGGGTGTTGAGAAAGAACCCAATGGGTAACTCGGTTTCAATGCGGTTGCGGTTGGCAATGGGGGAGCCGATAACAACGTCCTCTTGACCGCTGTAGCGGGAGAGTAAAGTCACAAAAGCTGCCAGGAGGGTCATAAACAAAGTCGCCCCTGACTGTTGACTCAGCGTCTTCAGTCTCTGCGTCAGATCGGGATTTAGCTGAAAGTGTCTAGTGCGACCTCGGAAGGACTGAATTGGTGGGCGTGGTCGGTCGGTGGGAAGTTCCAGGAGTGGTGGTGCTCCTGCTAACTGTTGTTTCCAGTAGTTAAGTTGAGTTTCCAACACCTCACCAGTCAGCCACTGACGCTGCCAGTGTGCGAAGTCAGCATACTGGATGGGCAGTTCTGGTAAGGAGTACGGCAAGCCAGTAGAGAAAGCTTGATAAAGGATGGACAATTCTCCCATGAATATTCCTACCGACCAGAAATCGGAGACGATGTGGTGCATCGTTACTAGCAGCACGTGGCACTCTGGAGCCTGCCGCAGCAGTTTGACTCGCAGCAAGGGACCCTTGGCTAAGTCAAAGGGGCGCTGGACTTCCTCGGTGACTAAACGTTGCACTTCGGCAGACTGCTCAGCTTCTGACAACCCCTGTAAGTCCATCAAAGGCAGGGTCAAGGTTAAGGTAGGTGCAATGACCTGAACCGGAGCGTTATTCACTACCTTGAAGGTGGTACGCAGGGCCTCATGACGTCGAGCAATTTCCGTGACGGCTTGCTCCAGGGCCGCAATGTCGAGCCGACCCTCGAGGCGCATCGCCCGGGCGATATTGTAGGCGGCACTTCCACCCTCCATTTGGTCGAGCAACCACAGTCGCTGCTGAGCCAAGGACAGGGGCAGTTCCTGGTCGCGAGAAACGGGTTGTAAGGAAGGCATCGGCTGACGCTGGTTGTTGCAACGGGCAGCGTCGATCTGCTCGCTTAAACCTGCTACGGTGGGGAATTCAAACAACTCGCTGACTGGCAACTCTATAGAGAAGGCTTCGCGCAACCGAGAAATGATCAGGGTAGCCAGTAGGGAATGCCCACCCAACTCCAAAAATTCTTCATAGATACCAACCTTTTCCAGCCCCAAGACGTCTGCCCAGATGGCTGCCAAAACCTCTTCCGTAGAGGTACGGGGTGCAACAAAATCACGACTTCTTCGGGATAGATTCGGTGGGGGCAGAACCCGGCGGTCTACCTTGCCGTTGGGGGTCAAGGGCAGGGCATCTATCAGCACGAAGGCATTGGGCACCATGTAGTCGGGTAGTTTCTGAGTTAGGAAGCTGCGCAGTTCTCTGGTGAGACGGGTTTGGTTGCTCTCGTCTGAAGACAACTTAGAAACGATATAGGCTACAAGGCGCTTATCGCCGGGGGCATCTTCTCTGGCTATCACCACAGCTTCCTTGACACTGGGGTAGCTTTCCAGCAAAGATTCGATTTCCCCCAGTTCCACTCGCATCCCCCGAATATTGACCTGAAAGTCAACACGACCCAGGAGCTCTATGGTCCCGTCAGGCAAGTAACGAGCGAGGTCGCCCGTTTTGAAGAGTCGCTGCTCTGACTGGGGGTGGAACGGGTTTGAGATAAACTTCTCGGCGTTGACCTCAGGGCGGTTGAGATAGCCCCGAGTCAAACTCGCACCAGCGACGTGTAGCTCACCAGGCTCTCCAACCGTCACTGGCTGGAGATGGTCGTCGAGGATATAAACCTGCTCGACATGGGAAAGGGGATACCCCACTGGTACATACCCTTGCTCCTGATCCCAATCTTCTGGGACAGAGTAAACACTATGTCCCAGGGTTTCTGTTTGACCTAAAACGTTGAAAAAGCGCGGTTGGTTCTTAAACTGGTTTCGCAGTTTGTTAAGTAGTTGATAGGGCAGTAATTCACCCCCAAACACAATCAGTCGTAACTTAGATTCCCTGAGCACTTCTGTATGGACTTCGTCCAAGCTTTCGAGTGCCATGAGACCATAACGCCAAACTGACGGTACGCCATCAGAAACAGTAACCCCCTGTTTCTGGATCAGCTTAAACAAGCTCAGGGGAGTTTGGGTTTGTTCGCGGGTAGCAATAAGACTTGTGGCTCCTTGGGACAGCGGGAGCATTAACTGCCGGACTGAGGCAGTAAATGAGAAAGAGGCCGTGTGGAGATAGACATCGTTAGCATTGATCGGCAACACTTTGCTGATTCCCTGAATATAATGCCAGACATGAGCATGGTTAATCTGGACCCCTTTGGGCTTGCCAGTGGAGCCAGAGGTGTACATCACATAAGCGAGGTTCTGCGGAGTCACTTCGCTGACTGGAGGCTCTGTACTCTCTCTAGCAATCTCCTCCCAATCTGTGTCAAGGCAGACCACTGGAACTCCCCGTTGGGGAAGCTCTTCAACCAGATGCTTCTGAGTCAACAGCAGCGGCACTTGAGTTTCTTCGACGATGAAACCCAGGCGCTCGCTTGGATAGGCTGGGTCTAAGGGCAGATAAGCTCCACCGACCTTGAGAATGCCTAGCAATCCTACCACCATCTCTACCGAGCGCTCGACGCAGATGCCCAGCAGCACCTCGGGGCAAACCCCCAACCCTTGCAGGTAGTGCGCTAGCTGATTGGCTCGGGCGTTCAACTCCCGGTAGGTTAGCTCTTGGTCTTCGAACACCACCGCCACTGCATCCGGGGTCCGTTCCACTTGGACCTCAAATAGCTGATGGATGCACTTACCGAAGGGATAATCTGCCTGAGTGTCGTTCCACTCTACCAGGAGCTGATGCTGCTCGGCTTCTGTCAATAGCGGCAAGTCGGCAATCCTCTGCTCGGGATTGGCGACGATGCCTTCGATCAAGGTCTGGAAATGCCCTGCCATCCGGGCGATCGTGGCCGCCTCAAACAAATCGCTGTTGTATGCCAACACCCCCTTAAGTCCCGACTCTATCTCCCTCATCGCCAGGGTCAAATCAAACTGACCTTCCTGCTGTGCAATTTCAAATAGTTCCAGCTCAAGACCTCCCCAATTCACTCGATTTCCAGTTCCGCCTAGTTTTGATACAGCTACACTTGCTTCAAGTTGCTGCGGTTTTTGCAAGACAAAAAGCGTCTGGAAGAGTGGGGAGCGGCTGGGATCGCGTTTCGGCTGCAATCGCTCGACTAGCAACGGAAAGGGATAATCTTGATGCGCGATCGCCGCCAATACCGTCTGGCGCACTTGAGTTAAAAACGCTTTGAACGTGGGATTGCCGGAAAGATCCGCTCGCAAGACAACTGGGTTAACAAAGTAGCCCAAAATTCCAGCAAATTCAGGCTGACTCCTGCCTGCAGTTGGAGACCCCACGAGGATGTCTTCCTGACCCGTGTAGCGGTGAAGCAGTGCCTGAAAGGCGGCCAGGAGAATCATGTAGAGGGTTGCTCCTTCAACCTGCGCCAGTCCCTTGAGCCGCTGGGTTAGTTCCCCAGTCAGCTTGAATACGTGGGAAGCTCCCTGATAGGTCTGCACTGGCGGTCGAGGTCGGTCAGTCGGAAGATTGAGCACCGGCAACTCACCGGCTAGCTGTTGCCTCCAGTAGTCCCAGAGCCTCTCCCCTTCGGAACTCGCCAGCATTTTGTCCTGCCAACGAACGTAGTCCTCGTAGGACAGAGTGAGAGGCGGTAGAGACGCCCTAGTCCCATTCTTTTCCACTGGATACAGCACCCGCAACTCGTCCATCAGCATCCACCCGGACCATCCATCGCCGGCAATGTGGTGTATTGCTAGCGAAAGGATATGATCCTGCACAGAGCGAGTAAACAGATTCACCCGCAGTACAGGCCCGCGTTCCAGGTCAAAGGGACGCTTAAAGGCTGCAACCACTCTCCTGGTCAGCTCATCCCAGGTCCAAGTTGAAGCGTCCGTCTCCTCGAAGCAGACTTCCTGGTATCCATGAACCTCTTGAATGGGTTTACCGCCTCGCATCGGAAAAGTGGTACGTAGCATTGGATGGCGAGCTATCAGCGCCTGGAAAGCGCTTTGCAAGGCTCGAACATCTAAATTGGAGCGGATCCGTACTGTAAACGTACCGTTGTAAGCCGCACTCTCTGGTGCACTCTGGTACAAAAACCATAGGGCTTGCTGACCATGAGACAGAGGATATGAAGATGTAACCCTACTAGCTTTTTCCCGCAGTAGCTGTGCCAGAAGTACGCGCTTTTCCTGTAGCGAAAGATTAGCCAGACGTTCAGAAATATTACTCATGAGTGAGCCTCCGTTTCAGATAACATAGATATAAGTAGCTCGTCCACTTTTTCATCAGCTAGCTGATCCAGTTTTGCCAATATCTGCTCCTGATTCGACCAGTGGACTTCTTTGCTTGCATCAAGCTGGTCGGTTTGTTGTTCACCCTGAATTTGTTGAGCTGCAGATGAGGTTAAGTGGGTTTCCTCTGTCAGTTGCTCGCTCACCTGTGTTGCCAGACTGGCTATACTGAGACCCTCTATAAATTTCACCATAGGTACATCTACTCCCAAGTCGGTTTTAATCCGGTTCCTCAGCTCGACAGCCATCAGAGAGTCTAGTCCCATATAGTTGAGAGGCTGCTGCACGTCTAGTTGGGATGCACTCATCCCTAGAGCTTTGGCAACTTCAGCTTGAAGATGAGCGATTAAAATCTCCTGGCGATCACCCTCAGGCACAGATTCCAATCGCTGCATAAAATCGGACTTCCCTGTCCTTGACTGTCCCACTGCGGAAGTAAAAACCTCCAACAACGGCATCTTAGTGCCAACAGGTAATTGCTTGAAGAACTGAGACCAGTTGATAGGCAATATCCCCACCTGAGTAGAATCTTGTGCCAGCAAGTCTGCCAATATATGGAATCCTCGCTCTGGAGTAATGGGACTAATTCCCTGAGTCAACAGTCGATTCTGATGCTGACTTCCCAGACCTGCGGCCATTCCCCCTTCAGCCCATGGTCCCCAGTTAATACTCAGCCCCGGCAAACCCATCCCCCCTCGATGGTGGGCTAAACCATCCATAAAGGCATTGGCTGCGGCATAATTCCCTTGACCCGGTGAACCCAGTAAAGAAGCAATGGAAGAGAAACAAACAAAAAAGTCCAAAGG
>JAAUXZ010186300.1_pt1 | contig 18947 bp, 16 predicted proteins | sample 7278131 | NCBI WGS metagenome assembly JAAUXZ01 (sample SAMN14350119, study PRJNA611818) | marine sediment metagenome | isolation source: surface marine sediment (3m) | place: French Polynesia: Moorea | collected 2018-08 | reverse complement strand
GCCCGACGTTGATGAGCAACGTGCCTATCATCAGGCCCTCGCGGAGGGTGACTTCGAGCATCTGGCTTTGCCTGTTTCGTGGGGACGACCTCTTTGCTGCAGTTGAAGTGGGATACCGCCCCTCGGATGACCGGCTGTCGGTTCTGCCTCGGCTTCGTCCCCCGCTGCCGAGGCATGAACGCTGCCCCTGTCATTCCTCAGGCTGCTCGGCCCTCATCCCACTGGCAGTACTCGATCTCTTTCTCGCGGCGGTTGACCAGCCCCGCCACGACCCGGCCACCAGACTTATTCCAGCGCCGGAGCTGGGGCGCGACTTCCCTGTAGCTTCGCCGGTTCAGGCGCTTCAAGAGCGTCGAGGTCTTGAAGGCATGTACCCCTACGTTGAAGGCAAAGCTCACGAGGGAGTCGAACTGCCGCTGATTGAGCGGCACAGTAACATGGGAGTTGACGGCGTCCTCGAACCGGACAAGGTCTTGAGCCAGCAGTTCCTTGATCTGATCCATGGTCAGCCCGTGCCGCCAGTCCACCGGCACGCCATCGAGTATCAGGTTCTCCGAGCGGATCTCCAGTTCAGTGAGCAGGTGGCCCACGCCGATGGTCAGTTTGCCGGCACTGTCGCGGTAGGCCTCATGCTCGATCCCTTCCCACTCGCACAGCTTCTCGATCCCTTCGCGTGACGTCCGCATCTTACCTGAATCCTCCGGTGCTGACCGGCTTGAACGAGCCGGCGGCGTCGACCGGCTTGAGGCCGGGGGTGGGCTTCTTCTTCCTGAGGGCTGCGCCTGTCGGGGCGGTTCTTGCATAGCGCGAGAAGAGGAGCGCCCGACCAAGCTTCGAAGCTTCTCCAACCAATGGCACATCTTCTATCCCCGGCTCGGCCTGAATCGGCCCCATGTCGATGGCGCCTGGCCCGCGAGCTCGCCCGGCCACGTAGTCCTGGGCACCCTCGATGACATTTTTTACAGCGTCCCCGGGGTAGCCTGCTGTCGTCGCGATCCCCGCCAGCGTTTCGGCGGCGCCCATGGCGAGTTCGCCGCGGGCGATCTTACGAGCTCCGCGCACCGCTCGAGCAGGCCCTGAGAACTGCAGCGAGAAGGAAGCAATGTCCTCGGGCTGCATCTGCTGACCTGTGCGCATTGCATACAGGCCCGAGCTCACAATGGCGTTCATTACAGGCAGTGTCCCCAGGGTCTGCCCGATGGATTCATGGGCGACTTCCTCGTCCCTGAGATCGCCGGCACGGTCTACCAGCGAGATGTACAGAACCGGCATGACCAGACCGTAGCCCACCCACATCGCGGCTTCCTTCTTCGAGAGTTTCCCCTCACGCCCGCGCTGCAGCATTTCCATGTGCAGGTTGAGGTTCTGGTTGATCTGGTTATTGAAAATCGTGAAGGCCTTCGCGAGCTCGGAGGTCTCCCGGAAGATCTGCGGCAGATCTTTGGGCGCAGCGGCCGGCTGCGTGCGCTCAAGCAGCTCGGAGGTCTTTGTGGTGGCCAGCGCGTCGGCGGCGTTGTCATCCAGGCCTCGAGCTCGAGCAGCGTGGTACTCGGTGTCGTAGACTCCCTTGGCCACGGCGACGATCGTGAGCTTGTCGATGCCCATGATGCCGGCCAGCCCGGCTTGCTGGGCACGCTGCTTGAACCGGGTGTACTTGCTGCCGTCGATCAGCCGGCCGCGGGACCGTTGCTTGGCGGCCAGATCCTCGAGCTCGCGCTCGAGCCGGCGGTGCTTGATGAACGGAAACTTCGCCTCCATCTCCGAGACCAGGGAACCATCGAACCAGTGCTCGCGCCCCTTGCCCTGGTTGCGCCTGAACGCACTGTGAGCCGAGGAAAAGACCTCCTGCCACCCCGAGAGAATGGGCCGGATGTAGCCGGCGTCGGCCGCCGCGATCATGCTCGAGGTCGCCTGCTTCATGGCAACGCCGGCCTTCATCATCAGCATGGCGGGGGCCGCGTTGACACGCGCCCACTTGAAGCCGGCCTCGATCATGGAATCGGATTGCTTCACGCCCTGCCTGCCGACGTCCTCGAGCCACTTGTTCATCCAGCTATTGAGATCGGGGCGAGCTCTCTTACCGAACCATGCCAGGTCACGATCCCCCTTGCGCGCGAAGGCCTCCCGAACATCAGCCCTGTTGCGCAGCCTAACGACTCGAGACAGCGTTGGCGCCATCTCCACGTAGAAGTCAGCCTGGCGCGCGTTGCGCATGAAAACGTTGATGGAGTCGATCATCAGATCCTGGCGAGCTCCGGGGATCCGCTCGCGCGTGAACCCACGAGAGATGGCAAGCGGCGCCTGCTGGGGGTTGACTCCGAAGATCTCGTCGGACACCGAACCGTCGGGCATCAGCTGCCCCGAGGGATCCTGCTTGAGGATGGTCAGATCTACTCGTTCCTCCCCGCCTATGTTGGGGAAGTACTTCTCCAGGATCGGTAGGTCGTTGCCGGTGGCCTCGAAATAGGCCTTCGAGATGACGGGAGCCATCTCGTCGTAGTGTTGCCGGAAGAAGTCCACGAAGCGGCGCTCGGCACCACTAAGCCCGTCGCGGATCTCGGCCATCTCGTCGGGGGAAAGCGGATCCGACTTGCTCCCGTCGCTGCGAATCAGGTTGTCCTCGACCAGCTTGGCGGTGGAGTCCACCCGCTCCGACAGCATGTAGATGCCGATACGCTCAGCACCGTTGAACGATCGCCCCGAGCTCGGGGAGACCACCTCTCGGCCCAGCGTGTTCTCGAGCCAGGCCGGGTCGCCCTGGGAAGCCTCGGCGGCGAAGTTGAAGAACTTCTGCTGGGTGCGGGCCTGACGCTCCTGGGCCCTGTACCACGAGTTGCTCAGGGGTCGCCAGAACAACCGCATGAAGGGCCCGTTCTCCATGAAGCCATCGAGAGCTCGCATGAGTCGCTGCGGCCGGGCGCTCCACAGCATGTAGGACTGCAGGGCGTTCGCGCTGCGACGATCGCGGTACTTGATTCCGCGGCGGGTGCGCCCCTTGCTCGGATCCATCGGCTTGGTGGGATCGGAGACCGGGGCGATGGGATCGTCCTTGGAGAACCAGATCCCCTTGCGGCGGTTGGCCTGCTCGATGAGTTGGTCGGCGGCCGTCTCTTCGATGGCAAGCTCGACAGCGCGGGCCTCGGGGCGCTCAAGCGCTTCGCCCTTCTCCTGCTTGCGCACGGCCTCCTGCAACTTGACCTGATGCTCGGTCAGTGTGGGCGCGGTGACGCCGGCGAAGATCTCGGGATGCTCACGTCGGAACTTGGGCTCAGACCAGAACTCCTGTCTGAACTTGCGGCGGTCACGCATCAGGCGGCCCTGCTTGTAGCGCCACAGGCTACCGTCGTGCTCGACGTAGATGTCCAGGGGGACGCCGACACTGCGCGCGTTGCGCCTGGCCGTGGAGACGGCATTGCGCAGCTTGGCCGGCGCATTCATCGACGTACGGCCCTTGGACCGGGACACCCCCTGCATGCCGCGGATGACGATGTCGGCATTGCCGGTGGTCGAGTCGGCTTGCCGGTTGGCGTAGGCGGTGCCGTGGGCCAGGGATCCGCCGACCGAGACGATTGACTCGGTATCCTTCTGCAGCTGGTCGGCAGCCTGGTTGGCAGCCTTGACCATCTTGCGGGTGCGCGCAACGGGCTCGGGAATCTTCTGGCTGCCCTCGGGCACGGGAGATCCGGCCCCAATCCCCGCGGTCTCGTCGGTCACCCGCTGTGACTGCGCGGTCTGATCCACGGGCGCGGCGGTCCCGAAGACCTTCCGGCGCACGTCGTCCATCTCCACGCCCTCGACACCGTTGCCGGCGGAAGCCACGTCGTCGTCGGCGCGGGACCGGTCTGGCGCGCGCTTGCCCGTGGCCGAGGCCTCGGTCGACGATCGAGCCACGTCGGCGTGCGTCGTCTCCGGTGCCATCATGGCGAGGGTTCCCCCGGCCGCGCCCACTACACCGCCACCCACCGATCCGAGAGAACCCTCGAGAAGGGCCCTCTTCTGGGCCTCGAGGAAGCCCTGGAAGGTATCGACCGAGAACAGCTTGGAGTTCTCATCGAACGCGAAGGCCAGGCCGGAGTTGAGTTGGGACTGGGCCCACTCGGTCTGGCCCTCGGCCACCGCGGAGTCCACGAAGTCTTCGACGGCCTCGGCGGCCTTGGCCAGCTTGCCGTCCCGGATCTTGCTCGACATCTGGCCGGCGAGTTTCCCGACCTTGGTGCCACCGGACATCCGGGAGATGGCCCGGCCGGCGATCTTGCCTGCGCCCAGCTTCTCCAGGGCCCCACCGACCACTGCGGAGAGTACGGCAGCCTGCTGGATCGAGCCGACGTCAGCCCCGCGCTCCTCGAGCTCGCTGGTGACCTCACCGGCCATGGCCAGGCCGCCGGTCCCCAGTAGCGCCGCCGGCCCCACTCCCGGCACCAGGGCCATCCCCACCATCGGGACGAGTTGCCCAACGGCACTCAGGGCCATCCCGGGGTAGCCAGACACCCCTCGCTCGCGCAATTCGGCTGCTTTTCGGTTCAGTCGAAGCTCCAGGGAGCTGGGCGTGGTGTCTCGAGTCAGGCCGCGAAGGCCCGCCAGGGCGCTGGCAGCCATCCCTGTGGGGCCCGCCGCCAGAGACGCGAGGGTAGAGCCGTCTTCCTCAACGGGGGCCGTAGAGGCGACGTACGGCGCTCCTGTGGCCCCTTTCGTGCTGGCCAGAAGCATTCTGGAGTCTGATTTCTCGGTTCTCTCGGGCTGTGGGGACTTCTGGCGGTGCCGTTTGGCCCTCTCGCGGGGCTCCTCGTCGGGAGCTCCGCGCGTGCTCGCGACCATCGTCGCCATCTACTTCACCCCGAAACCCTTCCCGTAGGCGTTCTTCTTGGCCAGCGTCTCGATGACGCGCTGCAGCTTGGCCCAGTCCTCAGTGGTGAAACCGGCCTCGGCCCACGCCTCCGGGGTGGTCCCTACCCCTGCCGGAGTGACTGAGACGGGGATCCCGGCGGCGTCGAGCGACTCGGCCACCGCCTGGTCGAGGGAGGCGGGGTCGGTCGGGTCAAACGTGCTGCCGTCGTTCAGGACCATGTTGAGCGCCCCGAGCTTGTGGAGGTACAGGGCGTCGGTGGCCGACTTCTGCAGGTCCATCAGGGCCATGTCGAAAGTGTCCCCGGGCACCCCGCTCCACCACGATCGGTCCTCATCCACGTTGCGCACCCACAGCGGCCCGCAGATGCCCAGGTTGCGAAGCTGGTCGGTCATGGCCATCCGGCCAGCCATCTCGCCGGCAACCACCCCGTACTGCTTGGCGATCCGAGCTCCATAGTTCTGGCCGACCGTCAGGGCCGGCAGGAATTCGCGCCGCAGGGCCACCTCGCCGGTATCCGGGTCCATCTTGCCGAAGCTCAGTTGGATGCTCCAGTCGATCTGCTTGAGGATGCCGGGCGTCAGAGGGATCGGCTCGCTACGCTTCTTGCTGATGTCCAGGTCGGCCTTATGGGTGGCCAGCCGGTGTGCGTTCTCAGACTTCAGCTGTTCCAGGGCTATCGCATCGCGGTGCTTCCCCTCCTCCCGAGCTGCAATGATGGCGCCGTTGAGCAGGGCCATCTGCTGGTTGGCGGTGAAGTCATCGAGCTTGAGAGTCCGCTGCCGTTCGTGCTCACCCTTGGCGAACGTCTGCTTGCGCACCCACGCGATGTCGGCTTCGCCCTTCCTGAACAGCTGCTCCATCTTGCGGAAGTCGGTGCGCGCATCCCACATGGCATTGGTCTCTTGCTGACGAAGAACCGACTTCTCCCGTTCCTCGGCCAGACGCAGGTTGCTCTTGAGCTGCTCAAGCTTGGTGTCGATGCGACCTTTGCGGAAGTCGGAGGCTTTCTTGCGAGCCCCCTCGAGGCGGTTGATCTCGGCCTGGATGGCGCCCTTCTCGCGCTCGAGCGCCAGCCGGCTCTCGCTCTGTAGCTTGGCCACACGAATTCGGCCGCCGATCTCCTGAGCTTCCAGTCGGCGACCGTACTTGAACTCCTGCTCGGCCCGGTCCATATCGTGCCGGTGCTTGGCGCGGCCGGTCTTGCGATCCTCCGACCCCTTGGCCTCCTTCTCCCTGACAGACCACCGTCCCTTGGTCCGAGCAGTCTTGCGATCCTGCTCGCCCTTGAGGAGGGCCTCCTGCCGAGTCTGTCTTCCCTCCTCGGCGGTCTCGGCCACCTTGGCAACGTGCTTGTCCCAGTTGACGCGCCGCTGCCTCTCCATGTTGGCGTAGACCAGCTCCATCGCCTGATCGTGCTCGAGCTTGGCCTGGACCGCATCGGCGGCCTGCTGGGCTTGGAGCTGGCGGATGGCCTGCCCGGTAGCCTGCTCCGTGAGGCCCATCGTCGCCACGTCCCCAACGCTGAGCGTGCCGGCGATCCCCGGCCGGAGGCCATACTCGGCCATAGCGTCGGCCCGACCCTCGTTGCGCTGGGCGAGCATGGCGGCGATGTTCGCATAGAAATCCCGATCGTCAGTCTCGTACCCGAGGTCACGCGCGACCGCACCGCTGCGACGAGCTGCCGCCGCCTTCTGCTCTAGGGTAAGGTGCTGGTTGGCGGCGATGTCGGTCAAGATGTCATTGAACATGTTGGCCGTATTGAACGCGGAAGCAGCCGCCTCGTACTCCGCGGCCTTGTCGACAAGCTTGCGCTCCTTGGTCTTCTCGTCCCGGAACTCCTTCGACAGAAAGCGAGTGATGGAGAACTGACCCTGGTCGTTGATCATCGAGCGAGGATCAGTGACCGCAGCCTTGACTCCCTCTACGATGGGCAGCGAATCCAGGATCCGCCCTATGGTCGCACCAGCGTCAGGCATCGTATTACCCCTTCCCCATCACGTGGGCCATGAAACCGGGACGACCTCCGATCGAGTACGACCCAGCCGGCTGCAGAAACTGCATGAGCCTTTCGATCTGCCTATCGGCGATCTCGCCAGAGCTCTTCGCCAAGAAGTCCACTTCCTTGCGGGCCTCCAGCCCGGATCCACGCATACCCTTGTGTGCAGAGCCCCGACGCAGCAACTCGAGGCCCGTCTGTTGCGCTCGCTCGTCCCCGGGCAGCCCGCGTCCCTCGAGGAGGCCTTCAACGACTCCGCTACGAAAGACCTTGCCGGCGACCGCCTCTTGGCCGGGGAAGAACTTGACTCCGCTCTTACTCTTTGAAGCTGGCATCGCTACGCTCCTCGCAGAACTTGCTCAAGTATCGCCATAGTGTCCATCGGCGCACGTCTAGCGGGTGGGCGCTGAAAGACCTGAGCAGGCTGCGCTTCGTCCTTGCGTCCACCCTTCATTCCCCCGCGGATGGTGCTGGATAATGTCAGGTCGGCGACCGTGTCCAACCCGCGGCCGATCTTGTCCCACATGGGCGCCTTGCCCTTCTCGAGCGCGGAGAGTTTGCCAGGCTCGACCAGCACCTTGCCCGCATTGGTCACAGTCGCCATCTGGCCCGGCTCCATGCCCATCGCAGCCTCAACCAACGAGGAGGCCTCGGCGGCTGTCAGCGGGGCGGTCTTGCCTCCCTGCGAGAGCATCTTCTCGAAGAAGCCAGCACCTTGACCTGCGGCTACCATCCCCTTCCCCGCGGCGGCGGCCCCCTTTGCTACAACGCCGCCGACTTTCGATGCGGCGGCTACGACTGCCTGTCCCATCTACCTTGACCTCCGCATGAAGTGTCCTCGAACCACGAATCCTTCCTTCTCGTACATCTGCTGCAGGATCTGACCCTGTTCATCTATGCCCACCGGTAGGCAGACTTCGTCGGATCCAAGCTGAAAGCCAGCGTCGAGCACGAAGTCAAAGAGCACCCGGAACACGCCTCGGCCGCGATACTCGGGCAGCACATAGGCGTGGTCGCCGTGGCCGACAAGTTTCCGAGCCGAGGGGTCGTAGACCAGATAGCCCTCGACCATGCCTACCGGGCGCCGCGGATCCTCGTCCTCGTCCCACGCGACGACCTGGAAGAACATGTCGGACTGGATCTGCATGGCCATGAGTTCGCGCCAGGCGTCCTCGTCCAGGTCATGCCCGTGCTCTTCCTGGGCCCAGATCTTCCACAGAACCAAGGCGCCGTCTACGAAGTGCTCGTAGTCGTGAGCCGATGAGCAGGTGATCATTCCTTCTTCTCCGGCTTCCCTTCGGGTTTCTTCTCGGGCTCGAGCTCGGCGATCTTGGCCTGCAGAGCCTCGATGGTCTGGCCCGCCCTGGCCATCGCAGCCTCCAGCTGCTCGATGCGGGCCTCTTTTCGCGTGATCGTGGTTGCCATCACGGTCGTGGCTGCGTCTATGTCATCGACTGTCACTTCAGGCTCTCCAGTACCGCCTCGTTAGCGTTCACTATTTCGCCTCCATTCTTTCGGGCGTTCCCAACCTACCCTTGCGGCCAGCCAGCCCGGCGGCTCTTTCTTCTCGTAGGGCTGAGGGCGATTGCCCAGAAGATACTGCGCCTGCTCGGCTCCGAGTTCCCGCTCTGCCTTGTCCCAACGAGCGACTTCTTCCTGGCTGCTCCGCTCTTTTGCCTCCTCGACCTTAGCCCAGTCTGCGCATTCCTCGGCCGGGAGGTCGGTGACTTCCATGATGCCAGCCAGGCCGAACTGTTCCTCGACCACACGGGCCAGGCAGCACAGGTTGATCACCACCCGCTTACCGAGAAACGGATTGATTGCAATGGAACGCCGCGGGAATTCGCATGTACACTCGATTGCCATCACGTACTCAATTGCACCGCAGTCCCGCCCTCGCCCAACGCGAAGACCTCGATCTCGCCAGCCACGTCCCCCTCCTTGGCGAACAATGTAGCCGTATTCGCCCCGACCGTCGGATTCCCGCCATTGTCCGCGAACGAGACCACTCCACCAGAGATCGTCCCCGTCGCCGCCGCGGCGTTCCCCATACGCAGGTTGCCAAGATTGTCCCAGATGCCTACGGTTGCGTACGCCGTGCTGAGCATCCGAAGGCCGTAGGCGGCGGAATTGGCGGGAGGAACCAGACGTACACCCCCCAGACCGGCGTAGGCACTGTTTCCATCCAGGTCCAGGTAGCTACCGTAGAAGTAGTAGCCGATCCCGTTGAAGGCCGAATTGGAGGTCGCCTGGAGCGATACCCGCGGTGTGCCGTGGTCTGAATCCAGCTGGATCTCCTTGCCAGCAGCCATGTCGATGTCGCCCTCGAGATCGATGTCGCCATCAACATCCAGGTCGTTTACCGCCTTGATGTTGTTGCTTTGGAGATCCAGCGTCCCGTAGATGTCTACATCGCCCTTCGTCGCGTTCTCCGTCGAGTACAACTCAAGATTCTCGCTCGCACCATCCCCGCCGTAGATCTTGTTGACCCACGCCGCTGCCCAGTTCTTCGCGCTACTGCCCCAGTTGTAGGTCTTGTCGTCCTCGGGCGTGACATTGCCGCCGATCTCTACCGTATTCCCCAGCGTCACCGCTAGGCCCACATCCAGCGTGCCGCTGATGTTCACGTCGCCCTGGACATCCAACTCCTTGGTCGGGACCGCCGTGCGGATGCCTATCCGGTCGGCGCTCGCGTCAGCAACGAGGAGATTGTCGTACGATAACCCCTTGATGGTCGTGTCGTTGTCGTTGCCGCTGGAATTGAGCACCGTCGCGCCGCTGACATCCGCAGCGCCGTTGATGTCCAGCCCCGTGCCCGTGATCGTGCCTGCGACATCCAGCTTCGTTACAGGCAGATTGGTGCCTACCCCGAACCGGTCGGTGCTGGCGTCGAAGTACCCCAGGTTGTCGTCCGCAAGCCCCTTGATCTGGGTGTCCTTGTCGAGACCGCCTGAGTTGAGAATCGAGTCTTGCTGTACGTCGAGATTACCGTTGCAGTCCAGTGTGTTGCACACCATCAGTGGCGCATCGATACTCGTGGACCCTACGGCCACGTCGAAGCCGAGAATACCGACATTAACAATATTGTAACCGTCCATGTCGATAGCGCCCGACATGGTGCCGCCAGCCAGCGGCAGGTAGGCGGGCAAGCCCATCGCCGACGGGAACGTGCTGGCGATGTTCCAGTGCCCGTCGCCGTAGTTGAGGATGGCGCACTCGCCCGCTTGCAGGTTCACGTCGGCCCCGGTCGGAGACCAGAAGTCCGCGGTCGTGCCGTTCTCGTTGTGCTCCAGAACGAAGTGGGTGCCTGCCGCCTCGGACCAACTCTGGGTGGCCTGCAGGATCATCAGCGTCGGGTCGCCCGTGCCAGGTGCCGTGGCCCCGTCGAACGTGACAGCGCCTGCCCCACTGGTGATGTCGAGCACAATGAAGGACTCACCGGCAGGAAGCAGCGTCTGTGGTGCGCCGCCTGCGGCGTAGTCCTTGTCGTTCTCCACGAAGTCGATCCCGGCAACGCGCTGGAGTTGCTTCGTGCCCACGTCAAGGTCGCCGGTCATCGTTCCGCCGGCAAGCGGGAGGTAGGCGGCGCTCATTGCAGCAGATCCGGCGATGATGTTCCAGACTGTATTGACGTAGAGGCAGATGGCCGACTGTCCCGGTGCCAGCCGAACGTCTGCTCCGGTGTCGCTGCGGAAGTCTGTCGAAGTCGCGCCGTGGGCGTGCTTGAGAACGAAGTCGTTGACGTTGCCTGTATCGGCGAACAGGAAGACGACGGTCGGTCGGCCGCTGTCTGTCGAGGGGGCCGTCATCCCCTCAAGGTCAACATCGCCCGATCCCAGCGTGGAGATCAGGGTGAACTGAGACCGCTTCTTGAACGTGTCAGACGACGAGGTCAGATCCAGAATGCCCGAATCGCCACCAGTGTAGATGGCCCCATGCGGTGCGGGCTTGAGCCCGACGGCGATGGACTCCTCCTCCAACTGCTTCATGGTGACGCCCTGGGCCCCGCCAATACCCGGCGAAGCTTGCGTAACACGGGAACTCTGTAGATCCGTGTCGCCCTGGACGCGAACTACCCCACCGACGCCTCGCAAGGCGCGCAACTCCCGGCGCACCTGATCGGCGAATCGGTTGATCTCTCGCAGCGAGAGGTCATGGAGGTTGTCGATGGGCATTACTCGGGATCCCCCAGGGGCTCGTAGTTGAATCCCACCTTGAACAACTGCCGTCGCTTCTGCGCAGACCTGGAGACCTGCAGGTCGGCATGCACCCCCCGAGGCTGCGGATCCATCGGCTGAGTGTACCGCTGACGGCCAGGCGCGGTCTGCCGGGCCCAGGTCACCGTCTTGTAGGTGCCGTCGATGCGAAAGACACGCAGGGTGAACGTCGTCTCGGCGCCACCCAGGTCGGCCTCGGCAACCACGGCCTTCAGATCGAAGCCCTGGGAGGCCTCGGGCAACGGGTACTGCTTGGTCCGCGGAGTCCAGGTGATGTCGGAGCCATCGTCATCGTATCCCTGGTCCAGCTGGTAGACGTTGCCGTCAACGTCGCCGACCAGCACCGCGTTGCCGTCGGTCTCCCGGTGAAGCGAGGTCAGTCGGGCCGGAGGCGTCCAGACCGAATACCTCTTGTCCTGGCGCTCCAGGTTGATCATCAGCAGCCGGTCGCCAGCTTGCCGGCAACCGTAGGTCATGTAGATCCGGTTGCGCCCGGCGACCATCTCGGACTGCGAGATCAAGGACGGGTTGATGTAGTCGGGATCCTTGTCATCGAGGAAGAGAGCATCGAGCTCGTCGGAGATCTTGGTGACCGCACTGCCGTCGGTCAGGTAGATGCCCTTGTGGCTCAGGAACAGGTGCTGGTTCTGGCCCTCGACCTCGGCAACCGCCCACTCCGCGGCCAGCCCGACCGGCGAGTGCAGGTCAATGCGCTCGGACTCCTCAAACGACAACCCCACCATGTGGATCCGGTACAGGTTGCTGTTGGTGTAGAAGATCACGTCGTAGCGGCCCAGGGCCTCTACGGCCAGCATATCCTCGCTGGACTGCAGGTTGGGCGGGATCGAGTTGTATGGCGGCCAGTACTCCGGGCCACCCATCAGGGAGAAGCGGCCCTCGTTGCCGGAGATCCCGAAGACGTGCTCGGCCTGGACGATGATATGCTTCAGATCACTGGGCGGCGGATCGTGGTCGGTCCAATCGGCCAGGGCGCCGAGGTTGGTTGCCACGATCTCCGCGCGACGGCCACCGACGATGCGATCTCTGCGCGCATACAGGGCAGACAGCGTCGAGTTGAGCAAGTAGGGAGTGCGAAGCCGGGACTCCTGCAGGGTGTCCACTTCCCGCCTGATGTCGGTGATGGCATCCCCCGAACTTGCGCCGGGATCCGCACCCTCGGGCAGAGTCTCAGCAGCGTCCCCCGTGTACTCGGTAGTCGTGTTGTCGTCCAGTTCTGCCCAGAAGAACAACACCTCGCCGTCGGCATCTGTCCGGTACAAGCGACGAGCGATCACTCCGGTGGGGCCGGTCGGGACAAAAGAAGTCTGCAACTTATCGTTGGCGACTGCCGTCGCGTGGGTTTCGGTCGGCTCCGAAAGGTTGCTCTCGGCCACCCCGTTCCAGAAGGTGACGGCGACGTAGTATTCACCAGCTGCCAGCGCCCCGCCCGCAGGAGTCCAAACAAGCATACTGGAGGTGTCAGGAACCTCAAGCCCGGCGTCGATCAGCGTGGTGCCGTCCCACCGCTTCAGCCCGTCCTCTCCCGTGGCGATGTAGAAATAGTCGTCGTAGGAGATCACCGACATCCGATTGGTCCCGGCCAGCGTGCCGATGCTGACGAAGTCCTCGTACAGAGTCGTGCCCGCTTTCTGCAGCCGGTGCGACACCGATGCGCGCTGTCCATCACCGAGGCCGGCGACTGCCGCCGCCAGAGCCGTCGAGTTGAGCTTTGTGCGCCCGCGCATAGAGGTGACCGCACCGGCTGTTTCGAAGCCGCAGCCTCCAGCCTGGGTCAGTTGGTCATCCGGGATGTCGGTGGGGGCAGGGTTCCGGTTGAGCCCACCCCCCATGTGAAACGACTTGAACACTATGCCGTCCCGTCAATTATCGCCAAGTACCACTTGCCGGATTCGTGAAATCCGATCAGAGCGTCTCCGTTGCTAGGACTCCAGTCGGCCCCACTGTTCCCTTCCAGATTGGTGCCGGTGAAATCGATGGTCGTGTTGGCATCACCAATCAGCACCCCGATGAATTGACCGTCCACCCCGTCATCGAAGTCGGTGATGGTCGTCGGATTCACATTGGCCGTCGTGAAGACGTTGCCGCCCGATACGCTGGGCGTAGCGTCGTCGGCGGCGAACGTTGCACTGCGGCACTGCAGCGGGTAGGTCCGCAGGACCAGGCCTTCCAGGGTGGACGAGTGGGCCGCGTCGTCAGTCAGGAAGGTGTTGTACTGGCCGGTCGTCCACATGGCGATGTCGGCCGCCTTGGCCGTCTTGGACGAGATCTCGTCATTGATCGTGTAGTCGTTGGCCGCACCGTTGGTCCCGTTGACGTGGGCTATGCCCTGCAGCGTGAGCGAGGTGCCCGCGTTGGCCCCTATGTGAATGGCGGCATTGCCCGAGGCGTCGGCAAGTCGTGCATTCTCGGCCAACGAAATGCCCTGGCACACAAGACCGGAGCAGGCATGTGTGATGCCCAACCGCAGGCCCTCAGTCAGGGCGCTCAGGTACATGCCCGAGACAATGCCGCCGTAGGTTCCATCGATCTGGATGCCGTAGGCCGTCTGTCCGGCCCCGGTAGCCAGCAGCCCGCTGACCATGATCCCCTTCGCTCCGCGCCAGTGGCCCGGGTTGCTGTCGTCGTGGAGGTCGATGAAGAGCCCGATCGAAGTCGCCGCGTCCTCGGCACCCAGGGTGATGTAGAGATCCTCCAGTTCGCCGAACCCGGTCGAGCCCCCGCCATCGTTGTTTATGTGGATCCCGTACCCGGTGGCCTCCAGCACCGACAGAGCCCGGAAGACACCGTCGTCCCAGTCCTCTGTGTAGATACCGGTCACGCCGTCCACGCCGTTGACATGGACCACGAACTGCTCGAGCGAACAGGTATTGCCCACCTGGATCAGCCGCCCGTTGGCATCCGAGAACGTGGAGTGGGCCTTGATGTAAGACCGGCGAGGGATGCCCCGGAGGCTCGCGCCCGAGGGCACGGTGATCGTGGAGTCCACCTCGATGTAGCCCGCCGGCAGCAAGACGACGCCGCCATCGACGGCTGCTGCGGTCAGCGCGGCGTTCAGTGCCGTGGCGTTGGCCGTGGCCACCGCAGCATCCACGCTCTGCCCCAGGGTCACCGCGTAGGGAGCCGCTTCCACGTCGTAGTGGTCGGGCATCCACATGGTCAGATTGCACTTGGTGACCGACTGGGTCGAGGAGCCATCGGACGTGCGTCGGTTGAAGGTTGCGGAAGTGTCCTTGGTCCGCTCGAAATCCTCCTGTCCGATCAGAACCCTAGTGCCTTGTACGGGAGTTGCCATATTACCACCTGTAGCCGGGGTAGTTGCCCGGCATCCTAACGAACTGATGACGCTGCGGAGCCTCCTCGCCACCCATGACATGCACCTCTTCGGGCGTCGGCTCCCGCACCGTCTCCACCATTTCCGCGACGTAGTCATCGGCCAGCCCCTCATAGACCATGGCCAGTTTGTGGTTGGCGGCCTCGGACTCCTTGCGCAGAGCGGCCCCGGCCGCCGCAAACGCGACAGCCAAGTGATACATGTCGGAGAACTCTGGCTCATCGTCAGCGTGGATCATGTCCTCCGGGATCCGCTCGGTCCAGACCTCCAGGTTGTCCTCAAGCATGTGCAGGCTCAGGACCAGGCCGTGGTTGTCCTTGAACCGGAAGGGAGGGGATCCGCCCGTGGCGTCGAACCCGGCGCCAATGCCGACCTCCTCGTCGGTGTGGTTAGCGTTGTTGGTCGTATCTGCCGCCCAGGTGAACGTGTAGTCGCCGCCAGAGTCGGCCAAGGCAGCCAGGATCCCGGCGTCAGCCTGCTCCACCCAGTAGTCGCGCCATTGCTCAAGCAAGGCTAGCCCCGGCCAGTTGTCCACGGATGCGTCATGGTCCACCCGACAGAGAAAGATACGGTCGGAGCCCGCAGCCATCCTGACGCGGTCCCCTACGCGATAGGAACCGATGATCGACCAGTTCGCCGACACGCCGGTGTCGTCGGCCACCATCTCGACGCCCTTGCCATCGTCCTCCGGCGTCTTCCAGACCTCGAACTTACCCTCATCCAGTTGGTCAACGTGGTAGCGGTCGATCAGGCCATCACGGTCCTGCCAGTCCTCGTCTTCCCAGCGCAGGTCGTCCACCGAGACCGCAGGCAACCGCTCGATGTCGTAGGCCACCCGGTTGATGCGGCCAGCGCGAGCGGGCAGGGAGTAGACCGAGGTTCCGTTGACTACGTGCAGGAGGTGGATCTCCTCAAGGATCTCGGTCGCGGTGACGATGGCCCGATAGGCACGGTTGATGCGCCGCTTGATCTCAGCCTCGGACCAGTACTGCGGAGCATCGCGGTCCTCACCTATCATCAGGAAGACTTCCTCGATGAGGTCATCGAAGGTCACGGTGGTCTCCTATCCGGCGTTCCGGGCCCATCTTGTGGATCCGGTCGCGTGCCTCTTCGCTCTCGGCAGTGAGGTCGCGCACGGCTTTCTTGAAGATACCCAGGCGCTTCAGGGCCCTGCGAATCGTCGCGTCATCGCGTGCGTTGATCAGGGAGCGGCGAGCCACCGCGTACGAGACCAGGGACTCGTGGTAGGCACGAGAGACCAAGGGCTCGCTGTCGTCGTCGCCCAGCGTGGTCTCGGCCGGACCATAGGTGTAAGTCACGTCCACCGAGATCCCGCCGGCAGCGGTCGCGGGCCAGAGCATCAGGGTGTTGCGCCCCTTGGTCCAGGTGTCGTGCCGGGCACGCGTGGTGAAGTAGACGGTGGGGCCTGAGCCATAGATGTCGCGCCAACTCGGCTCGCGTCGGTCCAGGTAATCCAGCGACCGTGGTAGTACCTCCACCTCGTTGGTGCTGTCGTAAACGTAGACCACCCCGGTGCAACTCTCGGGGAGGTTATGATCGAGCACATACGGCTCGGTCGTGTAGGTCATTGTCGAAAAGAGAGACCTCGATCGTCGCGCGATGATGCGCGCGGCCTCTGCTAGGTACTTGTTGGCCTCGGCCTCGAGGGAGGTCAACGCCGCCAGTTCGACGGCGTCAACCCCCCATTCATCGAGGACGAGCTGCCGGAGCTCGCCCCTGTTCACGGCCTAGGCCTCGTCGGCCACCAGAAGCAGATCCCAGCTGAGCTCGGCGATCTGGTTGGCCTGCGTCGAGTAGACCAGCCACTGCAGGTCGGTCTTCTCCGCAAGCTCGATCGGCACCGGGTACATCACCGAAGAGACACCGGAACTCGCGTTGCAGACTCCGAAGTCCAACGGCACCCACGGCACCGAATCGGCGTCACCAGCCGTCGCGCTCTTGCGCAACTCGACGCGAGTGGCCCCAGTGTTCAGATGCGGCGAGATGGCCCGCCAGCCCAGCAAGTACCCGGTGTAGTTGTCGGGGATGGTGTACTTGCCCAGCGCATCGAACGTGCCGCCCAGCGGGATGACCAGCTGAGTGGCCCCAGCCGCGTCGATCCGCAGCGTGATGGCGCCGGCCGCCACGTCGCCGGTCCCGGCCGTGACGACCTCCATCTTGAAGACGCGCAGGTACGTGTTGGCCAGATCCACGGCGGTCGTGCCGTTGAGCGTGACCGTCTCCTCCTGCAGCGCCCAGTCGCCGTCCATGCCCCAGATCTTGACGGTGCGTGCACCGGTCCCGGCTGCGGCATCGGCCGCGTCAGCCGAGACGATCTCGAGCGCGGTGGCGGCCTCCAGCGGTGCGTGAACGCCGGTGGAGCCCCAGAAGTCCTCCCACGCGACATCCACGTCGGTGTTGCGTGCGAAACCATGAATATGAGTGACCGCTCGCGTCCTCCCCGTCGGTGCGGTGATCGTGCGAATGGTTCCTGCCGCTGCCTGGTGAAGAATGTCCTTCCACATAACTTGGTCCTCCCGAACCAATCCGGGTGGCCGGCGACGACTGATCCTTACACAGCCGCCGCCGGTCCAGGGCTCCCGGTCCTAGAGGCTGACCTTGCAGAGGATGGCCGTGGGGCCAGCCACCGCGGTCGCGCCTATCGCCTTGATCTTCTCGCACTGCGCCGTGGCGCTCCCCTGCTTCATCACGCAGCCGGCCAAGGCGTCATCCGCCTTCAGCGCGTCTCCCGCAACGATGGCAACGGTGCCCTCGGCGTAGATGTAGGTGACTCCGACCCGGACGAGGGTGACGATGTTCCCGGCCGCAAGGTTTCTCGCGTCCTGGACGACACCCACGGCCAGAGACAGATCGTCACTCGCCGCCAACGGAATCACCTTGATCCCGTCGGTGTGGTACTTGACGAGCCGGTACTGCTGTACGGCCGTCTGCACCTCGCGGGTGAACTTCTCCTGGTCGTAGTCGGTGACAGGGACGATGTTTCGAGACATGTTCCTACTCCTCCTTCACCCAGGCTAGGCAGCCGCCGCCGCGTATTCGGCGTCGCTCAGAATCGAAGTGTACTCGATGCTGTGCAGGAGACCCTGCTTCCTGCGGGCCGTCGAGGTGACGTTCCCGTAGATCAGCACCAGGGACGACTTCGCATCCTGGTTCTGTGCGGGCATGAAGGGCCGGTTCACCATGTCAGCCCCTTCCATGACCGTGAGGTCAAGGTACCGCGTGTTGAGGTAGTACACCGCACCGTGCGTCGGGCTTCCGCCGTCGGCCTCGGACAGCTCGGAGTTCTTGGGATCGGGCACCCTCTCATCCCACACCAGATTGCTGTTGCGAAGCTTGACGACGTCAAACCCCATGTCGGCGACCTTGGTCTGGGCGTAGCGCACGCGAGTGTCGAGGATCGCGACGTAAAGCTCGTAGGTGGTCTGATCCGCAATCGCGTAGTCGGGGCCGCCGCCCGGTCCCTTGCTGCAGTTGTTGCGCACCCGGTAGAGCTCCTGCAGGAAGGCCTTCTCGGTGATGTCGGCAGTGTCCGACGTCGAGGCCGTCCGCTGGTTCTCCCAGTACGTCTCCACACTCGCGTCGATCGACCCGAGCGTGGTCCCTGCGGCGCCGGCGATGATGGTCGGGATGCTGTTGAAGTCCTTGGAGGCCCTCGTCAACGCCCACATCTGCCGGTTCATCTCGTCAGCGAAACTGGCGGCCAGGTTGTCGATCTTGTCGGTGAGCAGGCTGATGATCCGGGACTTGCCGCGGTTCTTCGCCTCCTCGATTCCGGTGATCGTCACCGAGCCGGCGCACTTACGCCAGTTGTACTGACAGACCGTGTTGCCTTCCTGGGGAGTGAGGTCGAGCTCCTCGGCTCCCTCGTAAGACCCCACGGTCTCGTTGAGTTTCCTACGAACGATGCGCTCGATCTTCTCGCCGCCCTTCTCGGTCACCTTCTTGTCGGCTGCGTGAAGAATCGCGAAGCAGACGTTGTCACGAGAGATCTGGTCGTATACCACACCCCGCGTGCTGTTGAGCGTCGAGCTGAGCAGATCGTTGTAGGTCTTGGTTATCGAAGTCTGACCCATCAGCTATCTCCTCGATAGCTAGCTGGGCAAGTCCCCCTCGAAATCGTTCACCGCCTGAGCGACGGCCGCGCGGATGCTGCCCGGGGCAGAACCCTTCTTGCGCTGAGCCGCTGACGTACGGCCTGTGCGACGAACGGTCGTGACGGACCTCCCCTGCTTCTTCTCTGCCTTCTTGGCACCGCGCTTTTCGGCAGCCGCAAGCAGCTTCTCGAGGTCGTCGCCCGCTCCATCCCCGTTGTCCAGGATCTTGCCGGTTCGCTTCTCGTAGCGATCCTCGACAAGCCCCCAGAACTGGGCCGGATCGGCCGGTAGGCCCTGGCCGCTCTGCATGATCTGACGCCCGATCGCTCGGATGTCCTTCTCAGCTTCGCGAGCAAGAGTACCCTTGTCCTCAAGGAAGCGTCTGTACGTCCTCTCAACATTCGACTGCGCCGGGCTCGGG
>JAAUXZ010119093.1_pt1 | contig 18993 bp, 19 predicted proteins | sample 7278131 | NCBI WGS metagenome assembly JAAUXZ01 (sample SAMN14350119, study PRJNA611818) | marine sediment metagenome | isolation source: surface marine sediment (3m) | place: French Polynesia: Moorea | collected 2018-08 | reverse complement strand
TCTCTGGCCTTCAACTGGGTCTCCACCATGACCTTCCTTTGCGATGGAAAATCTCCCTGGCATAAACCATTGGTCGTAAACCAGATGAATATTAAGAAGAACACGCTATGTAATCGCGTGTTATACATAGGAACTAAACTAATTATTGTTGTATTACCTCATTAGATCCATACCCGTACTGTTATTTCTGGGTATCGGTTGCATCAACTGAACGTTCTAATTCAGATATTTTGCCATCATAGGTAATCGAATTTCTTCTGCTACTGGCTACTACAAGATTGGCTGCTCCACCTCGTTGTATTGTGAAATTAAATTCATGACGTTCATTACCCCTTTGGATTTCAAAACTCACTAGAATTCTTTGTTTCTCATCATTGAATTTCACCACATAATTCTCTAAATCCCCTGTAAACTTGATACCGGCCTCTGGAGAAAGTCCATTCCCCATACGGACTGCACCAAAGTATGGAAGATAAATATCTGTTTTCTCTCCTTCGATATTTACGTAATTGGGTCTAGTGTTCAGGAAAAATCTTTCTCCGCCTAATGGCGTTGTCTGCAAGGCAACAAAAGAAAAAGCATTTGAATTCACCAGGTCTTTAGATACCTGATACTCGCGTTCAGCTTTTTCAGCCTTTTGTCTTTTCTTCTCTTCTTTAGTCTGTCCATAAATAGTAACAGAAACTAAAAATAAACTCAATAATAAAACGATGGACTTTTTCATAGTATGTGTTCTAAATGTTAATATAATAGACTGCATCAGTGATGCCTTCTATAAAGTTAATGAATAATACAATACGACGTTGACTACTCGCCAAAAAGCAAAAAAAAAGGAAGCGCGAGGCTTCCTTTACACTTTATTGCATTATTACCTAGTTGAGGATTCCAATTTCTACACCAAGAGAAATTATGTCCCATGAGCCATCTTCAAACACAACACTGCGAAACGCAGCAATTATGTCGATCTGCTCAGTAACTCCATAGGCAAATTTTGGGCTGTAGTAGAAGCCTCCGTCATTACCATCGTTTAGCCCAACAGCGTACCCTACATCTGCACCAAACCAGATCTGATCGGTAAAATTATAATGACCAGTAGCGGCAATAGGTAGAAATTGAACATCATCCAGGTCAATTGAACCTAAAATAGTATCAATTTCATCACCAAAGGAGTGAGAATAACCGATTGTAGGTCCTACCTGAACCTCTTCAGTTATCTCAAACAAATAGCCTAAGTCTACCGCTATGGCAAATGTCGCCAGATCACCGGCATCTCCCAGAGGCAATCCAAAATTTAAACCTCCTCTAAATTCGTTTTGTGCATTTGCTGAAATTGCAAATAGTGCAAAACAGGCAATTAAAAGTAGCTTTCTCATAATGTATGTGTATTAAGTGTTATTTCTTTAATTATCAGGGTATTATACTATTCTTGTTATTTACCCTTAAAAACTTCAGAGAATAACGTTTATACTATTCAGTTATTATGCAGAATTGAAAATTAATTTGCACTATGCATCAGGTGCGACACCAATGAGGATCCAGATCTTTTTAGACGAATTGTTTTCCCAGTATCCAATATCATTAACTTCTTCTACAAGTTTAAAACCCGCCTCCTGGAGCTCCTTCTTTACATAGCGGGGTGAGAGTGTATGAGCAGACATCTGTTCTTTCCTGGTTTTATTTCTTGCATGGTCCTTAAGTTTCTCCAATATCACGATTCTTCCACTTGGCTTAAGGGCTTCTCTAACATGTTCCAAAATAGTCATGTAGTCCTTCATTTCGTGATATGTATCCATTATAACTACCACGTCGAGTTCATTTTTCGGAAGTTTTGGATTATCGTAATCTCCAAGTATTGTTGTTATGTTGTAAATATCTCTATCTGCAGCATTCTCATTGAGACGCGACAGACGACGCTCCTGAACGTCAACTGCGTAAACCTTTCCCCTTACACCAACCTTTTTTGCCAAATGCATGCTGAGATAACCTTCATGACATCCGATATCGGCAACGTGCTGTCCTTCATGTACGCCTGCAAGATCAAGAATGCGCTCAATATCCATCCAGGTATCCCTTTCTTTCCAATCACTGGCGGTGTATTGAGCCCACAGACCTCCTTGAAGTACCACAAGGGCCAGAGACAGCAAGATGAACCTTTTCATGAGATTAAAGTATAAAATTAAGGCCTATGATTTCCTTAAGGTTCTCATAAATTGTTGTGAATTCTGATAATAAACATCGCCGATGGATATCTTTAGTCTATGACCGCCTGTTATGGGTTGAACCAGTAGGTGACTTTTAACGTAATGGCCCAATCTCTTCCTTCCAATGGATCCAGCAATTCATTTTGAGTAAATACAAGGAACAAATCAGATGCTGGGGCGTAGCGCCATTGAAGCCTGGAGTTAATATTAAAATTGTTTCCTTGCTCGTTATATTGAAACAAAGTTGCCCAGTATAAATTATTGGTAAATGTAATATCTGCTTCTGCTCCTATGAGCCAGAAGTTAGTCACATTCCATGGTTCCGGTAATTTTATCTCGTTATAACTCAAACTTGAAGTAAGGCTAACAAAAGGTTGAAACCTATAACCAAACTCCCATGTAAAATTAGTTCTATCCCCATTGGCGTAATAACCGCCTAACCTGGTTCCAAGAGCATAGGTGAACCTGTTCTGAGGTTTGGAAAAGTAGGTTGCCCTGATAGCATTCCAGCTGTGCTTGGTACCAGCAGCTAGTGTGTCCTGTCCTGTATTGGTTGGGTCAAAGGGTTCTAACAACTCCACGTATTCATGATCGTACTCTATTGCAAATTCACTCCTGTTAAGCCATAGTACTTCCCAATCCAGATTTAAGAAATTATCTGTTCTGTTGAGTTGGGTATCGAAAAAATAACGACCAAAAAAGCTGGGGCCATGACTCTGAATTTTACCTTTCTTGGGCAGGAATGTGTGGCCCAGGAATGCACTGCCATTGATATAGTCCACACGCGGTACAAAGCCAACATTGGCACGGTAGTCATCTGCCACATATTCCTGTTGAAACCCCCAATTCCATCTTCTACTTTTGTATTCGAGATTTACAGCCTGGGCTAATCCATTACCCTGATTATTCGGGGAGAATGATTTGAATACAAATGCCTTACCTACATATAAATTGTTAGCCGAGGCAAGATTGTACTCCAATCCCACATTACGGTTGAATTTCGGATAGACCATTCTGAGTGAGTCTGTGTCCTGGGGATAATTAAATGATTGTTGATTTACGAACATCATTCCGACATTCGATCTGCTAAAAACTTTGCGTTGTATGGCAAGTACGCCGAAATTCTGATTGGGAAGGCCTATCTCCTCATCATCACTTGTTTGAATATCCATCAGTCCAACCCTCCAATTCTCATCGATGTTTCCACTGAGCCTTATGCCTCCCTGGATTGGTACATTTAATCCAATCCTTCGAGAGAAAAACGGTCGGATCCTTTCAAAACCAAAATTTGCAAAGATGTCGCCATTCTCCAGGAAAAATTGCCGTCGTTCCGGAAAAAATAATTCAAACCTATCAAAATTGGTCACTTGTCTGTCGACCTCAACTTGTGAGAAATCCGGGTTAACAGTAAGATCGAGATTCAAGGACGAGGTCAGACTATACTTAATATCGCCTCCTACTTTCAGTTCATCGGTGGAGGCATCATCCAGGTCTTTTCCCAATGTGCCCAGCACGTAAGGAATAATGGAAACATTTGTTCCCGGCTTTGGAGGGGGCTCATCCCAAACCAGAACACCGGCATAAGCCAAGGTAGAAGTTGGGAACTGCCTTGGAACTGGTGCCCAGCTCGATTTTTCGCTGGTTGCTAACTCCAATCTATTGAAATTGATCCCCCATTCTTTTCTTCCTTCTTCGTAGCGGATCGATTTGAATGGAACCGACATCTCAAATACCCATCTATCATCGTATTGCTTTACTTGTGAAACCCACTTACTATCCCAGTTGAGATCGACATTGTTTCCCTCGAACATGGTTCCATCCCATTGGGCACCGGCAGCATTAGCCCCAAATGTGAATCCGGTGGTTTGATTGTTATACGGATCTATAAAGAGTAAGAAATTGTCGTTACCATTAAAACCAAAATCCCTGCGTAGTGAAGCAACGGTATACTGACCTTCTATCGTTTTATAAAATATGGCCAAGAGATAAAGATGATTGTCGTCATAAGTCATTCTTATTTCCGTTGGATCAGTGGCACGGGATGTGTCCATCGGCGTTACCATGAAGAAATTATCTGCCACTTCCGTTGCCTCCCATGCTGGTTCATCACCAATACCATCTACTTTGATGGAAGATATGGCCTTTTTAATATGCAGACGGAAATTGGCATTTCTACTCTGTGCGTAGAGATTGGAAGTCATCAGTCCTATAAGGCAGAATAATAGAGAGATTCTCATTCGGCTGGTTGTTCTCGCAAAAGGTTGAATAATTTACGCCAAAATTAATTACGACACTATGACTATGAACATGTTTAAAATTAAAAATCCCGGCCGTGGCCGGGATCAATTTATTGTGGGTTTTATCAATTATCGGGTTCTACTTCTCTAAGAATATTTTCTGCAGACTGGGTAATGTTCTTATAGGCTTTATATCCCCACCTCGAGAAGACAACGAGAAACACGATCATAACTGGCAAATACCAGAGTAACAATTCACTATTCATAAAAATATCCTTTTTGTTCATTAATTTACCTGCCACGGGAAGTGTTGTGAGGATCAGCAAAAAAGCCAAACCAATACCGATGCGCTGTAGAAATAAAAACTGATCCCGCGCTTTAGTGAATGATTGAAGGTTATCTGTGTAGTTGCCTTTTGATATATCGATACGCCTCATATTCTGAATTGAGCGCAATACCATAATCGGTAACACCAACAAATACATCATGGTGAATGCACCACAAACCGCCAGGTACCATGTGTCAAGTTTATCGAAATTCAACAATATGAAGACTGCTGCTCCGAAGCAAACCACTGCACCTATACCTTCGTATTTGGCAATCTTTTGTAATTGTCCTTTGTAACGTTCCTTTGTCATTTTTATAATAATTTCATGGGTTAATCTTTTCTGTTTTTCGAGTTCAGCACTCATTTCGTTCCATATGGACTGTAATTCCTCAACATTCATAACTTTATCCTTGATTTTATCTTTCGTTTAATCCGCGAAATCTTTGTGCCGACATTGGTTGGACTTAATCCCGTAATGGCGGCAATTTCTTCATATTTCTTTCCTTCCAGTAAAAGCAGCATTAGACCCTTTTCAAGAATATCCAGCTGATTAATATGCGCATATAGCAATTTTATTCTCTCTCCAACAGCCTGATCGTCCGTATCCAATTGATCTATCACAACCTTTTCTATAGCTACTGTAGGGTGCGTTCTTTGTATTCGTTTCCAATGTGTAATGGCCGTATTCATAGCCACCCTATACATCCATGTACTTCTCTTAGCCTCATTTCTGAAACCGTCGTATGATCGCCAAAGTTGATACACGATATCCTGGTAAAGGTCTTTCTGATCTGGTTTATTGGAGGTATACATGGTTGTGATCTTGAATATGATCCCCTCATGGTCCCTGATCAGTTGTGTAAATTCTTCTTCTTTCCCCATAGACTACTTATCTATAAGTATCCAAATTGATAAAAAAATCACACAATGAAGAAAAATTCTTTCAAGCTTAATAGATATGGCTATTCTGGAGTTCTATTGAAGTAGCCAATTCCACCATAATTTAAGCAGCTAGGTTGCTGAAAAACAATTGTCCTTTACACTTAGTTGTTTTATGTCTCGAAAATTAATTTGAGCGGAAAAGAGAAGAATCTATATCACCAATTAGTGAGATCGCATTTTCGTAATAGACCTTTTTCAATATCTCATCAGGGAGATTTAGCCCATACATGGCCCAAAAAGCATGATATTTTTTGTAGTAGGGAAAGTATTCATCATCTGTTTCGAGGACGCGAAAGTAGGTAGGAAATTCTTCCGGTTTCCAGGCATCTTTTCCGAAGAGAATTCGATCCTGGTATCGAATAAAAAAGTCCTTTGCATTCCTTGGCTGACGGCCCAATTCTGCAATTACAGCCCCAATACCTACATACATATTGGGTATTTCGTCCATAAGCTCACTCAGCTTACCTAGATTATTGGCATACCAACCCATATGAGCATTTATGAACTTAGTATTTGGGTGCCTTTTAAACATATTATGCTGTTCATTTATGATCTGCTGCCAGGGTGCCGGGTCTGTATCAGAACGTTTCCTGCGGGGCCTTGTCTTTAGCTCTAACCACCTTTCATTCTTATTGTCCATTGGATCCCAGAATGATTTTGGATCGGCTGAGTGGATAAGTACAGGAATTCCTAATTCCGCACACTTCTTCCATATCGGATCGAGACGAGGATCATCCACTGCCAAACGATTTCCTTCCGAGTCCTTATAGCGCAAACCCAAACTTTTGTAAATCTTTAAACCTCTGGCACCGGCCTTATAGTCCTCTTCCAATTGACTTACTGCATTCTCAGCCCATCCAACTGAACCGACATTCTCAAAATTTACATTCGCAAACACTATAAATCTATTGGGATAATGTGTATTCACATTGGTCATGATATCCCTTAGGTTCTGACCTGAACCACCACTTAAATTGACCATTACGGCCATATTCAATTGATCCATATCACGGATCAATTCATCCAGGTTTTGGGTGGCCATTCTGAATTGGTGGCTGTGTATATCGACAAATGGATATTTTGCATTTTTAACTTCATTTGACGGCACAACCAGGGTGGACTCAGGATTGTAGTCCTCAAAACTCATTTGCTGACAAAGGGCAGAATTAAGCAGGAAAGTAAATAAGACAAATATGCCGTAGGTTTTAAGTCGCATTCAAGTATTGATTTAAAGCCATGAATGTACTATTAATTCCTGTATATGAAATTTAAAATATTGTGAAAGTGTGGCAAAAAAAAAGTCCTGCCGTTGGGCAGGACTTATAAGTTCTCGGTACGATCAGGATCTTTTTCCCTTTTTTACGTTTCTCTTTTTATTGTTTCCTTTATTATTTCCCTTACTTCTGTGTGAAGCTGGTTTTTTTGCGGTTTTTACGGTACGACTTCCATCTGCCTTTTTATTAACGGATACCGCCCTGGTAGATCCATTCGGGTTTTTCTTGACAGCTACTGTTCTTTTACTGCCATCAGGCTTTTCAACTGAGGCTACTCTTTTCTTGGTTCCATCGGCCTTGTTCACACCTGCAACCCGTTTTTTCGTGCCATCTGATTTGTTGACACCAGCTACGCGGTATTTGTCACCATCCACCTGATTGACGCCTGCAGCGCGGTACTTATCACCATCGGCCTGATTTACTCCAACCGCACGCTTTTTGGTGCCATCTGCTTTATTTACTCCAACGGCGCGCTTTTTAGTGCCATCCGACTTATTAACGCCTACTTTACGATATTTATCGCCGTCAGCCTGATTTATTCCGGCGGCTCTGATCTTCGTGCCACCAGAAGTATTTACTGCAACCTTGCGAGCAGAGTAAGATCTATTAGGATGCAATCTGGCGTAATCATTTCTTCTTACCTTTTTGTGTACATGAGCTGCCGTCACACTATGTCTTACATGAGTCCTGCGATATGTGTGCCTCACATTTACGTGAACGTGAACATTCTTGGTGTAATGATGAACGTGAAATGGCTTCCAGTAATGCCAATGTCTGGGATAGTATCCCCAATAAAAGACAGATCGATAGGGTCTGTAATAAGGTCTCCAAAAAATGGAAAATATAACCGGCCTGTAAACATATACAGGTTCTACGATATATCCGGGACCATATAGGTATACATCTCCAACAACTTGTACCCTGGGATTCCCTTCATTTTCTTTCTCTACTTCTATTGTTGCCACATCCTGGTAGATATCCTCGGCCAAAACTGCTTGTATTGCTATTACATGCGTCTCCTTTTCAGCTGATTCCATCACTCGGAGATAATCAACCTGATCATCTTGGTTCAAGTCGAGATTGGAAATTTGGGTATCCGGATCATTCAGCGCATATTCAAAAGCTTCCAGATCTTTTGCGTCGGCAAAAATTGATGCTACAGCTTCGAGATCCAGATTTTCACTGATTTCATCGCTGGTCGCTTCTACTGTTGTAACGTCCTGGGCAGATATACCTTGGAAAATCAATGTTAAAAGCAGGAGCGTGTAGGTTTGTTTAATTGTTGATAGATTTTTCATGGGACAATTTTTAATCTATGACTTGATAAACCAAAAAAGGTTTAATCATTTATGTAACGTATTATTTAGCAGTAAATTATGCTGTTGAAAATGAAGTACTTGTAAATAAGTATTCGGAAATAAAGATCAAAACGATAAGTTGGTTAGTAATCGTTGTTCATTTGAATTCTTCAAGTAAGTCGCGATAGTCAGAATCCGTGTCGACATCTACTTGTCTCCCTTTTGGATCAATCGAAATACAGACCTGACGGTTGTCGGCAATAATTTTTCCCGCTCCCTTGTCTCCCCTTAAGTTGAGTAGTTCTTCAAAAAATTCAGACCCAAAAACAGCAGGGACACCAATCTTGGAGTTATAACCGGTCCCTACAATACGGCCAGCTCCACTTAGAAATGTGTCTATAAGCTGGTTGAGGTATTTACTATCTATAAGCGGCTGATCACAAAGCATTATCAGAATTCCTTCAGGATTTTCACGGGATAGTATCCCTTTTATACCCGAGGATATGCTACTGCCCATACCGGCATCCCAATCGGCATTGTAGATTGGAAATGCATTGGTATTTTCCAGGCTTTTGTGAACCTCTTTCCGATGCGCTCCTGTAACCACATAAACACTATGGGCATTTGAGGATTCGGCTACATTTACTACGTGCTGAAGCAGGCTGGTTTTTCCCCATGGAAGAAGTTGTTTTACGGAATTCATACGGCGTGATGCACCGGCAGCCAAAATTATTAGACTTATATGACGACTCATGAGCTGTGTATCGCACCACTCTTGCCACTGAGAGGTAAGGGCTCTGTTTCCCTGATGGCCGATAGTATTTCGGAGATTATGGCAATAGCGATTTCCTGTGGGGTCTCCGCACCTACATCCAGTCCGGCCGGACCTCGGATATTATCAACAAATTCCATTTTAACATCCGGATGACGTTCCAGGAGTTCGTTGAGTAGTTTATCTCTTCTCGCAGAAGGTCCTAACAATCCCAGATACGTCGGATTCATACTGCGTAGTTGAAGAAGGAAAGAAAGGTCTTTTACGTAGCTGTGGGTCATCAATACTACTGACGTTTGCTTGTCAATAGTTAATTCTCCTATACTTTCTGGCTCTATTGCAACAAAATCATTAGCTCCTGGAAAATCATTTATCGTCTTTTCTTCAGAAGGCGCTGCCACCAAAGTTACCTCCCAACCCGTCATAGCGGCATAGGAGCACAATTGCACCGCGTCATGCTCTGCTCCGATGATGATCAATCTATGGCATGGGTCCATCATTTGCTCAAAGACCTTAAGATCCTCATCAACTGATACGTCGGGACGTGCGGTAATCCAATTGCCTGTAAAATTGAATACTGAAGCCATCGATGTTGCGGATGAAAGTTGATTTTTAAAATATGAACGAACATGAATATTATTTCTGACATCTACAGCTTCCCAAAAGGTCTTGGTAAATGATTCATCTGGCTCAAAGGGTTCAATCAGAATATATAATATCCCTTCACACCCAAGCCTGTATCGGCCATCATAAGTCATTATTTTAGGGGTCTTTGATGAGAATACTTCCTGTGCCTGGTGCCAAATTTCCTTCTCAACACAACCGCCACTTACTGCACCTACCATTTTACCATCCGATAACAAAAGCATTCTTACACCAGGCCTTCTGTACGAGGATCCTTCAAGTGCTACAACAGTAGCCAGGACAGCCGTTTTGCCATGCTCTCTGGCTTTCTCGTAAGAATGAATTATTTTTTTTAATTCATGTGTCATTTAGGTCAATTTTCTTGAAGGAATAAATGGTACAGCTTCCAATGGCTTATATGGTTTCTCCCTTGGTTCCAATTGAATGAAACCATCAGCACTCGACAGGCTAATCAGGTCTCCAGAACCGTTACCTTTTACCAGAGAAGCCATCATTCTTCCACCTTCCCAATTGATCCGTACCCTTAAAAAAAGAGTAAGGTTCCCTTCTATATGAACTTGTTCCCGTAAAAATACATTTAATTGAGCTAAGGGTAGACCCAAGGACCTCAGTAACCAATTTTTAAAATAAACATGGTAGTTCACAAAAGTTGACACTGGATTGCCTGGAAATGAAAATATCCGAGTGTTACCGGGATGATGTATGCCGAACCAAAATGGCTTGCCCGGACGTTGCAGCACTCCATGAAATATTTTCTCCACACCAAGTTCCTGTAGGACCTGTGGAATGTAGTCGAATTTACCTTTAGAAACACCACCACTGAGTAATAATACATCCATATCCTCAATAGTGTATAGCAGTTTTTGGCGAATTAGATCAAGATCGTCATCCATATGCAACAACAAGGGGGTAATACCTTCAGTGGCGAGTGAAGCATTCAAACTATATGAATTTGATCGACGAATTTGATGAGGTAAAGGATCCTCACTTATATCAACCAATTCATTTCCTGTTGAGATCACTGACACTTTCGGCAGTTTCTTTACCGGAACTTCCGATACACCCACTGTAGCCAATACACCAACTTCAGCAGCAGAGATTCTCGTTCCCTTTTTGATAACCAGGGTATTTCTTACTTCATCGCTTCCTTTCGTGTGTATATTTTGTCCTTTTTTAGGTGATATCTGGAGTGCAGCTATACCGTGGTCGATGTTAAGATCCTCATACATGATAACTGTATCTGCATCATAGGGAACAACAGCTCCGGTCATTATTTCCATACAGGTATCGGTGTCCTGTAGTTTAGTGGCAGGGGTTCCTGCGGCTATAACCCCTTTTATCTCAAACTGAGTTCTGCCTCCTTCGTAAGCATTGTAATTTATTGCTATTCCGTCTTTAGTAGCCCTGTTGAATGGTGGGTAATCCCTGTCGGTATGAACATCTTCTGCAAGTACCCTGCCAGCAGCGGATTTCAGATTAATGACTTCCACACCGAAATCTCCGGGGTTATCCATTACAAGTTGAAAGGCTTCGCTAAATGTGATCATCAAAAAATGACAAAAATAAATTCAATATACATTATGAGGTGATATCCAGAGCAATGGAATTATGCGCTAAGAAGATTATATTGATTGAGCCCCCCGGCCAAATGATAAACCGGGTTCTGATATCCCTTTTCCTTCAACCAGTGCAAGGCTTGCATACTTCTAAGTCCAGACTGGCAAAGAATATAGACCGTACTTACCGAACTAATTTCCTCCATTCTTTGATCCAATTCAGGAAGAGGAATATTTACGGATCCACTTAAGTGATATTCACCAAATTCTTTTTCTGATCTTACATCGATAATCTGCAGCTCCATGTCTTTTGTCAAAATTGTCTGGAGTTCCTCTGCTGATACCTCCCAGGAAGGGTCACAGTACAAAGGCTCATATTTATCTGCTAAGTCTTTAATTCTCTTATTTTCAACATTAATGGGAACATTTAATTTGTAGAAACTGTTGGTTAAGCCGTTGAAAAGCAACAATTTTCCAGATAGTACCTCTCCTACCCCAGTAATAATCTTAACTACTTCCAGGGCTTGCATATTGCCAATAATACCCGGCAGTACGCCTAATACACCCTGGTCATTACAATTGGGGATTTCATTAGGAGCTGGCATAGAAGGAAATAAACATCTGTAAGAAGGACCTCCATGATAATTGAAGACACTTAATTGGCCTTCAAATCCGTGTAAGGCACCATAAACAAAAGGTTTTTTGAGTATGATACAGCAATCGTTTACGAGGTATCTGGCGGTAAAATTATCCGTGGCATCTACAACAAGATCATAGTCTTCAATGATCCCTAAGGCATTTTCTTTCACCAGGAAAGTATCATGGGCGATCAGGTTTGTACTCGGGTTCTGATCCTTTAATTTCTGTAATACTACAGATATTTTAGGTTGGCCGATATCTCTTTCATAATAAAGAACCTGCCTGTGAAGATTACTGCGTTCAACGACGTCTTGTTCTACAATTCCCAGTGTACCAACACCCATCGCATTGAGGTATTGTAGAACAGGCAGTCCGAGGCCTCCTGCTCCAATAACCAGTACACTTGCATCTCTGAGCCTTTGCTGTGCATCCGGCCCGAATTCCTTTAATTGTAATTGTCGTATGTATCTGTCATCATTCATACAGTAGCGAGTATTCTTAAAACTTCAAGGTACTCTTCCTCAGAATTGGCATTTAGTAACACTTTATCTTCGGCCGGATAAACCAGTTTAATATCAGAATTGAGTAGATATTTTCTCGGACAGGAACTATCGCTTTTACTCAAATAGTCAATGGCCTCATAAAGTCCATTTGATTCCCAGATTGCTGCCAGTGGTTCTGGCAGACCTGTTTTCCTGGTTGCCAGTGCTGTAGCTATCTTTTTGGAATTTCTTTGCTCGATCAAATTCTCGATCGTTGATAAATCCATCAACGGCAGGTCACAGGCAACTACCAGCCAGGCAACTTCGGGAGCAGAATCGTAAGCGCTCAACAATCCGTTAAAAGGTCCCCGGTATCGATCCTGATCTTCAATTATCTGGAATTCTCCTCTATATTCCAATTGTTGATCACCGCGTAGACTTAAATAAGTCTTATCACAGAAATTTTGAAGGAGATTATACAAGTATATACTATGGGGAATACCGTGATACGAAATCTGGGCCTTATCCTTTCCCATTCGCAAACTCTTTCCACCTGCTAACACTAATCCGTATAATTCACTAGGCATAATTATCTCTTTATTCGTATAAAGTCAGATTGGTTCATCCACCGATTGAAGTCATTGAGGTTTCAAAGACACTGCTGTGATTTTGCTGAGCCTCGAAGCCAGTTTTTGCTCTGTTGCCAACTGCACTCAATATTGCCATTTTTACTTCCTCAACGCCGTTTGGTCCGCGAAGTATTTGCCTAAGATTGAGTACCGGTTTCCCGTAAAGACATGTTATTACATCTCCTGCCGCGGATATTCTTAATCGATTACAACTTCCGCAAAAAGTCCGACTGAATGATGGTATGAGTCCGAAACTTCCTTTGTGACCTTTTATTTTATAATTAATTGATGTAGAAGTCTTTGGAGCGTGCATCAATTCAAAGTCAGGATACCTGGAAGCAATGTGCTCCAATATTTGTTTGTAATCCCAACGAATTAGCTCAAAAGGCCTTGATCCCCCGTTAAATGGCATTTCTTCAAGAAAACGGACGGATACGGGGTGATTTTTCTGAAGTTCCATCATAGGCAAAATGTCCTGTACATTTTGTCCGTCCAAGACAATAAAATTGATCCGTATATTGAAATCTTCAGACAGAAGTCGATTTAAATTACCATAAACCACATCATACTGATCACGACGTGTAATTCGCTCAAACGTCTCCCGATTGATCGCATCAAGACTAACATTGATATCCTTTATTCCCAATTCCTTAAGCTCATCAATATATGGCCCAATAAGTGTTGCATTGGTAGTTATAGAGATGTCTTTCAGGCCATTTAATGAGCTTAAATGGCGTAATAGGATCATTAAGTCTTTCCGTACAAAAGGCTCTCCTCCCGTAATGCGAATTTTATCAATCCCCTGATCGACCAGAATTCCACTCAATTGACACGATTCATCAATAGTAAATAGCTTTTCTGACTGCAAAAAATTGATGCCCTCGGAGGGCATACAATAATTACACCGTAAGTTACATCTGTCTGTAACCGCCAGTCTGAGATAGTTTATTACTCTATTGTGATTATCGATAAGCATATTGCAAATAAGCCTCTGATTACCCTCCGCTTACGGGAGGGATCAGGGCTATTTCATCATAACTGTTTATGGGTTCATCTTCACTGGCAAAATCGTTATTCACTGCAATAGCAAGCGAACTTAATTTATTCAGCTCGGGATAGTTATTTTTCAAATGGTCCTTCAGGTCACCAACCGTTTTCAAACGGGCCGCACTAGAAACAGGCATAGATAAAGAGGAAGATCCAACTATATCTTTGGTAACACCAAACAGCAATATGGTCATTTTATCCAATAATTTCTTTTTCAGGTACTTTCAGCAATTCAGGATAGTTGCTAAATGGCTGATTGTACAATCTATTTCCAGTAGCTGCCTTAAATGCATTGGCTATTGCTCCACCGGCAGGTGGTAAAGTCGGTTCACCTAATCCTGTTGGCGAGAGTTCATTTTCTACAAAGTGTACATCTACCACTGGTGCTTCCGCCATACGTATCAAACGGTACCTGTCAAAATTATTCGCCTCAGGCATGCCGTCTTTAAAGGTCAATTGACCGTACATGGAATGTCCTACACCGTCAATAACACCTCCCTCACATTGGTTCTTTGCGCCAAGGGGGTTAATGACGATTCCACAGTCTACCACACAGGTTATCTTTTTAACCACCGGGGTGCCATTTTCAATGACCACGTCTGCCACTTCGGCAACATGGCTGTTGTGACAGTAGTAGTTTACAAAGCCCTGGTAGACACCATCGGGCTGATTACCCCATCCAGACTTTTCAACTGCAGTCTTAATCACTTTCTCCATTCTTTCGGGTGAATATTCAATTCTTTCATCCGTAGTACCTTTAACATTCTGAAGTAGATCTAATCGTAGCTGAATTCGATCTACGTCCATCATTTCCGCCAGTTCATCAAAGAAGCTTTGCTCCGCAAAGGCAAGGAAATTGGTGTAAGGAGCTCTCCACGCTCCTGTAGTGATATTGCTTTTATAATTCGCAACATCTACCTGGTAATTCTCAATGGCCCCTGCAGGGAAGAAATTTGGAATAAGACCGTACATATTTGAATTTACCGCGGCTTCTTTCAAATGATAGGCAACTACCTTCCCATCTTTTACCCCAGCTTTGATCCTGTATTTGATCGCCATTCTGTATATGCCGTCATTCATATCGTCTTCTCGTGAATAGACTACTTGCACAGGTTTGCGGATCGCATTGCCAATCTCTGTGGCCTCTATGACAAAATCGCCATATAATCGCCTTCCAAAACCTCCGCCCATTCTGGTCATTTCAAGATGAATTTCAGACGCATCTCTTCCGAGCATTGCCGTGATCTGATTTAACGACCATTCAGGTGTTTGAATAGGTCCTACCAGGTGTACCTTCTCATCATTGATATTTGCAAAGAAATTCATTGGTTCCAAGCAATTGTGTGGCAGGAATGGTGACTCATAGGTCCTTTCCAGGACTTGGTCAGCACCAGCAAAGGCCTGCTTCACATTCCCATCCGAACGCAATGTTTCAAATTTGTTTCCGTCGAGTAAGTCTGTAAGGATCTTATTGTGTTCGTCAGTACTTTCCATTTTTGAAGCATCTTCCCATTCCGCCTTGATTGCCTCTTTAGCCTTCAGGGCCTGCCAGGTAGTTTCTGCAATCACAACAACTTTGTCACTGGAACTCAAGATGCCGGCAATATTCGGCATTTCTTCGATCAGTTTTCTTGACTTTTCGCCAATCTTGATTACATCGATCACACCAGGCATGGACTTGGCTTCAGTATCGTCATAAGAAACGAGTTTCTTTCCAAAAGCAGGTGGACGCACAACAGCGGCATAGACCATACCATCAACTTTGTAATCCAAACCATATAGAGGTTTTCCAGTAATGATCTCATCGATATCAACATTTCTTCTGTCGGTACCGATTATCTTGTAGTCCTTCGGTTCTTTTAGTGGCACATCTTCGGGAATCTCCAATGCAGCGGCCTCGTTAACCACTTCACCATATCCAAGGGTTTCACCTTTACTATTGGTAATCACTCCTTCACTTGCAGTACATTCTGAAGGATCCACGCCCCATCGCACTGCTGCGGCATTGATCAACATTTGCCGTGCTGTTGCACCTGTTTGTCTTAAAGCATCCCAGCCGTGACGAATAGACTGGCTGCCGCCTGCGACTTGTCGGGTATAATTTTCGGTATCGAGAATTCCTTGTTTCACATATACATTATCCCAAGAAACGTCCAACTCTTCAGCGATGATCATTGGCATGGAAGTTTTAACTCCTTGTCCTATTTCCGGATTTGGAGAAAAAATCGTGACAGCACCATTATCGGCTATCTGGATAAATGCATTGAAATCGTTATAATTTAATTGAGCGAGGTCTATTGGAGGTTTTGCTTTAGGCTTACACGCGGTAAACAGGTTAAATCCTATAAGCATGCCACCGCCAGCTAGAGAACTGGTTCTCATAAAGGCTCTTCTGCTAAATGTAATAGGTGTATTTTGAGTTGCCATTTTTCTGATTTTAGATCGGTTGTATTAGTTCATTTTGCTTGCCGCTAGTTCCACAGCTCTGTAGATACGATTGTATGAAGCACAACGGCAAATATTACCGTGCATCGCATTCTTTATTTCCTCCTCTGTAGGATTTGAATTTTTTTCCAGGAAGGCCGCTGCGGTCATGATCTGACCCGCCTGACAGTATCCACATTGTGGTACATCAATCTCTTTCCAGGCCTCTTGAACCGGGTGAGATCCATCATCAGAAAGTCCCTCAATGGTGGTTATATTCTTTCCTTCTGCTTGAGCGACAGAAATGCCGCAACTTCGTACTGCTTCACCATCGATATGTACCGTACAGGATCCACAAATTGAAATTCCGCAACCGTATTTGGTACCAACAAGGTCCAAGTGATCTCTTACTACCCACATAAGGGGGGTATCTTCGCTAACATCAACGGAATGAGACATACCATTGACGTTCAGTTGATAAGTTGGCATATGAGTTGTTTTAAGTGTTTATAAGGATTGCTTAAGTATCCCTTAAAGGTATCAAAAAATCGAGCGTTTTGCCTTCATTTAACAATTCATTAAATGTTAAATATCAACATAAATCAATCCTGTCCCTGAAGTACACATCATTTGACCAAAGCGTTGTTTTCATATACAATGTTCCAAAGCCAATTCAGGTTTGAGGATAATTTATACTGTTGATTTGATGAAGGAAAATTAGAGCGAACATAATTTTAATTCACCTGTTGCGTTATTTTCTCTGAACCGAAAATCTTATGAAAATGAAATCTCACCTTCTTTCACCCGCAATATTCGCTATTCTATTTCTACTGTTTTCTTGTGGTAACGCAGATGATGATGTCAATTTCGATCTAAACCAAAGCGAGCTTGGATTAGGTAAACCGGTAGACGACTGCCTGGATTTTGGAGAAAATGATCTCCTACTATCCATTCAGGATCAGTTTACAAGCCTGCCGGGGAAAGTATCGATATTCTTTAAAGTCAGTGATGTTTCTGGCAATCCTGTTACCGGATTAACTGCCGATCAGTTCACCATTTATGAACAAGGTAGAAATGATGATTGTTTTAATACAATTTCGTCCTCTGAATCTCTAGCACGGATCTCCCCTAATTCCCAGATATTTTCTAATAACACTTTCCTGGTATTAGATCTCAGCAACAGTGTTTTAAGCAATAGCCTGGACGAATTAAAAATTGCATCCGCAAGCTTTGTTCAAAATGTGATGCCTGAAGAGGCAACAGAATCATTCCGTATGGCTATATACTGGTTTGATGGGGAAGACCAATTACATCTGCTGCAGGACCTTACTTCATCTGAAGATGAACTGATCCTGGCCATTGAAAGTATTGATTCCGAAATAAGCAATGATCCTTCCACAGATCTCTACGGGGCAGTCCTAAAGGCAACTTCAATTGCTGAGGATCTCTTAGATGAGAGTCAGGCTAACAATATAATCGGTGCTGCGTCATTGGTATTATTTACCGATGGCACAGACCAGGCTTCCCGATTTTCCGAGGAAGATGCATTAGCAGCTGTAATGGATGCAGACAGGAATATTTCGTTTTTTAGTATAGGTCTGGGATCTGAAATTGACACTGAAATACTATCCGGTATCGGGAAGACATTTAGCGTTTTTGCAGGTAATGAGGCCGAACTGGAATCTGTATTCAACAATATTTCACAAAAAGTTTCAGAACAGGCCAATAGTTTTTACCTCTTTGAATACTGTACGCCAAAGAGGGATGGCAGTGGAGTGAGTAACCTGGCCATCAGGGTTAATGACGGTGATAGGCAGGGAGGTGTGCAAACCGAATTTGACGCAAAAGACTTCACAGGCGGCTGTGAATAAGCCATTACAATGCTCAATAAAGGGAGAACTGCAATGTTCTCCTTTTTTATTTCACAATCTAAGGAAAGTAGGGTTTTTTAGTAGTTAATTGTTTAACCTATACAAAATCATCTATTGCAACTTGACACATCCTAAAAACTGAAAAAGAATGTTTAACGCTAAAAAAATTGCTATGGATGTTATTTATGAAATAATTCGACAGAGTGCAATAGGACCTTTGTCTAAATGGTATAAGAGTTTAGTCCTGTCTGTATTTTCATCAATAGTTTTAACATGTGTCGCCACGTTAATCTTATTGTTCACTTATGGTGTAGACCGGTCAATTAGTTTAGGGTATTAATTCCTTAAAATTTTAAGTCTAAGGATACCACATATTGTTCTCATAAAATGCCTCTTTAAATGGAGGCATTTTTTATTTCAATCGCAAGGTCATTTCAGTCTACGACCCTAAATTGTTTCGTGGGGAGGAGGCGTTAGCCCCAGAGACGAAATGTGATAATGGTGTAACTGATTCTAGAGAATAAGAAATCCAGGTCAACAGACTAAAAAAGCTCCTCAAAAAGGAGCTTTCCTGGTACAGGTGGAGAGACTCGAACTCTCAAGCCTTGCGGCACTAGTTCCTGATACTAGCGTGTCTACCAATTCCAC
>JAAUXZ010091371.1_pt1 | contig 19004 bp, 14 predicted proteins | sample 7278131 | NCBI WGS metagenome assembly JAAUXZ01 (sample SAMN14350119, study PRJNA611818) | marine sediment metagenome | isolation source: surface marine sediment (3m) | place: French Polynesia: Moorea | collected 2018-08 | reverse complement strand
CTCCTATTGTTGTTTCTGATCGCGTATATTGCGGATAGAGGCCACATCCCGGAGAGGTTCCTTCGCCACCCCCTGATCTATATCCTGTCGCTGGGAGTCTACGCAACCTCCTGGACATATTACGGTAGTGTCGGATTCGCGCAAAGTCAGGGGTATCTGTTTCTTACCATCTATCTGGGTGTCACTATCGCTTTCGCCCTGTCTCCTCTGCTGTTAGAGCCTATTCTGAGATTGACCAGAGAGTACCAATTATCCTCACTCGCTGATCTTTTCTCTTTTCGCTATCGCAGTCAGTCGGCGGGCATTCTCGTAACCCTTTTCATGCTGGTCGGCACCTTACCCTATATCGCCTTACAGATCCGTGCAGTAACCGAATCCCTGCAGGTTCTGAGTCAGGAAACCACCCCTCAGATCATGGCGCTGGGTTTCTGTATCACCTTGATCCTGTTTGCCATACTGTTCGGGGCAAGACACATCTCCCCAAGGGAAAAACACCGCGGACTGGTTGCCGCAATCGCCTTCGAATCACTGGTCAAACTCCTCGCCCTCGCGGCAATCGGTCTGTTTGCCCTGTTCGGCGTCTTTTCCGGACCCGAGGGACTGAACCGCTGGCTCACAGAACATCCCGAAGCCATCCACAATCTTTATCGCCCGCTCCGGGAAGGTCCCTGGGCCACCCTGTTGTTGCTGGCTTTCGCGGCCGCCTTTCTCCTACCCCGTCAATTTCATATGCTGTTTGCGGAAAACCTTGAACCCCGGGCACTACGCACCGCGAGCTGGGGCTTCCCCTTGTTTCTGTTGCTTATGAACCTGCCGATCCCACTGGTCTTGTGGGCCGGCACCTCGCTTGAGTTATCTCTGAACGCAGATTATTACGCCCTTGGTATCACCCTAGATCAGGGAACTCATTGGCTTCCGGTCTTCGCATTCATCGGCGGATTGTCATCCGCCAGCGCGATGATGATCATTACTTCACTGGCGCTCTCCTCGATGGCGCTCAATCATCTTCTTTTACCCACCAGCTTTCCCGATCCGGACATCAACCTCTATCGTTGGCTCCTCTGGGGCAGGCGCCTGCTGATCACCGGTATTATCATGGCCGGTTACGGATTCTACATCCTGCTGGAGAAGAATCAGGGTTTGGTACAGTTGGGCTTAATCTCCTTCGTTGCAGTGGCGCAATTTCTACCCGGAATCGTCGGATTGCTTTACTGGCACCGTGCCAACCGCCTGGGATTTCTGCTGGGCCTGCTCGGAGGTATCAGCGTCTGGTCCGTCACCCTGCTGATGCCTGTGCTGGAGACCGCCGGATTCCTCCGCACCGAATTTGACCTCCCAGCCCTGCGCCTTGCTTCGGGTCTCGATCAATGGGAGTTCGCCACCTTCTGGTCCCTGACCCTGAATAGTCTGCTGTTTGTCGTCGGTTCCCTCTTCGGCCGACAGCGTCAAGAAGAAAAGGAGGCCGCACATGCCTGTTGCAGCGACTCTTTTGCCCCCCTCAGCGGATTGGTCAGCGCAGCCAGTACCCATCAGTTCACCCGGGCGTTAGCGCAGATCCTGGGCCCGGAGATCGCTTCAAAAGAGGTGGAACAAGCGCTTAAGGATCTCGAGCTGAATGCCAATGAGAACCGCCCTACGGAACTCAGAAGGCTCAGGGAACGCATAGAACGCAACCTCTCTGGCCTGATCGGCCCACAACTCGCACACATGATGATCAATCGCCGGCTGCAATTGGATGCCAACACAAAAACCGCCTTGACCGTCTCCATGCGGTACATGGAAGAACAGCTCGAACATTCGAGATCCCATTTGCGGGGCCTCACCGCCGATCTGGACAGCCTGCGTCGCTATCACCGACAGATCCTGCTCGATCTCCCACTCGGGATTTGCACCATCGATCGGGAAAGCACGGTATCCCTGTGGAATCTTGCCATGGAAGTGATGACCGGAGTGGCCGCTGACGATGCGATTGGCGTACCAGTAAAACGCTTGCGCAAACCCTGGGGCAAGTTGTTGGCGGGCTTTGCCTCTGCCGAGGATGCACACATCCACCGCCTTCAAGTCCAGCACCATGATCAGCCACGCTGGTTCAATCTGCACAAGGCCACCATCCCGCTGCCCATACCCGCAGACTCACTCAGCACAGAGGCCCGTACGGGTCTGGTCATGATCCTCGAAGACCTCACTGACCTGGAAAGCCTGGAAGCCGAGCTGGCCCACAGTGAGCGGCTCGCCTCCATCGGCCGTCTTGCCGCGGGCGTGGCCCATGAGATCGGCAATCCGGTCACCGGAATCGCCTCACTGGCGCAAAACCTCCGCCAGGAAAGCGAACCTGAGATCATCGACGAAAGCGTGGAAGAGATCCTCAACCAAACCCGGCGCATCACGGCCATCGTCAGGACCCTCATGAACTTCAGCCGGCAGGGCCGCATCGGCACTGACGTCCAGGTATTCTCGCTGAAGGAGCTGGCGGACGAAGCCATCCGCCTGGTCGGCTTGACCCATCAGGGCAGGCAGGTCAGTTGTGAGAATATTTGTCCGGCAAACGTCCTGATCGAGGCCGATCGCCAGTCCCTCTCGCAGGTCTTGGTAAACCTCCTGACCAACGCCTGTGACGCCTCCTCATCCGGTGACCGGGTCGAGCTGCTCGCGAGCGAACAGGCAGAGATGGTGACGATTGAGATTCTGGATCAGGGACAGGGTATTGAAAATCACCAACTGGAATATATCTTCGAACCCTTCTACACCACCAAACCGCCGGGAGAAGGAACCGGTCTCGGATTGGCACTGGTCTATAAGATCGTCACCGAGCATGGCGGTACGATCGAAATCGATTCCGCGACCGGTGTTGGTACCCGCATCATTCTGAAACTCCCGAAAAAATCAAAACTCCAGCATGAACCAGATATTGATCATTGAAGACGAGAGTGTTATCCGCAACGCGGTACGTCGTCTCCTCGAGCGCCATGGTTATGATGTGGCTGCAGCGGCATCAGTCGAGGAAGCCCAGACAAAGTATGATCTGGACCGATACGACCTGATCATTGCGGATGTCAGACTACCAGGGGCCTCGGGTACAGAGGTTATTCAACTTGCCGCTCCCATTCCTGTGTTGATCATGACCAGTTATGCAAGCATCAGATCCGCCGTGGAGGCCATGAAACTGGGCGCCTTCGACTATATCGCCAAGCCATTCGAACACGATGAACTGCTGATGCTCGTCGAGCGGAGTCTCAAACAGAACCGGCAGCTCAGACAACAGAAAGCGCTCAAATCCGATGTCGCAAAAAGTTATCCCGTGACCGGCATGATTGGACGATGTCCAGCGATGCTCAAGGTCACTGAGCGCATCGATAAGGTCGCACCCACCGATGCCACCGTGTTGATCCTTGGCGAATCCGGCACCGGCAAGGAGCTGGTGGCCCGCGCCTTACACGAGAAGAGTCATCGGAATCAGGCACCCTTTATCGCGTTCAATTGTGCCGCGGTTCCGGAGCACATGATCGAAGCGGAGCTGTTTGGTCAGGGCCAGGGGGAAACCCAAGCTGGTCTGCTGAAGATGGCCGAAGGCGGTACCCTGTTCCTGGATGAGATCGGCGAGCTGCCGCTCCCCGCCCAGGCCCGTCTTCTGCGGATTCTCCAAACCAGGGATTATGACGACCTCACCCACTCCGATCAAAAGACCCCGGAGATCCGGGTGATCGCCGCCACCCACCGGGATATACGCCAGTTGGTGCAGAATCAAACCTTTCGCAGTGACCTGTATTTTCGCCTGAGGGTCGTGGAAATGAACCTCCCTCCACTCAGAGAGAGAGGCAGTGATATCCAGGAACTCGCACACTTCCTGCTGGAAAGATCATCCAAACAGCTGAACAGACCCGCACTCAACTTCAGCAGAAGCGCCAAAGATGCCATCCGGCATTACCGGTGGCCTGGCAATATCCGTGAATTATCCAATACCATCGAGAGAGCGGTCATTCTGTGTGAAGGTGATACGATCACACCCGAGTTGCTGGCCATTGACCACCAAGTGGCGACCAGTCATATCAAATCGGGTGGAGCACCGGACAGCCTGTCCCTGGAAGAGTATTTCCGTCAGTTCGTGATCGAGAATCAAGACCTCATGACGGAGACCGAGATGGCCAGGAAACTGGGTATCAGTCGCAAAGCCCTTTGGGAAAGACGACAGCGATTCGGTATCCCCAGGGCAAAGCGTAAGTCGTGATCCGCCCAAACACAGATGCCTATCTGTATTTGGGCGATTTCTCAACGGTATGAGGTACGGGAAGCACCTCCTTAAGTACCGGACCTAGTGATATCTGCCAGCTACTTGGCTTTCTGCTCACCCACGTCGCCTACGGTCGGGATTGGCTCGGGGGAATCCTGTGCGGTAGAACTCTTGTTGCCGATGTCAGTCGGATTCTCGACCTGCGTAGCATTTTGGATACCATCACCGGCGATTTCCGGTTGGCCACCGCGATCTTCCGGCTGACCGAACATCTCTTGTTCCATCGGAGGATTCTCATTCTGTTGAGGCGCGACAGCCTCCGCTGCACCCGGGCCATTGCCATTCGCGGCAAGCGTCAACGAGGAACCGATCAACATACACAGAGCAACTGCTGAAGTAAAAAGTTTCATTTTCATCTCCTTCAAAGTTTGTATATTCAACCCGGTAAGCTGTCGACACGGGGTGTCGTATCCGACCCTCAATCAACAGCGGCTCCAGGCCACGTCAAGGTCATGAGGTGTGCCGCGTGTCTTTCGATGGGTGCGGGCTGCTCATTTCCTATGTGAAATATTCTATGCAGTCGGTATTTCCCCTATATTTCTCCCAAAAAACAAACTGTATCTGCCTGTTTCATCTCAGGACTCAAATGAAATCAATGAAATATCTGTTTTTTGTGATGCAGATACTTGCATCGTCGATGCGACTTGTGCCGGGCGATAGACAGTATTTCATCAGGCATGTAAGCGGATTGACTACTCGATCACCGGACTGCCGGACTCGGTGATCTGTTTTAGCTGCTCCACCAATCGGCTCCAGTCGGCGGTGCGATTGTAGCCGATGATATCGATGCGCGGGACTCCGCTACCCTCCACCAGATAGTAACCCTGCTTGGCCTCTCCGGCGCCGACCATCTCACAGGTTTCGTTATCTAATCGGCAACCGATGCCAATGCGTTTGTAGCGGAATTCCTCGAACATCCCCAGAAACGAACGGGCCAGGGAACCTGACAGGCCGGCGCCACCCAGGTTGGAGATGTTATCCACCGCCCGTTGACTGATACGGCGTCGTGATTCATCACCTTCAGGGGTGTAGAAGCGCGCATCGAAAGCCACCGGTTGCCAGGCCTCGAGTCTCAGGTCTCTGACATAACCGTTCAAGCGGCCGGTGATCCTGCCGAACGAAAAGGTCTCGGTGAGGGTCTGCAGATCGAGTGAGCGCAATTCGATATCGGCCTGCAGTTGCGGATAGACCCCGAACAGGTCCTGCAGCCGCAACTGACGGATCAGGATGTCACCATCGAACATCCGCACCAACAAGACACCGTCGATGTTGAACTGGCCCTGACGATATGTCAGACCGGGAATCATCCCGGACAGTTTACCGGAGAGCGGCTGCCAATCCAGGGCCTGACTCAGAGCGCTCATGGACATGGGTTCGATGATGCCATCGAACAGGATCTGTTGCTCCGGCTCGCCCAGATCCTGAATATCCAACCGATCCACGACCAGGGCCCCATCGATAATCGGTACCCGCAGTTGACGGATCAGTCTGAGTTCGCGATCCCGGGCCGCAAACTCGAGTCTGCCGGCCCCCAGGCCGATCCGCTCCAACAGATGACCGGACTGCCAGCTGAGCCAGGAAGATCGGGATGCCCCACCCTGGTTCCAATGCAGGCGACCACGCACACCATACAGACCCATGCGTCGGATCGTACCGGCGCTAGCCGCATCATCCAGGTGGAAATCTTCGAGTGACAGGTCGACGGCCAGCATCTCGCCATCCATCTGCAACGTCAACCGCGCATTCCCCTCCAGTTCATAACTCCCCAACGGGGTGCCGACCAAAACCGGCTGCAGCAACTCCCGATAGAGTTCACCCGTCTGCACGGGGTCGCTCTTCAGGGATAGCCTTTGCACCGGTTGTGCTTTACCAAGATCCAAAACCGCACTGACGATGAGGGACAACATGCCCTCGAGCTTGAACGAGGCATCTTCCAGCCGAATCTCTTGCAATGCCTCATCCAGGGAAAATTCAGCCTGCAGATCCAGTGGATGATTCTGTGGATTCAGATAAAAAGCTGGCGTCAGCAGTTCACCCTGCTCCAGTGACAACTGACTTTGGATCCGCCACTGTGCAGATGCGTGTTCCAGTCGCCCGCGCATGCTTCCTGCCAGACCTTCAGCGGCATACTCACCCAACTCATCGGCCAAGGTGAGTTGCGCGATCTCCATTTGCCAATCCGCCTGAAGCAGTCTTGCCTGACGACCGGAAAAGCGGGCCTGCAGCTGGAGCTTTCCCTCGTAGCTCCAACCCTCCAATGGCTCGAGGTCCAATGGGATGAGTGTCGGTAGGGTCTGCAGATTCAGCCCTTGGCCCCGGGTCGCGACCTCCCAACGACTCGCCTGATGATGGAGATCGACTGCCACCCGTCCTCCCGCGAGGGCGAGATCCTGCAGGGTCCCCACCAGAACACCGCTTGCCCGGTGATAGGTAAAACTCAGTTGGACGGCCGGATCATCCAGCATTTTCCAGGGAAGATGGACTCGCCCTTGGTGACAACTGATCTGAAGGTCGGTAACGGAACCCTGGCGACAGTCGAGCCTGATCCCTTCGATGACCTGTCTGGGTTCGCGCCATTCGAGCCGACCGATCTCCAAACGATAAGCCGCGTTCTCAGGAGATGGCCAATCCAACGTGAAGCGCAGTTGTTCGGCCCGCCAGCCTTCCGCCTCCAGTTGCTGGAGGGTAAAACCGACCTGGTCTAAGGCATTGACGCCGGGCAGCAACCAGCCGAGCGCCGACGCGGCGAGCAGCGCAGCCGCGAGGGTCCGGGCCCTATTCCGCAGGAAACACATCGGTGGAGAGGTAGCGGTCTCCACGGTCACAGATGATGGCCACGATCACCGCATCTTGTACCAGCTGCGAGAGCTTCAATGCCGCAGCCACCGCACCCCCGGAGGAGATACCGGCGAAGATCCCCTCTCTGGCGGCCAGTTCCCGGGTCGTCGCTTCCGCGTCCTGCTGGGAGACATCGATGATCCGATCCACTCGGCTGGCATCGTAGATCTTCGGCAGATATTCCTCTGGCCAGCGGCGGATACCCGGGATGCTGGAACCCTCCATGGGCTGCACACCGACGATCTCTATCGCCGGATTGTGTGATTTGAGATACTGGGAGGTACCCATGATAGTGCCGGTGGTACCCATGGCACTGACAAAGTGGGTGATCTCCCCGTTGGTGTCCCGCCAGATCTCCGGCCCCGTGCCCTCGATATGCGCCTGGGGGTTGTCCTGGTTGGAGAACTGATCGAGGATCAGTCCGTCGCCCGCTACCTGCAGCTCGCGCGCCTTGTCGATGGCCGCTTCCATGCTGCCCTCTTTGGGCGTCAGGATGAGTTCGGCCCCATAGGCCCGCATCACTGCGCGGCGCTCCAGGCTCATGTTCTCCGGCATCACCAGGATCATGCGATAACCGCGGATCGCCGCCGCCATGGCCAGGGCGATGCCGGTATTGCCGCTAGTCGCCTCGATCAGGCTGTCACCGGGTTTGATGTCCCCCCGCGCCTCGGCATGACGGATCATACTCAGAGCCGGACGATCCTTCACCGAACCTGCCGGATTGTTGCCCTCCAACTTCACCAGAAGGGTGTTCGAGGTCTCCTTCGACAGGCGTTGCAGACGCACCAGGGGCGTCTCGCCGATATAGTCTTCGATGGTCTTGTAGTGCATGAGACGATCCTATCCTCAATGATGCTGAATGGCCGCCACCGATGGCTATTCTCATCGGGTTTCAGGCCCTGCTGTCTATTTATATCAGATTAACCATACTGACACAGGGATCACACAACAAATAGGTCCACCACCAAGGACTGGGCCTTGATATTCCTCGAGGCCGATGCCCCGGATCGCATTAGTTGTCAGGAAAAGTCACTCTGTGCCATGTTGTCCCCTCAGGCCAGGATTCATTGCAGTTTCACTTGGATAGAGAGGATATAATCCCGCCATCGTTTGCCAGCAGTCGATTACCGATGAAACTCATAGAAGTCATTGCCGATATCAGCAGTACGAAAACGGTGACCTCGATCGCCGAGAAATACAAGGTGCGGGATTTTCGCCTGGGTGCGCAGACCGAAGACGGCAGGCGCGCCATGCGTATGTTGGTGAAAGACGACAAGGTGCAATCGGTGCTGGACACCTTGCAGAATGTGTTGGGCGCGCAACCCTCCGCGCGGATTATCGTCCTGCCGGTCGAGGCCGCCCTGCCCAAACCCGACGCCGATGAGACGCAACAGGGCGATAGCGCAGTGGCGGCCCGAGAGGCCATGTACGACGCGGTGGACAAGAACACCCGCTTGGACTTCAACTTCATCCTATTGGTGATCCTCTCCACCGTTGTTGCGGCGATCGGTCTGGTCAAGAACAATGTCGCGGTGGTGATCGGCGCCATGGTGATCGCCCCACTGCTGGGTCCGAATCTGGCCCTCGGCCTGGGTACTGCGTTGGGCGATCTGCCGATGATGCGCAAGTCGATCAAGACGCTCATCGCAGGCATCGCCCTGGCCATATCCCTCTCCTGGTTGATCGGCCTGTTCTGGCCTTTCGGCCTGAGCAGTCCGGAATTGATGGCGCGCACCGATGTGGGTATGGACTCCCTGGCCCTGGCCCTGGCCTCGGGCGCCGCCGCCGCTCTCTCCCTGACCACCGGACTGCCCAGCGTACTGGTCGGCGTGATGGTGGCAGTCGCCCTGCTGCCCCCCGCCGCCACGATCGGCCTGACCCTCGGACATGCCCGTTTCGATCTGGCCAGCGGCGCCAGTCTCCTGCTGGCGGCCAATATCGTCTGTCTGAACCTCGCCGCCAAATTGGTGTTTCTGGTCAAGGGGATTCGCCCGCGAGGCTGGAGCGAACGCAAGTTGGCGCAACGGGCCATGCGCAACTATCTAATCATCTGGTTGGTCACCCTGATCCTGTTGATTCTCGCCATCTATGGGCGCTCGACCCTGATGGGCTGAACAGAGATGGGATTTTCCATCCTTGTCTAGATGCTCTACTCTTGGTACTACCCGGGTTGCTGGAAAGGTCGTGAGAGCGGATGATCCTTGACAACTTCATCTTTCAATTGGCTGCCATCGTGGTCGGTGCGGGTCTGCTCGCCACGCTTTTTCTGTTCGCCCGGCAACCGATCATTCTGGCCTATATCGCGGTCGGTGTCCTGATCGGGCCAAATGGGCTGGCGCTCATGGAGCGGGCGGACCATATCGAACAGATTGCCCATCTCGGCGTCGTACTGCTGCTGTTTCTGGTCGGCCTGAACCTGCAACCCAAAAAGCTCATCCAACTGTTCGGCAAGACCTCCATGCTCACCCTGGGCACCTCTTCGACCTTCGGCGTGATCTCCTTCCTCTTCGCACAACTCGCCGGTTACAACCTGGCGGACAGCCTGATCATCGGCGCCGCCATGATGTTCTCCAGCACCGTGGTCGCCCTCAAATTGATCCCTACGACGACGCTGCACCACAAGCACACCGGTGAGGTGATGACCAGCGTGTTATTACTGCAGGACATCCTGGCGATCATCGTATTGCTGCTGATCACCGGCGAAACCGCCGAGCGTATGCTGCCGGCGTTCGTGGTGCTGGTCCTGAAATTGAGCCTGTTGGGCATTCTGGCCTTTGCCGCGGTGCGCTTTCTGATCATTCCCTTGCTGAGGAAGTTCGGTGCCATCCAGGAATATATCTTTCTCATCACCCTTGCCTGGTGTCTGCTGGTGACCGAAGCGGCCCACGAGCTTGGACTTTCCTACGAGATGGGCGCGTTCATCGGTGGGGTTTCGGTCGCCTCCAGCAGCGTCGCCCTGGTAATCGCCGAGCATCTCAAGCCGCTGCGGGAGTTTTTCCTGATTCTGTTCTTTTTCTCCATCGGTGCCAAACTGGAGATCCCGATCCCGGGGGATATCCTGTTTTCCAGCCTGCTGCTCGGGGTACTGCTGGTGCTGCTCAAGGCCTACATCTTTCGACGTGCTTTCATCGAAACTAAAGAATCGCAAAAGCTCTCGACAGAGCTGGGGATTCGTCTTGGACAGGCCAGTGAATTCTCCATCCTGATCGCCTTCACCGGACTCTCCGCCGGTGCCTTGTCGGCGAACGGTGCGATGTTCATCCAAATAACCACCTTGGTGACCTTCGTGATCTCCACCTATTGGGTGGTATTGAAGTACCCGACGCCGGTCTCCATCGGACCGAAACTCCGACAAGATTGAATCCGAATTCAGCGCTTGCGCAACAGGGACTTCATCTCCCTCACTGCCTGCTCGAGTCCGCTGAACAGGGCCCGACAGATGATGGCATGACCGATATTCAACACCCTGATCCCCGCTATACCGACGATGGCCTGGGTGTTGTGGTAATCGAGGCCGTGGCCTGCATTGACCTGCAGGCCGAGCTGGTTGCCGTACTCGACGGCCTTCACGATACGTTCGAATTCAGCATTTCTGCTGCGTTCGTTGTGCGCATCCGCATAGTGCCCGGTATGGATCTCTACCACAGGCGCGCCCACCGCCAGCGCCGCATCCAGCTGTTTGATATCGGCATCGATGAACAGTGAGACCCGGATACCCGAATCCGTCAGCTCGCTGCAATAGTCCCGCATAGCGTCTTGATTGCTCGCTACATCCAGTCCACCCTCGGTGGTCAGCTCCTCGCGTTTTTCCGGCACTAGGCAACAATCATGGGGCCGAAATCGACTGGCGATGGCCGCCATCTCGGCAGTCGCCGCCATCTCCAGATTCATCCGCACCTGCAGGATGTCGGTCAACATCTCCACATCCCGGTCCTGGATGTGCCGGCGATCCTCGCGCAGATGCAGCGTAATGGCATCAGCCCCCGCGTCCTGGGCGATCAGTGCGGCCTGAATGGTCTCGGGATAGGGGGTGCCCCGCGCTTGGCGCAGAGTCGCCACATGATCGATGTTCACCCCCAACAATAAATCGTTTTCTGGCATGACGCTTACCTGATTTCTCTCCTGATGACCCTGTGATCAGCCAGTTTGGCACATCTATCTCGGATTAGGAAAATGCACCATCAAACAACCTCCCTTATTCTGGCTGGACGAACCCCCGAAACAACTCTCGGCTCTTCAACGGCTTGTCCCCCAGATAGAAGGCCAGGATGCGGCGCATCAGAGCCTTTGCCTCGAGCCGTGTCGTCCGATCCATGGCCAAACCGTGCTGTAGACAGAGCAGTGTCCTGCCATGGACATCAACACTCACTGCCGAGTCGTGTTGCGGCGATTCCAACGGTCCCTGTTCGATGACATATGCATAGAGTTTGTCCGCCACCACCGGAGTGTGGGTCTCGCACTCGCGATCCAGTAAAAGTGCATAACCGAGTTCCCTTAACAGCTTGACCTCGAAGTCACGCAGGCACTCATCGATCGAGGCGCCATTGGCCAGCGCGCTGAGTACTGTGACATAGTGGGCAAACAGTTGCTGATGGGGATCGTTGCGCTGCAACAGCCGCATCAACAGTTCGTTCAGGTAGAAACCACAATAGAGCCGTTTGCCGTTCAGCGAAAAGACCTGCCCCTCCGGCTCCACCTGACCCAGGGTCTTGATCTCTCCCTTGCCGGAGAAACTGACTTGTAGAGGAGTAAAGGGCTGCAGCAAGGCGGCCCTCGGTGCACGCCCCGATTTGGCGCCCCGGGCAATGGCCGGCATGCGCCCCTCGTCGAGGGTGAAGAGTTCGAGCAGCAGGCTGCTGTTGCGGTAGTCCCGCCGGTGGATCACCAAGCAGGGCTGTAGCGGCTTACCGGACATGCGGAAAGCGTCAAACTGGATCGATGAGGAGGCTAGTCACCATAACCGAGCCGCACCAACGCCGCCTCGTCACTGGACCAGCTCTTCTTCACCTTGACCCAGACATTCAGGTGGACCTTGCAGTCGAAAAAGGCCTGCATGGCCTTGCGCGCCAAGGTGGCCGCCTGTTTCAAGGCATTCCCGTCCCTGCCGATCAGGATGGCTTTCTGGCCGGGCTTCTCCACCCAGATCACCGCGCCGATACGATACAGGCCGTTCGACTCCTCGAAGCGCTCGATCTCCACCGACACCGCATATGGAAGTTCCTTCGCATAACGCCGGGTCAATTGCTCACGCAACATCTCTGCGGCGAAAAACCTTTCCGGGCGGTCGGTCAGTTGATTCTCCGGATAGAAATTATCACCATTGGGTAGGGCGTCGATGACCAGAGACTCCAGGGTCTCTAGGTTCCTGCCGCTCTTCGCCGAGATCGGCACCATCTCGGTAAACGCGAAACGTCCGGCCATCTGTGCCAGATAGGGTAGCAACTGTTCCTTCTGCTTGACCTGATCCACCTTGTTCACGGCCAGGATGACCGGCAGTTCACGGCCCTGCAGCAGACCCAAGACTTTCTCGTCCTCACGCGTCCAGCGCAAAGCCTCGACCACGAAGATGAGCACGTCCACATCTGCCAACGCGGTCTTCGCGGTGCGGTTCAGATAACGGTTCATCGCATGGTCGGCCCGCTCATGGATACCGGGGGTGTCCACATAGATCACCTGTCCCTTGTCCAGGGTCTTGATACCAAGGATGCTGTGCCGGGTGGTCTGGGCCTTGTGTGAGGTGATGGCGAGTTTGACCCCGATGATGCGATTCAACAAGGTCGATTTTCCGACGTTTGGCCGGCCTACGATGGCGCTGTAGCCGCAGTGATGGGTCTCCTCAGCCATGAGTGAGTCCCTGCAACATCGTCTGCGCAGCCGCCTGTTCGGCACGCCGCCGGCTTGAACCGGTGCCCGCTGATTCCATACCCAGCTCATCGATACTGCAGAGCACCTTGAACTGCTGCTCATGCGGTGAGCCGCTGACCTCGACGATCTCATAGCTGGGCAGGGCCACCTTACGGGACTGCAAGAGTTCCTGCAGGCGGGTCTTAGGGTCTTTTTGCGGTGTTTTCAGATCAATTTCAGCAAGCCGGGGAGCGTATATTTCGAGGATGACTTGGCGCGCCGCCTCATACCCGTTGTCGAGATAGATCGCCGCGAGGATCGCTTCCACACCATCCGCGAGGATCGAGGCCCGAGCCATCCCGCCGCTGCGCAGTTCACCGGGCCCCAGATTCAGATAGTCACCCAACGCCAACTCCAGAGCTATGTCTGCCAGGGTCTCGCGCTTGACCAGGCTCGAACGCAAGCGGCTGAGCTGACCCTCCGAGGCGGCAGCGAATCGATGGTAGAGTTCATCGGCGATGACGAAGCCGAGGATGGCATCCCCCAGGAATTCGAGGCGTTCGTTGTTCGCCCCTCCCACACTGCGATGGGTCAACGCCTGTTCGAGAAGACTGGCGTCGCTGAACCGATATCCCAGGGCACGGCAAAGGATGTCTGTCGAAGCCCTCAATTCGCAACCAATTCCAGGCGCTCGTTGAAGGTCATCAGCACCTCGACGTTTCCGGCAATCGGCCGCCGCTTCTCATAGTTGATTTCGATGGTGGTGATCCCGCCGGAACGACGAATCCTCACCTGCTCGCGGTCCAGACCATTGATGTTATTGATGTCAAAACGCCTGAACAACATATTGCGAATCTCGCTCACCGGTTTACGGCTGATGAAGGGCTCGTGGTTCAGGGATTCCAAGACATTCTTAACCGAATGGTGTTCGAGATAGACCGGGACGACCCTTAGGCCGACCATGATAAAAAAACCGATCACTGTCAAAACCACCAGCCAGCTGATCATGGTCAGACCATGCTGTCGCTTCATCGCATTTACCTCCATTGATTCCATATTGCCAACGGCCACAGCGATTCAGGTCAGGCCTGTCAGTCGATGCCATTACCCAGCCTTTCCCATGCTATCGGCGGGAAGCTCTCTAGGTTGGAATCCCAGTTCATCCAGATCCCAAACGCCTTACCAACCAGGTTTTCGTCCGGCACCAGTCCCCAGCAGCGGCTGTCGTTGCTGTTGTCCCGATTGTCGCCCATCACAAAATAGTGGCCTTCAGGTACGGTTATCGGCCCGCTGCGCAAAACATTACAACCCAATGCCAGATTCGGCGCCCTCGGATGTACCAGAATATCGTGTTCGACCTCATCGATAGCCTCTTTCGAGCGGATCGCACCGGTCATCTGCACACCGCTTCCCACCCCCGTGTAACGACCCAGCGGGGTTTGGGGTATGGATTCACCATTGATGTAGATGGTCTTGTCACGATAGTGAATCGTGTCACCGGGCACCGCCACCACACGCTTGATATAGTCGATCCAGGGCTGCTGAGGATAACGGAACACCACCACATCGCCAGGCTGCGGATCATTGATCTGGATGACCTTTTTGTTCAAGACCGGCAGACGGATACCGTAACTGTACTTATTCACCAAAATGAAGTCTCCCACCAACAGGGTCGGCATCATCGATCCGGAAGGAATCCTAAAGGGCTCGACTAAAAAGGAACGAAGAATCAGCACCGCAAAGATCACCGGGAAAAAGGAACGGGAGTACTCTACGAGCAACGGCTCCTTGATCTTGACCTCAGCTTCATCGCCCCCTTCAGCCGCAGCCAATGCCCGTTGCTTTCTCTTGGATGCGAAGAACATGGCATCAAACAACCAGATGCCACCGGTCAGGGCACTGGCCGCAACCAGAAAAGTCGGAAAGTCGAAGTTCATATGCTTGTAAACCTTCTTAAATAACCTGTTTCCCTAAGGATCTGGAAGACCTATGCTCGTTCGAGATGGATGGTCAATTATCCTTGCCCACCTTTAGCACGGCAAGAAAGGCATCCTGCGGGATCTCCACCCTGCCCACCTGCTTCATGCGTTTTTTGCCCGCCTTCTGCTTCTCGAGCAGCTTGCGCTTTCGGGTGATATCCCCGCCATAGCATTTGGCAGTGACGTTCTTGCGCAACGCCTTGACCGTAGTGCGCGCGATGACCTTGCTACCGATCGCCGCCTGGATGGCCACTTCGAACATCTGCCGGGGGATAATCTCCTTCATCTTCACCGCCAGATCCCGGCCCCGGGTCTGCGCCTGATCCCGATGCACAATCACCGACAGGGCATCGACCCGCTCACCATTGATCAGGATATCCAGCTTGACCAGCGGTGCCGTCTGAAAATGGGTGAACTCATACTCGAATGAGGCGTAACCGCGGCTCACCGACTTGAGACGGTCGAAGAAATCTAAGACCACCTCGTTCAGCGGCAGTTCAAATATCAACTGTACCTGGCCGCCCAGATATTGCAGATTCTTCTGCGTCCCGCGTTTCTCGATGCACAGGCTGATCACATTACCCAGATAGTCCTGGGGAACCAGGATGGTGGCGTTGATCACCGGTTCGCGCACCTCCTCGAATTTACCCGCCTCCGGCAGATCGGCCGGATTCTGAATCTGGATCAGTTCGCCGTCGCTCTTCAACACCTCGTAGACCACTGAGGGGGCGGTGGTAATCAGATCCAGATCGTATTCACGCTCCAGGCGCTCCTGCACGATCTCCATATGCAGCATGCCAAGAAAACCGCAGCGAAAGCCGAATCCCAGGGCCTGGGAGGTCTCCGGCTCGTAATTCAGAGCGGCGTCATTCAGCTTCAGCTTCTGCAGGGCATCGCGCAGGTCCTCGTAGTCGTCGGAGCTGACCGGATAGAGCCCGGAGAAGACCCGTGGACGCATCTCCTCGAAGCCAGGCAGGGGCTCAGTCGCCTGTCGATTCTCCAAGGTGATGGTGTCCCCGACCGGGGCACCATCGATCTCCTTGATCCCGGCGATCAGGTAACCCACCTCACCGGTACCCAACTCGGCCTTGTCCTCCCGCTTGGGGGTGAACACACCGACCTTCTCCACCTGGTAGACCCGGCCGGTGGACATGATGCGCATCTTGTCCTTGGTCTTGATGACCCCATTCTTGACCCGGATCAGGGAAATCACCCCCACGTAGGGATCGAACCAGGAATCGATGATCAGGGCCTGCAGAGGCGCATCCGCATCGCCCTCCGGAGGCGGAATGCGCTCCACCAACTGCTCCAACAGATCAGGGATACCCAGACCGGTCTTGGCGCTGACATTGATCGAATCGGTGGCGTCAATACCGATGATCTCCTCGATCTCGTTGATCACCCGTTCCGGCTCCGCCGAGGGCAGGTCGATCTTATTGAGCACCGGCAGCACCTCCAGGCCCTGCTCGATGGCGGTATAGCAATTGGCCACACTCTGCGCCTCGACCCCCTGGGCGGCGTCCACCACCAGCAGAGCGCCCTCGCAGGCGGACAGTGAGCGGGAGACCTCGTAGGAGAAGTCCACATGCCCCGGGGTGTCGATGAAATTGAGCTGGTAGACCTGACCGTTCTTCGCCGGATAGTCCAGGGTCACGCTCTGGGCCTTGATGGTGATGCCCCGCTCCCGTTCCAGATCCATCGAGTCGAGCACCTGTTCCGCCATCTCCCGCTCACTCAGCCCCCCACAGACCTGGATGAAGCGGTCGGCGATGGTGGACTTGCCATGGTCGATGTGGGCGATGATCGAGAAGTTGCGAATATGGCTTAGGTCTGTCATGGAGTGTCTGGCTTACAAACGAAACGCCCCACGCAGGGGCGTTTTGCCGGAAAAAGAGCGATCATAGCAAATCAAGCGCCATACAGGATAGTTTCAGCGCGTAGCCTGGGCACAATCCGGGGCGTGGGTATTCTTCCCGGGATGGAATCAGGCCGGGCTAAGGTCCCAGCCAGACAGGCAACAAGGCCGCGGCCAGCATGATCAGTACAAACCACCCCACAAGCATCACAGACAACGGCTTCACCGTTTGCCATTGTTCCCGTAGATAGACCTTAGCAGACGGCTGATCGATAGAGGCTTGTCGCTTATCGGCGGTCAGCAGCGCCACCAGCATAGCCAGCAGGAAGCCGGAAGCATTCCACCACATCCAACTGACCTGCGGTGCGGTCAGCCAGAGGGTCAGATTAAACAGTACGCCGGCGGTGATGCCCTGCTTGATGCCGGCCGCAGTGATCCAGGGCAGCAGGATACCCGCAGTGAAGGCGGCCAGCACCGGGCCGTAGAAGGCCGAGCCGATCTTGTTGATCGCCTCCACCACCGTATCGGCAATGTTCCCGACCAGGAAGGCGAAGGCGGTGACCAGGATACCCCAGCCCAGGGTCACCAGGCGGTTACCCCAGATCGACAAGGGGCGCTCGGGTGTCTCGAGAAAGTCCCGCGCGGTGGCCGCCGACAGGGCGTTCAGCGCCGAATCGAGGCTCGACATGGCGGCGGACAGCAGGGCTGCGATCAACAAGGCCCTTAGCCCTTCCGGCAGATAACCGGTAACGAAGGTCGGTACCAGGCTGTCCAGACGCTCCCCAGGTATCTGCCCGGCCAACTCCGGCGATGTGGCCACCAGGGCCGCCAACACCAGGCCCAGGGTCAGATAGAGCAGGGTCAGGGGAAAACGCGCCAGACCGTTCAGCAGCAGCGCTTGGTTCATCCGTTCGGTAGTGCCGGCGGCCAACACCCGCTGGGCCTGGCTCTGGTCTGTGGCGTAGTAGGAGACATAGAGAAAGAAACCACCGATCAGAAAACCCCACAGGGGCGTTGAGCTGCCATCACCCAGCCCGAGCTCCGGGGTCAGGGTGATCCAGCGCTCGGGCGCCACCGTGTCCCGCACCACTGACCAGCCGCCGACCAGTTCAAGGCCGATGAAAATGCAAGCCATCAGACCCAGGACCAGGATCACCAGCTGGATCACATCGGTGTAGACCACCGCCTTGATGCCCCCCGCCATGTCCTGCAGTACCGCACCACCGCCGATGATCAGCAGCACCACCCAAAACGGCAGATCGACGATCGCGCTCAAGACGATCCCGGTGGCGTAGACCATTACCCCGGTGGCCAGCCCACGGCTGAGCAGAAAGACCGCCGAGAGCAGTCGGCGAACACTGCGATCGAAGCGCTGCTCGAGAAATTCATAGATGCTGACTACGCCACCCCGCTGCAGGGCCGGAAAGATCACCAGCATGGCCACCAGCATGGCGATGGGCAAGGCGAACTCGTACTGGATGAAACGCAGACCACCGTCGGGCTTGAGGGCGACGAAGGCGGGGATTGAGATGAAGCTGATCGCCGAGGTCTGGGTGGCCATCACCGACAGCCCGCTCGTCCACCAGCTCAGACCACCGCCCGCCAGATAGTAGTCCCGATCGGTGGTTTGACCCCGCCCGGCCCAGAAAGCAATGGCGAACACCGTGACCAGATAGGCAGAGATCAAGCTGATATCGAAGAGTGTCATTGTTGGGCGAACCGGCTGGGACAATTGTCAAGAATCGGGATCATAGCGTTTTCCGGCAGGACAAGGGTATGCTTCGTTGGCTTGATCATCCTGACATGATGCGGTGTGTCTTTTCAGGACAAGATCTGCTCCAGCTCCAGTTCCGTGTATCCGGCATCCTCTCCGTAGCGGGCACGCAAGTCCTGATCGGCCAGAGTCCTCGCCACGGCCTTGTCCTGTGAGTTCGTCAGGTGAAACTCGTACCTGTCCCGCAGATAGCCATGGCGTTGCCAGGCCTTCCGCTGGGTGACACCGACCCGTTTGGTCGAACCTCGAAACAGTGGATTCGGAGTCCGTTTTTTGGATTTGCCTTTCTTGACCTTGGCGGGCTTGTCGCTTTTCAGCTTGAGGTTAAGTTGTTCGATGGTCTTTTCCCGTTTACCAAGTTCCTTCTCCAGTTTCTTGATCTTCTTTTGCAAGGCTGTGATCTGCAGCTGATACTCTAGTCCCTTG
>JAAUXZ010130158.1_pt1 | contig 19027 bp, 13 predicted proteins | sample 7278131 | NCBI WGS metagenome assembly JAAUXZ01 (sample SAMN14350119, study PRJNA611818) | marine sediment metagenome | isolation source: surface marine sediment (3m) | place: French Polynesia: Moorea | collected 2018-08 | reverse complement strand
TTCGGCGCTGCCTGGGTCGTGAATGCGGCCTGCTGGTCTTCGATGCCCATTCCGGTTTTCAGGTCGATGCCTTTGCGGCAGCGCTGGGAACGCTGCGTGGTGGCGGTGAGCTGGTGTTGTTGCTGTCGGAATGGCTGAACTGGGCCACAAAGGATCCGGCCCGCGAGAACATGGCGCCTTATCCACTTGCCCAAGACGATGTCGGTGGCGCCTTTATTACGCGCTTGCTAGGTTTTTTTGAGCGGGCGGACTGCGTGACGATCGAGGCCGAGGGTGAAGCATCGTTGCCGTTTTCGGAGCCTCCGCGGTCGACGTCTGCCTCAGGCTTTGCCCTCAACGATGAGCAGCAGGCGGTAGTGGTGGCTGTCGATCGAGTGGCCAACGGGCATGCAAGAAGACCGCTGGTGCTCACCGCAGATCGCGGGCGCGGAAAAAGCACCGCATTGGGTGTCGCACTGGCCAGGCAGCTGCAGGGGCATCACAAGCGGGTCGTTTTGCTGGCACCTGGTGCGGAAGCCGTGCAGGCGGTTTTCGATGCCCTGCGGCGCGAATTGCCCGAGGGGAAGATGCACGGGGAGTGTTTCACCTGGCAGCAGGGTCAGGTGCAGTACCGGTCGGCAGATGAACAGATAGCAGCGCCCGAGCCTTGTGATTTGTTGGTGGTCGATGAGGCCGCTGCCATCGCGTTACCGCTGTTGGAGATCCTCCTGGCAAGTCACAACCGCGTGGTATTCAGTTCCACGGTGCATGGCTACGAAGGAAGTGGCCGTGGGTTCGCCCTGCGCTTTGCCCGGATTCTCGATCGCTTGTGCCCGCAGTGGAAGGCGCTGTCACTGAGCAGACCCGTCAGGTGGATGCCAGGAGACCCGTTGGAGGCCTTGGCCAACGAAGCATTGTTGCTCGATGTGGAGCCGGAGGTGTCAGCAGGCAAGGCGCAGGCCGATTTCCAGTGGTTGAGCCAGCAGACCCTGGCGGCAGATGAAAATCTCCTGCGCCGCGTTTTCGGGTTGTTGATCAGTGCGCATTACCAGACCCGCCCCTCGGACCTGCGTCAGCTGATGGATGCGCCCGGGTTGCATATCCTGCTCGCGAAGCAGCGGGCTGCAGTGGTTGGTGTGGCATTGATGATGGACGAAGGTGGATTCGACGCATCGCTGGCCGAGCGCATATGCGCAGGTGAGCGCCGCCCCCGCGGCCACATGTTGGTGCAGTCGTTGGCGGCACATGCAGGCCTATGTAATGCCCCGAGGTTGCGAATGCTGCGGGTGATGCGGATCGCGGTTGCCGACGGGTGGCGCGGGCGGGGCATCGGGAAGCAGCTGTTGGCGCGTGCCATCGCCCGGGCGCGAGAACAATCTTATGATCTTTTTGGCACTACCTTCGGCGTGGATGCGCCTTTATTACGATTCTGGCGTCGTGCAGGTCTGGTGGTGCTGCGACTTGGGCATCGGCGTGATGCGGCCAGTGGTGCCCATTCGGTACAGATGTCTCTGGGTTTGTCTTCGGCCGGAGAGCAGCTGGTTGGCATTGGAAGTGTGCGCTTTCAACAGCAGTTTCCCTGGCGCCTCGCCCGGACATTCCGGCTTCTGCCCGCCGACTTGGTCATTGCGCTGATGCGGGGCCGCGATTGCAGTGATCTGCATCTGACATCGGCAGACCATGCCGATATCCATGCCTTTGCCTTCTCGTATCGCGGCCTCGAGGATGCATTGCCAGCACTGTGGCGATGGTTGTGCCGTGAGTTGGCGGATGTTGACTCTGGTCTGCCGGCAGACCAGGAGATATCCCATGTGATCGCGGTTGTGCTGCAAAACAGGCCATTGGGCACACGGGGGTACGGGTCGGTCAGTTCAGGGAAGACGGCTGCGCAAAAAGCCCTGCGCGCGGCAGTGGCAAAGCAACTCCGTCATGGTTGACCAGCCTGACTTTCTGGGCCAAATTGGCGCCACAACAATACATCAGTGAGGAAGCAACATGCTGTCTGCAGGTGACAAGGCCCCGTCGTTCGAATTGCCGGATGCCGACATGAACATGGTCAAGGACTCGGACTGCAACGGGAAGAACTACGTGATCTATTTTTACCCCAAGGATGACACGCCCGGTTGCACCATGGAGGCACAGGATTTCACTGACATGATCGATGAATTCGAGGCGGCAAACGCCGCCGTGCTAGGTGTCAGCAAGGATAACTGCGTCAGTCATGGCAAGTTCCGGGACAAGTATGGTCTGAGCGTACGCCTGCTGGCCGATGTCGAGGGCCAGCTGTGTGATGCCTACGGCGTTTGGCAGGAGAAAGAGAAGAACGGGGAAAAGAAAATGGGCATCGTGCGCTCGACCTTTATCGTCGATACCAGCGGTACCATCCGGCATGCGATGTATGGGGTCACGCCCAAGGGGCATGCCGAACAGATCCTGGAGTTGGTCAGGGCCTTGTGAGTTTTCTCGGGCTGGCTTCCTTCAGGGCCAGCCAAAGATCTCGTTGAGGCGTTGCCACTCGAGTTCCGGCATTGCCTGCAGGCGAATACGCTGACCGGTATAGGGGTGGTCTAAGACCAGCATCTGCGATGTCAGCATCAGGCGATGGATGCCGAATTTTTCGCGGAAAAAACGATTGTGCCTGCCGTTGCCGTGCGTGGTGTCGCCGATCAGGTGATGCGAGATATGCTTGAAATGGCGGCGGATCTGCTGGCGTCGACCGGTGCGTGGCGACACGCTGACCAGCGAGTAGCGTGAAGTCGGGTAGCGATCGACCTCGAAGGGCAGTTCGCCCCGCTGCAGACATCGATAATCCGTGACCGCCTCCTGCGGGATGTTGTTGCCTTCCTCGTCGGCCACCGGGTGGTCGACCACGCCCTCGCTGTCAACCCAGCCACGCGCCAGGGCGCGGTATTCTTTTTCTACCGTGCGCGCCTCGAATTGCTGCACGACTTTTTGCGCTGCTTCCGGCGAAAGCCCGAACAAAAGTACGCCCGAGGTGGCGCGATCCAAACGGTGAACCGGGTATACACGTCGCCCGATCTGATTACGCAGTGTTTGCAGGACGAACACCGTGTCGCGCGAGATTGGGCTGCGGTGCATGAGAATACCCGGTGGTTTGTGGATGGCGACCAGGTACTCGTCTTGCAGCAGAATAGGCAGTTGCGTTTCGTTGGACATTGGTTAGTGTTGTCGCATGTCTCTGCGTACCCGCATTCTGTTGTTCCTGTTCATTTTCGCCCTGTTGCCATTGATGATGGCCGTGGTGATCAATCTGCCGTTGGTGCTGGACCGGGTTGAGTCCTTTTACCGCCAGGCCTTTTTACAGAATCTGCGTGCCGATTTCACCGACCTGGACCAGCACCTCGCGAGTCGTCGTGCCAGTGTGCGCCTGCTGACGCGCCTACCTGAGCCATCGTTGCTCAGCCCCGAGGATTCGCCGGAGCAGCCACGCGTGGAGTTGGAGCGTGCGAGATACACTGAATGGATCAACCGGATCCTGCGTGATGCAAGAGATATTACCGAAATCCGCTTTCTCGACAGCAAGGGCGAAGACCGTTTCTGGCTGACCCGTGGTTCAGAGACGGACAGCTGGTTTGCCCACCCGGAAGCACCGCCGCCAGTACGTGAGCAATTGCGTGAGGCTGTGCAGAAAGGGGCCTTTCAGGACGTGACCTACAGTGCCATCCGTGTCGACCGGGAAGCAAGTGATCCGCGCCGCACGATCACATTGCAGATGATGGCACCGATCGAGGCGAAGGAAGCCGTGGGCGGTGCGGTGATCATGACCATCGACATCGGCGGTCTGGTCAGGCGGGACCCTAACACGCTGTGGGTGCTCGACGATGGCAGCTATCTGCGCCTACCGGACATGACCCAGCGTCCAAGCACCGCGTTCGAAGATTTTCCCGGCCTGCAGGCGGACTTGGCCGATCGCAAGATCGTGCTTTGGGAGAGGAACGACAGGCGGGTGATCTGGGTCCCCATGTTCCTCACCGAGTCAGGCGAACCGCTGTGGGTGGGGCGTGAGGTCAATTCAGCGCCGCTTCGTGAATTTCGTTCCGAGATGGTCGAGCGGGTGCTGGCGATCGTGTTCGGTCTGATCGTGTTGTTGCTGTTTTCGGCGCGTATTCTGGCCAAGCGCGCGGAGACGATCAGCAGTGAACTGATCAGCGGTATCCGTAGTACCCTTGATGGTGATGAAAAAGTCACTTTTGACTGGAATGACAGTCGTGAGCTCAAACAGCTCTCCAGCGACCTGACCAAACTGTCGAAACGGCATGCTGACCAGACCCGGAACCTGAAGGAGCACACGCGTGAGCTTGAAGAGAGCAATCGTTACAAGTCGGAATTCCTGGCCAACGTCAGCCACGAATTGCGCACGCCGCTGAATTCGATTCTGTTGCTTTCCAAGCTGCTTGCAAACAGCGACCTCAAGGGGGAGGAGCAGGAACAGGCTGTAGTGATACACAAGGCAGCCAATGATTTAAAAGGACTCATCGACAACATTCTGGATTTGTCGAAGATCGAGGCGCAGCAGTTCGAGGTGCATTGCGAAGATATCGATCTGGCGCAACTGTTGGAGGATGTGCGTGAACTGATGCAGCCTCAATTCGACCAGAAGCAGTTGGCTTTCCGCTCGGAGTACGAGAAGGATGTGCCGTTGGCGATCAAGAGCGACCCGGACAAAATTCGCCAGATACTGAAGAACTTCATTGCCAATGCGCTCAAGTTTACCGATCAGGGTCATGTGCGCCTGGTGGCGCGCTGTGCCGCTGCGCCTTACGCAGTTGAACTGGCGGTGCAGGACACGGGCATCGGGATTCCGGCCAGCAAACAGGCGAAAATTTTCGAAGCATTTCAGCAGGCCGATGGCTCCACCAGCCGCCGCTATGGAGGTACCGGCCTGGGTCTGACCATCAGTCGCCAGCTGGCGCATCTGATGCAGGGCGAGATTCACCTGTACAGCGAGCCGGGCGTCGGATCCGCGTTCAGTCTGTTGCTGCCGCTCAGTTGTACCGGTGAGCCACCCGCTGAGGTGACGCGTTCGCAACCATCGATGCATGAAGAATCAACGGCGGCAGAGGTGGACGTGCAACTTGATCTGCAGGGGCTGAGCGTGCTGCTGATGGATGCCGATGTGAAAACGCAACTGCAGGTCAGCCAGTTGCTCAAGCAGTGGAATGCACAGGTGTTGCTGGCTGACGACCTGGAAGAGGCCGTCGAAACCCTTGAGGAGATCGGTGGTGTGGATGTGCTGATCATCGATCCGCTACTGCCGGGGGAAGAGGCCTGTGCTACGATCGACGGCGTACAAGCTCATAATGACAAGCCGATGATGTTGATCGGCATCGCCTCCGCAGATACCGGTGAGAGTCTTGCCGCCTGCCGTTCGGTGAATCCGGATCACATCATCAACAAACCGATCAAGCCTGACACTTTGCAGGCTGTTTTGCGTAACCAACTTCAGGAAGACAATGACTAAGCCCTACCAGGGGTTCAAGCTGCTTGCTGTCGACGATAACCCCGACAATCTGTTTACGCTGCGTTCCCTGGTTTCTCAGCACATGGCTGTGCAGATCCTGGAGGCCGGGGGCGGCGCCGAGGCACTTGAGATCGCGCAGGCGACGCCGGATATCGACCTGATCATTCTCGATGTGCAGATGCCCGAAGTGGATGGCTTCGAGACGGCGCAGATGCTCAAGCTGCGCAAAAAGACCCGCGACATTCCGATCATCTTTCTCACCGCAGCATTCAAGACCGAGGAGTTTCAGCGTCGTGGATACGAGGTGGGTGCGGCCGACTACCTGCTCAAACCCATCGACGATAATCAGCTCATCAACAAGCTGAGTACCTACTTCCGCCTGATCGAGAAGGAACGAAATCTCAATCTGATACTCGAACAACAAGTGGCTGAGCGAACGGCTGAATTGCATCAGGCCAATCAACATCTGAACAAGGTTCTGGAACACATGGGCGAGGCACTGTTTGTGTTGTCGCCAGATGGGTGCATCGCCGAGGCCAACCCGGCAGCCCGGACCCTGCTTTCCTACACGGAACAGGAGCTCAAAGGGATGTCCATCGGGGACGTGTTCGAGGAAGAGGGCGAGGAACAGGCGACGGCCTTCATGGGTACCTGGCTGGAAGCGCTGATCCGCACCGGCGCGCTGAAAGATATCGATGCAGCATTGATCGATAAGAACGGCGATCGGGTCCCCATATTGTTTTCACGTACCGCGATCACCAATGCCGCGGGCGACATCGAAGAGATCCTGTGCATCGCAAAGAACATGCGCGGGTACCGCAGGGTAGAGGAGAATTGCTGAAGGCAGGCCTTGTTTTCAGTCTGCCAGCAGGAGTAGCAACAAATGAGTGAAGAGCAAAACGAAAATATCCCCATGGATGAAGATCCAACCATGACTGCCAATGCCCTCAAGGCGATGGCGCATCCACTACGCTGGAAGATTCTTTGCACGTTGGGGGATCGTGAACTCTCGGTCGGCGAGATCGTCGAGCAGACGGGAACTTCGCAGTCGAATATTTCGCAGCACCTTGAGCAGCTGCGAAATAAGAACATTGTCACGTCGCGCAAAGAGGCGAACCGCATCTACTATCGGATCCGCAATGGCAAGTTGCTGGAGTTGGTGGGTACCATGCGCACAGTGCTTTGCCCGGCCAACCTCGATGACCGCTACCCTGGGTCTGGCGCAGGCGACTGACGACTCCGCTCAACCTGGAGTATTGAAATAACCGACGCTTGCCCCGTGAACGGGTGAGTAGACTGGCCACTTGTTGCGGTTTTTCGAACTCCCATGTCTCTTGTTCAACGTTATCAGCAGCGGCTGCAGGCAGAAGACTTCGACAGCGATCCTCATCAGGACTCTGTCGTAAAGGCTCTGCAACGCGTCGCAGACGATCTGAAGAATCACCAGCCAGCTCCCGGCTGGAAAAGCTGGTTCGGCGGGGGGAAAGGGAAGCCGGTACGTGGCCTATATCTTTGGGGGGGCGTGGGTCGCGGCAAGACCTGGCTGATGGATATGTTCTTCGATCATATCGATGAACCGCGCAAGCAGCGGCTGCATTTTCATCGGTTCATGCAGCGCGTGCATGCTGATCTGGCCGGAATCAAACAACAGAGTAATCCGCTGGAACTGGTGGCCAAGCGCATGGCGCAGGAATGGCGTCTGCTTTGCCTGGATGAGTTTCACGTAGTGGATATTGGTGATGCGGTGATCTTCGCTGGCCTGCTCAAGGCGATGTTCGAACAGGGCATCGTCCTGGTGACGACCTCCAATGTTCCACCCGACGAGCTGTACAGGGATGGGATCCAGCGTGCCAGTTTTCTGCCTGCAATAGCGCTCCTGCAGGACAATCTTGAAGTCCTGGCGATGGGCGGCGATCGTGATTTTCGCGTGGAGATCATGTCGCAGGCCAGGACGTATCAGTGGCCGCATTCGGAAAAGGTTGATGTCGAGCTGTTTGAGCAGTTCCGCCACCTCGCGCCGACAGAGCTGCAAAAAGAGGGTGACCTGCTGGTAAACAACCGTGCGATGCCTTATCGCTATCTGTCTGACGACATGGTGTGGTTCGACTTCGAGGCGTTGTGTGGTCCGCCACGCAGCCAACACGATTACATCGAGTTGGCGCGCTGTCAGCATACGGTCTTTCTCACCGACGTGCCGCAGATGGGAGCGTCGCGTGATGACCGCACGCGACGCTTCATTTTCCTCGTCGATGAATTTTACGACCGCAAGGTCAAACTCGTGATGAGTGCCGAGGTCCCGGTGGCGCGTCTTTACCAGGGCGAGCGTCTTGCCTTTGAATTTCAGCGCACCATCAGTCGCCTGACGGAAATGCAGACGCCAGGTTATCTGGGCAGTGCGCACAGGGGCTGAGTGTCTGTTCAGCAAAATGGGCAGGCTCCGGGGCTTGGTGCCCTTGCCACAACGAAGGTCGGGAATTAACGGTGTTACTCTGCTCCGCGACGGGGGCTTGCGCGAAAACGGAGTCTGCTGGTGTTGTGAACTTTCCTGACCTCCCCGTTTGTAAGGCCTTGCCTGAGCTTTGTAGCGCCTTGTCCAAGGGACACGCCGTGCTGACCGCGCCGCCGGGTTCGGGCAAGACCTCGGTGGTGCCGTTGGCATTGCTCGAGCAGGCATGGCTGGCGGGCCAAAAGATCCTCATGCTGGAGCCGCGTCGAGCTGCTGCGCGCCTGGCGGCTCGCAGGCTGGCGCAGATTGCGGAGAGCGATCTGGGTGGCTTGGTCGGTTACCGGGTTCGATTGGATCGCAGGATCGGCAAGGATACGCGTATCGAGGTCATCACCGAAGGCATCCTGACCCGCCGTTTGCAGTCCGATCCTTCACTGGAAGGTGTGGGGTTGGTGATCTTCGACGAGTTCCACGAACGTAATTTGCAGGCCGATCTTGGTCTGGTCCTTTGCCAGGATGTGTGCTCTGCATTGCGTGATGACCTGCGCCTGTTGGTCATGTCGGCGACCCTGGATGCAGCTCCGATATGTGACTTGCTGCATGCTGCGCATGTGCAGGCCCACGGCCGCCAGTATCCGGTCGAGATCGCCCATCTCCCGCCACAGGACAAGCGTGACGCTTTACAGGCGCTTCCATCCCTGGTGCGTCGGGCGCTGGACGAAGCGCGTGGTGACGTGCTGGTGTTTCTGCCGGGGAGGCGCGCGATAGAGCGCCTGGCCGAAGAGGTTTCGCACCATTGCGCGCAGCATCAGGTGGTACTCGAAAAACTCTATGGAGACCTGCCTGCCAGGGAGCAGGATCGCATCCTGATGCCGCAACCGGGCCGCGGGCGGCGCTTGATTCTGAGTACCGACCTGGCCGAGTCGAGCGTAACGATAGAGGGGGTTGGTTGCGTGGTTGACAGCGGCCTTTCCCAGAAACCGCACTTCGATCCCAACAGTGGTATGACGCGGTTACAGCATCAGCCCATTTCCAAGGCTTCTGCTGATCAGCGCGCCGGGCGCGCTGGCCGACTTGGCCCGGGCATCTGCTACCGCGCCTGGACAGAGTCGCGCCATGCTCGTTTGCTGGCGGCAACACCACCCGAGATCACCACTTCCGATCTTTCCGGCCTGGTAATGGAACTGGCTCTGTGGGGCGTGAATGATCCGTTAACGCTCTCCTGGCCCGGCGCGCCACCCCCCGCGCACTGGCAGCAGGCCGTCGACCTTCTGCGGCGCCTGGATGTGCTTAAACCGGATGGCAGCCTCACCCGGCAGGGCAGGCGCATGGCTGGCTTTGGTGTGGAACCGCGCCTGGCGCGTTTGCTGGTCGCGGCCGCCAATGCGGAAGAAGCGCGGCTGGTGTGTGACTTGGCCGCACTGATGAGTGAGCGTGACCTGTTTGCCGGGCACGCAGGGCAGGGTGTTGACCTGGGCCTGCGTCTGCAGGCGCTGGCTGACGGACGTGCGGGACACAGCGTAAGCGGGGTGGATAAACGTCGCCTGAGGGCGCTGCAGCAGCTCTCTGATTCCCTGCATGGGCTGGTCAGCTTTGACGACAATTCAATCGAGGTCAGAAGTGCCGGTGAGCTATTGTCATTGGCCTTTCCGGATCGGGTGGCCCGTCGGCGCCCCAATGGCCGCGGACGCTACCTGTTGGCTAATGGCCGGGGGGCGTTGCTGGATGAGACCGATTCCCTTGCCGGCAGCGAATGGCTGGTTGTCGCCGCGCTGGATGCCGGTCAACGCGAGGGGCGTATCTGGTCGGCCGTCACCATTACGCGCGAAGCCCTGCGCAGGGCCCAGGAACATCACATCGAACACCGGGAAGAGCTTTTCTGGGATGACAGGCGCCAGGGTGTCATGGCGCGCAGCATGCAGCGACTCGGCGCGATCGTCCTGACGGAAAGTCTTGCCGAGCCTGGCGACCTTGAAGCAGCCCAGGCTGTTTTGTTTGATGAGCTCAAGCGGCGCTGGCCGACAGGTCTTACCTGGAACGATGAGGCCAGGCAATTGCAGGGACGTGTGGAAAAAATGTTGCTGCTTCAGCCCGATGGTGGGTGGCCCGAGACGAGCGATGAAACCCTGAAAGGTGATCTACAGTTTTGGCTTGGTCCCTGGTTGGGCGATCGCCTGCGCCTGCCGCAGCTCGCCGATCTCAACCTGGTGGAGTGCCTCAAGGGGCGAATGAGCTGGGAACAGCGGCAGCAACTTGATGCCTGGCTGCCCACCCATTTCACCACGCCGGCGGGTAGCCGTCGTCGGATTGATTACCAGGCAGAAGGCGGTCCGCGTGTTGCTGTCCCCTTGCAGGAGATGTTCGGTCAATTGGAAACGCCAATGTTGGCGGAGGGGCGTCAGCCCCTGGTGCTGGAGTTGCTTAACCCTGCCGGCCGGCCGATTCAGGTGACCAGTGACCTGGCCAACTTCTGGGCAGGGGCCTACCCGGAGGTGCGCAAGGAACTGCGTGGGCGATATCCCAGGCATGACTGGCCGGAGGATCCGGCCAGTGCCGCGGCTCGACGGGGAACCGGTCGGTCCCGCCGCTGATCGTGGAAGCATCGTGCGGATGCACGGGCAGAAAAAGGCGGGGTCACTTCAGGCCTTGCAGGATCTCCCGGTACGTGTGCTCGCGGAACATGCTGTCGGAGATGCGCACGGTCGGCATGGTCAGGCAGTTGTTCAGCACCTTCATGCCATGCACGAACAGGATCTCGGGCTTGACGTTCACGTGCGGCATGCCGCCTTGCGCCGATTTCAGATCCTCGAATTCCACCATCACCAGGTACTCCGCCGGTACTGTGTAACCCTCCCAAACCTCGGCCGCTCGCTTGAGCTTGGTCCCCGAGCTGTCTTTCATGTCTTCCATCAATGACTCGACCGTGGCATGACCACTGCCCAGGGTGGACAGGCCAACCCGCTTGAGGATCTGGTAACCGATCACGCCGGCGGTCTGCTTGAGCATTTCCATGGTCTGCTGCTCGCCTTCCTCGAATTCGGCCTCTTTGCCTGGCTTGATGTGGTGGGTTGCCAGGACGGTCACGGATTCGCCTGAATCCATGGCATAGCCGCTGGTATCCCCATTATTCTCGAAGCCCAGCTTCATCATCTGATTCTTGGAGATCAGTTTTGGCAGGTCGCTTTTCACGATGCGGTAGATCGGTTCCTCCGGGCCATCGAGCAGCATGCCTCCGCACTTGGCGCACGATTCGACCACCACGTCCTCGAAGGTCTCATGGAAGTCTTCGTGCGCCTCCCAGGAGTCCCAGTAGGTGAACTGGTCGATCCAGATGTGCGAAAGTTCGCTCGACATGTCAGAACTGGCTGCCCAGCGCATGCCCATCGGGCAGGTGCCGCTCTGGCGCATCAGGTCAAAACCGCGAAATCCTGGTGTGAGCGCGGTGGCCAGGCACATCTGGCTGCTGGCCTCTTTCATCATGCGCATCAGGTTCGGATCGTTTTTGACCAGGACGCGGTTGACCGCAACGTACAAGGGGGATTTGGGTTCGGCGTCGAACAGGGCTTTGATATCCATTTTTTTCGTTATCCGTTTAGGTGTCGGGTGAAGAAAACGTGAGCTTGCCGAATCCTGGGCAGAAAATCCCGTGACATTTTTGCGTGAGGGCGGGTTGACGTGTCGCTGCAAAGCGACACCCCTGGCCTCTTCAGGTAGTGGGGTTTGCTTGCAGATAGGCAGCGACCAGCGGATGCTCTTGTTGTGCCCAGGCGAGCGCGGATTTGCCCGATTTATCAAGAAAGCGGGTTTCTGCGCCGGCTTCGATCAAAACCTGCACGGTCGCCAGGTGTCCGCGCTTGGCTGCCCAGATCAGCGCGGTCCAACCACGTGTCTGCTCGCGGTGGTTGATATCGGCCCCGAACTCCAACAACAGGCGTACGATCTGCACGTGGTTTTCAGCAGCCGCCAGCATCAGCGCCGTGTAACCACCTTTGTCGCCCAGGCCAGTGTTTGCACCGGCCATCAGCAAGCGCTGCACGCTTTTTAGGTGGCCGTTCTGAGCGGCCTTCATCAGGGGAGTCCAGGCGCAGCGGTCGCGCACATCGACAAGGGTGGAATGGCTGAGCAAGGCGTCAAGACCGGCCAGGTCGCCTTTCTCGGCCGCCAGGATCAGCGAAGGAGGTGACGGCGCGCTCGGTAGTTCCGTTGTTTCCGAGCAGCCGCCGAGTAATGTGGCCAAGGCGAGTGCGATGAGCGGGTAAAGCCTGGAAGTCATGACTTACTTGAAAAGCCGGTTTGGCTGATATGTTGCGTTTGCTGGTTACAGGCTGCCAATGCGAATTCTCAATGTGTTTTCCGCTAAAGCAGCTATAAATACCCCTTATTAAGTCGGGAGATTAGATCGACCGACAGCCGGGTCACATCGGCCTTTCGGCTTGTGTTGCCATAAACAATCCTTATATTAGAAGAATTCAATAAATTATCGAGGTCATGATGAAACGGACTGTTTGGAATTGGCTGATCAGCGGCGTCCTGGCGCTCCTGGCACCACAAGCGGGCCTGGCGGTGGAACTCGCCACGGCGACGGCCGAACGCGTTACGGTCCCGCGTGTTTATCGCCTGGATGGTCTCGTGGAGGCGGTCAACCGGAGCACCGTCTCCGCCCAGACCAGCGGCCAGGTCACTCAGGTGGCATTCGATGTGGATGACCTGGTAGAGGCCGGTGAAGTCATCGTGGTGATCGAGGACTCTGACCAAGCCGCCAGCCTGGCCAAGGCCAAGGCCAATCTGGCTGCTGCGCAGGCACGCCGCGCCGAGGCGGAAAAGGAATATGAGCGCATCAAGCGTGTGTTCGAGAAGCAGGCGGTTTCCAAGTCGACTATGGACAAGGCGACCAGTGGGCGCAAAGCGGCACGTGCGGAAGTGGAGGCCGCAAGGGCCGCGCTGTCCCAGGCAGAGCAACAGCTCGGTTTCACCCAGGTGCGTGCTCCCTATACCGGGATCGTGACTGAACGTTTCGTGGAGGTTGGCGAGATAGCATCGACCGGGCAGCGATTGATGAGCGGTATCTCGCTCGAGCAGTTGCGGGTTGTCGTGGATGTCCCACAGTCGCTGATCAACTCCGTGCGCAAGCAGCATGACGCGTTGGTCGAGGTGAACGGGCGCTGGGTGCCGGCCAGCAAGATCACGATCTTCCCGGTGGCCGATCGTGCGACTGACACTTTCCGGGTGCGCCTGCATCTGCCGGAAGGTATCGATGGCCTCTTCCCTGGCATGTACGTCAAGGTCGCGCTCAAAGTGGGTAACCGGAGTGCTCTCGTGGTGCCGCATACCTCTGTGGTTTTCCGGTCCGAAGTGATTGGCGTATATGTGTTGGATGATCAGGACCAGGTACGGCTGCGCCATGTGCGGGTGGGCGCACCCCTGCCGGATGGTCGTTACACCATCCTCACCGGGGTTAACTCGGGTGAGCGGGTTGCGCTCGATCCCCAGGCCGCGGTGTTGCTGTTGAAAGATCAGCGCAGGGAGTCCGCCTCGCATGAGTAAGATCGGATTCTCCGGCGGCGTTGCACAGCGCTTCCAGGCAACTCAGATCACGCCGTTACTGGCGTTGGTCGGTCTGTTGCTGGGCGTGTTTGCCGTGCTGGTCACACCGCGCGAGGAAGAGCCACAGATCAACGTCACCTTCGCCAATGTGTTTGTGCCCTTCCCGGGTGCATCGGCGCAGGAGGTCGAAGCGTTGGTGGCCTCACCGGCGGAGCAGGTCCTGAGCGAGATTGATGGCATCAAGCATATTTACTCGACCTCGTCACCAGGCATGGCGGTACTGACCGTGCAGTACCTGGTCGGCGAGAACCGCACCGATGCGATCGTCAGGCTGTTTAGCAAAATCTACTCAAAGCAGGATTGGCTACCGCCGGGCCTGGGCGTGGGGCAGCCGATCGTCAAGCCCAAGGGCATCGATGATGTGCCGATCGTGAGCCTGACACTGTGGTCTGATGACCCGAGCCAAGGCGCCTTCGAACTGGGTCAGGTCGCGCACGCCATCGAGTCCGAACTGAAACGCGTGCCAGGCACACGCGACATCTACACCATCGGTGATCCGCAGCGCGTCGTGAGTGTGAAACTCAATCCGCAGGCGCTGGCCTCCAGAGGGTTGGACCCGCGTGATTTGAGAACTGCGTTGCTGATTGCCAATACGACTCGCGACAACATGCCGGTCGTCAGCGACGACGAAGAATTGCTGGTGCAGGCAGGTATCTTCCTCAGCCACGATGCTGAGATCCGCAATCTGGTGGTTGGTGTGTATGACGGCAAGCCCATTTACCTTCGAGATGTGGCCACGGTCACCGAAGGTGCGGACACGCCGGTTGAGTATGTCTGGACGGGAGCCGGACCGGCAGCCAAAAGCGCCTTGGCCGAGGTAGGTGAATCGCCGGCGGTGACCATTGCCATCGCCAAGAAGCCGGGCACCAATGCGGTGGACATCTCGCGCAGCGTGATCGAACGTTTCGAGCAACTGCGTGGCATCTATATCCCCGATAACGTGAACGTGCAGGTCACCCGTGACTATGGTTCGACTGCCGACACCAAGGCCAAGAAGTTGATCAGCAAGCTGGCGTTTGCCACCGGGTCGGTGATTCTGCTGGTGTGGCTGGCGCTGGGTTGGCGCGAAGCGATCATTGTCGGTGCCGCAGTGGTGGTGACCCTGGCGGCCACCCTGTTCGCTTCATGGGCCTGGGGTTTTACCCTCAACCGCGTGTCATTGTTTGCCCTTATCTTCTCTATCGGCATCCTGGTGGATGATGCCATCGTGGTGGTCGAGAACATCCATCGTCACATGAGCATGGGCGCCAGGAAACTGCTCGATGCAATTCCCGATGCGGTTGATGAGGTCGGAGGGCCCACCATCCTCGCGACCTTCACCGTCATCGCGGCGCTGCTGCCGATGGCTTTTGTTTCGGGCCTGATGGGGCCGTACATGAGCCCGATCCCGATCAATGCCTCGATGGGTATGCTGATCTCACTGGTCGTGGCGTTTGTTTTCACCCCGTGGATGGCCAACCGTATGCTTGCATCGGTCGCGCACAAGTTTGCCGAGCACGGGGGTGAGCATGCCAGCCCGGCGCTGACAAAGTTGTTTGGCACCGTCATGTCGCCATTACTTGATCCGCAACATGGTAGGCGCAACCGCTGGTTCCTGCTGGTCGGCATCCTGATGCTGATCGCTGCTTCCATGGCGCTGGTGGTGAGCAAGTCGGTGGTGCTGAAGATGCTGCCGTTCGATAACAAGTCGGAGTTCCAGGTGGTGCTCGATATGCCGGAGGGCACGACCCTGGAGCAGACCACGCGTGTCCTGCACGAGATCGCGCATTACATCGGCGAGGTGCCGGAGGTGCATGATTATCAGGTGTATGCTGGCACCGCTGCGCCGATCAGTTTCAACGGGCTGGTACGTCAGTACTACCTGCGTGAAGGTGCAAACCTGGGGGATATCCAGGTCAACCTGGTTGATGCCAAACACCGTGAACGCAAGAGCCATGAGATCGCGCTGAGTGTGCGTGAACCGGTGCAGACGATTGCGCGCAAGTACAAGGGCAATGCCAAGATCGTTGAGGTGCCGCCCGGCCCACCGGTGATGTCACCCTTGGTGGCCGAAGTCTACGGCCTGGATCACGAAGGAAAGGTTCAGGTGGCAAAAGCGTTACGTGCGGTATTCGAGGAGACGGCCGACATTGTCGATGTGGACGACTCGGTTACCTATCCCTCTACCAAGGGGGTTGTGATCGTGGACCGTGCCAAGGCCGCCAAGCTCGACGTGCCGCAAAGCACTGTGGTGGACGCCTTGGGGATCGCCCTCGGTGGTGAGGATATGAGTTTCATTCATGCCTCCAACCTCAAGTATGCAGTGCCTGTACGCGTGCGCCTGAGTGAGTCGGACCGTGCAGACCTGGGCCAGGTACTATCACTCAAGGTGCGCAGCAACACCGGCAACATGGTGCCATTGTCCGAGATTGTCACGGTGGTGCCGAGTACGCGCGAGCAGAGTATCCAGCACAAGGATCTGCTGCCAGTAGTGTACGTCACTGGCGACATGGCGGGTGAGACCGACAGTCCGCTGTACGGCATGTTTGAAATCTCGGACAGGCTTGAACAGAGGGGCGGCCCGGAACAGTGGTTCCTCACGCAGCCGGAAAATCCTTACGCCTATACGATCAAGTGGGACGGCGAATGGCAGGTCACCTATGAGACCTTCCGCGATATGGGTATCGCTTATTCGATCGGCCTGCTGCTGATCTACCTGCTGGTGGTGGCGCAGTTCAAATCATACTTAGTGCCTTTGGTGATCATGGCGCCGATCCCGCTCACTATCATTGGTATCATGCCGGGGCATGCGATCCTGGGGGCCCAGTTCACTGCCACCTCCATGATCGGCATGATTGCGCTCGCCGGTATCATTGTGCGTAATTCCATTCTGTTGGTGGATTTCATCAATCAGCAGGTACGCGAGGGCGTGGCGTTCGGGGAAGCCGTGGTGAATTCGGCTATTGTGCGTGCCAAGCCGATTACGCTGACTGGCCTTGCAGCCATGGCGGGCGCCTTCTTCATTCTCGACGACCCGATCTTCTCCGGGTTGGCGGTGTCGCTGATCTTCGGTCTGCTGGTCTCCACCGTCTTGACCCTGGTGGTCATTCCCGTGGTCTACTTCGGGGTCATGTACAAGCGACTGGACAAGGTGCTGGCGGCGGAGTGAGCTTTTGACTGCCGGAAAGAAAAAAGCCCTGTCATTGCTGGCAGGGCCTTTTCGTGCACACTTTCACTACATGGACGCAGGGAGTTGCGTCGGGGCGTCGGCCGGGGGTGATTCCGTCTCGGATCACCCGGGTCTCTCAAACTGCCCCTCCACCCGATAATGAATCGGTAGGTTGGTTGCTTCGGGCGGCAGGTCTTGATGTTCGAGATCCGAGGGGTGCCCGGGACGTTCCCCCCTGGTCCGACAGTGCCGGTTCGCTGTCCGGCTTCAATCGGAGCAAGCTCCGTTAACTTCAGATTAGCGCCTGCCGCATGTCTGTCGAGTGGGGGAATCCCTAAGTCTGTGGGACGTTAACCTGCTGTTTTAAAAAGAGTTGCTTCATAATTGCAAGATAATACAAAAGCTTGCTTCTTTTTCTTCAGAGGAGTTCTGAGGAGAGGCCTGCGAAATTTTTTCCCGGTATTTCGGGCATTGCTTCGAATCAGCTGGTGAGACGCTCAAATATGCGGAAACCAGCCAGGTAGGTGCCGATGGCCGATCCCAGGGTGCTGAACAAAAATACCAGCAGGGTGCGGGAGACGCGGTTGCGCCACCAGCCGCGCAGTGTGGTGGTGTCATGCCGCAGCTCACTGAAGTCGCCAACGCGTGGCTTGCGCAGGATCAGTTCGGCAGCCGCAGTGACCATACCGGCACCCACGGTCGGATTGAGCGAGGTTAGCGGTGCGGCCAGGAAGGCGGTGATCACCGTCAACGGGTGGGCGGCAGCGACCAGTGCGCCGAGCGCGGAGAGGCCACCATTGATCAGTACCCAGTCCATGACCAGTTGCCAGCCAAGGTCGGTACTCCGGCTGAAGCCCAGGTAAAACCCGAACAGAACCAGCGCCACGATCAACCAGGGGAGCACGCGTGGCAGCCAGGATTTGGGGGGCAGTACATCGAGTTGGCGAAGGGTCTCCTGCGGGTCTGGAATGTTGTGAACCTCCTGGCTGATCCCCTTGAGGTGTCCTGCACCCACCACTGCCAGGATGCGCTGGCCGGGGTGTTGTTCAGCAGACTCGATCAATTTGGCAGCCATGTAGCTATCGCGCTCGGCGATCAGTGGTTGGTAGAGGTCCTGCCGATCATGCGCAAACTCGGCGAAGGCGGTTTCGAGCATGTCGCCTTCCTTGAGTTTCTCGATCTCGTGCTCCTCCACGTCGTCATGCGATATCAGGCTCGTGAGCAGTCCGGTAAACAGGCTCCAGCGCTTCCACCAGGGCAGGTTGTGGGCGGTGCGCCGCAGAGTGGTGCCAATCTCCCGGTCGATCAGCAGCAGCGGAAGCCCATGCTGCTGTGACCCATCCATCGCCGCGCGCATCTCGGCGCCCGGTTCGATCCCGTATTGCTCAGCGAGGCGCTGCTGATAGGCGCCCATTGCCAGATTGGCGGCGACCATGGCGGCTTTGCCCTGGCGCATGACCTGAAGCAGGTCCATCTGTGCCAGGGCTTCCGGCTCGCTCAGCGCATGGTGGCGGCTGCCACACAGTTCCACGGCCACGGCGTCGTAATCACCGCTATCGATCATTCGGGTGACCGCCTCAGCGCTTTTGCGCGAGACATGGGCTGTACCCAATAGCGTAATGCGGGTCTCCCCGATCTGGGTTTCGATGATTGGGTCGGTAGCGGCGGCTTGTTCGGCGTTGTTATCGGCCTCGGGAACTTCGGGCATGTACGACTCCTGAAAACAGGACGGCATGATAACCGTACTCAGGTCGCAGAAGATACCAGCCCTATTGGCGGCAATGCCTGGTTACCCGTAACATCTGACTAATACGCCATTGCCAGGGGATAAGGATGTATTTGCGGATCGTGTTGTTACTTTCGGTATTGCTGTTCGCGGGCTGTCAACTCGGCAATCCGTACGGCCCGATACCCAAGCAACTGATGCCGCAGGTGAAGTTGTTCGAGGACATCGTGCGCTGGCGCGACCTGCGCAAGATGTACGTTTTCCGCAAGCCAGGTACCGAATGGACGGTCCAGGAAGGGCTCGACAATGTCCGGGTGACCGGTTATGACGCGGGCGGTTTGAATGAAATCGAGCCCTGGCGGTGGGGGCAATCGGTCGTCATATCCTATGTGCTGATCGATCGCCAGGTGGTTCGCGAGGTGCTCGATCAGCAGGTCTGGGTCAGCGAGGACGAGGGGAAAACCTGGTTTCGCGAGAATCCCCCGCCGAGGTTCTGAACCTCATTGTTGCAGTAGTGGCTTAAGTGCTGTGAGCATCTCTTCACTATCCCATTCGAAGGCCCCGAAAACCGCATAACGGATGCTATGTTGGCGGTCGAGTATCAGCGCTGGGGGGTTCATGCCTTCCCCACAACGCTGATAC
>JAAUXZ010033085.1_pt1 | contig 19051 bp, 17 predicted proteins | sample 7278131 | NCBI WGS metagenome assembly JAAUXZ01 (sample SAMN14350119, study PRJNA611818) | marine sediment metagenome | isolation source: surface marine sediment (3m) | place: French Polynesia: Moorea | collected 2018-08 | reverse complement strand
GAGGGATTCGAACCCTCGATACGCTATTAACGTATACACACTTTCCAGGCGTGCTCCTTCAACCACTCGGACACCTCTCCAGTTCTTAAACTACGCGAGCTCAAGCAGGATGCGAAGCCTACATTAAGCAATTCCTAGTATCAATGCCTATGTCAAAAATTATGATTTATACAGGCTATGAGCTGGATAGTGAGATTTTAAAACATTGTACTGTCAGTTTTGTTAAGATCCTGATTTTTATATTTAAACCATTCTCATGTTAGCCGTCGTATCGCCCGCTAAAACTTTGGATTATGATTCTGAAGTTCAAACCTCCGAATTTACGAGACCCAGACATTTAAAACAGTCCCAATTATTGATTAACAGACTGCGAGATTTTTCCGCGTTGGATCTAACCGAGTTGCAACATGTCAGCAGCAAAATTGCGGAATTGAATTTCGAACGTAATCACCAATGGAAAACCCCTTTTAATCTTAAGAATGCGCGCCAGGCATTATTTGCCTTCAAGGGTGATGTATATACGGGTCTGGATGCTTACACGATGAATGAAGAGAATATTCAGTTTGCTCAGGATCATTTACTGATTCTATCTGGACTTTATGGGGTGCTTCGTCCTCTAGACCTGATGCAACCTTATCGACTGGAGATGGGCACCAAGCTCGAAACCAGTGCCGGCAAGAATCTATACGAATTCTGGGATATGCAAATAACCGATGCTATCAATAAACAACTCAAATATTCAAAGTCAGATACACTCATAAACCTGGCTTCTAATGAATACTTCAAGTCCGTGAAAACTAAAAATATTAATGGACAGATCATTACACCAGCATTCAAGGACTACAAGAATGGCCAATATAAAATGATTGGTTTTTTTGCAAAAAAAGCACGGGGCTTGATGGCGCGTTACCTGATCGACCATCAATTGACTGACCCTAATTCTTTGAAAGACTTTAATACCGAAGGTTATCAATTTAACACCAAGTTATCTGATGAAAAGAACTGGGTGTTTACCCGTCGCCTAAATTCCTGAATAATTAGGTCTTGTGACCCAAAGGGAGTTTTTGGTCTGAGTTAAGACGTATGATGGAACCATACATGATTATTATAAACAAACACGTATGGTTGACCTCTCACCCAAACAACACAAGTTACAGTTTCTGGCTGGACTGCTGTTTGCTCTGATCATCTTTGCATTATTTATTGCCATTCCTCTTTATTCTGTAGAACCAGAAAATATCGTCGAAAAAATCCAGGAAAGGGGCTATCTCAAGGTTATCACGCTCAATACTGCCTCCACTTATTATGAAGATGCCAATGGCCCCAATGGATTTGAATACCAACTTACCAAGGCATTTGCAGAATACCTGGATGTTGATATTAGAATTATTGTCGTAGATGAATATGCGGATATTTATCCTGAACTGCAATTTGAAAGTGGCGATTTGGCCGCAGCCAATTTATCGAAACAGGATAACTATATTGAAACTAACGTCGATTTTGGGCCTGAGTATCATGAGGTTAATCAACAGATCGTCTATCGCAAAGGGCAGCAAAAAAGGCCCAAAAAAATCGCTGACCTAGAAAATGGCTTGCTAGAAGTTATCGATGGCACCAGTCATATTAAACTACTCAAGGAGTTACAGGCGAAACACCAGTCGCTCAGTTATAGAATTAACCAAAATATGGCGACCGAGGAATTGATCGGCTTAGTAGATGAAGGCCTAGTAGATTATATGCTTGCCGATTCCCACGAAATTGCTTTGCAAAGACGATTCTATCCGGAATTACGTATCGCGTTTAACGTGGGTGAACCAAAACAATTACGTTGGGCAATTAAGAAAAAAAAGGATAAAAGTCTACTGGAGGCAATGAATAATTTCTTTAAAACGATAAAAGAAGATGGACGTCTTGCGCAACTGATTCATCGCCACTTCAGTCATGTAGAAAAATTTAACTACGCCGATATTCAAACGTTTAAAACGCATGTTCGCGAGCGTTTGCCACTTTATCGTGATCTGTTTATCCGTGAAGGCAATAACCAGGGGTTAGACTGGCGTTTACTCGCGGCAATTGGTTACCAGGAGTCGCTTTGGGATCCCAAGGCCAAATCTCCTACTGGTGTACGTGGTTTGATGATGCTGACTCTGGATACGGCCAAACATGTAAAAATAAAAAATCGATTGGATCCAGAACAAAGTATCATGGGTGGAGCCAAATATTTTAAGCAGGTGTTAAATAAGGTGCCGGAGAGAATTCTGCAACCGGATCGAACCTGGCTCGCACTAGCTTCTTACAATGTCGGTTTCGGCCACTTGGAAGATGCACGAAAAATTACAATCCAAAACAGTGGCGATGCCGACAAGTGGATTGACGTCAAAGAAAGCTTACCTTTACTGGGAAAAAAGAAATGGTATCAAAAAACCAAGCATGGATATGCTCGAGGTTGGGAACCCGTTAAGTATGTAGAAAATATACGTAAGTATTATGATATTCTGGTCTGGTTAGATGACAAGGATAACGGGCAAGAAACTGAACGTTTTTATGAACCTTTAACTGAGGAACTTTCCTTACCGCCCAGTTTTTGATAACCGCTCACAAAATGACAACTTCATTCCTCTAGCATTTCTTTTTCTAACGACAGGAACACCTGATAAGCATTGATTCTATTACCTGCATGAAAAGCGGGAAGTTTCTCAAAAGGACTCCAATCAATGCTTTCATACACCTCCGCAAAACTCATCATTTCCTCGACACCACTACCCAGTTGTTTCCTGAGATAGGCCAGATAGTCACGTGTCAGCGTAATGGCCTTTTCTGGATCACCGGCCAGTCCACCATGACCTGGTATTAATGCTTCTATACCCTTTTTACCTGCCATGTCATTTAAAGTGTTCAACCAGGCCTTGGAATCACTATCACCCACGAAAGGTATCCGCCCTTCAAAGATAACATCCCCGGTAACAAAAACATTATCCGGTTCTATAAAAACCGTGAGATCAGCCTCTGAGTGCGACTTCCCCAGGTAATTGATCGTCAGTTTAATACCATCTTCTTCGATTATGGTGGGCTTATCAATCAATTCATCGGGCTCAACAAGACGCGTCGTTTCACTCACCCAGGGTTCCAGGGAAAATCGTCTTTCCTCTAATCGATTGGCTGCCGCTTCTGAATTGAGATACTCATGCACTCCGTAGGGAGCCAATACTTTTGCCCCTCTCTCTTCAAATACCTGTAACCCATAGATATGGTCGGCATGGTAATGCGTTGCGATAATGCGTTTTATAGGTAAATCACTTATGGTTCTGACTTGTGATAACAGCTGCTCAGCTAAAGAAGGTGAACCCAGCGCATCGATTACAGTGATACCTTTATCATCAATGACCACTGTAGCATTTGAAATAAAACCCTGATTATCAGTGGCTATACCTCTGGCACCTTGAACGAAATATACATGCTTGGATACTTTTTTAAGTACCATCTCAACACTGGAACGTGGATACTTATATTCAAATGCTGCAGCATGGATAAAAGCACTGATCCCCAGTAAAAAAACTGATAAATAATATCTCATTAAATCTCTCCGGATAATGGTGCTTTTTTTTGTGCTCGTTTTTGCGCAAAGAAATCACTTATGATTAATGCGCATTCCTGCTCGAGCACGCCACCTTCAACTGCTATCGTATGATTAAATTTTACCTGTTTCAATAACTGGCAGGCACTTTGGATGGCCCCAGTCTTGTATTCCGTAGCACCGTAGACCAGGCGCTTGATGCGGGCATGAATCATCGCGCCGACGCACATGACACAGGGTTCCAGTGTGACATAAAGGGTTGTGTTATTGAGACGATAGTTGCCTATCTTTTTTGCAGCTTCTCTTAATACGCGTATTTCAGCATGTCCGGTAGGATCATGCGTTGCAATCGGTTGATTATGGCTGGCGGATAAAAGCTGTCCTTCTTGATCAACAAGAACCGACCCCACAGGTACTTCACCTGAATCTGCAGCTTTTTGAGCCTGCTGCAGTGCCAGCTGCATCCATTTTTGATCCGTGGTAATTATTCCCACTCGATTGTTCCGGGCGGTTTACCCGAAATATCATAAGTGACACGTGAAATTCCGGATATTTCATTCATGATTCGACGAGATACATGATCCAGGAACTCATAGGGTAAATGCGCCCATCTTGCGGTCATGAAATCAATCGTTTCCACTGCTCTCAAGGCTACGACATAATCATAACGCCGACCATCGCCGGTTACACCAACAGACTTTACCGGTAAAAAAACGGTAAAGGCTTGTGATGTTTTTTCATACAGATCGTGCTTCCACAGTTCTTCGATGAAGATGTGGTCTGCAAGGCGCAACAGGTCAGCGTATTCTTTTTTCACTTCTCCCAGGATGCGGACGCCCAGACCCGGTCCAGGAAAAGGATGCCGATAAACCATTTCATGCGGTAACCCAAGCTCTATACCTATTTTACGCACCTCGTCCTTGAACAATTCCCTTAGCGGCTCAACCAGTTCCAGTTTCATGTCTTCCGGTAACCCGCCCACGTTATGGTGCGACTTGATTAAGTGAGCCTTACCTGTGGATGCTCCCGCAGATTCAATCACGTCTGGATAAATCGTGCCTTGTGCTAAAAAGTTAGCGTCTTTCTGTTTACCTGCTTCTTCTTCAAAGATCTCGATAAAGAGATTACCGATGATTTTTCTTTTCTCTTCGGGATCTTTAATTCCTGAAAGTCGTCCTAGGAAACGTTGTTCAGCATCTACGCGTATGACTTTGACCCCCATATGCTCCGCGAAGGTATCCATCACCTGGTCGCCTTCTTGGTAACGTAACAGACCATTGTCTACAAAAATACAAGTTAATTGATCACCGATAGCCTTGTGTAGAAGTGCAGCGACTACCGAGGAATCAACTCCACCCGAAAGGCCCAGTATGACATGGCCATTCCCGACCTGCTCCCGAGCCTGTTGAATTGTATTATCAATGATGTTTTCTGCTGTCCAGTCTGCCCCACATCCGCAAATTTGATGAATGAATCGACCAATAATTTCTGCACCCTGTCGCGTATGGGTTACTTCTGGATGAAATTGTAATCCATAGATTTTTCTCTCATCATCCGCCATGCCTGCAATCGGTGCAGATTCGGTACTGCACATCAGTTTAAATCCAGGGGGCATTTCAGCCACTCGGTCACCATGTGACATCCAGACATCCAACATCCCATGACCTTCCGATGTTTGGTGGTCCTGTATGTCACGTAATAACTCGGTATGCCCTCGCGCCCTCACCTGTGCATATCCAAACTCACTTTTACCGATATTCTCTACTTGCCCACCCAATTGCTTGGCCAGGGTTTGCATGCCGTAGCAGATACCCAATATCGGGACTTTTAAATCAAGAATCTCTAATGGTGCTTCAGGTGTTTCATCGCCCAGTGTCGATTCAGGGCCACCAGAAAGAATTATCCCTTTGGGAATGAAGCTGATGATTCGGTCAAGGTCGATATCCCAGGGATAGATTTCGCAGTACACGCCCAGTTCTCGCACTCGTCGCGCGATGAGCTGTGTGTACTGTGAACCGAAATCAAGTATCAGTATCCTGTCATCATGCAGGTCATGGTTCAGGGTCATAGCTGGGCCCGTTACACGCGGTAGTTCGGAGCTTCTTTGGTGATCGCGACATCGTGTACGTGAGACTCTTTCATTCCAGCACCCGTGACTCTGACAAACTCGGGTTTCGTTCTCAGCTCATCGATATTGGCGCAACCCACATAACCCATGCTCGAACGAACGCCCCCGAGGAGTTGATGGATAATACCGGATAAAGGCCCCTTGTAAGGTACCCTACCCTCAATGCCTTCCGGCACCAGTTTTTCAGCTTCGCTTTCAGACTGAAAGTAGCGGTCACTGGAACCTTTTTGCATTGCACCGAGAGATCCCATGCCCCGGTAAGATTTATAGGATCGACCCTGGAATAGCTCGACTTCCCCAGGCGCTTCTTCAGTACCTGCAAACATACTTCCAATCATCACGGAATGGGCACCTGCAACCAGCGCTTTGGAGACATCTCCAGAAAAACGGATGCCGCCATCAGCGATACAGGGTATACCGGTATCCTTTAATGCCAACGCAACATTGCTGATGGCCGAGATCTGGGGTACACCGACACCTGCGACAATCCTGGTTGTACAAATAGATCCCGGGCCGATACCGACCTTGACCGCATCAGCCCCGGCATCCACTAGATCGCGGGCCGCATGGGCCGTGGCAATATTGCCCCCTATGACCTGCACCTGGGGGAAGTTCTTTTTAACCCAGGCCACTCGATCGATCACACCTTGGGAATGACCGTGTGCGGTATCTACAACAATGACGTCAACTTCGGCGTTCACCAGAGCTTCTACACGTTCTTCAGTATCCCCGCCAGTACCCACTGCTGCGCCGACACGTAAACGCCCTTGGTCATCCTTACAGGCCAATGGAAAGACCGTTGACTTGGTTATATCCTTGACCGTGATCATGCCCTTGAGGTTGAAATCATCATCCACGACCAGGAGTCGTTCGATGCGATGACGATGCAACAATTCGAGTACTTCATCCTTACTCGCCCCTTCCTTAACAGTCACCAGGCGATCTTTGGGAGTCATGACAGAGGAGACGGGTTGATCCAAATTGGTTTCAAAACGCAGGTCACGTTTGGTAACGATACCTTCTAAACCTTCACTACCAATCACGGGCAATCCGGAAATCTTATTTTTCTGGGTCGATTCGATCACATCACGAATCAATGTCTGAGGACTGATAGTAATCGGATCCTTGATTACACCACTTTCAAATTTTTTGACCTTGCCCACTTTATCGGCCTGCATCTCCGGGGATAGGTTTTTGTGGACAATACCCAGTCCCCCTTCTTGTGCTATCGCTATGGCCAGACGCGTTTCTGTCACGGTATCCATAGCCGCGGAAACCAGTGGAATATTGAGTTCTATACCCTGGGTCAGCTTGGTTTTAAGTTCCGCATCATTCGGTAACACTGTCGATTTAGCCGGCACTAGCAAAACATCATCAAAGGTGAGGGCTTCCTGACTAATACGCATAATATCTCCGGCGGGTAAGTAGCAAAGCGGGATTATAATGGATTGAGCTTCTTACGGTAAACCGGATAATGGTGTGGTTGACTAATTAAAAAACTGTATGAATACAAACGAAACCATCTGGAGCGTCTCAGCCCTTAATTTCGAGATTAAAACCATGCTGGAACAGGGTGTGGGCTCGGTCTGGATCGAGGGAGAAATCTCCAACTTTACACAACCTGCTTCTGGACACTGGTATTTTTCCCTGAAAGATGAACGCGCTCAACTCCGAGCAGCCATGTTCAAAAACCGTAATCAGCGCGTCGTTTTCAGGCCTGAAAACGGGCAACAGGTATTACTCCGAGCACAGGTAACCCTATACGAGGCAAGGGGTGAGTTCCAGGTCATTGTCGAGCATATGGAAGAGGCTGGACTTGGGCGCTTGATGAGGGAATACGAAGCGCTGAAAAAGCGATTGGCGGGTGAGGGACTCTTTGCCGATGAACATAAAAAGCCTATCCCGGCACAGGCAAAACATATCGGTATCATTACCTCGTCAACGGGTGCGGCCATACGCGATGCCCTCAGCGTGATTCAGCGCCGTTCACCCTCGACAGAAGTCACCATTTACCCAACAGCCGTTCAAGGCGAAGCGGCTACCCCGGAAATTGTTAGGGGTATTCAACGCGCGAATACTCATGGCCTATGTGATGTGCTGTTAGTCATTAGAGGTGGTGGCTCCCTGGAAGACCTCTGGTGCTTCAACGAAGAGGTTGTGGCCAGGGCCATCTTTGAGTCTCAAATCCCCATAGTGAGCGGCATTGGTCATGAAATCGATTTCACCATCGCTGATTTTGTCGCGGATGCCCGCGCACCGACCCCTTCGGTTGCTGCCGAAACAGTCACCATGGACCAGTATGAAATCATGTCTCAGCTTGACTTGCTCCAGGCCCGGCTGACCCAACAATATGCTCAATCGATCTCTAGACATGCACAGGTATTGCAGCATCTGATTGATAGATTGATGAGCTTTCACCCGCAACGACAAATGGCGCAATTAACTCAACGTCTTCAATTTGCCATCGCCCATCTGAGTCAAACTGAGCTGAATCAACTGTCACAATTGCAGGCAAAGGTGCGCTTGATCTATGAACAGTTGAATCGATTAAATCCCACTCATCAACTGCCGATTTTTGAACAACGACTCCAGCGTTTACATCACCAGTTGATGCAATCCATTCAGCAACAGCTTTCCAATCAACAACATCTGTTGTCAATGCAGGCCAAGGCGCTCGACCATTTAAGTCCACTTAAAACCCTGGCAAGAGGTTTTGCCGTAATTCAAAAAGATGGAGAACTGGTAAGCTCCATCAGCCAGATACAGACTGACGACCAGTTGACTTTAAAGTTGAAAGATGGAGATAAAAACGCTCGAGTGCTCTGAATAATTACTCATCACCTATCCTGGTGAGGTGGTAATGTAGCTTACGAGCACCATATTCATCGGTCAGCATCAATTCGTAACCATCCTCAAGAGGGAAGGATAACTCGGGACCCGGCGGTATATTCTTAACTTCCTTGATATTCACACTATAGATCCCATCCTTGATTACAGACTGTGAATTTTGACGTTTCCCCAATTCTCGCGCAATTCGAGGTGACCGTTCTATCCAAACACTACCGCGGCCATCATTGGTTGAACACTCGTAGAGTACCGCAAAATAATTACCCGGATAATCCAGGTAAGGTTTCAGTAGGATGTTACGCTCTTTGACTTCGCCTAACATAGGGAAAGCCTGATACCTTAAGTGTGGCATCGTGAAACTCTGTCCGCTGTTACTGGCAAAAATACCGGGCTCCTGCTGACAATCAAACATTCCTTCAGGTCGTGAGTGCGTCGTCATATCAGGTAACAACCTCGCCGTGCCGGTACCTTTATCAAAACGTGAATTTTTAATATTAAATTCAAGTATGGTTTGCCAGGGAATGGTCACTCCGCCTGCAAGGAATTCAGTACCGTATTCCAGTTGGTCACTGCCGGTGATGATGAGTTGCCAACGCCCGTCCATATCAGCATAGGCATGCTGAATACTTAATATAAAAAATATCAGATATTGGAACCGCTTAAGCATGGGCTATAGTGACCTTCATCTAGTTAAGTTTAAATATGCACCAGGATTGAACATTTAACGTTAAAATGGGACAAAAAACTATCCTTTCATGCAGCCTTTTACCATTAGGGTATAATGCTGGTCGCAAAACATCAGGAGTCGTTCATGAGCAATAATACCGTCACCATTACCGATAATAGAAACGGTAACAAAGCTGACTTTGATATCATTGACCCCACCATCGGTTCACCCACAATAGATATACGGAAGCTACAAAGCGAGCTTGGCTTTTTCACCTATGACCCCGGATTCCAGGCGACGGGCAGTTGTAAAAGTGACATTACCTATATCGATGGAGACAAGGGCATCCTGTTGTATCGAGGTTACCCGATTGAACAGCTCGCTGAACACAGCAACTACCTGGAAACCAGTTATCTCCTGATGTACGGGGAACTCCCCACACAAACTCAATACAAAGATTTCGTCAGCCTTATCAAAAACCATACCATGGTTCATGAAGGCGTTAAGCAATTTTTTGATGGGTTTCATCACGATGCCCATCCCATGGCGATCATGGTCGGTGTTGTCGGTGCACTGTCAGCCTTCTATCATGACTCGCTTGATATTGAAGATCCTCGTCACCGGGAAATTTCGGCTCACCGTTTATTGGCCAAGATGCCAACCATAGCGGCCTACAGTCATCGTAAAGCCCATGGTTTACCGCTGTTATATCCCAGGAATGATTTCAATTTCATAGAGAACTTCATGTACATGATGTTTGCTATGCCTACTGAAGAATATGTACCCAACCCCATTGCCGTACATGCCATGCGCCTGATCTTCATCTTACATGCCGATCATGAACAAAATGCCAGTACCTCTACGGTAAGACTTGCAAGCAGTTCTGGAGCCAATCCATTTGCCTGTATCTCAGCGGGTATTGCCTCTTTATGGGGGCCTGCCCATGGGGGCGCCAATGAGGCAGTGATTCGCATGCTCGAGGAAATCAATGACCCCAAAGAAATTCCGAAGTATGTAGAACGTGCCAAGGATAAAAATGATAGTTACCGCCTGATGGGTTTTGGTCATCGAATTTACAAAAACTATGACCCTCGTGCGAAAATTATTCGCCAGGCCTGTATAGAATTACTCGATGACCTGGACATTACCAACACTCCATTATTCGATGCTGCACGTGAATTGGAACGTATCGCGTTGGAAGATGATTATTTTCTCGAACGTAATCTCTATCCCAACGTAGATTATTATTCGGGTATCATCCTCAAAGCCCTGAATATGCCCCTGAATATGTTTACGGTTATTTTTGCCATGGCCAGAACTGCAGGGTGGATTTCACAGTGGATGGAAATGATGGAAGATACTGAACAACGTATTGGACGTCCTCGCCAGATCTATACCGGCGCCACCTCAAGAGATTTTATCCCGCGGACAGATCGTTAACATATCGGGTATCTATTCAGCTGGAAAAAACACTTCCTGCTGATTTTGTTGCCAAAAAACGTACTTGGGCATAATGCTGATAAATAAATCGGATTCAATTAATGAATCAAGCCACTGCCGCAAAGCCTGGTAGGGTGACTGATTAAACCAATCTCTATCTACGCCTGCAAATTGACGAATGAATGGCATGATCGCCATGTCTGCTAAAGTACACCTTTCAGCCAGCAGGTATTTTTTTTGTTGCAACAAATCTTCCAGAGTGTTTAAGAACGTTTCGCCCTGTTTTCGATACTCTGATTGAGGTGCCTCCGGAAAACGTTCAAAATACTTGTAATGATCCAGGTGTTGTTTGAAGGTTGAATCATTTTCACTGATGAGTCTTGACGTCTGTTCTTTCAGTGTGGAATCCAACCAGGCCTCCGGGTCATGCTGATTCAAAGCCCACAACATGATATCCAGGCTTTCTTCAATCACTTTTCCACCAGGCAACACCAGAACCGGTACCTCACCTTTTGATGAAGCCTCAAGGAACACACTGGGTTTTTGCGATAACTTGATTTCCCTTAATAGAACTCGGAGTCCACTAATTTTTAAAGCAAGACGCGCACGCATGGCATAAGGACAACGGCGAAAAGAATACAGCAACGGCAAATTATCGGTCATGGGGATGACACAGGTAATCGACTATTGATCAATGCGACATAATGACTGGAATAATCATGCTGGATAACAGTGTTCGGGTTACACCACCGAATATTTTCTGTTTTAAACTGGGTGTACCGTACCCCCCCATAACCAGGAGATCGATATCATTCTCTGCAATTTCGTTCAAAATGACCGTGGGGACATCGAAGGTACCGGCCAAAGTCCGTCGAACCTCCGCATTCACATTATGACGTTGTAAATGCGCCTTCAGATCATCAGCTAATAATTCACCTTTAGCGACCTTCTTGGCATCCGTTTTAACAATCAGGATAGTCACATTTTCTATCTCACGTAATATCGGTAACACGTCATGTACGGCCCGAGCTGCTGAAGGTGAACCGTCCCAGGCAATCATGGCATTTTGATAGGGAATTCGATGGGCCCCAATGTAAGGCATGAAAAATATGGGGCGACCACTCAGTAACAAAACCTGCTCTGCCAGCTCTTCTACCAAATCATAATTAGGATTGTTGGGATTCGCCTGTCGAAGCACGACCAGGTCAAAATTTCTGGAATACTGGGCCACTTTCTTTATAGCTTCACTGGCATCACCGTGGATAATCCGGTAACTGGATTCAATACCCGCCTGTTGAGCATACTGAATAAACTCTTTGGCTCTTTCTTCAGCCGCCTGTTCAGACATGCGTTGGAAAGCTTTGCTATCCTTGGTTTTCAAATGGGCCGGTTTTAGTGTGGATAATGTCACGCCAGTGACACGAGAATGATGCGATTGGGCCAGTTCGCATATGGCCTTTAAGCGCTGTGTATTGGATTCACCATCATCCAAATACACCAGTATATCTTTGTAGTTCATGGTTTTACTCTAAGGGATTAACGATTTAATGCTGCGTTGCAGCAAACAAATCCATTTATAGTTTTTTTAAACTGAAAAATCAACTCAACTTGATTATTAGAGTTTTCTAATATAGACTCCTGCGCCATAATTTAACAGTCTCTTTAGGAAATTGGATATGAATATTGAACGCATTGTATTAGCAGTGGCAGGTATTATGGCTATCCTGACTTCAACCCTCGCCTACTATCACCATGTTTACTGGTTATTTTTCAACGCTTTTATTGGTCTGAATCTTCTTCAATCCGCTTTTACAGGATTCTGCCCATTAGCCAGTATCCTGAAAATGTTTGGCAAAAAAAATGGGCATGCATTCAGTTAACGTCAAGTCCATCACGATTCTAAAAAAGCCCGCACTTGCGGGCTTTTTTATTGTCTAAAAGCAGCTACACTCATAGGAGATTCCAGAATTTTCCTATTGAAACAGACAGGATACACTTTTGATGCTTGACCAGACCAACCCCTCACCTGCTCATCTGCAGCAGGGCGTTCAATCCGCAATTGGAGAAATTGAACAGATAATTGTCGGTAAACCCCAGCAAGTAAGGTTGGCTGTATGCTGTTTATTATCCGGCGGACATTGTCTTATTGAAGATTTACCCGGGGTAGGTAAAACCACGCTGGCTCATACTATCGCCAAGGTATTCAACCTTGAATTCAATCGAATCCAGTTTACCAGTGACCTGTTACCTGCCGACATACTGGGGGTTTCCATCTTTGATCCTCAAAGCCAAACCTTCAACTTTCACCCTGGCCCAATTTTCACCAACTGTGTTTTGGCTGATGAACTTAATCGCGCCACTCCCAAGACTCAAAGTGCCCTGCTTGAGGCCATGGAAGAACACCAGATTACAGTTGAAGGTCAGACGCGATACCTGGATGATCCATTTTTTGTGATAGGAACTCAAAATCCTCTCGACCAGGCCGGAACATTTCCATTACCCGAATCTCAATTGGATCGTTTCATGATGAAAATCAACCTGGGATATCCAGATGCCAAAGCGGAACGTTTATTGTTAGCCGGCGAAAGCCGTAAGGACCTTTTACAACAAGTGAAAGCAGTGATGGATCTCGATACAGTGATAAATCTGCAACAAGCCATCCAAAAAATACATGTATCTGATGCCTTATTGGATTATGTGCAGTCACTCATTACTGCCACACGTGATAACAGTCGATTTGTATTCGGATTGTCTCCTCGTGCAGCACTCTCCCTGCTTAAAGCTGCCCGCTCATGGGCATTCATGCAGGGACGTGATTTCGTTGAACCCGCAGATATCAAGGCAGTTTTCACCGCCATCAGCTGCCATCGACTGATGGCACATGAACAGCATAGTAAGAATGTAGAAGACCTGGTCGAAGAAATTCTTCATTCAACAGCTATTCCTTAACAACCATGGCTCTGCTTGCATCGCTAATGCCTGCAGCCGTTCGTAAGCGCATGGATCATTGGATAGCGTTACGTAACCCTCCATCCGAGGGGGCCATTCATCTCTATAATCGTCGCCTGTATATTTTACCCACACGTTTTGGTTATCTGTATGCGATGATGTTGATCGTGTTGTTATTGGCCGCGATCAACTACCAGAATTCCATGGCTTATGCCCTGACCTTTCTGCTGACTGCACTCGGTATTATCAGCTTATGGCAAACCCATCGTAATCTCCTGGGATTGGATGTCGATTTAAAAACTCCGGCACCTGTTTATCAGGGTGAACATCTCGAACTCTGTTTTACCTTAAACAATCCACAGCAAAATCATCGTTATGCAGTAGGTATTCAATATTTAAACCAGGTACCCGCCTATACCCGTGTGGAAGCGGAGAGTGAAGCATCCTTGTGCCTGGCCTTACCCGCCATTCAAAGAGGCCTCTACCAACCGGCGGGTTTTATTCTCTATACACGCTATCCTACCGGGTTGTTCCATGCCTGGAGCTGGTTGAAATTTAATGTACCTATTTTGATTTACCCACAACCCCTGTTTGACCATCAATTGGAACATTCGCTGATGCAGGATGACAATGGCAAAACCAGGGTTGATACAGCGGATGGAGATGATTTTGCCGGGTTACGAGAACATCGCAGTGGTGAGTCGTTACGCCACATTTCATGGAAGGCTTATGCCCAGGGTCGTGGCATGTTAACCAAGACCTTTGAAGGGCATGCAACACCCTCCTTGTGGATTAATTGGGAGGATATGTCTGCCACAAGCATTGAGGGGAAACTCTCCCAGATGACCGCCCTCGTCATACAAGCTCAATTAGATGGGCGAAAATTTGGCCTCAGATTACCCGGTATCATCATTGATCAGGATACCGGTTCTGCGCACCAGGCAAAATGCCTCGATCACCTGGCAACTTACCAGCAAAAAAATAAAAACGCGGAATTAGCCGTCGATGCAGAATAATCTTCCTATTGACAGAATAGCCGAGGAGACGGCTGATAGAACCAGCATCGTGGCGGTCTCGTTAAGCTTTTTGGTAGCAATGTTGCCGCATTTTTTTAATCTTCCCTTTTGGATCACGGGATTTACCCTGTTTGCCTTGATGTGGCGGGGTGCTCAAAGCCGAGGTTGGCTCTGGGCCATCCCCAGATGGATCCTGGTACCACTGGTATTGGCTGGAGGGATCAGTGTATTTGCTGAATATTGGACTATTGTAGGCCGAGAGCCCGGGCTTGCATTATTAACCGTGATGACCTCGTTCAAATTTCTCGAATCCAAGACCCATCGTGATATCTTGATACTGGTTTTTCTGTGTTATTTTTTACTGGCCACGCATTTCCTTTTTGGGCAAACCCTATACATTGCAGCTTATATGTTTGGTGCCTTGATTTTCATTACAACGACGCTGATTACGATTAATCAACGCGAAGAAAATATTGCTCTGAGTGAACGGCTTAAAATTGCCTCGCGCTTGATAGGATTATCAGTACCCATCATGCTCATTCTGTTTCTGCTGGTCCCTAGAATTCCGGGTCCTATCTGGGGCATAACCCAGGAACAACGCGGTGGAGTGACCGGCCTCAGTGAAACCATGTCACCCGGTGAAATCAGTAACCTCATAACCAGTAACGAAGTCGCCTTTCGTGTAACCTTTGACGGAACAGTGCCCAGGCAGGATCAGCTTTATTGGCGGGGTCCCGTGATGGCTAATTTCACCGGCAGAACCTGGCTACAGCATAAACACACAGAATTGAAAAAATTGAATGTTGGCCAAACGGGACAACTGGTGCAGTACACCATCACCTTAGAACCCAATGGAAAAAACTGGTTATTTGGATTAGATATTCCCACTGGGATTATCGAAGACAGTTACATGAACAATGAATATCAGCTGACCAGTGATAAAGCCGTCAACGATCTTAAACGTTATACCTTATCCTCAACGCTCACCTATCAGCTTGAACTCGAAGAGTCCCTGGATTACCTGCTGTTAACGAGCGAGTATCCCGAAAACAGCAATCCAGAAACTCTGGCCTTAGGGCAACGCTGGGCTCGAGAATATAACTCGGATACTGAAATCGTCAACGCGGCCCTGTCGATGTTTCGTAACCAGGAATACATCTATACATTACAACCCCCAGTACTGGGCAGACACAGCAGTGATGAATTTCTTTTCTCAACACGCAGAGGCTTTTGTGAACACTACGCCAGCAGTTTTACCCTACTGATGCGGGCGGCGGGTATTCCGGCACGGATCGTGACCGGTTACCAGGGTGGTGAATACAATCAAGTGGGTAATTATCTGATCGTACGGCAATCTGATGCACATGCCTGGAGCGAGGTTTGGCTGGAAGACCAGGGATGGGTTCGAATTGATCCAACTGCGGCGGTCTCACCCGATCGAATAGAAATCGGCCTGGATCAGGCGCTTAACGAAGGATTGAGCTCTTTTAAGATCGCCAATCGTAATCCTCTTATCGGCAAAATTCTTTACAGTTGGGATAACCTGCAGCATAGCTGGAACCGCTGGGTATTAAATTATGACCAGCAAAAGCAAATGCGTTTTCTGAGTAACCTTGGGCTTGGTATTAGAACCTGGGGCGATATGGTCATCGCCTTGGTTATTGGCTTGGTTTTAATTACCGGTTCTTATTGGCTCATCAGTTGGTACCGGGACCTTCCGGAGCGACCCGCAGATTATGAAATCATCATCAACCGGTTGTTAAAAAAACTCGAACGTTCAGGCTATCAAAGAAAACCATCAGAATACCTGCATGAATTCCTGGTACGAATCGAGAAAGAACAGGGTTATCAAGATGAAGATCTGGAAAAAATATTCACGGTTTACAATAAGATTAAATACGCACGTGGTTACCAGCGTGAAAATGTGATCAAAAGATTCCGCCAACTCAGTCAGGAATGGCGACTGAAACAAACCACCTAGGCTTCAGTTTAATGATGATCAGGCCAACCGGTTTTTCATGTGGGTTTTTATACCCGAGAAAATGGCCTTGGCGATCTTATGCTGATGCTTTGAGGATTTAAGACGACGCTCTTCTTTGGGATTAGAAATAAACGCGGTTTCAATCAGTATGGAAGGCATATCCGGTGCTTTCAACACCGCAAAGCCGGCCTGTTGCACCTGGTCCTTATTTAATTTGCCTACCTTGCCTAGATGCTTCAGAACATCAGATCCAAGCTCAAGACTATCCTGGATCGTGGCGCTTTGGGAGAGATCCAGTAATACCGAAGCAATCAGGTCATCCTTATCATCCAGACTAATGCCTCCAATCAAGTCCGAGGCATTTTCCTTTTCAGCAATCCAACGGGCCGCCTCAGAGCTTGCACCATTAAGTGATAGTGCATAGACCGAGGCACCTTCCACCCTTGGACTCTTGAAAGCATCTGCATGCAAAGAAATAAACAGGTCAGCCTGGTGTTTACGAGCTTTTTCTACACGTTTGCGCAATACAACAAATTGATCACCTTCACGAGTCAATACCGCCTTGAACCCAGGTGTTGCTGAGATGACCTTTTTTAATTTCTTAGCCACCGCAAGAGTAATATCTTTCTCTCGGGTTCCCTTGCGCCCTACGGCACCAGGATCACGCCCCCCATGTCCAGGGTCAATCGCGATAACAATTTCTTTTTTCTTTTTCTGCCGCTGCTGTTGGTTGGTTTTAACCGGTGTCGGGCTCAATTGGGTCGCATGCATATCAATAACCAGTCGATGCCCGGCTTGATCATTCGGTTGCAGCATGAAACTTCTGGGACGTGCCTTACCCTTCAGATCAAGGACGACCCGCAAGTCTTTATTGTTCCTGATTGATGAGCGTATGCCGTTAAGTAAATTCGTTTCATGATCATCGGATATAAGCGCAGCACTTTTACGCACGTTCTTTAGGTCGATCACTACCCGATTAGGTCCGGTCAACGTAAACAGATCATGTTCAATTGCTCCCGATAGATCAAAAACGACCCGGGTATGATCTTCATTGGATTGAGCGACGCGTACGCTGGTCAATGCCGCACGGTTGCCTGCGAGAACCTTTTGTGTGGTGAAAGACATTGTCACCAGAGCGCCAAGGCCGGTGATTTTCTTCAAAAAAAGCCTGCGTGCAAGCGTTAGTGATTCCATGGTGTTCGCTAAGAATTAGACTATTTATGATTCTATATCTCTATTTATAGTAAAAGGCAGAGATAAAATCAACTTTTTTCTTTAATTATTAAAGAGATAGTCAACTTATCTAGAAACTAGGTCAATTTAGTTTTGTTATAATGTTGCGCCCCCAGTCATTGAATGCCTGCAATTCAATCATGCGGCAGTCACCCGCGTAATTAATCTTTATTTCGAGCCCTACATCCTTTAAATAGCCTTCAGCGCGTTCTGGCCATTCGATCAGACACAACGTATTGCTCTCGAGGTAATCGCGATAACCCAGGAATTCAAGTTCCTCTGCATCACTCAAGCGATATAAATCAAAGTGTGCAACAGAGACGTTTTCCAATGGGTAGAACTCGATCAAAGTATAGGTTGGACTTCTCACACCGCCCTCGATACCGCATGCTTGCAAGGCCCCCCGAACGATAGTCGTTTTCCCTGTACCCAAGTCTCCTTTCAGAGTGATCACACCACCAGAATCACAGCTTGCGATCAAACGAGCCCCAAAATCCTTCATCGACTGTTCAGAACAAATTTTCTTCATCTGTGTTTATCCTGGTCCTCTCGTAGGCTTTTCATGACTACGGGAAGTTGATCAATGATATCGCCAGCGATCATGCAATCGGCAGCTTGCTTCAGGGCATATTGATCTGCTGCCCTGGCATGGACAAATACGGCTGTTCTCGAGGCAGAATACGCATCCAGTCCCTGGGCTAGGAAACCGGCAGTGATACCGGCAAGCACATCACCCGATCCAGCCGTGGCCATTCCTGGATGGCCCTGCTGGCACAACGCTGTAGTCTGTTTTCTCTGGCCAATTAATGTGCCGCATCCTTTAAGAATACAAACATGATTCCAGCGCTCATTACTGGCCAGAAGAGCATTAACACGATCAGTCTGAACAAGATTGGTATGCATACTCAGTAAACGAGCCATTTCACCGGGATGGGGCGTTAAAACGACCCGGGATGATTGCACGGAATCCACATAATCCGGACATAAGGCATCCGCATCGATGACCATGGGCAGCGCTACAGATTTAAGCTGCTGAAGTAACGTTTTGGCAGCTTTACTGTATCCCAATCCAGGGCCCACAAGGATTACGGAGGCCTTTGCCAGTTGTTCGGATAATTCACTCCAGGTTGAAACCATGAGTTCAGCATGGGTACTAGCAGCGATCGTATAGTTATCCGGATGCACGCACAAACTGACCAGACCCGCACCACAGCGT
>JAAUXZ010083958.1_pt1 | contig 19101 bp, 15 predicted proteins | sample 7278131 | NCBI WGS metagenome assembly JAAUXZ01 (sample SAMN14350119, study PRJNA611818) | marine sediment metagenome | isolation source: surface marine sediment (3m) | place: French Polynesia: Moorea | collected 2018-08 | reverse complement strand
GCCGTGATAACCAGGTGATGGTTCCGTAAATTCAGGAAATTTACCATTGGCCCAGTCAAATGTGCCAGCATCTATTATCGCTCCTCCTAACGCCGTTCCATTCCCATTGATGTACTTGGTAAGTGAATGTATAACGATATTCGCACCGTGCTTAATAGGGTTTAGCAATGCAGGCGTTGGTACGGTGTTATCAACTATAAATGGAATCTTCGCCTCCCTGGCCTCTGAAGCAATGGCTTCCAGGTCTAAAACATCCAATTTGGGATTACCAAGCGACTCCACAAAAATAGCTCTTGTATTTTCCTGAACTGCCTTCCCGAAATTTTGAGGATCTGAAGGATCAACAAATGTGGTTGTAATTCCTAACCTGGGCAGGGTAACATTAAAGAGATTATAAGTGCCTCCATAGAGACTATTCGACGAAACAATATGGTCGCCCGCTTTAAGCAGTACCAGGAGCGCAGTGTTGAGTGCTGCTGTGCCTGAAGCCGTAACCACAGAAGCAATACCTCCCTCTACTGCTGCGAGACGCTGTTCTAAAATATCGTTTGTCGGATTGTTAATCCTTGTATATATGTTACCGAATTCAGCCAGCGAAAAAAGATTTGCCGCATGATCTGAATTGTTGAAGACATAGGCCGTGCTCTGATATATCGGAACAGCACGTGTTCCGGCATTGATACTGGTGTCATGACCCGCGTGCAGGGCATTGGTCGAAAACTTTGAATCACTCATAATCTTTAGTTTTAAAAATTAATAATTACCAATTGTACTAAGGGTCTGACGACCATTCGAACAAGCAATTAAGAAGTTATAAAGAAAGAGTGAAACAGTGTAGTAAATACATGTTGTTATCTGCCCCGAATAACGGGATAGAATTTAGCACCTTCTTTGTAATAATAATCAAAGGGTTGCTAAGGCTTCACTGGGTCTATTCCCTCCACCTTTCTCGATAACTAATCAATATACATCGGAACTTAGAAAGACAAATATATGTATGGATTTTTTGAAAATCCTAGTAATTTTTGAAAAATTTATAATCCGAAGGCTTCTTTTATCTCCTCTACCTTATCAAGTTTTTCCCAGGTAAACAGCTCCACTTCTCTTTCAATCTTGCCATTATACGGGGATTCAAAAACCTTTGTAATCTTCCTGGGTTCTTTACCCAAATGACCATAAGCTGCTGTTTCCTGGTAGATAGGGTTACGCAATTTTAGGCGATCTTCTATCGCAAAAGGTCGCATATCAAAAATATCGGCAACTTTTTCTGCAATTTCACCGTCATCTAAATCAACCTTCGATGTACCATATGTCTCAACAAAAATTGAAGTGGGTTCTGCCAGACCTATAGCATAGCTCACTTGAACAAGGATCTGATCTGCAACACCAGCTGCCACTAGATTTTTGGCAGCATGGCGCGATGCGTATGCTGCACTTCGATCTACTTTACTAGGATCTTTTCCACTGAAGGCTCCTCCACCGTGAGCACCTTTCCCTCCATAGGTATCTACAATGATCTTTCTACCCGTAAGCCCTGTATCTCCGTGTGGCCCGCCGATTACAAACTTACCGGTGGGATTAATATGATATTTGACGTCGCCCGTGAAGAGTTTTTGGATTTCTGGAGGTAAGGTTTGTATAACCCTCGGGATCAGTTTGGTGATAATATCTTCCTTTATGACCGCAAGCATTTTTTCATCATCCGGATCAAATTCATCGTGTTGGGTAGAAACAACGATGGTATCTATTCGAAGGGGGACATGATCATCTGAATATTCAAGGGTAACCTGTGCCTTTGCATCTGGCCTTAGATAGGGCATATCTTTTTTCTCCCTCCTCATCACCGCCAATTCCTGCAATATTCTATGCGAAATATCCAGGGCTATAGGCATATAGTTAGGACTTTCCAAAGTTGCGTAGCCGAACATCATGCCCTGATCTCCTGCTCCTTGCTCTTCTTTGATCTCCCTTTCTACGCCCTGGTTTATATCTTTTGATTGTTCGTGTATGAGTGAAATAATTCCACAGGAATCTCCACTAAATTGATATTCACCTTTGGTGTAGCCTATGTCGTTAATAACCTTTCGTACAACGTGTTGTAAGTCGAGGTAAGTATTGCTTTTTACTTCACCGGCCAGAATGACCTGTCCTGTAGTAACAAGAGTCTCACAGGCCACCTTACTTTCGGGGTCGAATGCTAAGAAATAGTCTAATAATGTATCGGAAATTTGGTCCGCGATTTTGTCAGGATGACCCTCACTAACTGATTCCGATGTAAATAGATATGCCATAAAATGATAAAAATTAATTCATATAATGACTGATGTAACCGAGCTAAAGAGTTGAATCACTCAAACAGAAGAAGCAACTGCTTTAGCATTTTTTGAGAGGTTGCAATCAGTCAAATCCATCCTCTAAAAAGGAGTGGACAAAGGTACATATTTGGTTAATAAATAAAAACTCTGTTTCATTTAAATTATTGCTGCATTTCACCAACTATTTTTTCTTGAAGTCAAGATACTTTGTATATTGTGTTCCTTGAAAATTCTACGCTAACCATAAAGCACATCATTCTATGCACATAGCGGTTGCAGGTAATATAGGAGCCGGTAAAACAACGCTAACAGAACTTCTTGCCAAGCATTACAAATGGGAAGCTCATTTTGAGGATGTGGTAGATAATCCCTATCTCGACGATTTTTATAATCAAATGGAACGCTGGAGTTTTAATCTTCAGATCTACTTCCTCAACAGCAGATACAGACAGATATTAAAGATCAGGGAAAGCGGAAAGAACGTAATCCAGGACAGGACAATCTATGAAGATGCCCACATATTTGCACCCAACCTGCACGCAATGGGACTCATGACCAATAGGGACTTCAACAACTACTCAAGTCTGTTCGAACTAATGGAGAGTTTGGTACAACCACCAGACTTACTGATATATCTCAGAAGTACAATTTCAAACCTCGTGAAACAGATACACAAACGTGGGAGGGAATACGAGAATTCCATTTCAATTGATTACCTGAGCAGACTGAATGAGCGCTATGAAGCCTGGGCCCATGGATATGAAAAAGGAAAACTTCTCATCGTTGATGTGGATAAATTTGATTTTGTAGACAATCCCGAGCATTTAGGCGAGGTCATTAACCGAATAGATGCTGAGATCCACGGACTGTTTTAATCCAAGGCTACTTTCCCTACAATTCCGTCCTTTTTGCTTTGATCTTATAGGATAATTCCACCTTTAATCCTTAATATGTCTTGATTGAGAGTCGATTCCCTCATTCAAACTGCCAGCTTACTCATTTGTACTTTCCCAATAACATAATCGAGACTAGATTTATTAAAGGATCTGAAGATCCAATCATGTAAAACACATCCCTTCTTATGGGTAATAAATCTATCGGTATGAAACCAAAAAAATATGCCAGACACAACATCAACCGCAATTCAGGTATGTATTTTGTCATTGGGCTGGTCCTCGTTCTCTTATTGACCTACCTGGCCCTGGAGTGGAAAACTTATGAACGGAATCAGTCCTGGGATCTGAGCATTAAAGTAGAAGATGATCTAATTGAGGAAGCAGTGGTATTAAGGAAGGAAATAAAGACACCTCGTCCTAAGCAAGTAAAAGCACCACCGGTAATTGATATCAGGGAAGACGATGAGGAAATAATTGAAACATTTATTGAATCATCAGAATCGGATATCAATACCGAAGTAATCTCCATTGACAGTATTGCGAATGTAGATGATGAAGAACACGATGAAATTCCATTTATAGTTATCGAAGAGGTCCCAGTGTTTCCGGGTTGTGAAGAATCCCGGGATAAGAGAAGGTGCTTTCAGGAAATGATCAGGAATCACATAAAAAAGAATTTTCGGTATCCTCAGCTGGCTCAGGAAATGGAATTGCAGGGTCGGGTTAATGTATTGTTCGTCATACACACCGATGGAAGTATTAAAGATATCCGAATGAGAGGACCACATAAAATCCTGGAGGAGGAGGCAGCCCGGATTATTGCCACCTTACCTAATATGACACCAGGAAAGCAAAGGGGCAAAGAAGTGAAAGTACCTTTTTCGGTACCCATTGTCTTCAAACTTCAATGAACGAAAAATCCCCACAAAGACTTGCAGGGATTTTTAAAATTATAAATTATGAACAAGAATTATTTCAGGGCCTGATCTATTTCTACTTTGTTCTCGATATTTACTTCTTCAATTTTCTCAACTAAATCAGCATCATTAGCAGATTCCTGATCCTGCACAACCGATTGTGCATAATTGTTGGATTCATTCATATCATTTTCTACCTCAACAGCCTCTACCATGTGTATTTCATCTGAAACGGACTTGTCATTATAAGCGGTAATCGTATCAGATGACATCGCAATACTAGGTGCTATCACCAGTGCAACAACTGACATCAACTTGAGAAGTATGTTAAGTGAGGGGCCTGAAGTATCCTTGAAAGGATCTCCTACTGTATCTCCAACCACCGCTGCCTTATGAGCATCTGTACCTTTTCTACCTTCCTCTTCTATCATTTTTTTTGCGTTGTCCCAGGCTCCTCCAGCATTCGATTGGAAGATAGCCATCAAGACTCCGGCGGTAGTCACTCCTGCCAAAAGACCTCCCAGCATTTCCGCACCACCGATAAATCCTACGGCCACGGGTACAGCTATTGCCAAAATTCCTGGCAATACCATTTCTCTAATTGAGGCTTTGGTAGAGATCTCAACACATTTCTGGTATTCTGCCTTGCCGTCTGCAGCTTCAAATATCCTGCGATCTTCTTCTGAGGCCTTAGTCATATCCGAATCGTATTTCTTCATGATCACCAGGGCATTTTTTAGTTCCGGGATATCCCTGAATTGTCTTCTAACCTCTTCGATCATAGACATTGCCGCACGGCCCACGGCGCCCATCGATAATGCTGAAAATACGAAAGGTAACATGCCCCCAACCAGGAGGCCAGCCATAATATCAGGTCTGGATACGTCTATGGCTTCTACATTGGCGGTTTGCATAAAAGCGGCAAAAAGTGCAAGGGCCGTTAACGCCGCCGAACCAATTGCGAATCCTTTTCCTATAGCAGCCGTCGTATTCCCAACAGCATCCAGTTTATCGGTTCTTCCCCTTACCTCACTAGGTAACTCAGACATTTCGGCGATTCCACCGGCATTATCTGAAATAGGACCATAAGCATCTACCGCCAGCTGTATTCCTGTATTGGCCAGCATACCAACGGCCGCAATAGCGATACCGTAGAGACCGGCAAAATAGTGAGATATTAAAATGGCACCAGCAATCAACAATATCGGAATAGCAGTTGATAACATTCCGACCCCTAGTCCGGCTATAATATTTGTAGCCGAGCCGGTTTCAGACTGACGTACTATTCCATTTACCGGCTTGGTTCCTGTTCCCGTATAATACTCAGTAATCTTACCGATAAGCAGGCCAGCTACCAGGCCAGAAATGGTGGCCCAGAAAACTCCCATTGATGTATACTCTTTACCACCTTCGACCCAGGATCCGGGCATCATGGCATCAATCAGAAAATACGCTGCGATGATCGTAAATACAGCAGAACCAAATTCACCGGTATTCAAGGCTTTATGAGGCGAACCTCCATCTCTGACCCTTACGAAAAACGTACCAATAATTGACATAATTATTCCGGCTGCAGCCAGCGTCAAAGGAAGTAAAACACCTCCCAGGCCATCAAATGAATCTTTAAATTCCGGCAGGGTCACAAAAGCTGCTCCCAGTACCATGGTACCTATAATAGATCCTACGTAAGACTCAAAAAGGTCTGCTCCCATACCGGCAACGTCTCCTACGTTGTCTCCTACATTATCAGCAATAGTCGCCGGGTTTAACGGGTGATCTTCAGGAATACCAGCTTCTACCTTTCCCACCAGATCAGCTCCTACATCAGCTGCTTTGGTATAAATTCCTCCGCCTACACGAGCGAATAGAGCTATAGAGGACGCACCCAGCGAAAACCCGGATAAAACATTGAGCACTTCACCTATGCTCCAACCCTGTCCACTGTATATCATAAATAGGCTACTAAGACCGAGAACACCTAGTCCAACAACACCCATTCCCATAACAGAGCCTCCGGCAAATGCCACTTCCAGGGCTTTGCCTAAAGACTGCCTGGCGGCATTGGTTGTTCTTACATTGGCTTTAGTTGCTACTCGCATACCAATAAATCCTGCCAGAGCAGAACAAATAGCCCCTACTACGAAGGATACCGCTACCATACCATTGGAACCAACGTCGGCAGAACCCTTGAAATAAAGCAATATTGCTATGGCAATCACGAAGATCGAGAGTATTTTATACTCCGCTTTCAGGAAAGACATGGCCCCATCTGCAATATTCTTAGCAATCCTCGCCATTTTTTCTTCCCCAACATCCTGTTTGGATACCCATATATTCTTAAGAAGTACAAAGAGCAATGCTAAAACACCAAATGCGGGTAAGAAGTTTACGATCAGTTCCATATTTTAAAATTTAGTTACGGTTTTAAACGGCTGCAAAAGTAGTAAAATGCATTTAGAGTAAAAAGGGAAATAGCCCTTAAAATGAGATAAAATAATCAAGCACAATTATGTTGGAATGGAAATGTTTTTCTGGGAATACAGCTGTTTATAATTACCACTATATCAAAGGCTTACATAATAAATCATATTTGCGGTAGCCAACTAGAAATGGAAACCGAATGTACCTTTGACGCTAAAGGCCCGGGCTCCGGGATTATCGAGGTAATTTCCTCTGAAGTTAAAATCTATTCTAAATATTTTAAAGATATTCCCGATTCCGAATGAATACTCCCAATATATATTGTCAGTCGGTGCCAATAGTGGGATGTTGGTAGGGGCACTTAGTGCTATATTCTCATCTGAAAGTTCTCCCCAGGCACCGCGTATACCGACAATTTCTCTTAAGTTCCACTTGCGCAGTAAAGGGATCCTTGAAAAGAACCTACCGTTGAAATTGTGCTCCAAGTGTACCGTAGCATAAGTATCAGTGACAAATTCATAAAAATCCAGGTTGGGAAAGGTGTTATAAATAGTCCAAAGCGTCTGGTTCCCAGGAATAACGCTCAACAAGCCAAGGGGTACGGCTCCGAAAGTTTTACCTGCCTCAACGGTACTGTAGAGCCTGCCAAATCCACCTAATTTCCACGGCTGGTAGTAGGACAACTGTATCTTTTCATAATTGAAATCGCTTTCCAGGAAGCCCTCTAGTCCCTGGGTATAATTAATGATAAATGTGCCGTAATCATCATTGATATCCCTGCGTTCAACACCATAACCAATTGTTTTCTTACCTGGTGTAATGATCAGTGTAGTATTCAGATCGAACTGTTTTATTTCGGAAGAAATACCCGTAGGCGATCCCGGATCTACATAATCAAGACTAAATGCATCGGGTAAGGCCGATCTCAATGTTCTGAACGAGCCACCAAAGCGAATACGAATGTTTGTCCAGGGTTCAATCTCGGCATGAGCCGTACTTAAATCAATATTGGTAAGGCGATCATTGGTTCCAACCGTAAATAGTGCTGATGAAGCTACACTTCTTCCCAGTACATCGGTTGTAGAGGTAAGGTTAATACCGAGCTGTTCAATATCTCGCCTGTGCCCTCCGGAAAGTATTAGCCTTGTCTTTTTATCCAGTAAAAACTTTCCTGAGATACCGTGCTTGAATTTTTTGTCCTTAAATCCATAGGCCAAATAGCCCTCAATACGCCAGGGATCATTCTGTCCGAAATAGGTACGCCCCCCACCCCGTAGACGAAACCCTTCGGCATCATTAAAACCAACCGTACTGTAGATGTCCCCAATATCAATATTCCACCTGTCTATTTCTATATAGCCCGAAGCAAGAATACTCGCCAAATTGTAATACGTCTTGAATTTAGGGACTGTCTTTAGCGTATCCAACAGTTCATAGATCCCCTGTTCGTCCTGGTTCAATGACTCCAGTCTGTTATTTTCCCAGAATACACTGTCTCTTTGAACTATTCTGGGATCATACGGATTAGCAGTTTTTTTGTAATAGTCTTTTGGTTTGGGTATGCCGAACTTATAATTCCCATAGACCGTGGTTCTCTTTCCATAAATACCTTTGGAAGATTCTTTTTTGGTAAGGCTAAAATCACTAAGTAGATAATCTCTTTTAAGCAGAAAAACTGAGTCGTTTACCACTTCGAACTCCTGTTCTATATATATCTCTTTTACCCAGTTGATGTTAGCACTTTTAGTAACCTCAAGGTTGATCTTCTTGATGGCAAAGGTTGTATCATTCACCCAGAAATCGCCCTTAAAGGTCAATTCACTTTTACGCCGTGGGTAGTAGATAATTTGGTAGCACCATTTATTGTCTATAAAGGCACTATCGGTAAGAACGTAGTTATAGGTATCTACTCCCGTGGTTGAAAGCGGGCTGGTAAAGCTTTTATCAAAGAATTTCAGGTAATTATTATAGATGTCATAATCTGCATACAGATCTTTCACAAATCCTATAATAGCCTGATTACCGCTAAATCCTGAATTTTTATTACCTAATACATCTTCCTTCTCCTGTTTTAACCGATTATCACCATATACCTTACTGGCTGTCTCGTTGAGGAATATGGGCAAATAGGTCTTTCCGGTTATCCTGGATGTGTCCAGGTCATCAAAAACGAATTCAAGTCCTCTGAACAACTTGCTTTGCATCATGGCACTATCGATGGAATTCAGATCAAACTGGACTTTCTCATATTTGTCATATTCATATTGATCGAACATTCGCAGCCCGTTAATTCGCTTCCTGGCCCAGATTTTTTTGAGGATATCAACAGCAGGGTTGTTTTTCTTGGGTTGCTTGCCTACAAAGACCACAACCTCATCTAATTGTTCGCCCAATTCAAGTACCACAGAGAGATTATATGTCGCTTTCTTCTCAAGTTGAACCTCTCTTTTGGTATAGCCCACAAAAGAAACGGTAAGTGCGGAATAATTTGACTGAGATTCCAGGTAGAATCGTCCGTCTTCATTGGTCACGGTTCCTTCTGTGGAGTTTTTGAAAACAACGTTTGCAAAGGCAATTGGTTTACCCTGAATATCCAGCACGATACCTCCTACTTTGGTCTGACACAAAGCAGAAATAGGGATCAGGAGCAGTGCAATAACAAAAATTCTTCTCATGGGCACGTTGTGATACCATCCATTAGGGATGGGATTTTGGTCCCCGAAAGGAAACTAGTGAACAGTAAGATATTTTGGGTAAATGTAGCTCGAATGGCAATCCTTTTAACAGCTTTGTAAACCTTTTGTTGGGAATTAGATGATAGCCTTACAAATTGATTAGCTGTCTTTGTATAATACTTTCTTAACAGCTTTGATCACATCGTTGGAATTAGGTAACCATTCTTGCAACAATACCGGTGAGTAAGGAGCCGGCGTATCAGCGGTATTTAATTTGACAATAGGTGCGTCAAGATAGTCGAAGGCCTTGGATTGTACCTGGTAGGTTATCTCCGTGGCAACATTGCCAAAGGGCCAGGCCTCTTCTAATATTACAAGGCGATTAGTTTTTTTGACTGAATTCAAGATAGCTTCATGATCCATGGGTCGGACGGTCCTAAGGTCGATGATCTCACAATCGATACCTTCTTTCTCCAATTCTTCTGCTGCTTTGTAAGCTTCCTTAATGATTTTACCAAAAGAAATGATCGTAACATCTTTTCCTTCTCTTTTTATCTCTGCCACACCAAGTGGAATAGTATATTCCCCTTCTGGCACCTCTCCCTTATCTCCATACATCTGTTCAGACTCCATAAATATCACAGGATCATCGTCGCGGATAGACGATTTAAGAAGGCCTTTGGCATCCGCAGGATTTGAAGGAACAACTACTTTTAAACCGGGACAATTGGCATACCAACTCTCAAATGCCTGGGAATGTGTTGCAGCCAGTTGCCCTGCAGAAGCAGTTGGGCCTCTGAAAACGATAGGAATATTGAACTGACCTCCTGACATCTGCCTCATCTTAGCAGCATTATTGATGATCTGATCAATCCCAACGAGGGAAAAGTTGAAGGTCATGAATTCAATGATGGGCCTGTTACCATTCATTGCAGATCCAACGCCAATTCCAGCAAATCCCAATTCAGATATAGGAGTGTCTAATACACGATCCGGACCGAATTCATCTAACATACCCTTTGAAGCCTTGTAGGCTCCATTATACTCGGCTACTTCCTCCCCCATGAGATAAACAGATTCGTCTCTTCTCATTTCCTCTGTCATGGCTTCGGCTATGGCTTCTCTAAACTGGAGCGTTTTCATATTATCCTCTTTCTATTAGGGAATCAATTAAGTGCAAAATGCCAACAAAAATAGAAAAATCTAAATCAAAATCAGTGCTGTAATGACCAAAATAAGTTAATAAATTTATTATGCACGCATAGTATTTTAGAAAATAATTAGCTATCTTTGTAGCCTTAAATAAATTGCCCAAAACGCCTTTAAATATGAAGATATTAGTCTGTATTAGTAATGTCCCGGATACTACTTCTAAAATCAACTTTACGGACGGCGACACCCGCTTTGACACTCAGGGTGTTCAGTTCATTATTAACCCTAACGATGAGTTTGGTCTCACGCGCGCCATGTGGTTCAAAGAGAAGCAGGGTGCCGTAGTACATGTAGCAACAGTAGGAGAGGCTCAGACCGAACCTACAATACGCAAAGCCCTGGCTATCGGAGCCGATGAGGCTATCCGTGTAAACGCCCATCCTTCGGATGGATATTTTGTCGCCTGTCAGCTGGCTGAGGTTATTAAAAACGGAGATTATGATCTTATTATAGCCGGACGTGAATCTCTGGACTACAATGGTGGGATGGTCCCAGGAATTATTGCTGAAATTCTGGGAATGAGTTTTGTCAACACATGTATTGGATTGGAGGTTGAAGGCAACACTGCTACTGCAAGTAGAGAAATTGATGGTGGCAAGGAGACCATTACTGCCGAATTACCCTTGATCATTGGTTGTCAGAAGGGATTGGTAGAGGAATCTGATCTTCGGATCCCCAATATGAGGGGAATTATGATGGCCCGGCAAAAAAAGCTAACAGTGATCGAGGCTATTGATGCCTCTAAGGGAACCGAAGATATAAAGTTCGAAAAACCAGCACCGAAGGGCGAAGTAAAATTGGTTGATGCCCAGAATATTGATGAATTGGTCAACTTACTTCACCAGGAAGCCAAAGTGATCTGATAGAATTAATTAGTACTCATTATAAGTAAAGTATAAAAGACTATGTCTGTACTCGTATATACCGAAACACTAAACGGAAAATTCAAAAAAAACGCCTTTGAAGTTGCCTCATATGCCTATGAGATAGCTCAAAAAACTGGCCAGGAAGTAACGGCAATTGCCATTAATGCAGAGGATTGCGAGGCACTGGGAAATTATGGTGTAAGCAATGTGCTTCACGTTAAGAACGATCAGCTGGCGTCTTTCAACGCCAAGGTTTATGCTCAGGTCTTAGAGCAGGCAGCCATAGAGGTAAAATCAAATCTCGTTATAGTTAGCTCTTCAACAGATTCCAAGTATATGGCATCTCTTTTGGCAGCAAAACTTAAAGCTGGTTATGTACCCAATGTGACGGCCGCACCTATTAGCACTGAACCTCTTATACTGAAGCGGACGGTATTCAGCAACAAGGGATTTGCACATACACAGGTAAATACGGATGTAAAGATCATCGGGGTGTCTAATAATTCCTTTGGAATTGTTGAGAATGCTGTTGGTGTTAGCGTTCAAGACTTCTCAGCTACAGTAAACGATGAGGACTTCAACACTAATTCAGTAAATATTGAAAGAGTTACTGGCCAGGTGACCATCGCCGATGCGGATATTGTAGTATCTGGCGGACGTGGTCTTAAGGGACCTGAGAATTGGGGTTTGGTAGAGGAGTTGGCAGACGTTTTGGGAGCGGCAACTGCTTGTTCCAAGCCTGTCTCCGACATGGGATGGCGACCTCATAGTGAACACGTTGGCCAAACCGGTAAACCCGTAGCCTGTAATCTCTATGTGGCCATAGGAATATCTGGAGCCATACAGCACCTTGCAGGAATAAATGCCTCCAAAGTAAAGGTAGTCATCAATACTGATCCTGAAGCTCCATTCTTTAAAGCAGCGGATTATGGGGTGGTTGGTGATGCCTTCGAAATAGTGCCTAAACTCACCGAAAAATTAAAGGAATTTAAGGCCCAAAACACTTAAATTTTGTTAATTTGTAGTCTTTAAGAGTTGATAAGTTGGAGGAAAAATGATCCGCCAAAACTCGTTTATATCTAGGTATGAGCTTGGTAAGACTAAAAATAAAAGGTATATCGTACTCACAGACACAAAATGGTGCCTATGCTCTTATTTTGAATGAGGTGGAAGGTGATCGTAAACTTCCAATTGTAATTGGTGCTTTTGAGGCCCAATCCATCGCTATTGCGCTTGAAAAAGAGATCAAACCCCCAAGACCACTCACGCACGACCTTTTTAAAAATTTTGCCGATCGATTCAATATTGTGGTAAAACAGGTGATCATTCACAAGTTGGTTGATGGCGTCTTTTATTCGAGTATTATTTGCGAACGCGATAAAATTGAGGAGATCATCGACGCCAGGACAAGTGATGCCATTGCATTGGCCTTGCGATTTAACGCGCCGATATTTACTTATAAGACCATCCTTGACAAAGCCGGGATATTCCTAAAATTTTCATCCAAAGACAAAGAAAAGGAAGAGGGCGATGACAGCATCGTCGTGGATGAGATCCTTCAGGAAGGTGAAACTGTTGAAATTGACCCGGGCACCGGAACGCCCTATAAAGAATTAAGCCTGGATGAACTGAACCAGGAACTGGATAAAGCGGTTGCCAATGAAGATTACGAAAAGGCAGCCAAAATTAGGGACGAAATATCCAAGCGGAATCGTTAATATATCCTTTCATTTATGAAATTACGGTCCTGGATACCTTTTGCTTTACTCTTGGTTCTTTCCCTTACCGCAGTAGCGCAAACTCCTTCTCCTGCAGATACGCTGGTACCAGCCATTGACACTACCACTATCAATGATATTGAACAATTCACAGATGGGGAAATAATACCCAACCAGGGATTTTCTTTAAACAGTATGATCCGCGGTATGCTGGGTCTGTTTTCTCTGGTCTTGATCGCGTTTCTGTTTAGTGCCAAACGTAGGGCCATTAACTGGAGAACTGCAGGTATAGGACTGTTATTGCAACTTATGCTCGCTATCGGAATATTAAAAGTTCCAGCCATTCAGTGGTTCTTCAATGTACTCGGAAAGTTTTTCAATGAGATCCTGAATTTCACACTGGCGGGAAGTCAGTTCCTGTTCGGAGGCCTACTTAACCTGGACAACCCGAATATCGGCTATATTTTCGCATTTCAGATTCTTCCCACTATCGTATTCTTTTCGGCCCTCACATCAGTTCTTTATTATTTGGGGATCATTCAAAAGCTTGTAAAATTCCTGGCCTGGCTGCTAACCAAGTTCCTGGGCATTTCCGGTGCGGAAAGTCTTAGTGTGTCTGGCAACATTTTCCTTGGCCAGACAGAAGCACCACTCCTCATTAAGGCCTATCTCGAGAAGATGAATAAGTCTGAGATTCTTTTGGTGATGATAGGAGGTATGGCCACAGTAGCTGGTGGTGTGCTCGCCGCTTATATCGGGTTTCTCGGAGGTAACGACGAACAGTTGCGACTCGAATTTGCCAGGCACCTTATAGCTGCTTCGGTGATGGCCGCACCTGGGGCTATCGTTATGTCCAAGATCCTTTACCCACAGACAGAAGCAGTAAATAAGGAAATTAATATTTCTGCTCAGAAGATTGGTACTAATTTATTGGACGCCATTTCCAACGGAACTACCGAAGGATTGAGGTTGGCCATAAATGTCGGTGCCATGTTGCTTGTATTTGTAGCCTTTATAGCTATGATCAATGGAATTCTAGGCTGGGTAGGTGATGTTTCTACACTAAATTCATGGATTGCAGACAATTCATACTACGATAAACTTTCACTTGAGGCCATTCTGGGTGTTATATTCGCACCCCTTATGTGGTTGATTGGGGTTAATACTGCCGATATCATGCAAATGGGACAATTGCTGGGGATAAAACTGGCCGCGAGCGAATTCATAGGCTATATCCAGTTGGCGGAATTAAAGGATTTTAGCAGTGCGACGCATTTCAGTTTTAATAAGTCGGTAATCATGGCTACCTACATGCTGTGTGGGTTTGCTAATTTTGCGTCCATAGGCATTCAAATCGGTGGAATTGGCTCTCTAGCTCCGGGTCAACGCAGACTCCTTTCCGAATTTGGTATGAGAGCTGTGTTAGGAGGTACGCTAGCCTCTCTATTGTCAGCTACTATGGCTGGTATGATCCTGGGATAAGATCATTCTGCAAGCCTCTTTTCCAACTACGTTGATAAGTTTTAAAAAATAATAAATCGTCAATAAATACAGTTACATTAATTTCGCTAAGAAAGGTATCTGAGTATGAAACAATATCACGACTTACTGAAAGAAGTTCTAAATAAAGGAAGCCAGAAAGAAGATAGAACCGGAACTGGCACCATTAGCATTTTTGGTTACCAAATGCGCTTTGATCTGCAGGAGGGCTTTCCCTTGGTTACCACTAAAAAGATCCATCTGAGGTCTATAATACACGAATTGCTCTGGTTCTTAAAAGGAGATACCAATATCTCTTACCTACAGGAAAATGGAGTGCGAATATGGAATGAATGGGCAGATGAAAACGGCGACCTGGGACCCGTATACGGTCTTCAATGGCGCAATTGGAATGGTGAAGGCATTGATCAGATAAAGAAAGCCATTCACCAACTCAAGAATAATCCTGATAGTAGAAGGATCATCGTTTCAGCATGGAACCCGAGTGTACTTCCCGATACTTCGAAATCATTTTCAGAAAATGTAGCGCAAGGCAAAGCCGCTCTTCCTCCATGTCACGCCTTTTTTCAATTCTATGTCCTTGATGGTAAACTTTCGTGTCAGCTTTATCAACGAAGCGCTGATATTTTTCTGGGTGTACCCTTTAATATTGCTTCTTACGCCCTGTTGACCTTGATGGTTGCGCAAGTATGCGGTTATGAACCAGGAGATTTTATACACACTTTTGGCGATGCCCACATTTACAATAATCATCTGGAACAGATTGAACTACAGCTAAGCCGGGAACCGCGCGCTTTGCCAAAAATGGTTCTAAATCCTGAAGTCCGTGATATTTTCGAATTCAAATATGAGGATTTCACATTGTTAGACTACGATCCTCATCCACATATTAAGGGAGCGGTAGCCGTTTAGGAAGATTGTACTTCTAAGAGGTCATTTTTAGTTATATTTAAGCTAAAATCGTGCTATGACCATTACCGAGACACTTCTGGATCTATTTCTGGATACACGTCAGTTTTCCGAGGATCTTTGCCGTCCATTGGAAATAGAAGATTACGTGGTTCAGCCGGTAGTAGATGTTTCACCACCTAAATGGCATTTAGGACATACCACCTGGTTCTTTGAGGAATTTATTCTCAAACCACATGTATCGGATTATAAGCTTTTTGATGACGACTTTGCATTTGTTTTTAACAGCTACTATGAATCTGTTGGTAAACGGGTAATACGGGCAGATCGGGGAAATTTATCCAGGCCTTCCGTAGAACAGGTTTACGAGTACAGGCATTATGTGACCGAGGCTGTTAGATCGTTTTATGAACAGTGCAGAAGTGATGAGTTACTCTATTTGCTAGAGATCGGAATTCACCACGAGAAGCAACATCAGGAATTATTGCTAACAGACATAAAATACATACTTGGAAATAATCCACTATTACCATCATATTCCGAACAAATTCTTGAAAATCCTGAGAAGAACGAAACAACCGAATGGATACAAATGGAAGAAGGGATCTATGAAATCGGACACAAGACCAAAGAGTTTTGCTATGACAATGAACTGGACAGGCATCGTGTGTTCCTGGAATCCTATGCCATATCGAGCCAGCTTGTGACCAATGCAGAGTTTCTTGAATTTATTCAAGAAGGGGCGTATAAAAATTTTAACCTTTGGCACGCAGAAGCCTGGGACTGGGTTTGCGAGAATAATATCCGAAGTCCTTTGTATTGGCACCAGATAGATAGCAAATGGTTTCAATATACCTTGAGTGGTCTCAAAGAAGTCATCCGTGGTGCACCAGTTACCCATATATCGTATTACGAGGCCTATGCATTTGCTCAATGGAAAGGACTGAGGTTACCTACTGAATTCGAGTGGGAGGCAGCGCAGGAGTATTTCGCATGGGGTCATAGATGGGAATGGACAGAGAGCGCCTATCTTCCCTACCCCGGATTTGAGAAGGCAGATGGAGCCCTGGGTGAATACAACGGAAAATTTATGGTTAACCAAAAAGTATTGCGAGGCTCTTCCATCGCAACACCAAAAATGCATGCCCGGCCTACTTACAGGAATTTCTTCCACCCTCAGTTGCGATGGCAATTCACGGGATTAAGGTTAGCCAGGTAATCCCGACTTAAGCACTATGCAAGAAAAATCAATTACTACATTCAACACCCAATTCGCAGCGGATGTTGCCAAAGGCCTCACTGATTATCCGAAGCATCTTTCATCCAAGTATTTTTATGACGAAAGAGGTGATAAATTATTTCAGGATATTATGGAAATGCCAGAGTACTACCTGACTAATGCGGAATTTGATATCCTGAGTGCCTGTAGAGAAGAGATCGTAAGACACTTCGCAGAGAATTCACAAAATATAAGTCTTATAGAGCTGGGTGCCGGCGATGGGAAAAAGACAAAAATTTTATTGGAACATATGGTTGCAAAAGGAGTCTCTTTCAAATATGTCCCGATAGATATAAGTCAAAATGCTCTCGACTCACTGGCAAACTCTATACAAAAAGAGTTGCCAACAGTAGAAATCGAAACAAGACAAGGCACTTATTTTGAAGTTCTGAATCATCTCAGCTCATTTAACCACAGTAAGAAGGTAATTCTATTTTTGGGTTCTAATATTGGAAATCTACTTCATCCCGAAGCGGTAAAATTCCTGGGAAGTATACAAGAGGTCATGGCAAGTGATGATCTGCTTTTTGTCGGGTTTGATCAAAAGAAAAACCCACAAACAATACTCGACGCCTATAATGACCCTGCTGGAATAACAGAAGCTTTCAATAGGAATATACTTGTACGCATCAACAGAGAACTCGGAGGCAATTTTGATCCTGATGAATTTTTACATTGGGAGGTTTATGATCCTGAAACGGGTACCGCCAAGAGTTATCTGGTATCCAAAAAAGATCAAATTGTAACGATTAAAGAATTGGAACTCGAGGTGAAATTTAATCGCTGGGAAACCATACATACAGAGATCTCTCAAAAATATGACGATGAAGTGGTAAACTGGTTAGCAGAACAAGCTGGTTTGTCGGTCGTTGCAGTATTCGGCGACAAGGACCAGGAGTACAAAGACTATTTATTTAAAAAAACAAAACAATGAAGGCAATTTGGAACAATACAGTTTTAGCTGAAAGTGAAGACACGATTATTTTAGAGAACAATCATTACTTCCCTGCTTCGAGCATTAAAAAAGAGTATTTTAAAGAAAGTGATACCCATACAACCTGTCCCTGGAAAGGTCTGGCATCATATTATACAATTGCTGTAGACGGGCAAGAGAATGTGGATGCGGCCTGGTATTACCCTGAAGCGAGTGATCTCGCCAAACAGATCCAGGGCCATGTGGCGTTCTGGAAGGGTGTAGAAATTGTTGAATAAAAAAAAGCCGGAATCTAGATTCCGGCTTTTTCGTTTTTAGATTTCTAATACTGCGTTTTCTGTACCAGCAAAATCGTTCCATTGATAACGATCCGCTTCTGGGTCATTCACATACTCACCATCGATGAGATATCTGAATTCGTAAGTACTTTCTTTTGGTAAGTCAAAAGTACCTTTAAAAGTACCGTTCTTTAGTTTCTTTAGCATGCTTCCTTTGGGATTCCATTTGTTGAAATCACCAACTACTGCTACTTTCTTTGCATCTTCTGCAGGCACTGTAAATGTAACTTTACATACAGGCTTTGTCTTTAAATATTGTTTTGCGATAGCCATAATAATCAATTTTAAAAATTACGCTGCAAAAAAAAGTATTAAAATACTATCGCACAATGACATAAATCATTATTATCAATTTGATAAAATTGTCTTATCAATATGTAAACTTTGGTAAAAATTCTCGATTTATTTTTTAAAATAATTAATCTTCATATCCGCATTTTTACAATATCAATAATGCGATCTATCTCTTCTTCGGTGTTGTAGAAATGAAAACTCAACCTAATGCCGTTTGATCGCCATGAACAACGCACTTTATTTTGCAACAAATGATCGTAAACAGAACGTTCTGCGCAGATCCTAAAAATTGTGCCGTGTTCTTTTCTAAGCAAGACTTCATCTTCAAGCAGATCAAGGGCTGCAAATTTCTTCAAGGCCTTTTCAGATATACTTCTATTGCGGTTCTCTACATAATCCATCCCTATTTGGCCTAGGTAGTCCAATGAGAATTTCAGGCTCCCAAAATTGTGACTATCTAAGTGACCTGGTTCTAACTGCTTGCAAAAGGAAATACTATGTTTTGAATCCAGATCCCCCTCTGCTGAATTAAATCCGGCCGAGCTCAGATCAAATCTGGATTGAATTTCCTTTTTTACAAGCAGAAATCCGTTTCCATAACCACCCAATAGCCATTTATAACCGCTGGAGCCCAATATATCTATTCCAGATTTATCAAAGTGCAGGTCAAATGCCCCGCAATATTGGGTGCCATCAGCAATGATGATCAGCGAAGGATATCTCTGTTTCAAGGCATTTAGAAATTCTAAATCTATCTTCACGCCGTTTAGCCATTGAATTAGGCTAAAGGCGAAAATTGAGATTTCTCCACTACTTACTGCATCTTC
>JAAUXZ010038747.1_pt1 | contig 19132 bp, 15 predicted proteins | sample 7278131 | NCBI WGS metagenome assembly JAAUXZ01 (sample SAMN14350119, study PRJNA611818) | marine sediment metagenome | isolation source: surface marine sediment (3m) | place: French Polynesia: Moorea | collected 2018-08 | reverse complement strand
GGTTCTTGTACTCCTCGCCGTCGGGCAGTACTAGAGAATCGGCGCGCAGCTCCTGGAAGGCTGCCAGCGCCCTGTCCAGATAGAGGGGCGCCACGGTGTCGTTGCTGACGACCATCACCTGCTCACCAGGCAGATGAGGTACCGCCAGATCGGCCCGTCCGAGCAGGTCCGTGCCGATATGAATGGGATAGCTGCGTGGGCCGAGCTCAACCCGCAGAGTCTTCATAGGCGGGACACTCGCCTCTGGATCTCCTTTACGACCGTGCGGACTGTACGATGATCGGTCAGCACGATCAAATCGGCGACCTGTCGGTAGATGGGATCCCTTTCGGCCATGATCGCCTCGAGCCGCTGCCGGGGATCGTCGGTCTGGAGCAGCGGCCGATTACGGTCCCGTCGCGTGCGTTCGAGAAGCTGTTCCAGGGGCGCGTGCAGGTAAATGACGAAGCCGCGTTGAATCAGCCAGGAGCGGTTGTCCCGGTCAAGAATAGCGCCGCCGCCGGTGGCGAGCACCAGGTCGTGCTCTGCCGTCAGCTCCTCGATTACGGCCTTCTCGCGCCGCCGGAAGCCCGCTTCGCCCTCGAGTTCGAAGATAAGCGGAATGCTGGCCCCGGTGCGCGACTCGATGACCCGATCGCTGTCCTTGAACTCCTTGTTCAGCAGCTTGGCGAGATGGCGGCCGATGGTGGTCTTGCCCGCCCCCATGGGACCGACAAGAAAAACGTTACTTGGTATTTTCATGGCATACCGCCAGAGCGGCATGCTCTCCGGCCGGTGTGCTCAGGGTAACGCGATTGGGATGCGACGGGAATGGGGCTGCCGCGGCAAAAACGGGCCGCGGCAGCCGCCGGCAATCAGCGAATCGCCAATGTTTCCTTGATTATGCGCGGCGATATGAAGATGAGGAGCTCATCCTTGTCGTCCTGCACCTCGGTCTTGCGGAACAGGCGCCCTGCGAGCGGCAGGTCGCTAAAGAACGGGACCCGCTCCACGTCGTTTCGCTTGGTCTGCTCGTAGATGCCGCCCAGCACGATGGTCTCGCCGTTGTCCACCAGAACCTGGGTGTTCACCGAGCGGGTGTCCACGCTGGGGATGCCGCCGAAGCTCTGGCCGACGTTATCCTTGTTCACCTGAAGATCCATGACGATGCGGTCATCGGGCGTGATGTGCGGCGTGACCCGCAGGCTCAGCACAGCCTTCTTGAACGAGGTGGAGGTGGCGCCACTGGAGGACGCCTCCTGGTAGGGAATTTCCGTACCCTGCTCGATCACCGCCTCCTTCTGGTTGGAGGTGACGACACGCGGGTTGGAGATCACCTCGCCCCGGCCCTCGGCCTGCAGCACCTGCAGCTCCGTCTGCACCAGCCAGCTGCCCAGGCGACCGAAGGCGAACTTCAGGGCCGCAGACGGGTCGGCGATGGGCAGGTCGACGATGAAATTCTCCTGGCCGTCCGTGTTGAACGACGTGGTCTCCGGAAACTCGGTGTCTCCCTCGAGCCCGCCGCCGACGGTGAAAAAGCGTCGGTTGGTCAACAGGCTGTTCTGGCTGCTGGTCCGGCTGTAGCCGAACTTCACACCCAGGTCGCGGGCGAAACTGTCGTCCGCAATGACAATGCGCGACTCGATGAGAACCTGCCGTACCGGTATGTCCAGGGTGCTCACCAGGCGCCGGATATTGGCCAGGTGCTCGGCCGTGTCCCGCACCAGCAGGGTGTTGGTACGGGCGTCTATGGTGACGCTGCCGCGCGCCGACATGAGCGAGTTCTCTTTGGCCTTGAGTAGAGAAGCCAGATCATCGGCCTTGGCGTAGTTGACCTGCACGAACTCGGTGAACAGCGGCGCCAGCTCCTCGATTTGTTTGCTGGCCTCCAGCTCGAGCTTTTCCCGAGCGGCCACCTCCTCGGTGGGCGCAACCATGATGACGTTGCCTACCTGACGCATGGCCAGGCCACGGGATTTCAGAATGATATCCAGAGCCTGATCCCAGGGCACGTTCTTCAGGCGCAGGGTGAGGCTGCCGCCGACCGTGTCACTGGCCACCAGGTTCAGGCCGGTGAAGTCTGCCAGCAGCTGGAGCACCGCGCGCACTTCGATGTTCTGGAAGTTCAGGGACAGGCGCTCGCCGGTGTAACCAGCCTTCTTCTTGCGCTCGATTTCCTCCAGCTCCTCAGCAACCGGCTTGACTTCCACAGTGAACAGCTCGTCGGACTGATAAGCCAGGTGCTCGAAGTTGCCCTTGGGGGTGATGACCAGACGCACACCGTCGCCCTGGGCGAAGGTGTCCACCAGGGTCACGGGGGTGGCGAAGTCCATGACGTCGAGCTTGCGCTCCAGCTGCTCCGGCAGCGAGGTATTCAGAAAGTCGACTACAATCTTGCCGCCTTCTTCCCGGGTGTCCACCACCACGGAGGGATCCGACAAGGTGACAATGACCCGGGCTTCCCCGCTCTCACCCCGGCGAAAGTCCACGTTCTCGATCGCCTTGGGCTCCGCCGATGCCTGTGCGGCGTCGCCTGTGACCTGGAACGGACGGCTGTCGGCCACGGCGCCGCCTTCAAGGGTGACAACTACTTCACGCCCCTGAACATCCATGGTGTAGGGCACGAGCTTGACAAGATTCAGCACCACCCGGGTGCGCCCGCCAGCCTCCACGGCGGTGATGCTGCGGGCCATGCCCACGCCGATAGTCTGACTCTTTCGCGGCAGGTTGACGGTGACGCCGGGAAAGTCCAAAGCGAGACGCGCCGGATCGTCGATGGCAAAGCTGAGCGGCTCCGGGGGGGGTTCCGACAGGCTCAGCCGCACCTGCACCCGCTCGCCGGGCATGGAGGAGAAGCTGATGGAGTCCAGGGTCAGACCCTGGGCATGAGCGAGGGGTACTGCGCTTGCCAGCAGCAAGGCGCCGATGGCCACGGCCGCAAGCGACCGCGTCAGGGAAACTTGTTTACCGGTCTCATCCCTGTATCGCGACACAATAGGTCTGAGCCACCCAACCTTGGTTATCATCTCGTCGATCTCCCAAATTCCAACGGCTTCCTGGATAACGGTTTACTCGGACAGGTCCAGCTTCGCGTTGCGTTCCTGCCATCCCCCCATGCCGTCGGGTACGATCTCGGTAAGCTCCACACGGTCGGTAGCGACCAGGGTGATCTTTCCGTAGTTCTTACCCAAGTAATTGCCGGACTGGACACGGTGCACGGCGCCGTCCGGGGCCGTGACCAGAGCCCACATGTCCTCCTGCATCGCCAGCGTGCCGACCATGCGCAAGCTGTCGAGCGGGTAGTACTCCAGTTCCTCTCGGATGTGATTCTGGGGAGGGGCCGTCTCGTTGTTGGGGCGAGCGACGATCACGTCGTCCGGCTGTTCCTCCACGATGGGCTGAAATGGGTCTTTCTGCTCGGAGGCCGAGTAAACATAAATCTCCGGCACCTGGATCTCGGGCAGCGGTGCAATACGTGTACTCTTGCGGGCGCGAACTTCCTCGACATAGGCAACCAGGTCGTTCATGCTGCCACCGGCACAGCCTGCAAGGCCCAGATAAGCCGGCAGGCAGGCCACGAGCGCGGCCAACCCCAGCCGTCTTTGCACACGGCGCATTGGGGAAGCCGCGCCGGAAACTTCGCGAGCTTTCACTTAGCTGTCTCCCTCGCCTTGTTCCTCGATGTAACGGTAGGTCTTGGCCGTGGCCTCCATGACCAACTCGTCGGCGCTTCCCTTCTTAGGCAATATTTTGATGTCGTGCTGGGTTACGATGCGCGGCAAAGCCGCGACGCCGCTGACGAACTCGCCGAACTCGTGGTAGGTGCCCGTCACTCTTATTTTTATGGGCTTCTCAGCATAGAATTCAGCCTGACTCTCGTTCTGAGGCTGGAAAAGATCGAACTCGAGTCCGCTTGCCAGGCCGGTTTGGGAGATGTCCACCAGCAGGGCGTCAATCTCGGCCTGGTTCGGTAGCTGGCGCAGCATGGCGCCGAAAGACTGCTTCATCTCTTCGAGCTGTTCTCTCAGAGGCTCCAGGTTGGCTGCCTTGCGCTGCTTGTTCTCGAAAATTTCCTTTTTCTCCACCTCCACCCGCTCGGCTTTCTCCAAAGCCGCCAGCTGCTCCTTGGTATCGAACCAGTAGCCGGCGCCGACCACGCCCGCGCAAAGCAGAACGATGGCCACGGCTTTGACCGGGGCAGGCCAGTTGCCTGCGTTGTTGAAATCCAGATTGTTGATGTCTGAAATGTTCATTCGCCGTCCCCCTGACCATCCTGTTCGGTCTTTGGTGAAGCCTGGGAAACGTCGAGTGAGAACGCGCTGAGACGCAACTCTGAAGCGACCTCTTCATTCTTCTTCACCCGCGCGCGGATCTCCTTAAGATCTGGATTCTGCAGCCAGGGCGAGGCCTCCAGCTTGCGCATGAAAGAGGAAACCCGTGCATTCGATTGTGCAAACCCCTTCAGATTGATGCGGCGTCCCCGCTGCTCCAGCGAAGTCAGATAGACGCCTTCCGGCAGGCTGGTGACCAATTCGTCGAACAGATGGACCACCTCGGGTCGGCTCGTCTGCAGCTGCTCGACAATGCGCATGCGCGCCAGGAGATGTTCCTTTTCTTTCTCCAGCTCGCGGATTTCCTTGATCTTCTTATCGAGTTTGACAATCTCCTCTTCCAGGAAATTATTGCGGCGTTTCTGATACTCGATCATGGCCGCGATCTGCATGTGGGCAAGCGCAACGACGGCCGCCATCATGATCACGGCAAGGCCCGCCATGATCCCGAATTCTTTCTGCCGCTGTTTGCGCAGCTCCTCGCGCCATGGCAATAAGTTGATGCGAGGCATCAGTCGAAGCTCCTCAATGCAAGCCCAGTTGCAATCATCATGGCAGGCGCGTCGTTGCCCAGCGCCTGTGCCCGTACCCGGGAGGAAACGGCCATGTTGGAAAAGGGGTTGGCGATGCTCACTTCACTGCCGGCGCGGTCGGCAATCATCTCGTCTGCGCCCTCGATGGATGCGCAGCCGCCGGCCAGCACGATGTGGTCCACGTGGCTGTACTGACTCGACGAGTAGAAGAACTGCAGGGATCGGCTGACTTGCTGAGCCATCGCCTCCTTGAAGGGCTCGAGCACCTCGGGCACATAGTTGTCAGGCAGGCCGCCCTGTCGTTTCGCCAGCCCAGCCTCTTCGTAGGAGAGGCCGTAGCGGCGCTGAATCTCCTCGGTCAGCTGGCGCCCGCCAAACACCTGCTCGCGTGCGTAGATGATTTTCAGATCGTGCAGCACGCTCAGCGTGGTGACGGTCGCTCCGATATCCACCAGCGCTATGGTCTGATCGGCGCCGCCCTCGGGCATGTCCTTTGCGAGCAGCGCAAACGCGTTCTCCATGGCGAACGCTTCCACGTCGACAATTTTGACCTGAAAGCCCCCAACCTCGGCGGCCGCCACACGCACGTCCACGTTCTCCGAGCGTGACGCCGCGAGCAGAACGTCTATTTTTTCCGCGTCGCCCTCCGACGGACCGATGACTTCAAAGTCCATGGCGACTTCTTCCAGTGGATAGGGGATGTACTGGTCCGCTTCCAGTTGAATCTGGCCCTCCAAGTCGTCTCCGGAAAGTTGGGCCGGCATCGGAATGACTTTGGTGATCACCGCCGATCCGGAGACCGCCACGCAGGCACTCTTGGTGCGGGTACCCGACCGGTTGGCTGCCCGCCGGATGGCCTCGCCCACGGCCTGCTCGTCCGTGATGGTCTTTTCCACCACCGAGTTGGGGGGAAGGGGTTCGACAGCGTAGCTCTCTACGCGGTAGCGCTCGCCGCTCTTGCTCAGCTCCAACAGCTTCACCGCCGTGGAACTGATATCCAGACCGACGACCGGGACGCTTCTCTTTCCGAACAGACCCATTTTTTTCCTTTCTTCCCTGCTTGTTGCAGGGCGAGTATCCGCCGAATTTTGAAATGCCAGGCCTACCCTGTAGTCCGGCGACTGGGACGACGCGAGCCGGGCCGGCCGGCTCCATGAGCACCTAATCGGCAGCTATCGGAAGAACCTTTATACTAGTTAGTCTATGAACGCAGAGAAGACCCGATTCCGCTGGCTAGCCAAGACCCTGCGTGTATTCCTGTACACGGGGCTCGCCGGCGCCCTGTTCGCTACCGGCGCGGGCGTGGCCGTGTGGTTCTATCTTGAGCCCCGCCTTCCGTCCATCGACGTGCTCAAGGACGTACGCCTGCAGGTCCCCTTGCGGGTGTATTCCCGCGACCAGCGCTTGATAGCGGAATTCGGCGAGAAGAGGCGCATACCCGTAAGGTTTGCGGAAGTGCCGGACCTGCTGGTCATGGCAGTGCTGGCTGCGGAGGACGACAGGTTTTTTCAGCATCCGGGCGTTGACTGGCAAGGCATCACCCGGGCTGCCTGGCACCTGCTGCGAACCGGCGAGAAAGGCCAGGGCGGCAGCACCATTACCATGCAGGTGGCACGCAATTTCTTCCTCGGGCGGGAAAAAACCTATCTGCGCAAAGTCAACGAGATCATTCTCGCCTTCAAGATCGAACAGGAGCTCAGCAAGCAGGAGATCCTGGAGCTCTACCTAAACAAGATCTACCTCGGGCGCCGGGCATACGGCGTCGGCGCCGCGGCACAGGTGTACTACGGCAAGCCATTGGCCGAGCTGGACCTGGCGCAGCTGGCCATGATCGCCGGGCTGCCGAAAGCACCATCCCGTTTCAATCCGATCGCCGATCCCGTGCGCGGCGTGGCGCGTCGCAACTATGTACTGCGCCGCCTCGAAGAACTGGGCTACATCGACCAGGAGACTTACCGGGCCGCGCACGACGCGCCCGTGACCGCCAAGGCCCACGGTCTGGCGAAAGAGCTTGAGGCCCCGTATCTGGCCGAGATGGTGCGCGCTCAGATGGTGGAGCGATACGGCCAGGATGCCTACACGGGAGGCTTTACCGTATACACAACCGTTGACTGCCGGCTGCAGAAATCGGGCAACCGGGCCCTGCGCGACGCCTTGCTTGCCTACGACCAGCGGCATGGGTACCGGGGACCTGAGCGGCATGTTCCCCTCACCGAGTCGGACGGGCCAGCGCGATGGGACGAAATCCTGAGCTCGGTGGGGCCCGTCGGGGGACTGCGAGCGGCACTGATTGTGGATGTCCAGGAGAGAAGCGCCACGGCCTATCGCAGCGATGTGGGTGAAATGGACATCCCCTGGGAAGGCCTTGAGTGGGCCCGGCGCTATCTGGACGAGAATCGCCTGGGGCCGGAGCTGGAAACCGCGGGAGAAGCGCTCTCACCGGGCGACATCGTGCGCGTTCGTCAGTCCCCGGAGGGCGACTGGAAGCTGGTGCAGATTCCCGAGGTGGAGGGTGCTCTGGTTGCCCTGGCCCCGGACGACGGCGCCATCTTGGCCCTGACCGGTGGGCTGGACTTCTATCGCAGTAAGTTCAACCGTGTGACCCAGGCGCAGCGACAGCCGGGCTCCAACTTCAAGCCGTTTATCTACTCCGCAGCCGTCAATGCGGGCTTCACCGCCGCCAGCATCATCAACGATGCACCGGTGGTCTTCGACGACGCAGGCCTGGAGGCTGCCTGGCGTCCCGAGAACTACAGCGGCCGTTTCTACGGGCCGACTCGAATGCGCGTGGCGCTCTCCAAGTCCCGAAACCTGGTTTCCATCCGCTTGCTGCGCTCCGTCGGCATCGACACAACCATCGACTACCTGCAGCGTTTCGGCTTCGAGCCCGGACGTCTGCCGCGGGATCTTTCGCTGGCTTTGGGCAGCGGCAGCCTGACCCCCCTTGAGCTGGCGAGAGGCTACGGGGTGTTCGCCAACGGCGGCTACCTCATCGAGCCCTTTTTTATCGAGCGCATCGTCGGCCTCGGCGGCGACGACATTTTCCAGGCTAGGCCGTTGCGGGTCTGCGAGGAATGCCTGGAGGTCGCGGCCGAGCTCGCCGTAGGGCAACCCGAACGGCCCCATCTTCCAGGGGAAGAGCCGCTGCCGGAGCCGGACGAAAGCCCTGCGCCGCGGGTCATCGAAGCCCAGAATGTCTGGCTGATGACCTCCATGATGAGAGATGTCATCCTGCGAGGCACGGGCCGCCGTGCCCTGAGCCTGAAGCGGGGCGACCTGGCCGGCAAGACCGGCACCACCAACGATCAGCGCGACACCTGGTTCTCCGGCTTCAATCGCCAAGTGGCCGCAACCGTCTGGGTAGGCTTCGACCGGCTGCGTCCCATGGGCAATCGGGAGACGGGGGCCAAAGCCGCGCTGCCCATGTGGATAGACTTCATGCGGATTGCTCTTGCCGATCTGCCCGAGGTACCTCTGGAGCGGCCGAAGGGCCTGGTTACCGTGCGTATCGACCCCGACACGGGTTTGCGCGCCGCCGCCAACAATCCCAAGGCCGTCTTCGAAACCTTCCGCGTGGAGAATGTGCCGCGCCAGGCGGCGGTTGCCGAGGCGACGGGCGCGCGTGTCGATGCCGCGGCATCCGATAGTGTTACGGAACAGCTTTTCTAACAGAGTATGCACCGGGTGCGGCGGCGGGGCCGAGCAGCGGGTGCCGGATGGGGTCGCTACATTCCTTTATGGCGGTGGGTCATGGGTAGTCGCAGCCTAGCACGCGCCGCGCAGGCGCGTCAGCACATAGCCCGGGAAGCGGCACGCATCCTGGCGGAGAGCAGTAGCCGGAACTTCCTGCAGGCGAAACGCAAGGCCGCCCAGCAGCTCGGCATCTCTGACGCGCGCAATCTGCCGGGCAACGACGAAATCGAACAGGCGCTGATGGATTATCAACGCCTTTTCCGGTCCCACGTGCAGCCCAGACACCTTCGGCAGCTTCGCAAGACGGCCGCCGAGGGAATGCGCTTCCTCGAGCACTTCGCGCCTCGCTTGGTGGGGCCGGTACTGGAGGGCACAGCCGACCAGCACAGCGAAGTGAACCTGCACCTTTTCGCCGACCAGGTTGAGCAGGTGGGTGCATTCTTGAGCGAGCGGGGAATACCCAGTGAGCTCGGCGAGCGCCGTCTGCGCATGGCCGGCGGAGAATACGTGCGCATGCCGGAATTCCGCTTCCTGGCCGGAGAGGTGGCCGTAGCCTTGACAGTCTTCTCGGGTCCTGGGGCGCGCCAGCCTCCGCTCAGCCCGGTCACGGGACGTCCCATGCGCCGGGCCGCGCTGAGGGAGGTGGAGACCCTGTTGGACGCAAGTGAAGACGGCCCTGCGGGACCGGACTCGGGCTAGCCGATTGAAGATGCCGCGTCCCGTGGTGCGCGTCGCGGTACCCTCCCCCCTGCGCCGCGTGTTCGACTACTGGGCTCCCGGTGGCCAGGCACCGCCCGGCGCCGGTATGCGGGTGACGATACCGTTCGGAAAAACCCGGCGCATCGGCGTGGTCCTGGGTGTCGCCGAGACCAGCGCGCTGGACCCATCACGCCTGCGCCCGGTCATCGACGTGATCGACGAAGACCCCTGTCTACCGGGCGCGAGCCTGGCTCTGCTCGAATGGGCCGCGGGCTATTACCATCACCCCATCGGTGAGGTCATATTCGGCGCACTGCCGACGCTGCTCCGCCGCGGCCGGCCCGCCAAGCTCCAGCGCATGCTTCGCTGGCGAGTCACCGCCGCAGGCCACCGCGCGGAGCTACCCTCCCGGGCTCCGCGTCAGGCCGCGCTGCTCACCTTCCTGCGCAACTGCCAGGAAGCCGTCGGGGCCGAGATGCTCGCGGCGCAGGCGCCGGGCTGGACACGCGCCATCCAGGCACTGCAGGAACGGGGCTGGGTGGAAGCCGTCGATACGCCGTGCCTGCCAGGCGGCGATGCATCTCGCGGCCTATCTTTGGCACTGAGCCCTGCGCAGCAGCGGGCCGTCGACCGAATCACCGACGGCTTGGGGCAGTTCCATAGCACGGTGCTGGAAGGCATTACTGGCAGCGGCAAGACCGAAGTCTACCTGCAGGCCATTCAGCAAGTGGTGGCCCACGGGCGCCAGGCCCTGCTGCTGATCCCGGAGATCGGGCTCACCCCGCAGATGGTGGAACGGTTCCGGCGCCGCTTCGACTTTCCGGTAGCGGTACTCCACTCGGGTTTGAACGACAGCGAACGACTCTGCGCCTGGCTGATGGCCCGGGAAGGCACTGCCCCTGTCGTCATCGGGACGCGCTCGGCCGTGTTCGTGCCCCTCAAGCATCCGGGCATCATCCTCGTCGACGAAGAACACGACCTTTCCTACAAGCAGCAGGACGGCTTTCGCTATTCGGCCCGGGATCTTGCCGTGGTTCGCGCCCACCAGGAAGCCGTACCGGTGGTTCTCGGCTCAGCCACGCCCTCTTTGGAGAGCCTCCACAACCTGGCCGGGGGACGCTACCAGCGGATACGTCTGCCGGAGCGAATCCAGGGGCGACCGCATCCTGCCCTGCGCATTGTCGATGTCCGGGGACGACCGCTCGTTGCCGGCTGCTCTCCGGCTCTGCTCAGCGCCATCGCAGCGGCCCTGGGGAAAGAGCAGCAGACGCTGCTGTTCCTCAACCGTCGTGGCTTCGCGCCCGCAACCATGTGTCACGATTGCGGCTGGGTGGCGCATTGCCAGCGCTGTGACGCCCACCTGACGTTTCACCGCGCGTCTAACCGCCTGCGTTGCCATCACTGCGGCGCGGAGCGTGTCATGGTGGATGCCTGCCCGGAGTGCGGCAGCAAGGAGCTGCGCAATCTGGGCAGCGGCACCGAGCGTCTGGAGGCGGCTCTGGCGGACAGCTTTCCGCATGCGCAGGTCGTCCGGGTGGATCGTGACAGCACCCGCAGAAAGGGCGCGATGGAGGCGGTAATCAACGCGGTCCATGCTGGCGAGACAGAAATCCTGATAGGCACGCAGATGCTCGCCAAGGGGCACCATTTTCCGAACGTGACCCTGGTAGGGGTGGTGGACGCCGACGGCGGGCTGTTCTCCACGGATTTCCGGGCAGCCGAACGGCTCGCTCAACTGATCGTTCAGGTAGCCGGGCGCGCGGGGCGCGGCGCACTGCCTGGCGAGGTACTGATTCAGACGCACCACCCCGAGCACCCCCTGCTGCGCGCGCTGTTGGAACAAGGCTATGCACGTTTCGCCGCGGAAGCTCTGGATGAACGGCGACAGGCGAGCCTGCCCCCTTACGTGTGCATGGCACTGCTACGCGCCGAGGCACCCCGGCGGGAAGCGGCGGTCGCTTTTCTGGAGGAAGCCGCCGAGCTGGTCCGGGACGCGGCCGGAGACCGCGTGCAGGTGTTGGGACCCGTGCCCGCGCCCATGGAACGCCGGGCCGGCCGCAGCCGCGCGCAGCTGCTGATGCAGGCGGCGAAGCGTTCGTCCCTGCACCAGATGCTCGACGACTGGCTGCCCCGTCTGGAAGACCTGCGCACCGCCCGCCGGGTGCGGTGGTCCCTGGACGTGGACCCGCTGGAGATGGCCTGAGCCGCTCGACTCCCCGGCATCCCGCGGCGCGATGTCCTGGAGGGACCTAAGCGTGCCGCCACGAGTGTTAATCCGGGCTACAATACGCGTCTTTCTCCAGTTGTCGGGGCACCGGCTTGAAAGAACATCTCGGTCAGCTTATCCAGGTCGCGCTCGAGCGCATGCGGGAGGAGGATATACTTCCCGCTGACTGCGTGCCCTTGGCGAAGATTGACCGCACCCGCGACAAGCAGCATGGGGACTTCGCTTCCAATGTCGCCATGGTCCTTGCCAAGTCCGCCCGGCGGAGACCGCGCGAGCTTGCGGAGCTGATCGTGGCGCGTCTGCCGGCGTCGGATCGGCTGGACAGAGTCGCGGTCGCGGGAGCCGGCTTCATCAATTTCTTCCTGTCCGATTCGGCTTTCACGGGCGTGGTCGCCGAGATCCTTGCCGCCGGCGACGGATACGGGCGCTCCGAGCGCGGCGCTGGCCGTCGCGTACAGGTGGAATTCGTATCGGCTAACCCGACCGGGCCTCTGCACGTGGGCCACGGCCGCGGCGCAGCCTACGGCGCGACCGTCGCCGATCTGCTGCAGGCGGTGGGCTTTGAGGTGCATCGGGAGTACTACGTCAACGACGCCGGGCGCCAGATGGACATACTGGCGGCAAGCGTCTGGCTGCGATACCTGGAGCTGTGCGGTGAAGTAATCCAGTTTCCATCCAACGGCTACCTGGGAGACTACGTCTGGGATATCGCCGCCACCCTGCACCGGGAGCATAAGGAAGCCCACCACCTGCCTGCAGCGGAGGTGTTCTACGACCTGCCGGCGGACGAGCCGCAAGGGGGAGACAAGGAAGCCCACGTGGACGCGGTGATCGCCAGGGCCCGGGCGCTGCTAGGCGAAAACCGTTATCGCTTCGTGTTCGAGCTTGCCCTCAACACTATCCTCGAGGACATTCGGGACGACTTGGGCAACTTCGGCGTGGTCTACGACGAGTGGTTCTCCGAGCGTTCCCTGACCACCGGCGGAGCGGTCAACCGGGCCGTCGAGCGGCTGCGCGGCAAGCAGCAGCTCTACGAGAAAGACGGGGCGTTGTGGTTCCGCTCCACCGAGTACGGAGACGAGAAGGACCGGGTGGTGGTGCGCGAGAATGGTCAAACCACGTATTTCGCGTCCGACATCGCCTACCACATGGATAAATTGGAACGGGGCTTCGAGCGCGTCATCGACGTCTGGGGCGCGGACCATCACGGATATGTTCCGCGGGTAAAGGCGGCGCTTACGGCCCTGGGAGACGATCCCGGCCGCCTGGACGTGTTGCTGGTACAGTTTGCCAACCTTTACCGGGGCGGCGAGAAAGTGCAGATGTCGACGCGCTCCGGCGAGTTCGTCACTCTCAGGCAGTTGCGCAAGGAGGTGGGGCGCGACGCTGCCCGGTTCTTCTATGTCATGCGCAAATGCGAGCAGCACCTGGACTTTGACCTGGACCTCGCCAAGAGCCAGTCAACGGACAACCCCGTGTACTACGTGCAGTACGCGCACGCGCGCATCTGCAGCGTTGAGCGGCAGCTGCAGGACCGGGGCTTGCAGCGGAGCCAAGCGCGCGGCGACGCCAATCTGAGTCTGCTCACCGAGGCTCATGAGCTCGCCCTGCTTGCCTCACTCTCGCGGTATCCGGAGATAGTCGAGTCGGCAGCCTCGCTGCACGAGCCGCATCAGCTGTCGCACTATCTGCGCGAGCTGGCGAACGAGTTTCATACTTACTACAACGCCCACCAGTTCCTCGTCGAGCGGGACAATCTCAGAGATGCGCGCTTGAACCTCATTCAAGCAGTGGGACAAGTGATACGCAACGGACTCTCGCTGCTTGGCGTCTCGGCACCCGAGTCGATGTAGACGCATGCCGAAGGACTACAAGCACCGGCCGCGACCCCGGAGAGAGAAGCAGGCCCCGTGCTGGGCCTGGTTGGTGGTCGGCATCCTGATCGGCCTGTTCGGGACTTTCCTCATCTACATAAGGGAGTATCCACACCTGTCTCTCACAGGGAGACAGCTCCCCGAGGCCGCCGCCGTGGCTCCTACTGAGGCCGAGCAAACGCCGCGTCCGGTACAGCGCCCTCCGAAACCCCGCTTCGAGTTCTACACGGTGCTCCCCGAGATGGAAGTCCAGGTGCCGGATGACCAGCTGCCCAGCCGCGGCAGCAGCAGGCCGAAGCGTGCGTCGGATTCGGAGAGCTATGTGCTCCAGGTGGCCTCTTTCAAGAGCCACGAGGAAGCGGACCGGCTGAAGGCCAGACTGGCGCTTCTCGGCATGGAGGCGGCCATTCAAACCGTCTCGGTAAACGGCAGGCAAACATGGCACCGGGTGCGCCTGGGCCCGTTCAGCAACGTGGCGGATGTGGAGGACCTGAATCGACGACTCGGCGAGATAGACCTCAAAGCGATCATCTTCAAGGTTAACTCGTAGCCTGCAGCCACCTGGTGAATGGCGCCGCTTTTTCTGGCGTCTCAGACCACCAACAGCGCCAGTTGCAGAGTCATGTACAGGCCTGCCACGACGAGCACCAGGCCAGCCAGTCGCGGCATACGCGCCACCGCCCGACCGGGAGAATCGCTGCAATTGTCGAGACCCCTGAAAGCCTCCCGGGTGGAAACCCAACGATTGCTGGCTGCCTCGACGCGTTTCAACAGGGATGGCCTGACAACAACGAAACCGCCGATGATGAGCACCGCAGTGTTGCCCACCAGAAGAACGCCCGTCAGGACACCGGCGATGACAGTGCTCCCGACGCCCTCCCAGGGAAGCACGAAGGCGGCCAGCAGGTCTGCGCTTCGCTCATAGTTGACGCCCAGGTAGCCCAGGGCGAAAGCCGCGCCCGCCATGAGCAGCAGACCGAACGGCCTGTGGTGACGGTAGAAGAGCCGCTCAATAGGTCGAGGCGACTCCAGCCACTCTGCAGCCCGCCGGGTGGAAACCCAGCGGTCCGCCACGCGACTGACGTTGGCAAAGCTGAGCGGCGCCAGAATCAGCCAGAAGCCAACCAGGATGGCCAGCGTCCCGCCCCCGAGCAGCGCCCACAGCAATGCGTCAAGAAAAATCGCCTCAAGTGTTTCCATCGTACTCCTCGGCAGGCCGGCAAACGGTGCTCCGGGCGGTTGATGTGCCGGTGGGCCGCATCCAAGCGACCGTAAAACGATAGGAGACGGGCAGAGGGTGCGCAAGGCGCCGGCAGACAGTCGGTACCGGGCACCGACCTGGCGGGCCACCGCCCGTTGCCCTAACGTTCTACGGGCCAAGTCAGGCGGGAAACCCATACGCGCAGTTGGCGTTCTTCACGACTTGTCCGTAGAATCGTGGAAAGCGGGCAGATTTGGCGCACAGGTTGCATCGGTCTCGGAGTCCAGCACCGCTGCAACCCACATGGACGGCCCACAAGAATACGCTGCGCGCCCGTGCCGGCCAGGGGAGAACGACCAAAGGTATTTGTGCCACCGGCAGGTCCGGTGAGCGGACGATCCGGCATGTCGGAGGGCGGGCCGACGGAGCCACTCGGACGCCGTCAGGTCGAAGGGATGGAGACCAGCACAGCTATTCTTGAAGCTGCCGGGATGGCGGCCGAATTTCTCGGGGGCAACGCCTGGGCGGAGCACGTAGACGTGGTGCTGGCCAGACTGGCGCTCGCATCGCGCGTTAATCGCGTTTCTATATTCGAAAACCATTCAGGTCGCAACGGCGCTCTGCTGACAAGCCAGCGCTACGAATGGGTCACGCCCGGAGAGTCCCCGCAAATCGCCGACCCGGAACTGCAGGCCTTTCCCTATGCAGAAGGGGGCTTTGGCCGCTGGATCAGCGCCCTTGGTGAGGGTCGCGTGGTCCACGGCCCGGTTCGGGACCTGCCGGTGAGCGAGCGTGATGTTCTGCAACGCAGAGGCATTCTGTCCATCGCGGTCGTGCCCATTTTCGTCGGCGACAGCTGGTGGGGATTCATGGTCCTTGACGACCGTGACGCGGAGCGGACCTGGAAGAGCAGCGAAGTTGGCGCATTGATGGCAGCAGCCAACGTATTCGGCGCCGCGCTCCAGCGGCGCCGCATGCAGCCCCTTGAAAAGCGTCTGGTCCAGCTTGCCACTTTCGACGAGCTTACGGGGGTCCCGAACAGGCGCGCGCTGAAAGAAGTGATGGAGCGCGAGCACGGCCGTGCAACACACAAGGGCCTGACATACTGCGTTGCCCTGCTCGATGTGGACCGTTTCAAACTGGTCAATGACGCTTTCGGGCATGCCACCGGCGACCGTTTGCTGGCCGCCGTGGCCCAGGTTCTGAAAGGTGGGCTGCGACAGGGTGACTGGATCGCACGCTGGGGGGGCGAGGAATTTCTTTGCTTCCTGCCCGAGACCGGTGCGGAACGGGGCGCGCTCATCGTGGAACGCCTGCGGCGGCGCATAGAACAAGCCACCTTCCGCCTGCGCGAACAGCGTATCGAGGTATCCGTCAGCGTCGGCGTAGCTGAGCTCACGTCGCGAGAAGAGCCCCTGGAGATGGTGGTAGCGCGGGCCGACTCAGCGCTGAGCTCTGCCAAGCAGGGCGGCCGCAACCGCGTGGTCGTGGCCGACAATTCCCACTCTGTCATGTCCACCCGGGCGAGTCAGGTGCAGGCCGCACTGCAGGGCGGCCGCCTGCGTGCGGCCTATCAGCCCATCGTCGCGCTGGACAATCGGCAGGTCGTGGCGGAGGAAACCCTGGCCCGGATCCTCGGGGATGACGGAACAATGCTGGAGGCAGGCAGCTTCATCGAAGAGGCCAGTCAGATGCATCTGCTGCATCGCATCGACCATGCTCTCATCCGCAGCTCCATGGAACGTTGCACAGCCCGCGTGCTCGCCGGCGACATTGCCCACCAGTTCGTCAACGTCTCGGCGGACCTCCTTCGCCACCCCGAGCTGGTGGCCGATCTGCTTCGCTTCGCCATGGATGAGTGCAGCTGCTGTGATGACAAGCTCGGAGCCGGCAAGCCGGTGGTCATCGAGATAACCGAACGTGAGTTTCTGGGCGACATCCGCCGGGTCAGGGAGATCCTGGCGCCGTTCCTGGAGTTCGGCCTGCGGCTCGCCATCGATGATTTCGGCGGTGGCTACTCCTCGTTCAAGTATCTGGCGCACCTGCCAGCCACGTTCCTGAAAATCGAGGGCGAGCTCATCCGGCTGGCGCAGCACGATTTGCGGGCGCGGGCCATTGTGCGCTCCATACACAACACGGCCGGTGAGCTGGGCCTGGTGACGGTGGCGGAGTGCGTGGAGGACGAGTCCACGGCGAACATGCTCGAGGACATCGGCATCGACTGGGCGCAGGGCTATCATTTCGGGCGACCCGCGGTCGCCTGATGGCGGATTCAGGCGAAGCGTTCAGAACCCGTAGTTCAGGCCAATGGAAAAGAAGCCGATGTCCGCCTCGCCCGTGGTATCTTCATCTCCCACGTCGAAGTAGCCTTCCGCCTCCAGGCGCAGCGAAATGTCCTCGGAGACCACGAAGCTAAGCCCAGCTCCGGCCTTGAAGTTGGTGCCCGTGTCGTTGGACTTGGCGGAGCCGGCCCGCCCGTCGACGACGGCGGCGAGCTTGGCGTCCACGTCCCAGTAGAAGCCGCCCACCTTCACGAATAGATCGAGCCAGTCCGCCGGACGCACGATGGCGAGCACGTCCAGCGCAAAGGCTTCCGCATCAGCTTCGCCGCGGATGACGCCGTCGGGGCCGGTGGTGTTGGTGGTGAACTTGGCCTCGCCGAAATCGACGTAGGTTGCCTCCAGGGCGAAGTACTTGTTGATGCGCCATCCCCCGAAGGCCTTCCAACCATAGTCCGTATCGTCGACACTGGTCTGCGCCGAGGCGAAGCCACTGTTCACGGCTCCCTGGCTGATGTTGCCCGAGCTCGTGTCAATCACCGAGTATCCGCCGCTTCCCCCCACGTAGACCCAACTCTCCGCCAAGGCAACCGAGGCAACGCTGAGAGCCCCCAGGGCGATCGCGGTGACCTTTGCCATCGTTCCAGCCCGCATAGGTACCTCCTTGTCCCGGGTGCGTTGGGTGTTCGCCGGCGCGGTGCCACACGGCACTCACCGCGTTCTGTCTATTTCGGCAGTTCGGGCCGGTTCTTTGACAGGGAAGGCGACCCAAAACAACCGCCAGGGCCCACGGCGGCCGTGCTTTGAGCCGCCTGCACGGCCGGCCTGCCTTGATGCGTGGCGCACTCAGGCGGTGCCGGCGTCCCTGCGCAGCGTGAGCAGAGAAAGCTCTCCGGGACAGTTGAAACGCAGGGGGATGCCGGAGGCCCCGACACCCGGGCTGGTGTAACCAGTCATGGTGCCGTAACGCCAGCGGCCTCGTGCGGTGAACCGGGGGGCACTGCTGTGAGTAAACAGGGGACCCACCCTGGGCAGGCAGATCTGGCCCCCATGGGTGTGGCCGCAGAGATACAGGTGGGCGCCGCGAGCAGCGGCCTCCTGGTAGACCTCGGGCGAGTGTGCGAGAAATATCTTGAACCCCTGCGCGGGCGTGTCCCTGAAGGCAAGCCCAAGGTCGTGGCACTTGTAGTAGTGGGGATCGTCGATACCCACCAGCCAGATACTGGCGTCCTGCCGCCGCAGCTCCATGGAATCGTTGACGAGCATGGTGATACCCGCCTCTTCGAAGTCGGGCAGCATCTCGATGCAGTCATGGTTGCCCAGCACGCCATAGGGACCGTGACAGGTCCGTATGTGCTTGAGTAGCTGTCTCAGTCGGCGCAGAGAGGGGGCCATGGGCCCGTACATCTCCATGCGAATATCACCGCCGATGAGACACAGGTCCACCTGGCGATTCCGCACCCGGTCGATCAGCACATCCGTGAGCGCTTCGAGCCCGTCCAGGTGCAGGTCCGTGAGCAACAGGATCCGGTAGCCATCGAAGGGCGCCGGCAGTTCCCTGAAGTGAAGCGTGTGCTCTGCCACCTGGACGGCCAGCACATTCTGCACTCCGCGTTCGTACCAGCCGATGGCCTTGAAGACCCGCGCCATGATGACCCGGTAGTAAACGTAGTTCTCGAAATTGAACCATGTCTGCCAGCGGGCCAGGGGAGCATGGCACGCCCGCCACTCCCGCAGACGCGTCGTGGCTCGGATAATTCTCGGGTAGTTCTCCAGCGGCGGGCGATACAGCACGTAATGAAAGAACCGGGAGCCCAGGTGGTTTATGGGCACGAATAGGGCGAGTACCGCCGCCACCTCCCACGCCGCCAGTCCGAGCGCCGGGGATAGCACCACCATCGGCAGCCCACCCTCGAGCAACTGGTCGAGACCCAGCCTGGGCTCACCGCTGGGTCGCGACAGGCGCCGCTTGAGGAAGCTTGTGACCAGATCCCCCGTCATCGCCAGGGTTGCTGCAAACGTCGCCTGCGCGACGCTCAACCCGAGCAGGGGGGCGATGGCCGCCCCCCCCAGGACGCTGACGACGCATCCCCGCCAGGTCTTATGGGCGCCCAGGACACGGCGCCCGTCCCGCCAAACCCGCCTTGCGTCCACCGGGTAATCCCAGCGGCCACCCATGACGAGATGGACGCCGAAAGGCAGAAAGTTCACCCACACCAGAAACAGCACTAACTCTAAGACGACCATCGACCGCCTAGCCCGGATTTCTCACCGGGATTCGGAATCTTGGGTCCCTCTGGCAAAGCAGTTTGGCCG
>JAAUXZ010046693.1_pt1 | contig 19157 bp, 20 predicted proteins | sample 7278131 | NCBI WGS metagenome assembly JAAUXZ01 (sample SAMN14350119, study PRJNA611818) | marine sediment metagenome | isolation source: surface marine sediment (3m) | place: French Polynesia: Moorea | collected 2018-08 | reverse complement strand
TGAGATCCTTGTAATCGATCTCCTTGATGCCTTCGGCGGTGAAACGACAGTACTTACGCCTGCGCGAATAACGACTCATCAATACTCTCCTCAGGCGCTCTTGGCGGCAGCCGCTTCGGCTGCTTCATCGCCAAGAGCGCCTGAGGAGAGTATTGATGAGTCGTTATTCGCGCAGGCGTAAGTACTGTCGTTTCACCGCCGAAGGCATCAAGGAGATCGATTACAAGGATCTCAACCTGCTGAAGGCGTACGTGACCGAAACCGGCAAGATCGTTCCCAGTCGCATCACAGGGACGAAGTCTCACTACCAGCGTCAGCTGGCCACGGCAGTAAAGCGTGCCCGTTATCTTGCGTTGCTGCCGTACACGGACCGGCACTAGCAGAATAGGTTAGTACCGGTGCAGGCGATCGCCGCGTGGCTCGTTGCGCGACCGCAGAACGCTGTCCTGGGCCTCGCCGTCACCTTGCTACTGCCGGCGCCACAGCTGACCAGTGGCGTCATCATGGTGCTTCTTGTACTGGCGCAGGGTGTGAGGCTGGCAGTGCTCGAGGCGCTCATGGCGGCGGCGGTCCTGCTGACCGTGTCGCTGATCTTCGGCGTCCAGGTCGGGCAGGTCGTGGCGCTGATGGCAGGCACCTGGGTGCCGGTTTTGCTGCTGGCGGTGCTGTTGCTGGGGGCGCGGTCCTTGACGCTGACGTTGCAAGTGTCGGTGATCGTGGCCGTACTGGGGATGCTGGTGTTTTACGTCGTCGTCGCCGATCCGGTTGCTTTCTGGCAGCCGTACATCGAGCAGATGACGGAGCTGGTGAGACAGAACAACCTGCAGCTGGACACCGGGTTGTTCAGCGCAGAGGTGATGACGATATCCGCCGTGCTGGCGTTCTGGATGTTGTACATCACCGGATTATTGCTCGGCTATGCGCTTTACGCGCGATTGCCGACACAAACCGCCGTTTACGGCCGGTTTAGTGACTTGAATTTTGGACGTGTCATCGCGTTCACTATGGCACTGGCTTCATTGCTGGCGTTCATGGTCGACGCGAACTGGATCCAGAGCCTGGCGTTCGTGATGTTCATCATGTTCTGGATACAAGGTCTGGCAATCGTGCACTGGATGCACGGGGAAGGCATATTGCCGCTGGCGGCGCTGATTGCCGTTTATGCGCTGTTGCCGTTCCTGCAGGTATTGCTGATGACGGCACTGGCAGTGTTCGGATATATCGACGCCTGGTTTGGTTTCCGGCGTCGCATGAAAAAAGCATAGAAGGTCGGAACTTATGAACGTTATTTTGTTGGAAAACGTCGAGAATCTCGGTGGCATCGGCGACCTCGTCAAGGTCAAGCCCGGTTATGGCCGCAACTACCTGTTGCCGCAGGGCAAGGCGGCACTGGCGACGCCGGAGAACATGAAGGCCATCGAGGAGCGGCGTGCCGAGCTGGAGAAAGCAGCGGCCGAGGAACTTGCCAAAGCGAAGGAACGTGCCAAGGCTTTCGAAAACCTCGAGATCGTCATCAAGGCGAACGCCGGCAGCGAGGGCAAGCTGTTTGGTTCGGTCGGACCCATCGATATTTCCGAGGCGCTCGCCGAGATCCAGGTTTCGGTCGAACGCTCGGAGATCCGCATGGCGGAAGGGCCCATCCACGAACTCGGCGACTTCCCGGTTGGTATTCACCTGCACAGTGACGTCAACGTCGAGGTCCTCGTGCACGTTGTAGCTGCCGACTGACGAGCCGCTGTGGTACCTTTGAGTCAGGGTTGAAATCTGACGGGAATCGATTGAATGGTCCGAGCTCTGGGCGACGGCTATACCGATGCGGGCGCCGAGCAGCGCCTGAAGGTGCCGCCGAATTCCATCGAAGCCGAGCAGGCGCTGATCGGCGGACTGATGCTCAATGCCCAGGCCTGGGACAAGATTGCCGACGTCGTCGTCGCAGAGGATTTCTACCGCAAGGACCATCGCCTGATCTTTACGGCGATCGCACGCCTGATCGAGGAAGGCAGCCCCTGCGATGTCGTGACGGTGTCGGAGCGTCTCGATAGCCACGGTGAGCTGGAGCAGGCGGGCGGGCTGGAGTACCTTGCGACGCTGGCCAACGAAACCGCCGGCGCGGCGAACGCACGTGCCTACGCGAAGATCCTGCGCGAGCGCGCCACGCTGCGAGCCTTGATCAATGCCGGCAATGAGATTAGCGGCAGCGCCTTCTCAACTGACGGACGTACGGCAACCCAGGTCCTCGACGACGCTGAGCGGCTCGTGTTCGAGATCGCCGAGAAAGGGGCTCGCGGACGGCAGGGTTTCAAGTCACTCAAGCAGATCCTCCCCGAGGCCGTTGACCGCATCGACCTGTTGCACCAGTCCGATGGCAGTATCACCGGCATATCCAGCGGATACACCGAGTTCGACAAGATGACCGCCGGTCTGCAGGCGGGCGACCTCGTGATCGTGGCCGGGCGCCCGTCGATGGGCAAGACGACGCTCGCGGTCAACATTGCCGAGAATGCGGCAATCGGTGCGCAAGTTCCTACCGCGATCTTCTCCATGGAGATGCCTGCGCAACAGCTCGCGATCCGTATGATCTCGTCGCTGGGTCGCGTCGACCAGTCGCACCTGCGCACCGGCAATTTCCCCGACGAGGACTGGTCACGAATCAACACCGCGGTGCAGCTCATGTCCGAAGCACCGATCTTCATCGACGATACGCCGGGGCTGTCGCCGACGGAAATTCGTGCGCGTGCACGGCGTTTGCAGCGCGAGCATGGCCTCGGCCTGATCGTTGTCGACTACCTGCAGCTGATGCAAGTGGAGGGTACGAAGGAGAACCGCGCAACCGAGATCTCGGAAATCTCCCGTGGCCTCAAGGCGCTGGCGAAGGAGCTGTCTTTGCCCGTCATGGCGCTGTCGCAGCTCAACCGCAGCGTTGAACAGCGCACTGACAAGCGTCCGGTCATGTCTGACCTGCGTGAGTCGGGTGCCATCGAGCAGGACGCCGACCTGATCATCTTCATTTACCGCGAGGAGGTCTATAACCAGGACACGCCCCGCAAGGGCATCGCGGATATTTCCATCGCCAAGCAGCGCAACGGCCCCATCGGTGATTTCCCGCTGACCTTTGTCGGGCGCTACACGAAATTCGAGAACTGGGTGCCCGACAGCTACGCAGACTACCCGGACGAGGACTATCAGTGAGCTTTGGGGCACGGGCTCTGATTCGGCTCGGCGCATTGCAGCACAACCTCGAAGTCATCCGCGCCGCCGCACCGGGTTCCAGGATCATGGCGGTCATCAAGGCGAACGCCTACGGTCACGGCATGGTGACGGTCGCCCAGCACCTCGCCGATGCGGACGCATTTGCCGTCGCCCGGGTTCCCGAAGCCGTGGAACTGCGGCAGAACGGTATCCATTCTCCGATCGTACTGCTCGCCGGGTTCATGAACCCGGCTGAACTGCAGGCGGCTGTCGACGGCGGCTTCGAGCCGGTCGTGCACTGCCAGGAGCAACTGAAGATGTTGCACGATGCGGGCTCGGGCAACGTGAATGTCTGGCTGAAGTTCGACACCGGCATGAACCGGCTCGGTTTCGATCCGGAGGACGCGCCGCACATTATCGGCCAGGTGGTTGGCGCGAAAGTCGTCGACGAAATGCGGCTGATGACCCACCTGTCCAGTGCCGACGAACTCGAGTCAGAGGTCACTGAGCGGCAACTGCGGCGCTTCCGGCCGCTCATCGATGGCTTCGATGGCGCGGTCAGTATCGGCAACACGCCGGCGACTTTCGGCTGGCCCGCGGTCGCCGATGCGCAACAGGAGTTCGGGTTCTCCGGGGATAACTGGATTCGTCCCGGTCTTTCCCTGTTCGGTATCTCCCCGTTCGCCGGCGAGTGCGGCATCGATCTCGGGTTGAAACCTGTCATGCAGTTCGAGGCCAGGCTGATTGCCGTCAAGCGGCTGCACGCCGGCGCGAGGGTCGGTTACAGGGGGAGCTATGTCAGCGACCGCAATTCGAAGCTCGGCATCATATCCGCCGGTTACGGCGATGGATATACACGGCACTTCCGTTCCGGTACGCCGGTGCTGGTCAACGGGCGCAAGGTGCCGCTGATCGGGCACGTGTCGATGGACATGATCGCTGTCGACCTGGGCCCCGATGCGGAAGATTCGATTGGCGACATAGCGACGCTATGGGGCGATGGTTTGCCTGTGGAGGAGGTCGCGCCCTGGGCCAACGCGATACCGTACGAACTCGTCTGCGGCGTCATGCACCGCGAGGACAGCGAGGCGGTCGCCTAAGCCGCGAAGAACCCCATTTTCACGCCGGCGAGCTGCACGACATCGTTGTCTTCCAGCTTGCGTGCCTGCGCCCCGATGGGCTGGCCATTAACCAGCGGAAAATCGCCGTCCTTGCCGGACTCGACATGCACGATGTAGTAGCCTTCCGCACGGCGCGTGACGGCAGCGACCTGGACACCAGGACGGCCGAGGGTAGTAAGCGCCTTGGTCAGTTCGAGTTCGCGGCCGGCGAACGCACCGCTCAGTACCTGGAGCTTTGCGAGCGGTAGCGCATTCGGCGCATTGGATGCATCGATACCGGTCTGGGTCTCCGAGTGAACAACGGTTGCCGTGTGCGCCGGCGGCTCCTCCTGCGGTGGCGTCGGCGGCGGCGTCGGCGCCGGCTCGGCCTCTTCGAGTCCTTCGGCTTCCTCGGGGTCGAGCTTGACGGCGGCGGCCATGTCGGCCTCGGCATCCATCGCCTTCGCGGCGGCTGCTTCGGCTGCCTGCTCGGCTTTCGCCAGCTGTTCGGCGTTCTGCTGGCCCGCGGGAATAACCATCGTCTTTTCGAACTCGTCCTGCTCCGAATCAGCGGTCTGTTGATCCGAGAATCGTAGCTGGTGGTGACCGATGGTAATCACGTCGCCATGCTGCAGCGCGTGTTTCTTGATCAGCTTGCCATTGACGTAGGTGCCGTTGGTGCTGTTCAGGTCCTCAAGGAACGAGTCGTTCAGGATGTTGATGATCAGCGAGTGATGGCCACTCACTGCCGGATTGTCGATCCGTACATCGTTGTCAGGAAGGCGCCCAATCGTGTAGCGCTCCTTGGTCATGTTGTATTCAGCCAGGACCTGATTGTCCAGGCTAAGAATTAACCGTGCCATGTTTTCTCGCTCTTAAGACCGCTGCATCCCTTATGACCGAAACCACCCTGCAATCTTTGCAAGTAAACCCTTCCTTGCCGGGAAGGGTTCCTTTATCTGCGCAAGCATTACAGAGACGTTGTCTCGCCCGCCGTGGTCGTTGGCCAAGTCGATCAGCTGTTGACCAACCACCTCAAGACTAGCATTAAAAGTACTGATAGTTAAGTGAATATCGTCATCTTCAACCATGTCCGGCAGCCCGTCCGAACACAGCAGGTAAACGTCGTCCGGCAACACGTCGTGCTCGTGAACCTCCACCTCCACGGTCGGCTCCACCCCCAGGGCCCGCGTCACGTAGTTCCGGTTGGTGGAGCGCTGCGCCTCCTCCTCGGAATAGAAGCCACGGTCCACCAGTTCCTGTAGCAGCGAGTGGTCCAGCGTCATCTGGTCGAGCTGGCCGCCCCGCAGTCGATAGGCCCGCGAGTCGCCGACATGTGCAATCGACACCTTGTCGTCATAGAACATCGCCGCCACGATCGTCGTACCCATGCCCTCGCAGTGGGTCTGGCTTTGTGCCGTCTGGAAAATAATCTTGTTCGCCCGGTAAACTGCGTCGCGCAGTACGATGGACTGGCGCATCAGGCCGCTGTGCGGGTCGATGTCGTCACGTTCCTCGCGATTCGCCCCGTCGGCCGCCAGCTCTGTCACGATCTGAACGGCGATGCCGCTGGCGACCTCGCCGGCGTTGTAGCCGCCCATGCCGTCGGCCAGGACCATCAGCCCGATCTCCGTATTCGAACCGATCGCATCCTCGTTATGCTCACGCACGCGGCCGGTATCGGTGATCTCGGCAAAATCTATTTTTCCGCGCAGGTTCATGGGGATCGGGTCTTTATCGCTCTTCAGTCACTATGAAATTCTGGCGCAATTCCTGAGTGCGATTGCCATCTCGGCGCCGCAGGAAAAGCGATCTTCGGGTTTCTTTGCCATCGCCTTGGCCAGGACAGCATCGACACTCGGCGGGATACCCGCACGCCGCGTCGAGACCGGCGCCGGCTCGTCAGTCGTGATCTTGGTCATTAGGACAGCGATGTTCGTGGCGCGGAAGGGTACTTCACCAACCAAAAGCTCGTATAGAGTAACACCAAGTGAAAACAAGTCCGATAGGCCCGTCAGGTCTTCCGCGCCGAGCTGCTCGGGCGACATGTACATGGGCGTGCCGAGCACGATTCCGGTCTTGGTACGGTTGTTGTCGGTGATCCGGGCTACGCCGAAATCGCTGATCTTCAGCGAACCGTCCTTCGGGTTGTAAAGCAGGTTCGCCGGCTTGATATCACGGTGTATGACGCCCTGGTTATGCGCGTAATCGAGTGCCTCCGCCGTAGACGCGGCCAGCTCAAGCGCGCGCTTGGGCGCCAGTAGTCGCTTCGGGTCCGTGAACTCCCTGAGCGGCGTGCCGGGCACGTACTCCATCGCGATGTAAGCGAGGCCTTTGTCCTCGCCGGCGTCGTAAACGGTGATGATGTTCGGGTGCGTCAACCGTCCGGCCGACTCGGCCTCACGGTAGAAGCGCAAGCGCGCCTCCTTGAGTTCCTCGTCCTCGAACTCTTTCTCGATCGGGATCGCCTTGATGGCGACGGGTCGGTTGATGCGCGGGTCCTTGCCCAGGTAGACGGCTCCCATCGCGCCGCGACCGATGCGCCGTTGTATGACGTAGCGCCCGAGTCGCTGCGGGGCGCCACTCGTAAGCTTCTGTTTGGACAAGGCGCTGCCCGGATGACCGGAGTGCGTTCGCTTCATCCACTCGAGCACGGCCTCCGCACGTTCCGGCTTTGCCTGCTCTTCGAAGGCGAGCGACAGTTTGTACATGACCGCGGCTACGGTGTCAGAGGGACTGCAGCGCCGAAACTCCGCGAAAGCCGGTTCCAGCCGGCCGGCAGACAGGAAGTCCGAGCCCTTCTTGAACGCGTCGTAGGAGACCTTCTTCTCGTCCCGGACGAGGTAGGCGCTTAACAGGGCCACGCCCGCGAAGATCAGCATCGGTCGCCCGAGATCGATCCGCACCTGCAAACCGTACAACAGGACGATCTCGAACAGCAGCAGTATGACGATGCCGCTGACTGCCAGCACGCCTATCTCTCGCCGGTTGCGATCCGGCATGAACAGCACCGAGACGATGGCGAGCACGGCCCACGCGAACCACTCCATGGCGCGTGCCCAGGACGGCGAGATGATCATGCGGTCGTTTTCGATATCTCCTAGCAGTGCCGCGGTCAATTCCGAGTGCGTGACCCACTGCCCGGAAGGAAGGGCCGCGACCGCACCGACCAGTATCGGGTCGGCATCGAGGAAGACCGTCGCGCCTTTGAGATTCGCGTTCGTCGAGCGGCTAAGGAGTTCGGCTACGCCGAGGCGGGGCAGCGGCGCATAGTTGGAGAAGTAGATCGCATCGTCAGTGCTCGACATGCGCGGTGATATCGCGGTAGCCGATTCGGCGAATGCGACGGCCAGCGCCAGGGAAGGGGACATGACGTCGCCATTGCGGTGCCACAGGCTGGAGCGCCGCAGTACGCCGTCGCTGTCCGTCGCAATCTGCACGAACCCGTCGTTGCCGGTGACTTCCGCGAAACGGTGCCGCGACGGTACGAAGACCGGACCGCCCTCCGCCAGCAGCGAGGTCCATTCCGGCAGATCCGCCGACTCGGTGAATTCCGGCGGCCTTGCGAGGATGATTCGCCCGGCCTCACGGTCGCGCAGTTCCTGCAGCGCGGTGCCGTACTGGTTGAGCACCTCCCCGGCGCCGACGCGCTGCGGGTCAATGCTGATGATGTAGGCGTTGTCGAGCGGCTCCGACGGCATGGCCCCGGCGAGACTGTCGAACAGCATGCGATCGGCTGCCACGAACCACTGTGCCAGCGGTCCATAGACCAGCAGCAGCAGCACGCTGACGAATGACAGTGCAATGAGGCGGTTGCGTTTTTGCGGGGTCTTGCTCTTCAAAACGTGTCAGGTACCTGTTTTCAGGGCGAAATTATAGGTAAATGCCTGTCGCCTTAATGAGATAGGGTTGGCATTTTTTATGTAATACGTGCCCTGGAGCCGGTGCTATCATTGACTTCTCGCCGTTCCGGGCGAATTTAACAATAATCGGGGCCCGAGTCGCGTCGCGCGACCGGAAATCGCCTTTTCAGGGGTCGTGACCGTGGCGAAAGCCAAGACAGCCTACGTTTGCAGCGAATGTGGCGCGCACAGCGTCAAATGGGCCGGTCAGTGCCCCGAATGCGCCGCGTGGAACACGCTGAGCGAGACCACCTTCAGCGCCCCGACAGCGCGCTCCGCGACCCCGGTCCAGCGGCTCGACCAGCTGCCGGACGACGTCGAACATCGCTACGGCACCGGATTCGCCGAGTTCGATCGCGTGCTGGGTGGCGGCCTGGTGCCCGGCGCTGTCGTGCTCCTCGGCGGTGACCCCGGGGTCGGCAAATCGACGCTCCTGCAACAGGTATCGGCCAGCCTGATGGGGCAACTCGCTGTCTGCTATGCGACCGGCGAGGAATCGCTGCGCCAGATCGGGCAGCGCGCGCGACGGCTCGGCCTGGACGCGGATTCAATGAACCTGCTGGCTGATACGTCGCTCGAGAACGTGCTCGACCAGGCTCGGCGCTGCCGTGCACGCGTGCTGGTGATCGACTCGATCCAGACCATGACGTCGGAACAGCTGCCGTCGGCACCGGGCTCGGTGGCGCAGCTGCGTGAAGGTGTCGGTCGCGTCGTGCAGTTCGCGAAACAGAACGAGATCGCGGTATTCGTCATCGGGCACGTCACCAAGGAGGGCGCTATTGCCGGTCCGCGGGTCGTCGAGCACATGGTCGACACGGTACTGTATTTCGAGAACGATCCGGCGAGCCGCTACACGATGATTCGTTCGGTGAAGAACCGCTTCGGCGCGAGCGGCGAGATGGGCGTCTTCGCGATGACGGAGACCGGGTTCCGCGAGGTCAGCAACCCGTCAGCGATTTTCCTGTCGCGGGATTCCGTCAACGAGCCCGGCGGACTGGTGTCCGTTACCTGGGAGGGCAGTCGCCCGCTGCTGCTGGAGATCCAGGCGCTGGTGGCCGACGGCACCGGCAACTACCCGAAACGACTTGCGCAGGGCGTCGAGCAGAATCGACTCGCATTGCTGCTCGCGGTGCTGCAGAAACACGGCAGTATTGCGATTACCGATGAAGACGTGTTCGTGAACGTCGTCGGTGGCCTGCGCATCAGCGAGACGGCTGTCGATCTGCCGACGATATTGGCGATCGTGTCGAGCTTTCGCGAACGGGCCGTGGCCGAGCGCCTGGTCTGTTTCGGTGAAATCGGGCTGGCCGGCGAGATTCGGCCCGTGAAATTCGGCACCGAACGCATCGCCGCGGCGGCCAAGCAGGGCTTTACGCGAGCAATCGTGCCGTCGGGCAACGTGCCGAAGCGCCCGCCTCGCGGCATCGAGGTGATCGGGGTGCGGCGTCTCGTCGAAGCGCTCGACGCCGTCGACTGGTAGTCCGGCTAGTCGGTCTGCAGACGCTCGCCGATTCGCACCGAACGAACGCGATTGTCGTCGGCTTCGACGATCTCGATCGGGTAGCCGCTGATCTTCAGGCAGGTCTCCGGCTCCGGGATCGTCTCCAGCAGTTCGACAATGAGGCCGTTGATCGTCTTCGGACCGTCGGTGGGTAACTCCCAGTTCTGCGAGCGATTCAGTTCGCGAATGTTCGCGCTGGCATCGACCAGGAACGTATCCGTGCCCTCGCTGACGACGTCTTCGGCATCATCGGCCGGATCGGTTGTGAATTTCCCGACGATCTCCTCGAGGATATCCTCGAGCGTCACGATGCCCTGGATATCGCCGTACTCGTCAACGACGAGCGCGGTGCGCTCACGTCGGCGCTGGAACTGCACGAGCTGCGTGCTCAGCGGAGTGCCCTCCGGTACGAAGTAGGGATCGCTGCACAGTTTGCGCAGCGTCTCCTTGGTCACTCCCTGCTGCGCGAGATTGGCGAGCCGCCGCATGTGCAGCACGCCGACGACCTGGTCGATGTTGTCGCTAAACACCGGCATTCGCGTGTGTTCGCTGTTACTGATGAGCGCTTCGATCTCCTCCACCGTGTCGTCGAGGTCGATGCCCACGATCTCGTTGTGAGGCACCATGACGTCGTCGACTGTTACCTTCTCGAGATCGAGGATGCTCAGCAACATCGTTCGGTAACGCGACGAGATACGCGAGCCGGCCTCGAAGACGACGGTGCGGAGCTCCTCGCGCGTCAGTGCCTGCAACTCGGTGTCATTGGTGCGGACGCCGAACAGGAAGAGCACGCCATTGGCGGCCTTGTTCGTCAGCCAGACGAATGGATAGGTGATTATAAGCAGCGGGTAATAAATCATCGCCGCCGGAAACGCCACGCGCTCGGGATGGAGCGCAGCGAGGGTTTTCGGTGCGGTTTCCGCGAAAACAAGTACAACGAGCGTCAACGCAACAGCGCCGAGAAACGCTGCGGGTTCTCCTCCAATCTTGAACGCGTAGACCCCGACGATTGACGCGGCGATGAAATTGACGAGGTTGTTGCCGAGCAGGATCAGCCCGATGACCCGCTCCGGCCGTTTCAGCAGTCGCTCTGCCAGGCGTGCTCCACGGTGCCCTTCGCGGGCCTTGTGGCGAAGCTGGTAGCGGTTGAGGCTCATAAGTGCTGTTTCGGAGCCCGAGAAGAACGCCGAAAGCAGCAGTAGTGGGAGAAGCAGTCCGATCAGGCCTGCTAATGGAACGTCATCGCCCAAAAGACGGGCACCTCCTTAACGATCAGTACCCTTCCAGTTCAGCAGTCCGCTGCCGGGCTGTCAAGAATGCCTGTCTCAACTCCAGCTACGGTCCAGAAAGACCTCGAGGATGATCCGGCTGCCAAAATAGGCGAGGCACAGCATGGCGAATCCGCCGAGGTAGAGCTTTACGGCGCGGGTGCCGCGCCAGCCGGCGAAAAACCGTCCGATCAAAAGCACACCGAAGATGATCCATGCCAGCATTGACAGGCCGAACTTGTGCGCCAGGTGTTGTTCGAGCAGGTTATTGACGAAGGTCGACCCGGACCCGATCGCCAGCGTTAGACCACCGAACCCGGCTGCCGTGAGGCCGATCAGCAGCTTCTCGGTCGTCTCGAGGGGCGCGAACAACGCGCTGGCGGCGGAGATGCGCGCGGTCTGCAGCCGCCGCTCCTGCACCAGGGCGTAGATCGCAACGATCGCCCCGACCGCAAGCACGCCGTAGGACAGCAAGGCCATAAGGATATGCGCGCGTACCTGCCAGGCCAGGGCGCCGTCCGCTGCGCCGTCGCCCGCTATGCCCAGCAACAGGGTACTGGCCGACGCCAGCAGCAACAGCCCCGCACTCATGCCCCGCAGCGACGGTTCGATCGCGGCTATCAAAGCGATAACCGCGATTTCCAGGCCGATCATCGATGCCGCATTGCCGATGGACAGGTTGAAGCCGTCGTCCGACAGTATCAGTGTGAACAGTGTCTCGCCGTGAAGCACGATGCCAATGGCGGACAACAGGCAGGCAACGAACAGGTAAGGTCGTGCCTGGGTTTCGAACCTGGGGAGCCGGCTCATCGCAAAGGCCGCGCCAGCCAACAGGTACAGCAGGAGAATTGTGATTTGAGACACAGAAACCCGGTAGGCATTGACCTAATTTCAAATCATCCCATATGGCTTAGGTCAAGAGAACCCTCCACATGCGAATTCGCGTACTCGGTTGCTCAGGCGGCATCGGCGCCGGCTCGCGGACGTCCGCGATGCTGGTCGACAACGATGTCCTGATCGATGCCGGCACTGGCATCGGCGACCTCGCGCTGGAGGATCTCGACTCGATTCGTCACGTCTTCCTGACGCACGCGCACCTCGATCACATCGCCGGGCTGCCGATGCTGGTGGACAGGGTGTTCGACGAGGACTTCGAGATTCCGCTGACCGTCTACGCCCGCGAGGAAACCCTGCGGGCGGTCCGCGACCACCTGTTCAACGACGTGATCTGGCCCGATTTCTCAAGGTTGCCTTCCGCGCACAACCCGATGCTGCGCTACACGGTGTGCAGCCCCGGCGACACGATTACGCTGGGGCACCGCGATTTCTACGCGGTCGACGTGATGCACTCGGTGCCGTCGCTCGGCTTCACTGTTCAGAACTCCAGCGGTGCCTTTGCCGTCAGTGGCGATACGAAGACCAATGAGACACTTTGGCCGGTGCTCAACGCCTGTGACGACCTGCGCGTACTGGTCATCGAGGTGTCCTTCCCTGACGAGATGTCCCAACTCGCGTCGGAAGCAGGGCACTATACGCCGCAGACGCTGACCGAAGACCTGAGGCGGCTTCGACACGATCCACAGATCTGGCTGACCGGCATGAAGCCGGGCGAGGAAGCGAAGATCTACCAGCAGGTGGTCCGGGCGGCGCCCGACAAGAACATCCGCATGCTGTCGGCGGGGACGGTACTGCAGCTGTAATTGCCTGGCGGTACAGAGCTGCCTAGAATGCGCGCATGTTCGAGAACTTAAGTGGCCGCCTGTCGGACGCGGCCCGCCAGCTCAGCGGCAAGGGCCGACTCACAGAGAAGAACATCAAGGACACCCTGCGGCAGGTGCGCCTGGCCTTGCTGGAGGCCGATGTTGCGCTGCCGGTCGTCAAGTCGTTCATCGAGCGTATACGCGAGCGCGCGCTGGGCGAGGAGGTCGGCAAGAGCCTCACGCCGGGACAGTCACTGGTCAAGATCATCCACGCCGAGCTGGTACGGATACTGGGCAGCGATTCGGCGCCGCTCGACCTGCGGGCCCAGCCGCCGGTCGTGATTCTGCTCGCCGGGCTACAGGGCGCCGGCAAGACGACGACCGCGGCAAAACTCGCCCGCCGGCTGATGGAGAAGGACCGCAAGAAGGTCATGCTGGTGAGCGTCGACGTGCACCGACCGGCGGCAATACTTCAGTTGCAGACGCTGGCCGGCGAGATCGGCGCGCTGCATTGCGCGAGCGATGCGAGTGAGAAGCCCACGGCCATCGTCGATCGAGCTCTCGATGAGGCCCGGCGTTCGCACGCCGACGTGCTCATCGTGGATACGGCGGGTCGATTGCACGTCGACAACGAGATGATGCAAGAGGTCATCGAGGTTCACGAGGCAGCCGGGCCACACGAGACCCTGTTCATCGTCGACAGCATGGCGGGGCAGGACGCCGTGAACGCGGCAACCGCCTTCGACCACAGTCTTGCACTGACGGGCGTGATCCTGACCAAGGCCGACGGCGATGCCAAGGGCGGCGTCGCGCTGTCGGTCCGCGAGGTCACCGGCAAGCCGATCCGCTTCATTGGCGTCGGCGAGAAGGTCGATGCGCTCGAGGCTTTCCACCCTGACCGCATGGCGTCGCGCATCCTCGGCATGGGCGACGTGCTTACGCTGGTCGAGGAGATCGAGCAGAAGGTCAGCAAGGAGAAGACCGAGAAGCTCGCGAAGAAACTGAAGAAGGGGCGGGGATTCGACCTGGCCGACCTCAGGGATCAGCTCGAGCAGATGATCAACATGGGCGGTCTCGCGTCGATGCTCGAGAAACTGCCGCTGCCGGGGAACGTCAACCCGGCTGCGCTACAGGACAGCGCCAATGAGCTGAAGATCCGCCGGCAGATCGCAATCATCAACTCGATGACGCCCGCGGAGCGACGCTTCCCGAAGACCATCAACGGGTCGCGCAAGAAGCGAATCGCGATGGGTGCCGGTCAACAGATCCAGGACGTCAACCGCCTGCTCAAGCAGCACCTGCAGATGGAAAAGATGATGAGAAAGGTGTCGAAGGGCGGCATGAAGAAGTTCCTGCGCGGCATGCCGGGTGGGGGAATGCCACCGGGCGGCATGCCGCCGGGATTCCGCTAAATGAGGCCGGATCGGCCGGTTTTCCGGCGTTTTTTGCCACGGCCGCAGCGCGGTTCCACTCGCAGATCGCTAAGTCTCTGAATTACAAGAGTATATTCGCGGCCAAAAGACTTCACATTTGGCGCAAATCCCGTACAATGCGCCGACTACTCGGGTCACCCCGAGTTAAGGCATGTCTGCCTCTTTTTGCACAGGATTAGTAATGGTTAGTATCAGACTTTCGCGCGCAGGCGCGAAAAAGCGCCCTTTTTACCACCTGGTGGTCACCGACTCGCGCAACCGTCGGGACGGCCGGTACATCGAGCGAATCGGCTACTTCAATCCGGTCGGCCGTGAGCACGAGGAAAACCTGAGGATCGATATCGAGCGCGCCGACTTCTGGATCGGACAGGGTGCGCAGCCGTCCGATCGTGTTGCCTCGCTGCTGAAGAAGCACCGCAAGGCGATCGCGAGCGAGTGACCGATTCCCGACCCGTCGTGCTGGGGCGAATCTCCGGCGTTTTCGGGGTCCGGGGATGGGTGAAGATCTATTCGTACACCGAGCCGCGGGAAGCGGTTCTGCAATACAAGGACTGGTTGCTCTCGAAAAAGGACGGGTGGCAGCCGGTAACGGTCGCTGAAGGCAAGCGGCACGGCAAGACGGTCATCGCGCGGATCGACGGTATCGATGATCGCGATGAGGCAGCAGGCCACATCGGTCGCGACATCGGCGTGCCGAGGGAAGCGCTGCCGAAGGTCGACGACGGCCAGTACTACTGGTCCGACCTCGAGGGTCTGCTTGTCGTCCGCATGGACGGCGCTGAACTCGGCAGGGTCGCGTATCTGCTCGAAACCGGCGCCAACGACGTCATGGTGATCGAAGGCGAACAGGAACTGCTGGTGCCGTTCGTCAAAGGGGAAGTGGTGATCGACGTTGATCTCGACGAAGGCTTGATCAGGGTCGACTGGGAATGGGACTGATGAAATGCAGATCAGCGTGCTCAGTCTGTTTCCGGAAATGGTATCGAAAGTCGCCGAATTCGGCGTCGTAGGACGTGCAACAGAGCGCGGTATGCTCGAGCTCAAGCTCGAGAACCCGCGGGACTTCACGGACGACGTGCACCGAACCGTCGATGATCGGCCTTATGGCGGCGGGCCGGGCATGGTCATGAAGTTCGAGCCGCTGGCCAGGGCCGTACAGGCTGCGCGCTCGGCAATGCCGCAAGGCAGCCCGGTCGTGTACCTGTCGCCGCAGGGCCGGGTGTTCGAGCAGGCAGATGCGCGTCGGTTTGCTGCTATGCCGGGCATGATATTGCTGGCCGGGCGCTACGAGGGCATCGACGAACGATTTGTCGGGGCGCACGTGGACGAGGAATTGTCGCTGGGCGACTTCGTGTTGTCCGGTGGCGAGATCGCAGCGATGGCCGTGATCGATGCCGTGGCGAGGCTGTTGCCCGGGGTGCTCGGCGACGATGAGTCAGCCGTGCAGGACTCCTTCACGGAGGGGCTCCTGGACTGCCCGCACTATACGCGGCCCGAGACCGTTGATGGACGGACGGTGCCGCAGGTGTTGTTGTCGGGCGACCACGCGAGAATCGCGCGGTGGAGACAGAAGCAGTCACTGGGGCGGAGCTACGAGCGACGTCCGGACTTGCTGGAAAAACTGGATTTGAGTGACGAGCAGCAGGCGTTGCTCGATGAATATTTGAAAGAGCAGAGATCATGAGCAAGATTATTGAAGCGATCGAAAACGAACAGATGACCAAGGAAGTCCCGAGTTTCGCACCGGGCGACACGGTTATCGTCCAGGTCAAGGTCAAGGAAGGTAACCGCGAGCGCCTGCAGGCCTTCGAAGGTGTAGTAATCGCCAAGCGCAACCGCGGCCTGAACTCCTCGTTCACAGTGCGAAAAATCTCGCACGGCGAAGGCGTCGAGCGTGTCTTCCAGACCTACAGCCCGGTCGTTGACTCGATCAAGGTGAAGCGCCGCGGCGACGTGCGGCGTGCCAAGCTCTACTATCTCCGCGGGCGCACGGGCAAGGGCGCGCGTATCAAGGAGAAGATCTAGATTCCGTGCTGCGCCGGCCACGGGCCGGCGCGGACATAATGCAGCCGGTCCGGCTATATTGCGTGAACCAAATCCCTCTGCAGGGGTCCTTCGTGACATGAGAATCGCATTTCCTATGCCGCGCATCGTGCTGTTGTCACTGGCTTTCCTTGGCCTCGGTGGTTGTTCGTGGATGATCTCGTCTGCTGCCACCAATCTCGCCGACAACCTGTCCACCGCGATCCTCAACCAGGACGACCCGGAACTCGTACGCGCCGGCGCACCATCTTACTTGCTGCTGCTCGACAGCTTTATCGAGGGCAGTCCCGACGACCCGGATATCCTGGCCGCTGGTGCGACGCTCTACGCGACCTACGGCGCCGTTTTTGCGGACGACGAGACGCGGGCGTCACGACTGACGACGCGGGCGCGGCGCTACGCGCTAACGGCGATGTGCGAGAGCTACTCGGGGTCCTGCGGCTGGGGCGACGCGAACTACGACGAGTTCGTCGCATCGCTCGCCGGAGTCGGGCCGCAGCAGGCCGAGTACCTCTATACCTATGGTTTCGCCTCGCTGGCCTATCTCCGGGCACACAGCTCCGACTGGAATTCGCTGGCAGAACTACCGCAGGTCGAGGCGCTGTTCGAGCACTATCTGGACATAAGTGGTGACCAGGTTAACGGTAGCGTCTACACCTTTATGGGAATATTGCTGACGCTGCGGCCGCCGGCCTTGGGCGGTGAGCCGGAACGTGCGCGCGAATTCTTCGAGCAGGGTATTGCGCTGACAGACGGTCGCGACCTCGGCGCCAAAGTGGAGTACGCACGCGGCTATGCGAAGTTGTTGTACGAGCGCGAGTTGCACGATCGCTTGCTGAATGAGGTACTGCAGGCGAATCCATACCAGGATGGTTTTACGCTGACCAATGTAATGGCGCAGCAGGATGCGCTGGCACTGATGGCGGAAGCCGACGACTATTTTTGACGGGTAAATCATGAAGAAACTGTTGTTATTCACACTGCTTTGTATCGTGAGCGTGCCGGCGCTCGCCGCGACGCTGAAGATCGCGACGGTCACGCCCGAGGGCTCGCAGTGGATGAAGGACATGCGCGCGAGTGCGGCAGAGATCAAGGAGCGCACCGAAGGTCGTGTACAGATCAAGTACTACGGCGGCGGCATCATGGGCAACGACGACAAGGTGCTGGGGCGTATCCGCATCGGTACCCTGCAGGGCGGCGCGTTCACGCCGGTCGCACTGTCCGGTCAGTACCCGGAACTCAACCTTTACGGGTTGCCGCTGATTTTCGATTCGCTCGAAGAAGCGGACTATGTTCGCGAACGCATGGACGACAAACTGAGACAGGGCCTCGAGGACGCAGGCTTCGTGACCTTCGGCTTCGCGGCCGGCGGCTTCGCCATCGTAATGTCCAACACGCCCGTGGACGAACTGGACGATCTCAAGGGCAAGAAGGTCTGGGTACCGCAGGGTGACTCGGTGAGCTACGCCTCGATGGAAGCGCTGTCTCTGTCGCCGGTCACGCTGCCCCTCACCGACGTGCTGACGGGTTTGCAGACGGGCCTTATCGACATCGTTGCCATGTCGCCGATCGGCGCCCTGGTGCTGCAGTGGCACACCAAGGTCAAGTACATCACCGAGTTGCCGCTCGTTTACACGATGGGCTTCATGGCGGTCGACAAGAGGGCGTTCAACAAGATCAGCGCGGCGGACCAGGCGATCGTACGCGAGGTCATGGAAGCCACGTACCTCAAATTCGACAAGGCGAACGTGGAAGACAACCGCGGCGCACGTGATGCGCTCATCAATGCCGGTATCGAGAGCGTTCCGTACGACGATTCCGAGTACCAGGCGATCCGCGAGGTATTGGCAAGGTCCAATCGCTCCATCGGCGAGGACGGTGGCTTTTCCCTGGAGGCCTACGACGAGATGATGGGCTATATACAGGAGTTTCGCACGGCGCAGACGGCCGGAGTGGGCGTGCAGGAAAGCAATGCCGGCACCGCGGTCGACTAGGCCGCCTGTTTGAAACCTTTCCTCGACCTGCTGGAGAAGGTCGGCCGCGTCGCCGAGGATGCGGCGCTTGTCGTACTGCTGGGTGTGATGGTCACCCTGGCGGTGGCGCAGATTGTCCTGCGACAGTTTTTTGATGCCGCAATTGCCGGATCCGATGAACTGATCAAGCTGCTGGTCCTATGGCTGGCCATGGTGGGTTCGATTGCGGCCGCTCGCGACAACCGGCACATTCGAATCGACGTCCTATCCCATGTCCTGCCCGAGAAACTCGTAGTCCTGACGCGGGTCGTCGTCGACCTGTTCGCGGCGTCCGTTTGCGCCGTAATTGCATGGCAGGCATGGCGATACCTGCAGATCGAGATCGAGTACGAGGAAACCGTGCTGGTCGATTTTCCCGCGTGGATTGCACATGCGGTTGTGCCCGCCGCCTTCCTGCTCATTGCGTACCGATTTCTGGTGTCCGTCGCGAGCGAGCTCTACGACGTCGTGCGGGGCAAGCCGTCCAGGAAATCGACATGATCGTCTTCAGCGTCATCCTCGTGCTGCTCGCTATCCTCGGCGCGCCGCTGTTCGCCGTAATTGCGACCAGCGCGATGCTGGGCTTCAGCAATATCGACACCGACCTGATGACGATCGCGCTGGAGTTGTTGAGCATCTCGCAGATGCCCTTTCTGGCAGCGATACCGCTGTTTACGTTCGCGGGTTACCTTCTCAGCGAAAGCAACGCGCCAAAGCGCCTCGTTCGCCTGACGAACGCCTTGCTCGGCTGGATGCCGGGCGGCCTGGCACTCGTCTGCCTGTCGGCCTGTGCGTTCTTTACGGCTTTTACGGGCGCATCGGGCGTCACGATCATCGCGTTGGGTGCAATTCTGTACCCGGCGCTCAAGCAGGACGGCTACGGCGACAAGTTCAATCTCGGGCTGGTAACCTCGTCCGGCAGTCTCGGTTTACTTTTTCCGCCGTCCCTGCCGCTGATTCTCTACGGCGTTGTTGCGGCAGTGCCGATAGACGACCTGTTTCTTGCGGG